>Ga0213835_100326_pt1 | contig 51263 bp, 28 predicted proteins | sample SWPATP01_FD_160576 | JGI IMG/M metagenome (GOLD analysis project Ga0213835, IMG submission 160576) | Coastal seawater microbial communities from Marineland, Florida, United States - SWPA TP0 #1 | ecosystem: Environmental > Aquatic > Marine > Coastal | place: USA: Florida | collected 2016-08-05
GTACATGCTCAAGGGAAAGCGGCACTCATATACATTTATGCCGATGATAATGCGGATGGTACCCCTAATGACTGGCCTAAACTTTTGTCATTAAGAGGAGAGTTAAACGCCGGTGATATCACGCTAACTCTGTCCAATACCATTCCCGACCCCGATGATTTTGCAGGGGGATGGCACATGATCAGCAATCCGTACCATTTCCCAATTAGCTGGATTGAAATGGTCAATCAGGAAGCCATTTCCGGGATTAGTCCGGCCATGTATATTTTTGATACCAATAATCTTGGTGAAACCGATGGATATCGTGTAAACTTGGGAACACCGCCGGGTGAACTTCCTGAAAATCAATCTCATAACGGAATCATCATGCCGTTTCAGGGATTTTGGGTACAGGTAACCAATACGGAGGGTCCCGGTGTAATTGAGTTCAGCGAATCATTCCAAACTGAGCAAACCGGAAGCTTGTTTGGTGCACCATCAAACCAAACAGAAATACCGCATTTAAGCATGAATTTAAGTGGGCCGGCTGGCGAAATGGCTGCTGTTTTGCGCTTTTCCGGAGAGCATGATTTTGTGGTTGAGCGTCCGTTTTCAATGGCCGGAAATCAGCTTGAGTTTGGTTTTACCGGAAATCGTCTGAGAAGTCTGTTGATGCGCAATCATCCGCAATATTTCACAGAGGTGCTAGAGCTTCCTGTAAGTTTTGATGCCGCCGTTTCAGGTACGTATGCCATCACTTTTTCAGATCAATCCATGTTCTCCGAACCATGGATAGAACGCATTCAGCTTATAGATTTGGTTGAGGGGGATGTGTACGATATTGAGCAGGGTGCGGTAGTTCAATTCAACCACGTCGCATCACAAAAGAATGATGAAATAGTTTCCGGAAAGCGTGATGCAACTACACATCCTTTCAGTCGCTCATTAAACAAAAAAAAGAATCTCGAAGCCCGTTTCATGCTTCTTGTAACTCCCGGAACAATGGTTAATGTGCCGGTTCAAAATGAGATTCCACAATCAGTAGCGTTGAGCCAAAACTATCCGAATCCTTTCAATCCGGTTACGCAAATTCGCTATGAACTTCCACAATCGAGTGAAGTCCGCCTTGAGGTTTTCAATATTCAGGGTCAGCGAGTGGCTACCTTGGTGAATGGTATGCAGCAAGCCGGTGTGCATACACTGAGTTTTGATGCTACTGCCCTGGCAAGTGGGGTTTACCTGTATCGCCTTATTGCAGGGCAAACAGTCATCACCAAAAAAATGACTTTACTTAAATAAGGATGAATTAATTAACGGAGACCATCCTCATGCGAAAAATTACACTTTTAATCAGCATACTTACCCTAAGTTGGGCGCCTGTTTTGTGGGCGCAGCAATCAGGGGCAGGGGTATTGGGCAGCAACGTGAAATTATATACCCTGCAAGGGAATATGAGTGTGCAGACGCACGCGTATTCGACAACAAGGGCGAACAGTTTCAGAGACCCACTTGGGATGCTTGCCACGATGAACCTGAATTACTCGCTGTTGGGATTTCGCTCAGGTATGAGTTTCCGCTACTCAACGGATAATTCTCAACTACGCCAAAGCATGAATCAAATCAGCTTCAGAGCCGGATACCGTTGGGTAGATGTTGCGGCGGGGGATGTTAGCCCGACTTTTAACAAATACAGTTTACGTGGAATGAATATCAAGGGAGCCGAGGTGCAGGTAAACACTGCATGGCTTGGATTACATGCTGTGGGTGGGCGTGTCAACAAGCGTATTGATGCGCTTGATGGCCGCCCTATCCGCGGACTTGCGTATGAACGTTGGCTGTATGCCGGTCGCATGCGTTTGGGGAGGGATGCCGGTAGCCATGTTGCGATGGGTGTTGTGTATTCTCGTGATGATGATGCCGAACTATTGCCACCGGATATTCAAAGTACGGGTCCGAACAGGGTGCCGGTACCGGAAGAGAATCTGACCATCAGTCCTGATTTCCGCTTTTTTATGTTTAGTCGCCGGGTTGAGTTCAAAGGCGAAAACACGGTTTCAGTTTTTACCCGTGACATAAGAAGCGAATCACTTGATGTAAGCGAAGCCGGTGTTCCCGAATTTTTTACCCGAATCTACACTCCACGAACGTCCACACGGGTAAATTTTGCAACAAGTTTATCAACCCGACTCAATTTCAGACCGGTAACCGTAAATTTGGGTTACGACAGAGTTCAACCCGGATTCAGATCGCTTGGGTTACGAAATGTGCGGGATGATGATCAGAACTTTTCCATTCAGCCTCAGGTGGCTTTAATGCAAGGCAGGCTCAACCTCTCATCATCTGTTCGTTTTGGTCGTGATAATTTGCTTAATCAGCGGACATCCACACAATACCGGAATGATGTTAGCCTGAACGCACAGAAGCAAATTTCGGAGCGGCTTGCGTTGGGGGCGGGCTACTCCATTTTGATTAACCGTGCAGTAACAAGCTCCAATGTTGATGCTGATGAGGCACTCAACTATCCGGAGCAAGTCGTGGTTTCGCAAACGTTCAATTTGCAGCCATCCTACAACTGGACCGTCTCCAATGCAAGCCATTCTATTTCCCTGAGTGGAAATTATCAATCACTTACCATAGATATCGACAATATTGACAGAGACTTAAACAGTACCTTTTTTACCACCACGGCATCATACAACCTGTCTTATTTCAGTGGATTGAATATTAATACAGGTGTGAATTACGCGAGTGGCAACTCGGCATCCAACGAATTTAACGTGATTGGCTTTAATACCGGCATTGGATACGCCTTTTTTAACCGAAAAGTAAATGTGAACCTTACCGGCGGGATGACCCAAAACAGCAGCGAGTCTTATTTCTCGGGCGCATCCCAACGACAAGCCCAACGCCAGATAAATGGCAATTTTACAGCCATGTATCGTCCCATCCGCTCTAATACCATCCGATTTACAGCGCGTACAGTAAGCAATTCTTTTATTGAAGGTGCCGGAATGGGCTTTAATGAACTTGAAGTGAGATTAACAATAGATCAACGTTTCTGATATGAGTACTCTAAAACAACACAGAATGTCCGGATTTTTTAAAACCGCACTGATACTTTTAATTCCTGTACTAACTTTAATCGTGGCTCAGCACGCTAAAGCGCAGGAATCTACTCAAATCATAATAACGGGAGTGCCGCCCATTTTAAGTTCGCCTTTTTATGAAGATTTGTTGGATGACTACGATCGTGGTTTGTATCAGCTTCAGTTTATTTATACCGCTCCGGGAAATACGCCACGTTCTTTTCGATTCAGAGTGACAGTAACGCGTGATGGGGCAACCTTAGCCAATGTTGTTTCTGACCCTGTTTCGTTTGAACCGGGGGTGTATTTTCTGGATGATTTTTTCCGGGACACCAATTTCCCTACATCCGTTTCTGAGATTCTGGACAATTTTACCACCGAGTTCAAAAGTCAGCTTATCCAAACCGGAGCACTTCCTGAAGGCTCATACTCCATTCGCTTTGAGGCAAATCCGGTGCAGCAACAACCGTTGTTAAGCGTAATTCCCGGATTTGTAAATGCAGCCGTTCGCTTACCTCAACCTCCGGTGTTGGTTACGCCACCCGATCAGGCAAATGTTCTTATTTCGGTTCCCGTTTTCACATGGACACCCGTTGTGGCGGTCGGGGGTTTATCTGTTGAATATGAATTTTTGATGGTTGAATTAATCGACGGACAAAATCCCGATGATGCCATGGTGAGTAATCCACCGCATCACGAGCAAATTTTACTACAAAACACGCTGCCTTACACACCTGATTTATTCCCACTTGAAAATGGTCGGCAATATGCCTGGCAGATTACGGCTCGAGATGCCGCCGGACAAATTCCTTTTGCAAGTGGCGGCCGAAGCGAAGTATATACCTTTACTTTCGGACAAACTCAGGAAGATGATGATTCTCCTGCCGGAATTGAGGCCCCGATTGCACTTGTGCCGGGTTTACTGGAGCTAACAGACCTTGAATTTCTTGATGCAATAAACGATGGCGTAAACATCCTGTTAAACGGAAATGCCACGGCTGAATTAAGTATGGCGGGTTTAAGTACATCTGAGGTGCCTGTGTTTGTGAACAATCTGAGAGTCGCCGGCGCAGGTACCGGAATACCCATCATTTTGGGTGGAAGTGTGGAGCTCGATGAGTTTACCATGAATCAGCTCCTGGAAAACCGGCTGCCTGCCCGTACATCCTTAACAGATATTCAATGGTCATTGGCTACAGGCTTGCGCTCCCGCATGTTGCTCGATTTACCCGGAATGGCTACAAATGAAGCCGATGGATTCATCACGCTCACTAATGGTGGACTCGCAGGTATGGCACAACTCACCGGCAGCCCGCTTGTTTTTGCGGAAGACGACTACCTCCAACTCAACCTCAATACCGTTTCTGTAAATGCGGCTTCGGGGATGATGAGCGGTTCAGGTTCCATCTCAATCTTGGGCCGTGATAGTGGTTGCACACTCAATAATTTGATGTCGAATGGAGATGTACTATCAGGTACCTTTAATTGTCAGGATAGTTTCAGTATCCCGATGGTTGCAAATTCTCCAAGATTGGCTGTTGATGTTACCCGAATTCATGGAAGCGCAGGCTTCAATTTGGAATCCGGTGACCTTCAATATGATCTGACTATGCCCGGAAGAATTGGAATTCTAACAGCAAACGGAAACTATTGTGGTTCGAATGTCAATATTGCATTGCAGCATCAATCAGGTATTTCAACACAACAAACCGGTGGCTATTTCTGTCCTGAAGCGCAACCGGCAATTGACCTTGGATTCGCTTCATTGATTTTAAATCAGACAAGCGTTGAAAGCATCTCTTATGATCCGGGTTCAGATAGCTGGGATTTTTCAATGACCCTTAACGCCGCTTTACGCGTACCCGCGTTTGACAATTGGACATCAAGCACATTATCGGATATCATACTTAATAAAGATGGTATTGAATTCCCATTTATTGATTTCAATATGATGGTCACTCCATTACCGGAATTCAATGCGGACAGACTTCGTGCCAAATTAAATCTATTTAGAATTAATGAGTTTTTATTCCCCCTATACTCTTGGGATGGTTTGGCTCCGGGTCCCTGGGATATGTCATTTAGCGGAAATGCTACGGTGCGTTCAACACCGGGAATGCCCCCCTGTTTAATTGGGCAACAGTTAAACATGAGTCAAAATACGATCAATCAAAATGTGATTTCAGCCCCATTATTGCCTAGAAATATCCATAACTGTGAATGGAATATAAGTGAATCACTGGCTCTAAATATCAATGGACTTTCGGCAAACCTCGGGATTCGTTATCTGGTAGATGGCAGCTTCGAGAAGTTTGGTGAAATCAATCCTGCAGGTGTGGTCAATTTAAAAGCACCGTTTACATGTGGCTCAGGACAAGCCATCACATTTAGTGGTGAGCAATTAGAGATTACGAACGGAATTAACGGGTCATTTGAAGGAGTTGCCTCCAACTGCACGGCTCAAATTGGTAGTTTTTCGGCAGATATTACAAATGCCGATATCTTTTTTGATCGTGCCGATGGTTCCCCGCAAGAAGCAATTATGGAAGCTGATGCTGTATTGAATCTGGCAAATGGACAGACAGTAAACGGCTCATTTGCTTTTGATTTTATGACCAATTCATATACCGATGTAGATTTCGAAATATCCAATGCATTCGATTGGTATTATATGTCAGGGACAAATCCGTTGCTTGAGTTTCGTATTGGAAGCGCTGAAATCACCAATGCAGGTATTTTCGTAAATGGAAGACATCATCAAATAATAGAAAATCAGCAAAGAGGCGTAACATTTGATAATGTAGTCATCGATTTGGCAACATCCAGAATGAGAAGTGGACGGATTTTATTTGATGATACGTTTAATATGCAGGTTTCTTTTTCAAGTGGATTTGATCAGCCTGAGTTTTTGGTGGTATCAGACAATCACACGCTCACTGAAAATCCGGGACTCTTATTCATGTTAGGTGAATCGGTTCAGGCGGATTCGCTTGGTATCCAAATAAGTGGTGAATCAGCAGGTTCGTTACTTTACTCGGGTACCGACTACCGCGATCAAATAACAGCAGTATTTAGTTCCGGCGCCAGAATTGGTTCAGCTGAGCAGGGTGTAAGCAGCGGACAAATTACGTTTAATCACAATAACTTACCGGTGGCCATTCTAAATGATAATGGATTTAATCCACTCGAAGCACTGTCAACCGGCATACTTTTCCCGGAACGTCTAAATCTTCCATTTGATGATGTAGCCTATATTCAATTGCGCGATGATGATACCCACTTTGTGCAGGTTGAGCCAACATCAGAAGGTAATATCAGAATCAGGGCTTTAGAGGATGTTTCTGCTTCGCTTGTAATTACCTACTTCGATACATCCAACCCAATCATACTCACTGATTTGAGTTTTGAAGATTTTGTGATTTCAGCAACGCCCGAAAACCCGGAGATTTTAGGTGGAAGGATAAGAGCTGTAGTCGATGGACAAAACTCAATGGCAGATTTACGTTCTTACAATGTGCCTTTTCATTTAAAAAATGTCATTTTTGATGAACGAGTGATTTCCGGACAAAATCAGTTTACGTTAACGTTCGAAGGCGACTACTATTTATTTGATGAACGAATTTCAGGCGAGCAATCCCTTGAAATGAGTGTAAGAAGGAATGATAAACGATTATTTGCAAACTACACCGATGTTCCGGTAAATGGAGTTTTGCCACTTTTAAGTGATCATGTTCAAATGAATGTGGAAACCATCAGGGGTGGGTTTAATATGATTAAAGGGGCTTCCAACCACGGGTTTAATTTCCAGTTGAGTGGAGGTATGGAAGTGTTGACGGATGATGGCTACATACAAGGTGCAGAATTAAGGATGGTTGCACGGCAAAACAACTTTGGTCAGCTACAGCAGGCAGTACCTATGATGTTTGATGAACAATATGCGGTAACGGTAGGGGAGACAACTTTTAATGTAAGTGGAGTAACATCAGTCTCCGGTTTTTCTTTTAGTCAACAAGATGGGATACAGCTTAATGTAGGCTTGGTCGGAGAAATTGGTTTGCCTGTAGGTGAAACCGTATATGAGATTCCCTTAACTCAATTAGAAATGAGAAAAGCCGGGATTCTGATTGGTACTCAAGATATTGATGAAACCACCGTTCCGGGGTTTAATCTGCCATTTACCGTAGTTGAGGGATATGAACTCAGACCATTACAGATTAGTATTCCTGAATCCTTCACAATGCTATGGAATAGCGATGGAAATATTCCTGATGGTGCCATAAATATGGATATCATCCTGAATTTACCTCCATTTCTCAGAAATTCAGCGCTTAATCCGCCTGACGGTTTATTGGCAAGAAATCTAACCTATCAAAACGGTTTACTTTCCGGAGAAATTGATTTCTTTGAGCCAATAAACGGTGTTGAGATTCCCATCCATCCCGATTTTGAAGAAACAACCCTACTTGCAACATCCATATCGGGGTCGCTTTCAGTTTATGAGTCGAATATGCAAGCATTTAGCCTCTTTGTGGAAGGGCAAACCGGCAGCTTCGGAGCTTTTTCAGAGGAATTCATAGGCAGCTGTCCTGATTCGGCACCATTTAATCTGAATATTCATCCTGAAACCGGATACCTATTGGGGACGATATCTGATGTAGTACCCTGCGGACGACTACATTTTGGTATTTTTGATATACAAACAAGGAATGGTGAATTAACTTTAGAGATTGAAAACGAAAATCCTGTAGCTACATTTGTTGCTCAGACGGATTTGTTTCTTGTTAACGGACAAGTCTCCGCGCAATCGCTGGCAGAGGGCTCACATACGTTTAATCTGCTAACAGGTGAACATCTTTCAGGGGTTACCGATATTTCAACCCAATTTACTATTGGGATGCAGCGTAATGTTGAAAATCCCTTCATTTCATTACAAACATCGCAGGCTCAATTCCGTGGTGCAACGGTAACATTTGATGGAAATGGGATGCTTACATCCGGCAGCCTGAACAGGCCGGTTGAATATAACTCGCTGATAATCAATACAGAATCGCTTGCAATTCAAGGTGGAAGTGCAGCCTCGAATGGAGCTTTGGTATTTGAACGTTTGCTAAATCCGGTTGCTGTAAGTTTGAAAGATAGTGACAGTCCTGTAGCAGAGAACAACACCTTACATATTAACTTCACCGGGCCGCTTGCTATCTCTGAGAACGGACTCACCTTTGGTGACATCGCCTCATCAGAAATCATTTTTGATTCCAGAGATTATCCTAACCTGAATTCCAGTGTATCAGATGACTTCGCATTCAGAATGAATGGAAGTGCTGTCCGCTCAGGATCCATTGATTTTTATGAAGATGGAGATGATGTAACGGTAGCTGAACCACTTGTAGTTTTTTCAACGAGTGGATTTTTCCTGAATGAAGATCCAAACCGCGTGCTTCCGGTACGGTTACTGCTGCCATCCACCGATATAGCTTACATTACGGTACGCGATGAGGATAATAATCCACTCGTAAATGCTGAGTATGTTGATGGGGTCGTAGTAGTTAGCAGTGGAAATAACTTTTTAACTATGACGCTTCCATCCATTTTGGTTGATGGATTGCCATTGCAACTCCCGGTAAGGTTTTCGTTGAACACCGATATCACCTACAGCATTACAGGTGGTGAAATCGAAATGCAATCCGGTCTCAATTTCTCAGAAATCACAGGTGGTTTACCCATCACACTAACCGGCTTTGATTTGGATTATTCGGATGGATTAGCACTGTTGGCAAAACTAAGATTGTCTTTGCCTCACGTGTTCAATGACTTTACAGACACATTTGATGTACCGGTAACCCCATCAGGTTTGCAGGCCTCGACGATTGTATTAGGTGATATGAATCCTCAATTGATTGAAGGAATTCAGACTTTGTCGAACAAGCGAGCTCAGGACAGCGCCTCACAAAATCAAACAGCAGATTTCTTTGATGCAGGCATGACGGGATTACGCCTTGTGCTTGGCTCAGAACATTCAGCACGACTTGCCGGTTATGCATCATCGAGCTTATTTGGAATTGGTTCGGCTGATGTACCTTTATATTTCACGGCAAATTGGGAAGGTTCTGTCTGGGATTTTTCGCATCGCAGTTTTGGCAGCAACCAAGTACTCATCGGGGATGCCACGCTAAATCCGGATGGTGAAGCGCCGGTAAGTTTCACATCAAATGAAAACACGTTTTATGTTTCGTTTAAGGGAGTGCTCTCGTATTCGGAGATTATCGGTGAAGAGTTTTTGTTTACGGCTGAAAACATCTCTGCCGGAATACAGGCTTTGCGAACAAATCCATCAATCCGTTTTACGGCCTCGGGTTCAGGTTCTTCATCCGATCAGATAGTTGGATTGTTTGGCAATGTGGTTGAATTAGAGCTGGAGAGTCCATCACTTACGGTTGAAGAGCGCGCAGTAACCGTTTCATCAAGTGGAAACATCAAGTATTTAGGTCATGATGTTCCGTTTACTGATTTTTCATTATCAACAAACGGCTCATTTTCATTTCCAAGAGTAGAAATAGACAGAACTGCAAATCTGGAAATTATTGGTGAGAATGTTACACTGCATCAAATTGAATTAAAGTTGCTTGAAACCGGACTCGAGTTCAATGTCGAATATTTAACGCATTTGCCTGATCCATTTGAAGAACTGGAAACAAGCTTTGCTTTAAACCAACAGATAAGCAGAAATGAAGATGGTGCTATTGTAGTAAACGAAGTCGGGATGAGAACAACATTCCCATCTTACAGGGCCTATTCGGTATTAAGCGGATTTGGCGTTGCTTCACTCGGTTCATTGCATCTTGAGTTAAATCCGTTTCAACCGACAACACGGACCTTGAATATTAATATGGCGATTTATTTGCCTGATGCTGATGCCGATCCGGCCGCCGATGAAACAGAATCTTTTCTATCAGGAAATTATAATGCAGCATTGTTCCTTGGCAATGCAGATACACCAGGAATCCGTATTAACAGAAGAGCGGACGGTAGTGTATCGAAAGTCTATAACCTTACAGGCAATGCAGCATTTAGTATGCGTTCAGGTTTCTTCAATGTAGCCGTTGGAGAAGACACTGCTACCATGCCGGCTTTGGCTAGCACTTTCAGAATTACAATTGCAGGAATGGCTGAATTAAATATCCCCGGAATTTCGGGGTCAATTCAGATTCAGGATGTTCTGGTCGATAAAACCGGAACCATCAATCCCGGTTTAATGACAGGTTCTGCAAACCTGGATATTATTGGTGTGTTAGATGCATCCATATCCTCTTTCACCTACTACAAGCCGAGCAGCCCGTTCAGCATTACATTTTCAGATATTCAGGAAAAAGCTCCTGCTGAGTTGGCTCAGTTAATGGAAGACGGTGCAACTGCCATTCCGCAAGTGTCTATAGATAATGTGGTTGAGATATTGTGTATCGGCTCGTGTCCGGCACAAATCCAAAATGCTCCCAACTCAGGTACATCTCCTGTAGGTGCAACAGTTACATTCAATCTGCCAACAAATGGCGTTACAGGTTCTACTGAGGTAGAGGAAATGTACTTCTATCGAACATCTGATGGGAAAAGCTTCGCTAATGTGAAGGGACTTGAAATTCAGGCTGATGAATTGATAACAGTTCGTATGGATATTGGATACGAAGGTACAACAAGTGGTACACCGGTACTGCACGGAGGTGGTATGGGAACCATCCATACAGCAGACTTAAGCGATGTTGATTTAATGGCTACGTTACGTTCCGGTAAACTTCGCTCCGGCGATGATTCCAACGGCTTTGTGATGTCATTCGGTGCACGACCGGGAGTACCTATCAGTATCAAAAAAGATGTATTGTATTTGAATGGATTCGCAGGTTCAGTGATGTACAAGCCTGACGTAAAGGGAATAAATTTGGTGCTGGATTACATGGGTGAATTTGGTTATCAATTGGTAAATGCCAACGCTTTTGGAGAATTGAATTTTAACTCAAATGTAACCGTAACGCTAGTCGGTGAATTTGGAATTGGCCCAACGGGTAATGTTGGAAATCAATTCAGACGGGGCGAATTTTTGTTGTCAGCCACCGGTCTGATTGCCGCTTCCAACACCGGGTTTTATCTGGATGGAAGAGCAGACGCACTTCAAGGCAAAATGGAAGGTGCCGGTGCTGAAGCAAAAGCCAATATTATGGCCGGATTTGGAAGAATTCCGGGTAGTACATCAATATTGTTTGAGCTCGATTTACAGTACAGAGTTCCATTTTTAATTGAAGCTACAGGTTTGATTGATTTCTTCTACTCAAGCCGGGATGATGGGGTTCGATGGGGGCTCATTGGAAATGTGCATCTGAATAAATTTAATGGTTCTTTTGACGGTGAAGGATTACTTCTTGCAAGTAATGATGGCTTCTTGTTTGAACTGAATCTCGCAACAAGAAGTGGTTTCAGTATCATTTCATTCAGAAGTAATTTATCCGGTTCGCTTTGGGTTCTCGATTCCAGTATTTACAGCATGCCTTGGGGTGCCTATGTTCGCGTTGCGGCAAGAGCACAATTGCTGATAGTAACGATTTCAGCTGAGGCCAGGGGTGCCTTGGTGGGTACCGGCTCAGGATTTGAACTGTTCTGTTCTGTTCGTGGATGTGCCAGAGTATTTCTGCCATTAATAACTTTAGAGGCATGTGGAAGTGCATGGATAAAAATCTCAAACAGTGGATTCAGAGCCGGACTAGGTTCTGGGGGTAATTCAGATTTAATTGCTCAGGCCAGAGAACAAAGAGACCAATTCCTAACCAGAATTGAATCAATCAGAACCCAAATGGCAGAAGTGCAACAGGCATTAGCAGATGCAGAGGCCCTGGCTAACGAGCAAAAATTATTTGAACTGACACAAGCGTTACTTCCGTCTGACGAAGATGTTAGAGCTGCCGGTTCCTATCTCTATTTGATGAATCTGGAGAAAAGACAGCAGTGGGCAACTGCCATGCGTACAAATGAAGAACTCAATGGTACGCAAATTCCACCATCGCTGAGTTTTGTTCTTGATGAAATTCTCACAAAGTACAATCAGCCTGAAATGACCGGTGATTTAAGCCCTGAGCAGCAGCTTGAAATACTGAATGCAAGCCTAACTACAGCCGGCGATATTTTAGATTCCTTTGCTGATTTTGATGACTCCATAATTACTGCAATGCAACTGCTTGAATATTCAGAAGAGATATTTAATCAGTTGGAAGCGGCTTTTGCATCAAGCCCGATTAGTAATATCGTAGCTCCATCACCTTCATTAAATCCTACGGCGTCAGTCAGTTTTATGATTGATCAAAACAGAGCAGGATCTCAGATTGCGGCTTTGGAAGGATTAGATGAGGAGCTAATGGCGTTGGATCAGCGTTTTAGAGACAATATTGAAGCGGTAGAGGTCAACCTGTCTGAAGTTAAGCGTTTGATGATAAGCTCTGATAGCGATACACCGCTTATGACGCTAGTGCGTCCGTTTAAAAATACGATTGAGCATCTCGAGCGCTACTATGCACTCAATGCAAATAAAATCTGGAGCAGAATTATTTGGGCTAACAGTCTCAGAAATTCATTGGTTTCCAATCAAACGGCTATTCTCAATTCCGGTTTAGCCCAGTTGGAGAGCAATTATATTCAGCCAGTGATCAGGCTTCAAAGCCCTCCGACAAATCAGTTCTTTGACCCAATTGCGGAAGTAAACAAAATTTATTGGGAAACCTTTAAACTTACCCAACGCGATTACTTTATTCAGTTATTAAAGACCAATCAGGATTTCCCCGGTTCAAATGCTGTGCTATGGGGAGGTATCGGTTTACAAGCAGGAGTGAGTTCTCCAAATCAGGGGAATATTCATCCTGAAGATAATTACAAGCTTTCCAGAAGTCGTGATATCTATAATATTTACAGAACTATAAGTGATAGCCTTTCGAATGAGGTTCGCACCCAGAATATTGCAGTGTACAACAGATCGCTTTGGTATGATATGCATTACAATGGACTCCTGTTTTACGAAGAGAATCAGCTGGAATTACTCGATCGTGTTTTAAATCAAATGACTGAAGCAAGACAGGGAATTTTGCCGGATATGGCAAATTTAACCGGTTTGTTTGATGAGTTTTATTCCATCCAATCATCATTAACTGCCATTCTTTGGAATATGAATAATGGCTATGTTGACTGGCGTGGTACATTCGAAGATAGTTCAGAAATGTTCGCTGATGCACCTCCGGTTTCACAATACACGGATCGTATTCAGCAACTTTCAAATGAGTTGATTCCACCTCAGATTGGAAATCTGTCCGTTGTAACAAATACTATTTCCAACGCATTTTTTACACCTGTAGATATTCAATGGACTGTTTCGCATCCGGTTGAAGTTACTGAAATTGCAATTCAGTACGATCTTACGGGCGGAAATACCAATACAGGGATTTTGGATAGTCAGGATGATTATATAACTCTTGGAATGCCGGAATCGAATACAGGTTCCATCAGATTAAATCCATTCCTTGGTATTGAAAATCGTAATGGACTAACCTACGATACCGTAAACCCGCAAATTGATTTTGGTTTACGAGTTAGAGGTGCGGCAGGTAATACAGCCATCAGAAGAGGGGTGGCAACAATCAGCTTTAGCGCTAATCTTATTGCAGGAAACTATATTGATACGCCACCTGTAACTACACCAAATGAAACAGGCATGAATCCGGGTAACCCCCAACCACCGCAGCAACCATCAATCCAAATGTTCGAATCAGTGGGCATAACAGAGGATGATGGAGCTGTTACCTATTGGACATCCAATCCGGGTTTCATTCAGCTGATTATAGATGGATATGATCCGATTTTCGGAATCTCAAAATATGAGGTAGCCATTGGTACTTCTCCGGGTGAAACAGATGTTATGAATTGGTCGGAAGTTCAAGGTACCCGTACCACGTTACCGGAAATCCCGGCTCAAAGAATCAACGCGCACCTGTCATTTCAAGCAATGGAAGAGGCGGTTCCTTACTTCATTAGTGCAAGGGTAATCAATACACAAAATCTGACGAGTGCTCCCTTTGCTATGCAGGAACCAATTATTTATGATAATGTTGAACCCGGCCTTCCTGAAGCTGTGTATGTGCCATCAGCCCGACCTTTAAATCAGGTTACACATTCAGGATTGGCGCCATTTAATAGAAGTAATCAAACGCCGTCGCCTACTTGTTATGATCCTGATCAAACATTCACTACGCTTACATTTCCTGCTGTACTGTCATTCAGAGATGCAGAGGCGACACCACCTCCATCAAGAATACATTCATTTGAGTACTACATAAGCAGATCAGATCAGGTGCAACATTCACGGTTCGATTCCGGAGATTTTGATACCGTATTGTATGGAAATAATTTCTCATTCCAATCTGATGTGGAAGATCCGGAGTTCAATAATTTCAGAACTCCAATGTACCTGCATATCAGAGCTGTAAGTAATTCATTCAAACGCGGTCAGACATCAGTTATCGGGCCATTTATCCCTGTTGATACCTCGAAACCGTATGCCGGCTCATGGGGTGTTGTACGGCACGTTTACAATCATCAAGATCCATATTTGCATAGTGAGCTCAGGTTATTTATTGAGTGCTACCCCTACGATCCTGAAGTTGATCTCCGTGGTATTCAATATTCCATTACGCACAGAAACACAGCGACAGGTGTTGAGCGTGTAATTCGGGAGTTCAGGACAGATGGTCAGCCTGACAGGATGTGGAATCAGCAATTGTATAATAATATTCCAAACCCGGGTTGGAATCCATCACCTATTTTCGCAAGGATTCCTATCAGAAATAATCCTGATGGAACCCCGAATCTTCCTCAAGGTTACGATGATGAGGTTACAGTTTGGTACCGTTCAATAAATACCAGAGGGGATGTTTCTGATACCTATGGTGTTGGTCCCATCCGTTTGGTTAAAGCAACTATAGAGATTACAGAAGCCAAGAGAAATGGAAGTGATATAGAAGTGGTTCTTCAAGCTAATATAGGCTCAACTACTACTATCAACTCTATTGTATTTAACTCAGAAGTAGAATACTCTAATGTTCAGGTACCGTCAACATTTGTAACTCAAGTGTTTAGAAATGGAGCATATAGTCAGACTAATGTGAATAATATGCTTTCGGTTGGCAATCCTGGTTGTACGAATCAGTGGGGAATCATAGTTTGTGATAACTTTTTTCAGGGAGGGCAGATTACGGTCGCGAATGATAACTGGGTCGCTGATTTGCGACTTCGTATGGGAAGAATTCCAGAATTTCATCATGGTAAAATGACATTCAGAGATGTTGTGGGAAATCCAACCAGTATAACCATACATTATACTGCGCATGATGGAAGCTCAAGGACTGCTACTGCAACCATTCAGTAATCAGGTAAATCAGTATTTTTCAAAGTGTATATTAATTTGAGAACTCGTATGAATAAAATAAAAGCGATGAACGGATATTTATTACTTGCAGGATTTCTGATTGCAGCATTATTGACAATGCCGGCTCAGTTAACTGCTCAGTCGGAAGATCAGGTTGATATATTAAAACGTGAAGACGGGCGTGTCTTTCTGTTTCATACCCGCGTAATTCCCCTTTCTCATGGGTTCCATGTGCACAGGCGGCATAGCGAGGGAGATTGGGAAAGATTGACAGCAACACCTGTTATCCCGGTTCAAAACGGGTTCCAGTTACAGCAACGACTCGGTTCAGAGTATCGTTTTCTGAGTAGTGTAATGCCCGGCAGAGATCCTCAAAGTATTTTCCTGATGCTGCGTTCAGGAACCCCAGAGGCGTTACTTACAGCTCTGTCTTTGCCATCACTTTCTCAGGCACTCGGTTTTTCATGGGTTGACGAACAAGCCCCGGAAGCATCTCAGGCCTCCTATCGCATTGAAATAGTGGATGATTTAAACCGATCCACGGGAATTGTTTTGGAAGGAAGCGGTTCATTGCAAAGTGTACCCATTTTACCTGTAACAACATTGCAGGTTGAAAACAAAGGCGCTGAAATTATATTAAAGTGGGAATATCATCCCGTTAATACCCGTGGTACGGAGCGTGTAATACAGTTTCAGCCAAGGTATCGTATGGTCGGAGATTCCAGAATACATCAGGTTCCGGATAGATTTGTTCTCAGAACAACGGAATCCAATACGTTCGAATATTCATTCAACCTTCCCGTACTTGGTGGTGAATTTGAGTTTTGGATTGAAGCCGCCGATTACAGTGGGCAACGATCCGTAAATAACAGATTAGTCAAAAAAACAATATCAGATAACATTGCTCCTGATGCCATTACGAATGTGCGTGCCAGAGTTGAAGATAATACGCATGTTATTATAAATTGGCCGGTTAGCACGGCGCTTAATGTTGCAGGGTATCATGTATTTAGGGCAACGGCTGACTCAGAGGAGTTCCACAAAATTTCAGAGGAAGTATTGGAACCTCTAACCACAACATTCACAGATTCTGATGTTAAGCCCGGCGACCAATACCGATATGCAGTAAAAGTGTTAGGGACAAATCAATTACTAAGTGAAAACAGTAATACCCCAAGTGTCAGCATTTCCGACATGCGCAAACCAAACGCGGTTCAAAACCTTGTTGCCATGTTTGATAGAGAAAATCATGCGGTAAACCTTACCTGGGAAAATCCTCAACAAGAATTAGACGGAATTGTTTATCAGGTTACAAGGCGCTCCGTGCGACCGGTTTCTGTTAGAACTGTATCCATTCTTGATAATCTTTCTGAAAATACGCGTTCATTCACGGACTCCGGTTTGACCGGTGCTTTGAGTGAAGGTGTAACCTATCAATATGCCGTTATTCCTGTTCGGAGAAATGGTATAGCCGGGGATTCACTTTTTGCACAAGTACAAATTCCGCTAATGACTCCGCCGGATGCACCCTCGGAAGTTAATGCAAGGGTTGCTTCAAACCTTTCCGTCGCCGTCTCGTGGCCTGCCACCACTTCACCCTCGGTAACGGCGTACCGTTTATATCGTTCTGAATCAGAAAATGATGATAAAACCCTTGTTCTTGAAGCCGGTCGTGATACTCGTTTCTTTCGTGATGAAGGTCTTCCCCTAAATTCGTCGTGGATGTACTCCGTGTCTGCGGTTGATTCTGTTGGAAACGAGTCACTACCGGTTTTTTCTGAATCCATTACAATCCGAAGCATGACCCCGCCTCAATCGGCGTTTAATGTGCAGGCTGTTCAAACAGAAGGCGGAATTCAGCTTGCTTGGCAAATCAGGGATGAAGCGACCTCTCTGAGTGGATTCAACGTGTATGTTTCGAATATTGCGACCGGAGTTTTTACAAAAGTGGCTGAAGTAGGAACCGGTGAACTTCGTTATCTTCATGCAGATGGAAAAGCCGGAGATTGGTACAAAATCTATCCGGTTAATTTGGATGGAACACAAGCTTTGCAGGCAAGGGCAACGCAGGCGCGTTCTCGTTAAGGGTGCGGTTGCAAGCATCCATCCCCCAAAAAGATAATTACGATTTTCGATAATTACGATGAAATTTAACCTCTCCTATAATCACAGACTTTTCCTGATTTCAGGAGTGTTGCTTTTATTTCTGTTGCAACCTGCAAAAGCACAGCAAATCAATTTTGAGCTGTTCGATGCCCTCAATTTCTATGAAAATGAGCAGTATGAAGAGGCTATCCCGCTCCTAATTGAAGCGATGGCAACCGATGAAAACAATGCTGAAATCCCGGTGTTGCTCGTTTCATCGTTTGTGCAACTTTCCCGATACAAAGAAGCATTAGAAGCCGGCGAAAAGGCAATTGAACGGTTCCCCGAGGAGGTGCGGCTCTACATTTTAACCGGTGAAGCGGCATTTAATGTAGATATGAATCGCGCTATTTCCGTTTATGAAGATTTAAGAAGGGTACTGCTTAACCTACCCGGACAAACCTCAAATGGAGTTTCTCTGAATGCAGTAAATCAGGCTTTAAGTACACTGTATGAACAACGCGGTTCAGCACTCTTCCAGTCAGGGAATATAACTGAATCGATTGCCGCCTACAGAAGAGCGCTACGATTCAATTCCCGGCGAATGGAGCTTCATTTTAATCTCGCTTTTTTGCTCTATCAATCCGGAAATAAAACAGAAGCGGCTCGTATTCTTGAGGAGGCCATTGAGCAATTCCCGGCGGAAGAAAGTCTGCGATTATTGTTGGTTGAGATTAAATCGGGAGGCGGGTCAACCGAAGATATGGTGCGGGTAACACGCGATTTACACAACCAATTCCCTGATAATACCGCGTATGCCATTGCGTACGCTGTTTCGCTTTTCAACAATAATCAGCCGCTCGATACTATTGCGTTTTTGGAGGAAATGATCAGCAAGCATCCCGCCGAACGCGAATTTTATACGCAGCTTAGGGATATTCATCAAATGCGCCGAAGTATGGGAGCAGCAAGCGATGTTATGTTCAGGATGATGAACGCCTTCCCCGATGATTTCCAGCTGAAATTGGATTACGGACAGTCGCTTTGGTTTCTCGAACAGTTTGATAAGTCATTTGATTTTTTTAGTGATGTATATGAGCAAAGAAATCATCCTGAAGTTGGGCGCCTGGCAGGAAACACTTTACTTCTGAATAATAAAACCCAGGAAGCCTTTGAGTGGTATCAGAAATTGGTAAAGCAGTGGCCTACACATGCAGCCATCCACAGAGAAACGGCGTTGATTGCCGAAGCACTCGAAGAAAACGAAAAGGCCTTTGCGCTGTTTTCGGCGCATGCAGCTTTAAGTTATGATGGCTTTTCAATGCTGAAAGCAGCCGATTATGCAAAAACAGATGAGCAACGTACTACATACCTCGAAATGGCGCAGCAGACGATGTTTGCCCCAATCGCAAATTACCTCATTGCTCGTCCAATAGCCTCCATCCATCAGCTAAAGGATGAAGAAATCGTGTTTCTTGCAAGCGATATGATATTGCTTAGCACTTCTTTGGAAAGCACTCGCATGCAACAAATGGAACAACGAATTGATGAAGTCTCCCCTGAAATAACGCCCGAACTTTTTTCGCAGGACATTGAGTCGATTTATCTGAATGAAAAACTTACGGCATTTCTCTATGGACTAACCACTCGCTTACCCTTGGCTCGTGCGATAAATATTTTTAATGCTCTGATTGATGAACATCCTCAACAGCCCTTTTTGTATTATCAAAAAGCCCGGGTATTGCAAACAGCAGGGGAGAATGAATCCGCTTTTGAACAGCTTCGCATTGCAAATCAGCTCGGATTAAACACACCGGAGCTACATTTGCTCATGGGTGCAACGCTTTATGGAATGGGGATGGCTCAACAGGCGATACTCTCCTTTGAGCGCGTTTTGGTTTTGGATAAAAAGAATACCATCGCCTATCGTCAGATTATCGATATCAGCCAACGAGAAGGACAATTAAACCAACTTGCAGACCGATGGCTGACCCGTTTCCGTAATGATTCTTCGAACGAAGTCCTCAGAGAATTCCTGATTGAAGCCCTCCAAAAAGCCGACCGAAACGAGGAGGCGAGAGCGCTTGTTAGGAGAGAGTGATTTTATTTCTACCGAGGACTACATTTCCTTCTTTTTCGAGTTGTTTGAGCAATCTTGAAACAACAACCCGTGCTGTTCCAAGCTCAATTGCAATTTGCTCATGCGTAATATTCAGCTCTTTAGACTGTGCTATTTCGGCCTTCTTACTGAGAAATTGTAGTAATCGCTCATCCATTTTTTTGAACGCAACGGCATTCACCACATCTAACAATTCCTCGAACCGTTTGTGATATAGTTTGAAGATATAATCGAGCCACTGAGGATAGGCTGTGGTTAATTCGGGGATTTTCTCTTTCGGCACAAAAAGTACTTCCGTGAAATCTTCTGCAATGACGCGTAGTTTACTTTTTTCCTCATGCATCCCCCCTAAAACCGACATAATGCAACTTTCGCCCGGTTGCAGATAGTAGAGCAGGATTTCACGATAATCGTCGTCGGTTTGGGTTACTTTTACACTACCACGGATAATAAATGGGATGGTTCTTATGCTGGCATTTTCCTCTAAAATCACCTGACCTGGGTCAAATGACTTCACATAGCCAAACTTGCCTAATTGCTCTCTGATTTTCTGAACTTCTTGCCAGTTTACGTGCATTGGAGGGCTACGATGGTTGAAATGAATTATCTCTTAAAAATTGAGTAGAACTTTCTTTCATCATTTTCCGAGCTTGTCTAAAGATTTTCGATGCTTTTTACTTATGGCACTATAGGCAGACTCTACGCTAAGTCTTCTAAGCAGAATGCCGTCCTCTTTCATGATGAGCTCTAAACGATCTCCATCGTCTATTTTTAGTAATTTTAGCAACGGTTTTTCTAAAACTATTCCTTTGCTGTTACCAATTTTTTGAAGTTTCTTTATCATTTCAGGTAAACAATTGTGATTACTATGTTCTTACAAAGATACAACGTTAAGTGGTATAACTAAAGTGTGATATTTGAAAGCTGAGTTCGATTAGAAAGGTCAATTGCGAATCACGAAAGAAAGTCCCGGTTTACTGTGGAGTCATAAAACCAGTCCCGAAATGTCGGGAGACACAAAGTAATTGTTATTATTATACTCACTCATCAATCCCTCCTGTTTATCCTAATATTTCGGCTGAGTCGTTCGCCTTTGGCATCGACGATGGTTAGGGTGTAGGCTCCCTGAGGCGGGGAAACAGCAATTTGATGGATGTCTTTTGTACTACCTAAAAATTGCTCATTCAAATGCCAATAAATGAGCGTTGACGGATCTCTGTGTGCCGCTTCGAAAATGATACTTCCGGCAGAGCCATCTAATTCGACCGGCAAAAAAAGTACGGGATTTTCATCCGGATAAATAAAAGCCATATTTCGGCTTTCTGTTTCCTGAATACAATCACCTCGCCAAGGAGGAAGCGATGCATAAACATTTCTCCTGCGATAGTACCATTCCATTACGGGAGGAAGCACAAACCATTGCATCGCTCTCATTTGGTTAATCAGTTCGCATCCGCTGTGGACTCTGCTTGTTTTGGAAGCATCCAAATGAATTAATTGATGATATGGACACATGGGCGTTTCTAATCCTGCATTGGTGATATGGCGAACTTCGGTTTCGCTACAATGTGGTCCGGCTCGATGCCCGCTTTTCGTGCAGATATGAACATACGTCATATCAAAAATAGGTTCATTAAACCAACTTGTAGCTCCCATCAGATTGAATAAACCAAAAAGTGCTGGAGCAGCAGCTTGGACTCCGGTTAAACCCGGACGCCCTTCTCCATCGGCATTTCCTGCCCAAACGACGATCAGATACTCCGGGGTAATTCCGACTGCCCATCCATCCCTAAACCCAACACTTGTACCCGTTTTCCACGCTAACCTGCGTGCTGATGTAAACTGCTGCCAATTGGTTTCATCAGCTGGGCGAGTTAAATCTTGCATAGCCTCAAAAGTGTGCCAAATTGCGGATGGATGTACGTGAAAAGTTGTTTTTGCACCTTTCGTTACTTCGTTTCCGGCTTCTACTTTAATATTTGCCTGCACCCAACGCTTGGTCGATCGATCACGTGCGTCATAGTTAAGTAAACTTTTAGCCATGGAAGCATAGATTTCAGCCATATCCAACATAGTCACTTCCGCGCCACCAAGAATGAGTGAGAGTCCGTAATGCTCCGGTGGTTGGGTTAGGGTAGTCATCCCCATTTTTTTTAAATCATGATGAAATAAAGGAACGCCATACTCCTTCAGCATCCGCACCGCAGGGATATTCAGGGAACGTGCCAAAGCTTGCGAAGCCGGTACAGCTCCATCATAAACCGGATTAAAATTACGAGGAGCATAGTTTCCAACTCTCGTGGGGATGTCCGCAAGCAACATATCAGGAAGGAGTTTTCTCGAATTTAAGGCATTAAAAAACAAAGCCGGTTTTAGTGTGCTTCCCGGACTCCTTCGTGCATTCACGATATTCACTTGAGTTCCTCTTCGACGCAGATTTCCGGTATTTCCGATATAAGCGACCACTTCTGAGGTGCGAATATCAACAATTAATACAGAGAGATGATGGATTTGATTTGCGGCATTCACCCTTCTGAACTCTTCTGCGGTTTGAGTAGCTCTCTGCTGAATGGAAGCCTCAAGCGTTGTTTTGACGCGCTTTCCTTTTTGCTTTGACGCAGCAAATTCATCCAATAGATGCGGTGCCAAATTTGGCACAGACAGGGTTGCTCCGGGCAAAGCTTCGCTTTTTGAGAGGGTGTAAGTCAGCTCATCCATCCATCCATTTTTATGCAACCGCAAAAGAAGCCGATTTCTCTTTTCGAGGAAGATTTGTTCATTTCTTCCCGGGAAAACCAGCGCAGGGCTATTCGGTAATACGGCTAATGCAGCAGCCTCAGCTCTGCTCAACAAATATGGTGGACGATTAAAATATCGCCATGACGCAGCTTCCAAACCAACAATATTTCCGCCAAATGGAGCATGCGTGACATATATTTTCAGGATGTCTTCTTTTGAATACTTCATCTCAAGCGCAATCGCAAGGAATAGCTCCCTGAATTTTTCAGAAAATGTTCTGGGGGGATTTTTCCTCGAAAGACGAATAACCTGCATCGAAAGTGTACTTCCCCCACTTACTACGCGCCCTTCTTTTATATTTTGACGTACTGCCCTCACTATCGAAAATGGATTCACACCCGGATGCCTATAAAAATGCCGGTCTTCAAATTCAAGAAGGGCCAACTCAAAGTATTTTGGGATGGAATCCGGTGACGGAAAACGCCATTGTTCGTCATCTGCAATCCTGACTCCAAGAAGCACACCGTTTTTATCCTCTAAAACAGTTGAAAATGGGGTATCAAAAAGAGGCTTATGCAATGAAAAATAAGCCCAAGTCAGGATAATTAAGCCTAAGGATAAAAAAGTGGAGGATATGAGGATAAAAAAGCGTTTCATAAAATATCCCCAAGCTACGCTGATTTGTGGAAAAAATCACTTCACTTTAAGAAATCGATTACTGCCAGGGTAACCGATCTAAGTCAACATTCCCACCGGAAAGAATGATGCCTACATTTTTCCCTTCAAACAAGGCTGGGTTTGCTAAAACTGCTGCAAATGGTACGGCACAGGAAGGCTCGATGATTATTTTCATTCGTTCCCAAATCATTCGCATGGCACTAATAATTTCTGATTCAGAAACCGTAAGAATTGAATCGACTTTATCCATGATAATGTAAAAATTGAGATCGCCGAGAGAGGTTTTTAAACCGTCTGCCACCGTTTGGGGATTCTTGGAAGGAATAAGTTTACCAGCGTTAAAGCTCAAATAGGCATCATTTGCATTTTCAGGCTCACCCGCAATAACCTTAATTTTTGGATTCAACGACTTCGCTGAAATTGCTGTACCGGAAAGAAGTCCGCCTCCGCCAACCGGAGCCATCATTACATCCAAAGAGGGAACTTCCTCCAAAAACTCCTTTGCTGCTGTCCCTTGTCCGCTGATGATATCAGGATGATCATAAGGAGGAATAAACTTCGCTCCGGTATGTTCGATAACTTGATTTAAACCTTCTTCACGCGCTAGTAGTGTTGGTTCACAAAATGTAATCTTCCCACCATAGCTTTTAACAGCCTTTACTTTGATATTTGGGGCATTCGAAGGCATAACAATATAGGCCGGAATATTTCTGATAGATGCAGCCATAGCTAGTGCTGCTGCATGATTCCCTGAAGAATGTGTTGCCACACCCCGAATTGCCTCATCCTCCGAAAGCTTCAGCACCGCATTTAATGCTCCCCGTGCTTTAAATGCTCCGACCTTTTGAAAATTTTCGCATTTGAAGAAAATGCGACATCCGCAAACTGAATTTATATAGGTGCTACTTAAGACAGGGGTTTTATGAATATAGGATGATATTCTTAATGAAGCTTTTAAAACATCATCCCAATCCGGAATTTTTAATTCACTCATAGATGCCGATGGGCTTATTCAGGAATCAAACAGCAACAAAAGAACGTTCAATAGCTTCTTTAAGGTCTTGGTATTCAAAAGGTTTAACGATAAAATCCATCGGAGCGGTCATAGAAGCGCGGGCTCTTGTATCTGGGTTTGTGTTTCCAGAGAGATAAAGAACCGGAACTTGCGAAAATTTTCTTATTTCCTGAATAGTGTCCATTCCATCTAAATCACCAATGATTTTGATATCCATTAATATAAGATCAGGATTCTCAACTTTAGCAAGATCAATAGCAACATTACCTGACTTTGCTTTGCTTAATACTTCATAGCCCATTTTTTGAACCATTTTCTCTAGCATCATTTGCAAGATAAATTCATCTTCTACTATTAATATCTTTTTCATCAGGTTCCTCGGCAGTAGTTATTTTGTTTAAAGCCTTATTTATTTAACCAACTATAAAAATAGTTGGTTCATTTAAAGTCAGTTTGTGTTGGAAAATAAGAATTAATTAAATCTAATCATATTAAAAAATATAAAGCACTTTTTTGCAGTTAATTGTCCTTTTCTTCAGTATTCTTAATTTTTTCTGAAATGTCTTTTACCTTTTGAGCGATTGGTCCAGGCTCTTTACTTCCTGTTTCTGCTTTACCTAGTAAGAATCCTACTGGTTTAAGAGAATCAATTTCATCAAAGATGACTTTAAGAATGGCACCGGCAGGAATAAATAGAATCATACCAACTAATCCCCATATTTGAGCTCCTACAAAAATTGCAAGTAAAGTTATTAGTGGATTCATACTCACTTGTCTGCCAACAATACCTGGGGTAAAGAGGTTACTTTCACATAACTGTATGAAATAAAAACCTGCTAACACAAGTAAAGGAATCCAAAGGCTATCCGTCGTTAACAAAGAATAAAAGATTGGGAGGATGGAGCCAATCATAGGCCCAACAAAAGGGATTATATTTAAAAAAGCTGCAAATACTCCAAAAAAGATGGCGTGATTTACTCCTAAAATCAATAAAAGAGTACTGTTTAAAACAGATAAAATTGCAATGACCATCAACATCCCGAGAATATAATGTTGAACAACGGACTTTACTTTATTGATGAGTCGCTTCACTTTATCCGGATCGTCACCTGCAAACGCCCGGATTATAAATTCCTTAAGGAATTCTCTAAAAATCAGCAATAATGTAACATATACAGGGATAATAAATATCATTGTGATCGTAGAGGCAGCCGTAATAACGCCTCTTGAAAGTGAGTCAACATTTCCTCGTAAGAAATTGATGATATAGGCTTCAATATTTTCAAGATAGGTTTCAGGGTCAGAATCAAGATATGGAGCCAAAAATGCATAAAGATCGTTAAAAAGCTCACTAACTCTTCGTTGGATTTGATCTGAATCTTCAACAAAACCAGCTAGTTGAGAATAGAAAAAGAAGATAATACCAGTGATAATAGCGATTCCGGTAAGCATGCTCAAAATAGCTGCAAGTACCCCGGGTATTTTCCAAGATTCTAGTTTGCCACATAAAGGAGAGAGCAACATCGCAAAGAAAACAGCAAATAACAATGGTACAAGAACTGTTTTGGCAACAATCATCCCATAAATAATAAGGGTTACCATTAACAGGACTGCCGCCGCTTTTATGTACCAAGGATGCTTGTATTCTATCGTTTGATTGCTCATAAATTGTTTTCTTTTAAAAGTAGTTAAATCGCCTTTACTATTACAACTAAATAAAATTGAGATATTATATATATCAACGATTAAGTTCTTTATACTGCAATATCTAAATTTTGTTAGACTCAAGAGCTGCTTTTACGACCCTTATTTCGTCATAACTGTAATTCTCCCCAAGGGCGTCTTTAATCTCCCTTAGTAAAGTTGTAGAAGGGTGTTCATTCAATACGTTTTTTATTATGGGTATTTTTTGATTGTTAACCAACTCATCAGGTTTTATCTCCCCGGATTCCACGAAATCAACTAAATGACCCACTATGGTAGTAGTTTGTAAACCCCTTAAGCTTGCAATTTCTGAGATAGTTTTTCCTTTTCGGAACATTTCATAACTGAAAGCTGCTGTCAAATTCTTCCCATTCCTATTCTTAGTCTTGACCTTGGGTTTACTCGATTTAGCCGAATATCTTTTTTTGTGCATTTGAGAGGCAATTCCTCTTTTTTTACAATAGTCAATGACGACCTCCAAAAACACATTTCCATAGCGTGCCTTTTTCATTTTGCCGAAGCCAGTAATCTGATCTAAATCATCCATTTTTTGAGGATAGTAGGTACTCATTTCAATAAGGGTCGTATCATTAAGAATGATATACGCCGAAACATTTTCTCGATCTGCCAAAAGTTTTCGTTGTTCACGAAGAAGGTTCATAAGCTGTTTGTCGTAATCGGCTTCTTTTCTGAGTTGAGGTACAGGAGCTTCTTGCTTTTGTACGCGAATAATGACGCGCTCTTTTCCTTTCAATACCGGATGTGCTTTCTGCGTCAATTTTAATACAGGCATGGCATCCCCACTGCGTTCCAAATATCCTTTTGAGATCAAGTGATCCATGTACGTCATCCATGCTTCTTTGCTTAGATCTTTTCCAACGCCATACGTTTTCAAGTTGCGCATCCATGGTTGAATACGTTTTGATTTGGATTCCCTCAAAAAATCAACAACCATCCCACTTCCAAATTGCTCATTCAATCGGTAAACCGCCGATAAAGCTTTTTGAGCGATAATAGTGATATCCTCCTTTTCAAACTCGTTTAAACAGACATCACAATTGCCGCAGTAATCACCGGTTTTTTCTCCGAAGTATTCCAGCAAATAGGCACGCCGACAAGTTGATGCCTGACAGAAATCGGCCATTTGATACAACTTGTTCATCATGATTTCACTTTGACGCTCATTTCCTTCGATGCGTGCAAAGTAGCTTAATGTATTGATATCAGCCCGATTATAAAACAATATGGCACGAGAGGGAAGTCCGTCGCGACCGGCTCTTCCGGTTTCCTGATAATAACTTTCGATGTTTTTGGGCATATTCATATGAATGACTAACCGAACGTTTGGTTTGTCTATTCCCATCCCAAACGCAATAGTCGCCACAACGATATTCACTTTGTCTTTCAAAAACATTTCCTGATGACGCGCTCGTGTTATCGGGTCTAATCCTGCGTGGTAAGGGATGGCATTAAATCCGGCTTTTGAAAGTTCCTCGGCCAAACTTTCCGTATCGTTTCGTTTTAGGGTATAGATAATGCCCGAATCACCTTCGTGTTCGTTGAGTATATCAAGGAGGGCGTCAAAAGGATTGATGCTGTTTCTGACATCATACGTAATGTTCGGGCGGTCAAAACTGGAAACAAAAATGGCAGGTGCCGCCAACTTTAGTTTATCAACGATATCTGTTCTCGTTTCCTGATCGGCGCTTGCGGTTAAAGCCACCATAGGAACATTCGGAAAAATTGATTTAAGACGGGAAAGTTCTAGGTAGTCAGGACGGAAATCGTGTCCCCAATGCGAAATACAGTGCGCTTCATCTACTGCAAATCCGGAAATTTTTATGGATTTAAGGAACTCCAGAAAATTTGATCCCCTGACATTAAAGCGCTCGGGAGCAACATAAAGTAGTTTTATTTCTCCTTTTGCTGCTTTTTGGAGGATGAGTTGCTGCTCTTCCGGATTTACGGTGGAATTCAGGAACTCTGCCGGAATTCCATTGGCTCGTAGTGCGTCAACCTGATCTTTCATAAGCGCGATTAACGGAGATACGACTATCATTACGCCCTCACTCAAAATGGCAGGAATTTGATAACACATCGATTTTCCGCCACCGGTTGGCATCAATACAAAGACATCCCTTCCCTTAAGAATGTTCTCTATTACCTCTTTCTGATGTTTTCTAAACTGTTCGTAACCGAAATATTGTTTTAGTACTTGAAGCGCATTCATTTGTGAAGAATGTTATTAATGTTCAAATAAATCAATTGATTAAACTTTTTAATTTTTGAGAATCAATAATAGGCGTGAGCCTAATTATTGATTTTAAATATGGTTTAATAGTTTTTTAATAAAGAGAAACTTAATTCAATTTCCTTACACTTTCTATGATTAAATGACTCTAAACAGACATTTGATCAATTCACCTTAGGTGACTAGTCAACTATCGTATGCACAGTCATTTTTTACAAACTTTCCAGTGAAAAATTGAACTTTTGTCTTAAATCTCACACTAATCATTGAATTATTGCGGATGAACTCAGGTTATAATGAGTTAGACTTCAAAACAAATGATACATTTTTCTCACTATGCTTGACTCTAAAACAATAGAATTAATTAAATCACTGGCAAAAGACGAGCTAGCGTTCGATCAGCTCAAACAGATGTTTGAAAACGAGCGCGATAATGCCAATACATACAAGAATCACCTCGACCTATTAGAATCGGCAGTCAGAAATGACTATGATTCTATTATAATCACCGATTTAAATTTAGACAAACCCGGTCCTCGTATTGTTTATGTTAATGATGGTTTTGAAAAAATGACAGGCTATTCCAGAGATGAAGTCATTGGGGAGTCACCGCGAATTTTACAGGGAGAAAAAACAGATCGTAAGGTTTTAGATCGCCTTAAAGAGTGCTTAATTAAGGGCAAATCTTTCTTTGGTCAAACAGTGAACTATAGAAAAGATGGCTCTGAATATATCAATCAGTGGGATATCCATCCTCTTCTAAATAAAGATGGAGAAATTACCCACTGGGTTTCTTATCAACACGATATAACCGAGCGTAAGCGTGCTGAAAGAAAATTGGTGAATGCAGACCTTGAGGCAGATGATTTCTTTGAGGAATCAAAAAAGACGTTTATTGATTTGAAACAGGATGGAACAGTTATTGAGGCGAATAAGGCGTTCCGTGAAATGTTAGGATATCAAAAAGATGAACTTAAAGGGAAGAAAATTTGGGATTTTACTCCTGAAAACTCTTCACCAACGCTTCAAACACTTTTTACGTCCGGCTTATTGGATGACCTAGCAAAGGTAAAAGAGTTGAGCATATTATTCCGCAGAAAAAATGGGCTTCCTGTACAAGCAGAAATTACAATAACTCAGCTTAGTGAGAATGGAAACATCATTTTGCGTGGTGAAATCTCCAATATTAGTTTAAGAAAGAATGTGATGGATTTGTTGCAAAAGCGCAATGATACATTCAACAAACTTTTCGCCCGAAAAAATGATTTTAATTATGGATTCAAGCTTTGTAACTCATCAAGTCCTGAAATTACTTGGATTTCGGAAGGATTTGAAAATCTAACAGGGTACTCAGCAGAAGAATGTCATGGTTCTGATGGGTTCAACAAGCTAATACATCCTGACGACCTTCATATTGTTACCGAACATTACAATGCATTGAAGAAAGGCAAATCTTCTTGTCAGCAATTTAGAATTGTAACCAAAACAGGTGATATCAAATCGGTAATGGACTACGCGAAGCCTGATACTGAAGCAAAAGATGAATTTAAGTCGTCTGTAGTAGCAGTAGAGAAAAATAGTTTGAAGACGGTATAAGGGAAGCTATCCTACATTTATACAAGCAAATTGCATTATTGAAGCCGGATTTTGAATATCAGAATCCGGCTTTTTAATTTGCTCAGATGCAATCGTGATTTTTACTGGAATGTCAATTAATTCATGTATAGAATCAAATAGTATTTCTCCAACAAAATCACCGACTTGTAACCAAATGGTTGGCATATTCCTTGAATGTCCGATTTTTATTTTTGCTGGAATGGAATAAGTTGCTTCAAGATCAGTTGACTTTATTCCAAAATAATCATGTAGTTTTTTGTTGTACCACACTTCTTGCTGACCATTCAGAGCTAACATCAGATTTCTAGCATTTGATGATTGTATGATTTTACTCAGAAAAACGGAAGTTCCATTTGCGACATTCACTTTGCTTCTCAGGGTCGTCTTTGGCTTTGACCGTACATCAGTTAAGTGAATGAAGGCAACAAGCTCGGGTTCATCAAATTTTGGGAATAAATTAACTACTGAAAGAAAACCATGATGTTGGATCAACCTTTTTAAAAAAGCTATGCAAACTCCCACTTTAACATAGGCGGTAACATCTTCTTTGCTAGGTCGAATAGATATTTCTAAAGTATCACCTCTAAAGCGGAAAATGCCGGGATTGGTTATGCCATATTCTTTCAATTTCTTTTGACATAAATCAAGCAAACAACGAAGCTTATGGCAATGACTGCCATGAAGCTCATCTGTTATGGGTGATATTCTATGTCGTTCAGAACTTGGCATTGTCTCATATTATATCTTGAGTTACGGCTTTTGCTTTGCGGTAAGTGAGAAAAATACTTCTAGTTTTTCATTGGCTCTAATAAGACCAAATAAAGCAGTAGGCGGTTCAATACCGTAATCAAGCATATTGATTACTTTTGATCCTTTGAGCCTGAGTTTATTTTCTTCACAAGGTTCGATGTCAACTAGAATATTAACCTGACGCCCCACACCGGCAACGGTTAAAATACCCTCAACGTCTAATTGAAATGGAGCGCACTGAGGGTCTAAGTTTGTAATTAAACGGGCAGATTGGTACTCAAAATCAATAGTTGGGTAGTGTTCGGCCCTAAGAGCTCTGAAAAAGTCTCTATTCATTTGTCGCCTGCCACAATCAAACTCATACACAGGTACATTGAGCTTGACATTACCATTATTCTCTTCAATAAGCTCAGATGGATTGTCAAGCTCTGTACTACGGATATTGGCGTAAGCAATTAATTTGCCGGCTTTGCACAAAATATCGTTTACTGTCGATGAACCTTCAATCCAAAGTTGACTCTCCTCGGGGATGAGTTCTATCCGATTTTGTGCATGGACAATAGTTAATGCAGAGAATAGAATTATTGAGAGTAAAGTGGGGAATACGACTGTTAATTTCATATCAAACACCTGTGAAAACCGGCTTTATTTAGCAGTAATCTGAGATAGATTATGTTAATTATTTCCTAACTAAAACTAGATTAAAATGTACTTCAATTTCGTCATTTGCACGAACCGTGCCCAACATTGCAGATGGGCGGTCTAGATTGAAATCACTAAATGCCATTTCACTAACTCCGGCAAGTATAATAGTTCCATCTTCTTTAACTGTTCCATTGATGTTAAAAACAACCTCTTTATCGGCGCCTGCTGCATTAATAACACCTATAGTAGTTACTTCGAATTCATTTGAATTTCCGTTTGATGATGGCTTTACAGTAGCTTCACCAAGGCTAAAGAAAATTTCGGGATGATCGCTTTCTTTAAGATACTTATGGATGTTTCTTGTAAGTGTGTTATTGTTTGAGCTGATTTTCTTTACTGGAACTCTGAACTCAGACAGGCTTAAAACACCATTTCTTTCTGCATCTAAAGTTAGTAACGCCGCCACTTCTGCGGAGATTAAGGCATTAATTTCTGTAACGTCAGCATCCCAGCTTCTAACGTTAGAACCGCCTTGGATGGACATACTGCTTTGTGCGTTGTCAATTACAAATGCTACTTTTTCTGCATCTTCGTTTGCAAGAATGGGCGAATTGATAACGAAGAATATAAGTGTTAGGGTAAGAAGGAAATTGATGATTTTCATAGCGTGTTGATTTTTTATGAAAAGTACCTGCATTGGTTCTACAAGACAGGTACTTTTAAGTTTATTATTTAGAAGCTAATTACTGCTTCAAGCATGAATCCGTTGAATTGACCTTTGTGGAAAATTGAACTTTGGTTGAATCCATCATACTTCTGAGTTACATACTCAACTTTTGCAAGGATGTTTTTTGTCAAAAACCAACCACCACCAACGTTGATACGGGTAATATCAATGTCTTCATTAGCATTAGTTTCGCCGGTTACAAGATTGTAACGTCCACCGAAGTAGAAGTTTTCTGTTTTACCGAATCTATAGAGTAATTCAGCACCAAACTGCTGCACGGTACGAGTATCAGCTTCTGCTCTAGCTCTACCAGATGCATTCTCATACACACCAAAGAACTCAAATCCTTGATACTTTACGAATGGGTTAATCATGAAAGCTGTGAGTTTATTTGTAAATGCAGGGTCAAAACGAGGAGTTCTGAACTCATTTGGATTCTCAGTCAGGATGTTATAGTAACGAGAACCTGCACGGTCACCAGCATAGAGGTAGGTACGGTTTGAGCGACCTGTATGATACACAGAACCGGTTACTCTGACTCTTAAATCTTCATTGATTTGGCTATCGTAACCAAGTTTTCCTACTAAAGAAACGTGAGTTTCCCACTGATCAGGCGCTACTTCACGAACAGACTGATTTAATTTACCATTTGTCATTCCAACCATTGCGAGGAAACCATCACGACGGTATAGAATTTCTGCACCAACTTCTGTTGTGAATGCATCCATAATGTAGTTGCCCACAAATGGGTTAAAAATCGCTTGGGCATTATCCGTTCTTCTGAAGTGCGCATCACCGTAGTTGATTTCCATGTGTCCAACTTTGATAGTTACATGATCCATAATGTCAGAAAGGAAATCTTTCTCAATGAAATCAAGACGATCAATTTGCATATAACCACCTTTTACATAAGGCTGAGCGTGGTGTCTTGATGACAAGTATGTACGAAGGTGCATTCTAACACCACTGTAAAGTTGAACGTCAATATCCAGGTTAGATGTAGCTAAATTAAAATTTGGGCCGATATCAAAAATTGGAACCCCACCATTTTTATGGTCAAGTGCCTGGAATTGTAACGTGTTTGAACCACCTATACGGACATTCAATCCAGTGAAATCAACATTGGTTTCTTTTGGTGACTCAAATACATTGATTCCTGTTTTGTCAGCAGCACGGAAGTACTGAAGGTCACGTGAGCTCTGAGCCATTACGCTGAGTGCAGACATCGCAAACACAACAACGAGTAAGGTCAGTTTTGTAAGTAAGTTTTTCATATTAGTATAATTTAATCGTTTATTTTTAAGGGAAAATTCATTTGGCAATGCATGTAAACCAATTATTGCCGATCACGATTAAATATCACACTATTATTAGATTATAGATGTCGGGTTAATTCCGCTACGTTTTGTAGGTCATTTCCTATTCAAGGTGTAGGGGATTACCTTACATGAAAACTAAACTCTAAGAATGCCTAAAGTTCTTGAATCCACTGAATCGCAATTCGTGTTAATTCCAGACTATTTTCTAATCCTAATTTGTCTTTAATTCTGGCACGATACGTTTCAATTGTCTTAACAGATACATGCATTCTGTCGGCAATATCTTTAGTTGCCAACCCTCTTCCTACATGCTCAAAAACTTCAAGCTCTCGATCGCTAAGTAGTTCAAATGGACTATGTTCAGCCGGTTTTTTATTGTTCAACAAACTTTGAAGCATTCTTTCATTAATTGCCTGACTAACAAAAATGCCACCCGCTAGTATTTTTTTGACTCCACTAATCAATACTTCACCGGCTTCCTGTTTCATAATATATCCGTTAGCACCGGAACGAATAGCTCGTTCAGCATACAATTCTTCATCATGTCGCGAAACAACCAAAACTTTTATTTCAGGTTTTGCAATTTTTAAATGCTTGATGAATTCAATCCCATTCATTCCGGGAAGTGAAACATCAACTATGGCGACCTCTGCTTCAATAGTTGAAATTTTTTCTAAAGCTTCTTCCCCACTTGAAAATTGATTACAAATTTCGAAGCTAGGTTCTTCACTAAGTGTTAAAGCAATCCCTTTTCGTATAAGTGGATGATCATCAACTAAAAGTATTTTCTTTTTCAACATGAGTATGATTCTTTATGAGCGTACACGTTATAGTTGCACCTTTATCTATATTATTTGACACATCAATATGAGCTCCAATGAGCCGGGCGCGATATTCCATTATTCTGACCCCTAATCCACCTTTTTCGCGCCAATTTGAAGTGAAGCCAGTTCCGTTATCTTTAATCTGAAATCTTAAAAATGATTTATTCTCAATAGCAGTTACTGTTACATGATCCGCTAATCCATGTTTTACAGCGTTATTTATTCCTTCTTGAATAATTCGATAGAGGTGTTCAGCAGTGGTGTGTTCATTCAGATTAATTTCTTTATTAGCCTTAAACTCGCACGTAATTCTGAATAGGCGTACCGATTGTCTAACTAAGTCTTCTAATGCCGCATTAAATCCACCACGTTCAAGATTGATTTTTACCAGCCCGTGAGCAAGATTGCGTGAGAAATCATCTGCTTCTTTCACAAGGTTTGCAATTTCTTCCATCTCAACAGAAACCGGGTTTGACTCTGCTTCAAGTTTCTTAACCATGTGCCTGGAAAGTAACCCGATTCCACTCAACATTTGTCCGAGACCGTCATGTAAATCCTGCCCAATTCGATGTCGTTCATGTTCACTGATCCTCATTACTTCTTTTTCGAGCCTTCGTTCTTCCGTAATGTCTCTTACGATACCGGTATATGTTTTTCTACCTTCCAAATTGAGTTCACTTACAGCAAGATACATGGGGAATAAGGAACCATCCTTGCGCTTGCCTACGACCTCCCGACCTATACCAATAATTTGTCTTTCACCCGTTTTTTGATATCGTTCAAGGTATTCATCATGCTCATTGACATAAGGATCCGGCATCAAAATTTTAATATTTTTACCCTTTACCTCTTCTGAGTCGTAGCCAAAAAGTTTCTCAGCGGCTTGATTAAATGTTTCAATTAATCCCCTCTCAGTGATGGTTATTATAGCATCAACTGTTGTTTCCAGAATCGCTCGCGTTTTTAGTTCACTTTCAGATAACGCACGTAGTGTTTGATTTCTAATATTTGAAGAAGCTAGAATATCAGCAGCAATAGAGAGAATCACTTTATCAAATTCAAGATCAACCGTTTTAGAGCGATATGTGATACGGATTAATCCGGTTGTTTTGCCGTTGTTTGTGATTGGTGCGCAAAAATAGTTTTCGAGACTGTCTGAGTAGGTACGGCAATTAATAATGGGTTGACCGCAACTAGTACATTCTTCATAATCTTGCTTATTTTCGACTTTTTCGAAAATATTATTCTGAAAACTGCCATCAGATTCAGCACGTGCTAAAAAGTATAAATCTCCGGTTTCATCATAAATGAGTTGTGTACACGAAACAGCATCATAATATTCAACCAGCTTTTTTAGCATGAATTCCTGGATTTCTTCGGGACTTATACTATGCAATGCTTTTTGAGTTAATTGATGGATTAGCTCTAAACGCGAACTAAAGTTCACATACTGTTTCACATCGCTAATCACACTTTTATCTTGTAGAACTAGAAGTGCATCTGTTACGAATGCATCTATATCATGCACATTTACTGGAATAAGTCTATGAATATCAGGGATGTCATCACACATAGAAGATGGGTCACTAAAACAAACAACCTTGTTCCTGTTTCCTGCTTTGAGATGAATTTTGTGCCTTGAAAGCTGATTACAACCATAAACAAGCACATATTCATAGTCAGATAAATTGATTTCATTCAACTCATTAATTTCACCAATTTCTCTAAGATCATAATTTAAGACGTCAGCAATGCGCTTAAGAGGTTCTTTGAAGGGTTCCGGAAAATTATAGGTTAGAAGATACATAGTCTGTTAATGAAATCATTCGAGTAAATTAATCAATGACATCAAATCATATCTAACGATGTAGTACAGTCGTAATTCAAGAATTATTATTCAGTTCAGCTTTATACATACTCAGTAACTAAATACAGTATATCCAAAATAATTAAATTTAGATATCAATCTTTTATTAAAAGATTTTATTTCAAGACATCGACTCAGGCTTAAAAATACTTAGATAAAAAAATGAGATACACTTAAAAAAAAAGGTGCTTTTTGAGCACCTTTTGATATTTATCCTTTTAACGACTTCTGCAATTTTTCCCAATCGCTCAGGAATTTTTCCAGGCCTATATCGGTAAGAGGGTGTTTAAGCAAACTTTCCATAACACTTAGTGGCATTGTGACAACATCCGCGCCGATTTTCGCACATTCAACAACGTGCATTGGATGGCGAATACTTGCAGCCAACACTTCAGTCTGATATCCATAATTGCTGTAAATTGTTACGATTTCTTCAATTAAGGTGAGTCCATCGGTTGAGATATCATCAAGTCTTCCCAAAAAAGGAGAAATGTAGGTAGCACCGGCTTTAGCGGCAATTAATGCTTGAGTTGCTGAAAAGCAAAGGGTACAGTTTGTTTTGATACCTTCTTCACTAAAGGTTTTAATGGCTTTGATTCCATCCTTAATCAATGGAACTTTTACCACCACATTAGGGGCAATGGCAGCAAGTTTGCGTCCCTCGGCGAGCATCCCATCATAATCTGTTGAAACCACTTCAGCGGAAACATCTCCGGCAACCATTTCACAAATTTTGGCGACATGACCTTCAAAATCGCGAACACCAATTTTTGCACACAAAGAAGGGTTTGTGGTCACTCCATCGAGTACACCCATGGCTTCCGCTTCACGGATTTCGTTTAAGTCGGCACTATCAATAAAGAATTTCATAGTAAATAAGTCATTTAAAAATTGTACTGCAACGATTTAGCAGTTTTGTCGGTTATACATCCAAATTACACAAAGGATATGAGAAAATCAGTTTGTAAAATGTTACAAAATGAGAAAATCTCTAAAACTCTATTCCTTATTCTTCGTCTAATATCAGTTCTTATTTAAACCATTCACTTTATCGCCGTTTGTTTTGAAAAAACTTTTCTATCTGTCTGTTTTTACTGTTATCCTTACTCTTTCCTGTTCAGGGAGAAACTCAGGAAACGAAGCGCCTCAAGGGGGATTTAATTTTGCCGGGATGCAACGTGCCACTACCGTTGAAGTTGCAGAAGTAACAGAACAATCCATTTCGCAAATTTTACGCTCTTTCGGCACTGTTCGTACGCAAGACAATGTGAGGGTAACTCCCCAGATTTCAGAACGAATATCAAGTATCCATGCTGATTTAGGCGATACCGTTGCGCAAGGCCAACTTCTTGCAAGGCTTAGAGACGTAAATTTTGTTGATCAGGTCAGACGTGATGAAGCTCAACTTCAGCAAGCACGAACTGCCGTAAACCGTGACAGTCTTGAACTTTCTCGCGCCACTTCTCTTTTTGAAAGAAATCTTATTAGTTCTGCTGAGCTTGAAAATGTTCGGGTTGCCTATTTGAATAGCCGTGCAAATCTTCAGGCGGCTCGTGCGGCGCTAACCCAAAGCCGTGAATCACTGAACTTTACCGAAGTACGTTCCCCTGTTCGTGGGGTAGTGACACGCAGAAATGTGAGTCCCGGAGATTTAGCTAATTCGGGTTCTCCCGCTTTCGAAATTGCGAATTTAGTGGGATATGAAATGAGAATTTTCCAACCTCTTGCTGACAGAAGACTTACAAGAGTGGGTCAACCGGTGAGTATTCGTTTAACCGGTGAACGGACTCCATCAGCAAATGGAATCGTATCAAGAATTAGTCCGGAGCTCGATCCCGTAACTGGATTGGCTGAGGTTGTCATTAGTCTTACCGAAGTTTTTGGCGATATCCTCCCGGGAAGTTTAGCAGAGGCTTCCATCACTGTTAGAACAAACCCATCTTCCGTGGTTATTCCTCGTTCGGCATTAGTTGAAAATGTTCAGACTGTGCTTGATCCTGAGTCGAACACCATCCGCCTCAATCGAACCTTCAATGCATTTGTTTCGGTTGGCGATTCGATGGTTTCTTTACGTACACTCGAAATCGGACTTGAACAAGGCGATCGTCTTGAGGTTCTTTCCGGAATTACAAGTGGTGAACGTCTAGTGATTACCGGCCAAGGCGGCCTCGAAGATGGTTCCAGAATTCGTGTTTCCGGCAGAGGTCGCCCGGGAATGGATGGACAACGCCCAATTTTGCCGGGTGAACAACCTGCTCCCTCAAACGCTACAACAAGCAACGAGTAAGCGCCTACTACATGAAGCAATTACCTAAAATAGCGGTTGATCGTCCGATTACATTTATTATGGTTACGATAATCGTAATCGGATTTGGTTTGTTCGGATTATCGCGTTTGAGCCTGAACTTATATCCTGATGTTTCTTTTCCTACAATTACCGTTTACACAACGTATGAAGGCGTAGCCCCGGAAGATATCGAAACACTTATTACGCGTCCACTTGAGGAACTCGTTGGCAGCGTGAGTGGACTGCGGCAAATGCGCTCTCTTTCGAGCCAAGGCTCATCCGTTATTAAACTTTATTTTAACTGGGGAACGGACTTATTCATCGCGCAAAATGATGTCAGAAAACAGATCGATTTCGCCCGAAGATTGATTCCTGATGATGCTGACCAACCCATCATTTTTGCTTATGACCCCAACCAAGAACCCATCATGGTTCTTACGCTTAGCTCAGCAACACGTAGTCCGGTTGAATTACGAACCATCGCAACCCAGCAACTTGAACAGCGTTTTGAGCGAATCCCGGGAATTGCATCTGCCGAAACTTCCGGAGGTCTTGAGAGGCAAGTGAATATTTGGTTGAGTAGCGATCAAATGCTTTCTTATAATATAGACATTTCAACCATTTCTAATCGCCTCCGTCAAGAAAACGTACAGGTTCCGGCAGGTGAACTCCTCGAAGGACGCATGATTTACTCACTCAGAACAATCGGCGAGTTCAAAAACGTTGATGAAATCAGAGATGCCATTGTAGCCGTTAGAAATGGGGAGCCGGTCCGTCTTCAGGATATTGCCGATGTTGAAGATGGTATTGCTCAACCAATCGGTAATGTGCATGTTCAAGGAGAGGATGGAGTAATCATCAATTTATACAGACAAAGTGATGTTAATATCGTTACCACCGCCGGAAATGTGAAGGATGCGTTGGATGGAATCAGAAATACACTTCCATCCGGAATCCAACTTGACATTTTAACTGACCGCTCTGAATTCATTCGATTATCCATCAGGAATATCTACATCACTGCTTTAACAGCTATTTTCCTGGTAGTGATGATTTTGTTAGTCTTTCTGAGAAGTATCCGCACTGCGCTCATTGTGGCTATATCCATTCCGGTTTCGATTGTTGCCACATTTAGTATTATGGATTTTACAGATGTTACCCTCAATGTGATTTCCCTTTCCGGCTTAACTTTGGCAGTTGGTTTAGTTGTTGACAATGCCGTTGTTGTGCTTGAAAATATTTTCCGCTTCAGAGAAGACAGATATAATGGCTACAAGGCATCCGTAATGGGTGCACAAGAGGTTTCGACCCCAATTATTGTCTCAACCTTAACTACGTTAGTTGTTTTTTTGCCCATTTTGTTTGTGCCGGGAATTGCTGGTTTTCTATTTCGTGACCTCGCCCTAACCATATCGTTTGCACTAATTGTTTCTACCATCGTAGCGCTAACGCTAATCCCATTATTTGCATCCGCTTTTTTCAGCAAGAAAAAGAAAACAAAATCCAAAAGCGCTACTTCTGAAACGGATTCTGATGATGAAGAAGTGCGTAAACCAAACTTTTTTGATCGTTTGGCTGAACGTTATAGTGCAACTCTTAGAAATGTTTTGCCGAAAAGCGGCTGGGTGGTGGGCATATCAACATTGTTTTTGATAGTAACCATCCCATTTTTATTCCGTCTTGGCGGCGAGTTTTTCCCTCCGGTAGATGAAAATGCGTTTGTACTTGAAGTAAACCGTGAGCCGGGAGTAAACCTGTTTGAGCTTCAGGAAACATTTCGAATGGTTGAACAGATTATTGGTGAAACCGTACCCGAAGCCCGTTTAGTCGTTTCTGATTATGGGGATAAACGTGGGGTTGAAGGTGCCGAATTTCCAGGTGGTTTTAGGGGGATTACACGAGTCGAGTTGGTTTCAGCTCGCGAGCGTAAAAGAAGCCAATTCGATATTGTAGCACAACTTCTGGATGATTTAACAGATGTGCCAGGTGCCACGATTAGAGAACTTCGTGAGAATCCTTTGAATCCGGACGGTCAAGAGGGACTCATCGTAAATATTTTTGGCTTCGATGTTGAAACGAAAAGAGATTTAACAGATGGATTACGCCCCATTCTTGTGCAAATCCCGGGTATAGTAGCAGCTTCTTCCAGCTCTGATGAAGGAAGACCTGAATTGAGAGTCATTATGGATCGAGAGCGTATTGGCAGAAATGGACTTACTACTTCTCAAGTGGCAAATGCCATCAGCAATGCCGTTAGAGGAAATGTCGCTACGCGATTTTTAGACCAAGGACTCGAATTTGATGTCACCATTCAACTTGCTTCTGAAGAAAAAACAAGCTCCACCGATTTAGAAGATATCCTTATTCGCACCGATTCCGGTACATGGATGCCTTTGAGAAATCTTGCATCTATCGAACGCAGAACAGGACCGTCGAATATTTTGCGAGTGAATCAGGAGCGCATCACTGAAGTGCAAATTGATTTAGCCGGCCTCGATTTACGAAATGCAACAGAGCGAGTTGTTGCTGTATTAGATGAAATTCAATTTCCGGATGGTTACCGATACGAAATTGGAGGAACCGCCGAAGAACAACGCCGGAGTTTTAATTACCTGTTAATTGCCTTTTTGATTGCAGGAACCTTAGCCTATATGGTTATGGCCTCTCAATTTGAAAGCCTTATTGAACCTTTCGTGATTATTTTTACGATCCCATTGGCGCTTTCAGGGGTCATTATTATGCTTTGGGTTACCGGTACTCCGATTAGCGTTACGGCAATGGTCGGGTTAATTTTGCTCTCAGGGATTGTGGTGAACAATGGAATTGTGATGATTGACTACATCAAAATTCTGCAAACGCGTGGCGTAGATCGCGCTGAAGCGATTGCACTAGGTGCAGGAAGAAGACTACGTCCGATTTTGATGACCGCCGGAACAACCATTTTGTGCATGATTCCGCTTGCATTAGAGCTTGGTGAAGGTGCCGAAACATGGAGTCCGATGGCACGAACCGTTATTGGTGGTCTTACTGTTTCAACCATTTTGATGCTCTTTTTTGTGCCATCCCTCTATTTCATTTTCAATAGTTTTGTGGAACGCCTCGGCTTTAATTCCGTGAACAAAGCAGATCCTCTCGAAGAATTGAAAGAAGCATGAAATCAACCGGATTAATTTATACGTTGCTCAAGCGCCCCGTAACGGTGGTGATGATTACCATTCTCATTATTGGGTTTGGTTTATTTTCGCTGATGAATCTCAAAATTACACTTTTTCCAAGTGTTGATATTCCCATTGTTGCGGTTTCTGTGAATTATAGAAGTGTTTCTCCTGAGGATATGCAACGAATTATCGTTGAACCTATCGAAAACGCTTTGGCTTCTCTTGATGGTGTTGAAACCATGGATTCAAATATCCGTAAGGGTGGAGCGTTTACTGTGTTGCGCCTAAAGGGAGGAACAAATGCTATGCGTGTGGAGCTTGATGCGCGCGAAGCACTCGACCGAATCCGAAATCAGCTTCCTCGAGAAGCGTCTCCACCAATTGTATTTCAATTCGATCCGGAGCGACAACCAATTATGCGATTGAGTATCGAAGCCTCAAATCGGGGTCTCGACGAGCTTCGTAATTTAAGTAGTGAAATTGTTGAGCCTCAGTTAGAACGAATTAACGGTGTTGCTCAGGCTGATACTCGAGGCGGATTACAACGAGCCATCTATGTTGAGCTTAATCCTGAACGATTAGCTCAACACCGGGTAACAACAGCTGAAATCGAACAGGCTATTTCTTCAAATAATGTTCAAATTCCGGCAGGAAATTTAGCCGTAGGCAGAGAAAGTTTTAGTGTAAGAGCCGAAGCAATATTCACCTCGATGGATGACATTAAGAATACAATCATCCGACTCGAAAATGGTGAAGTTCCTATTCGTGTACGAGATGTAGCCGAAGTTCGCGATCATTTCGTGGATGTTAATACTATTGTGGAAGTCAACGGAAAGAACAGTGTCACCATTGACATTCAGAAACAATCTGATGCCAATACGCTTGATGTTGCACTCGCTGTAATGGAGGAACTTCCTCTCATAGAACAACGACTTCCCCCAGGAGTGAGCATTCAGGTTATTAACAATCAAGGGCAGTTTATTGAGAATTCTATTCGGAATTTAGCTCAATCAGCCGTATTTGCCCTTTTCTTGGTTGCACTAATTTTACTCATCTTTATGAGTAGTATTCGTGTAGCAACGGTTGTGGCGTTAAGCATTCCGATATCTATGACGGCCACCTTTGCTGCCATGTATTTTACGGGTGTATCCCTCAATATCATTTCCATCACCGGCTTAGCGTTAGCGGTTGGGCTTTTGGTGGATAACTCCATTGTTGTACTTGATAATATCATTGCCAAACTTGAGAAAGGTGAACCACTCTTTACTGCTGTTCTGAATGGAACAAACGAAGTAAAAGGTGCGCTGATGGGATCAACTCTTACCACGCTCGGTGTATTCATCCCCATTTTCTTTATTGATGGATTTATTGGCCAAATTGCTCGCGATTTGGCACTGACAATCACCTATTCAATCACGTTTTCCTACTTTGCATCCATCATCTTGATCCCTGTTTTTTCATCAAAGCTGTTGAAGAAAGATTCCATTAATCAAGATGGGTTTACTTTCAAACTTGTTGGGATGTTGGAAACCGGATATGAAAAAAGCTTCAGATGGCTGATTTATCGTAAATGGATCATGTTTTTTGTGATTGGTGGGATTCTCTTTGGGATATATTATCTCAACTCCATCATCCCGAAAGAAAATTTCCCGGAAACAGACTCGGGCGAGTTAATTGTTAGCGTTGATTTGCCAACCGGAACCAATTTGGTGCAAACGGCTGAAATCATGCAACAAATCACGCAGCGGTTGATCAATGATAATCGAGTACAAACGGTCATTTCATCTATTGGCAGAAGTGGATTCAGAACGGAAACAAATACAGGGAATATTACGGTCACCTTAGTACCTGAATCACAAAGAGAACAATCTACGGATGATATTGCGCTGGAATTCAGAAGAACGTTTGTTTTTCCGGGAGCGCGAACGTTTGTTAGAGTAAATTCAGGAAATTTTGGACCTCCGGGTGGTTTTGGCGGAGGTCTTGGAAGTATTAGAGTGAGTCTTATTGGACCCGATACGCAGGTCTTGCAAGGTCTGACAACTCGAATTGAGGAAGTTATGCTTCAAGATTCGCTCGTAATTTCGGTAGATAATCCTTTTGTTGATGAGGTTCCTGAATTGGTTTACCGGATTGACCGTGAAGTACTGAGTCGTATTGGAAGCTCATTTAATGAAGCTGCAAACAGTTTCAAAACCCAAACGCGCGGAACCTTAGTGGGGCAATTTAGATCAGGTGGTCGTGAATATCCTATCGAAGTACGAACATCAGAAGACTTCAGACAAGCAGGGATTGAAGATTTAAACCGTATTCAAGTTACACGCTTCGAAGAACAAAGTATTCCCGTTGCTGCAGTAGGATTTTTCGAACCTGTAACCGGATTAAACCGCATTCAACGTCGTGACCGTGAGACATTACTTGATGTAAATATTCGGGTTTCCGGCAACGCAGCGGCTCAGCGTCAGCGTATTATTGAGCTGTTTGAAAACGAGGTAGCCATACCGGAAGGCTATCGTTATGAATTCACGGGAGCTTTCCGAGATCAGCAAGACTCAGCCCGCCAACTATTTATGGCTCTTTTAGCAGCACTTGCGCTCACCTTTATGGTAATGGCCGGTAAATTTGAAAATTTGCGAGATCCATTTGTTATTATGTTCTCCATTCCGCTTGCCTTCTTTGGAGCGTATTTTATGTTACATATTACCGGAACTAATTTTAGTTCTCCGGCCGGAATCGGGCTGCTTATTTTAGTGGGAATTGTGGTAAATAATGGCATTGTACTCATTGATTACATTAACCAAAGTACGCGTAGAGCGGCAACCCCTTCGGCGTATGTTGAACAGTTTGTAATGGCAACAAAACGCAGGTTAAGACCTATTTTGCTCACCATGTTAACCACCATATTTTCTATGCTTCCGTTGGCAATTGGTTTTGGGGAAGGTTCTGAAACATGGAGTCCTTTAGCACGAGTTGTGATTGGAGGATTATTTTTCTCAGCAATCTTTACACTTTACATTGTTCCAATAATGCACATAGGATTCTCGGGTAGAAAACGCAGAATTGTGAAGTACTCCAAATTGGATTTCAAAATATGAGTAAGACCGCGTATTAAAATCCATGAAGTTTCTTGAAATTATTCGGTGAAATTATCGTTTAAAATGCTTATATATTATACATAACGAGATAAAGAAAAGACTAAATCAAAATTCAATGGCTAATTTTTCTAAAGGATTCTCTTATGGAATCATTACAGGCGCTGCTTTAGGCGCAGTAGTAGCACTTTTAATTGCTCCTGACAAAGGAAGCAATACGCGAAGCAAAGTCACATATAGAGTACAAACCTATATTGATGAACTAAAAAGTTTGATTGACGAACTGTCTGACAGAAACTATGCTGTGTCAGATGCAAAGCGTCAAGGTGACGAAGTGGTTCAAGATGCGCGTCAAAAGGCTGAGGACTTGCTGAAAGAAGCAGAAAATCTGCTCAATACAATTTCAATTGAGAAAAACTAATCTCAGATAATCTTATCCGGTTTTTTTATTCTAAAACGACTTAGAGCAGGTGTGGTTTGTAATATCCTACCTGATCTAAGTCGTTTTTTTTGAACGATATCTTAGTTCAAGTTTCGTTCTTTTATAAGTTTGTTTATTTCATCATTTCGTTTCGTCTTAGAAGCATTTGCGAATTTATAGATCATATACAATGGTATAATCATTAGAAACCCAAATGATCTCATAACGATACTGTAAATCACAATTCCAATGAGAAATCCAATCAAGTATGAGTTTATGAGATTAAACGATCTCAGTTTTTTAGCTTCTGCCAAGAGTTCTTGATCGGTCATTTCAGACGGTTTTTTCTCTTCCATTGGTATCCCTAAAGATTAGTGGTTGTGCGTTTGGTTGGTGCAAAAGTAGTTGTTGCAACTTCAAAAATTCAATCCGTTGACGTTTAAAATGTACTCACTAAATATTAATAGAAACAAGTCCTTAATGTGTCTTCGTCATACTTGGTGGAATAAGCAATATAAAATTGGCTTTTGCTGTAACATCCTCCGTTAATTCAAAAGTCTGTTGATTAATATCCGCTTCATTTGTTGATATTGTGAGGATATTTAGTTCAGGATTCAATTGCTTGAGATACCAATATATTCCCTCAAAATTATCGGAATGATAGGTACCATGTATGTGTAAAAACCTTCTCCCTTCATACAGATTGGAGAAAATAAAGTGAGCCATTGTAACATCTTTCACAGCTTGTGATTTTGGGAGATTCTCGCCTCCGTGCCCGTGTGCAGCTTCCATGATATGCTTATATCCCGGTAAATCAAGGTCAACTTCAATTGGTAGCGGTGCAATCCATTGTTTTGCATCATCTGAGAGATTTTCAAGGGCTTCGAGACCATCTCGATATACCATAGACGCATAACGCCGGGGAATATTTGTAGCAATTAATGGAAGGTTATTTGCACGAGCAAACTCCACAAGTGGTTTAATATCAGTGGTATAGTTTCTCCATAATCTGATCTCTTGCTCAAAATTGCGAGTAGTAATCAATCCTTGAAAATATTCATCAATGAGTACTTGATTATCGGCTTCAAACATTTCAAGTCCTAAAGTTACGGAATGAGGTTCCGCTTCATTTAGTGCGCGAAGTAACTCAAACTGCAACCAATGCGAAATGGGATTGTTATGCAACTCACCAAACAAAATAATCTCAGATTTCAATGCCTGTTCAACGACATCTGAAAACTGAACTTCAACTCCAGCCTGATTTACAAGTTTATAAGCATTCAATTGTTGCGCTTGGGCATGATTAATATTGAAATAGATCAAGCTGCATAGAAATAATACTTTGCAAAAGATTTTCATGAGGGGATGTTTGTTAAGATTTTTATTGTAACCTGAAGATAACCATTTGCAGTTAACTGATTCCAAGTTCCTTTCATTGAAATAAGTGTACATATTGCGTACATTAAACTCAATTTAGTATTCAAATAAATAATATGGAAATTACTAAAACACTTGATTTATCAGAGAATGAGTACTATTTATTAGATCATCACAGTGTTCTGAATATACTAACGATTTTGGTCAGTGAAATTGAGGTAAGTGGAATAATTACACATCAAACTGAATTAGTTAGACCCTTAAGTGAGCGTATTATCGATTTAAAAGCTGGGTTGAACCAAGAGCTTAGCAAAATCTTCAGTGAGTCCGCTTTAACTCAGTTAGCATTAGACGCTGAAAATGTTTTTAATGATTTAATGATTTATTGTAATGGTAACTCAGAATTGCAACAAGTAGTGATCGAAGCCCGTGATAATGTTAGTCGTATCATTGGCATCTTAAAAGTGAGAGTTAATGAATTGGTCCTGCGTAAAGATAATTTTCTCAAGTGGGATACGGTTTCGGTTCCTTTATTAGAACAAAATTTTGCGGAAGTGCTTAATGCTATTGCTAAGAACAGCAAAGGGAAGTATAACATTGTTCAGAATATTGCTAAAAAACTTCCCCGGGATTACGTTGTTAATTTTGATATTGAGTCATCTAGTAATGATAGTACAATTTACATGCCTTTAACCTTACAGGATTGCGTTAGAGACCTGATTGCAAATGCCAGAAAATATACACCGCCGGGTGGTATAATCAATGCCGGACTTTTTAGTGATGATGAAAAAATTAGAGTGGTAATTCAAGATAATGGTTGCGGAATTCCGGAGGATGAAATCGAATCTGTTGTGGATTTTGGATATAGAGCAAGTAATACTGCTTTTCGACCTACCAAAGGGGGAGGGTTTGGCCTTACAAAAGCCTATTACCTCACTAAAAGACTAGAGGGGCGTTTTTGGATTGATTCTGAAGTTAATAAAGGTACTACAATAACAATAGAAATCCCGATACCTCGCAATTGAGTCAGACTGAATCTCAACTAAGCAAAAAGATATTTCACGCACTAAAGTTCTTCCCTGAAAACCTCAATCTGACATCGCAGTTGGTTCAAAAGGGTTGAGAGCTTCTCATTATCATTAGTGACAACCGCTTTTTCTATGTTCTTGCATATATATTGCATTTGTTTAGCACATACAATAGCAGCCATGCCTTTTAAACCATGTACTTCATTCCTGAATTCATCCCACATTTTTTTTTCATAAAGGTCAGAAATAGTAAGAATGAGTTGATCAGCATCCAATAGAAATTTGTTTATGAGTTTTTCATAAATGACCATATTCCCCGAAAGTTTATCCAAGAGCTCTTTTTTGTCAAAAATTTCCGGCATACCGTTTCGGTGATCATCAATATCAATCAATCCAGACAATCCGATTCCTCAATCGCTAAATAGGTTAGTTTTTTTTCTGAAAATACCCGCCCAATGTAGTACTTTTTCTTCTAAAAGTTCAAGGCTGAATGGTTTGGCAATATAATCATTCATCCCGAATTGTAAACATTTTTCACGATCTCCTTTAAGTGCACGAGCGGTAATTGCAATAACCGGAATGGTTGATTTTTTAGGGTCGTCTAATTTCCGTATCAGTTCTGTAGCTTCAAAGCCATCCATCACCGGCATTTGGCAGTCCATGAGAATGATGTCATAGGATTTTGATATTACAGCATTAACAGCTTCATTTCCATTGTTTACCATTTCAAACTCAACGCCGAGACGCTCTAACATTGCCTCCATCAAAATACGGTTAACTTCATGGTCTTCTGCATAAAGAACCCGAATTTTATTATGATTATGATCGCTTGAATCAATATCAGTTGTTTCAAGCATTTGTTCCTGAATCTCTGGAAAGCATTTTGAAAGTAATTCAAGAAAAGTCTCAGAATGGATAGGTTTATTCAAAATAGAAGTAAACTTCTCGCTTTGTAACGCTTCCTGAGCTTCTGAATATAAATCTGGGCGCGTAAGATATACTACATTAAGCATTGATTCATCAAAAGTATTCTTCAATCTTTTTATAAAATGAATGCCTGTTGAATCATTGAGAACTTCATCTACAAAAATAATATCGTATGGATTTCCGATTTCAGCCATTTTCTTGAGCTTTACAAGACTATTTGCACCGTTTGATATCAAATCAAGCTTAGTAAATTGGTTAGGAAAAAGATTCTTTATGATAATACCAAAGGTTTCACTTTTAGACACAATTAGAGCGCTGTAATCTCTTTGGGAGTTTTGCTTTCCGCTATGTGTATTCTGTATTGCGTTAGGAATCCAAAATGAGAAGGTTGAAAATTTTCCTATTTCACTATCAACTGTTATTTCTCCACCTAATAATTTCACCAACTGTGAAGAGATGGTAAGTCCAAGTCCAGTACCGGCATATTTTTTTGTTGAGGAAGAATCTAGTTGAGTAAAGGGCTCAAAAATATCTTTTAAACGATCTTTTGGAATTCCAATTCCTGTGTCAGTTACTTCAAATTGTATGCGTTGTCCTGCAACAGGATCAGAATATAAACTCGCACTTACTTTCACACTTCCGCTTTCTGTGAACTTGATGGCATTACCCATGAGATTAATCAAAATTTGTTGTAATCTCATTCTATCAGTTGAAATAATTTTGGGAACGAGTGGCTGTATCGAGAAGCTTAGGTTCAGTTTCTTTTGCTTAATATTTTCAGAAAACATCTGCACAGTTTCTTCCAATAGCTCAGATAATTCAAATTCAGATTTTTTTAAGCTCAGTTGCTTATTCTCAACTTTCGATAAATCAAGGATGTCATTTATCAAGTTTAATAAACTTTTCCCACTTCTATAACCAATCTCCGCAAATTTATGTTGTTCTTCACCCAACCCTGAATCCATCAATAACTGAATCATTCCCAGCACACCATTTAGAGGCGTTCGAATCTCATGACTCATATTTGCCAGAAACTCACTTTTAGCCTGATTAGCTTTTTCAGCTTGTTGCATAGTTTCAATTATTCGCTTCTCAAAGGTGATTCTTTGGTATGCGTTTGCTAACAACTCGGCCAACACTTTTAGTAGTGTAATTTCTGTTTTTGTCCACTCTTTTACTCTGCCGACTACATCAAACCCAACGAACCCGTAACAATGATCCATTTGCATAATAGGTACAGATATTAATGTTTTTATACCTTGAGGTTCCAATATTTGACGTATAGGATCAAGTAGTTCAAGGGCTTCAACATCTGAGATGTGAAGAATAAGACCTGAGATGTGAGAATCAACCCATGAGGGTATTAAATTCATACTTAAATTCTGTAAGTTCTGAATTTCAGGCAAAATTCTTTCCGCGCACCACTCATGTGTATTATGCGCTAGTTGCTCAACATGATCGTATTTAAATAAATAGGCTCTATCAACTTTCGAAAACTCTCCAACTTCTTGCAAGGTTTTGTCAACTGCTTGGTCAATTTCATCAGGAGAAACATTTATCAACTTAATGGCTGTATTCATAATTAGATTCTGAAAATCTGATGTTTTCTTCATTTCCTCCTGAATAAGTTTCAAATGAGTAATGTTTTTTCCCACGGCCATAAAATGATCTGGGGCTCCATGCTCATTTAGAATAACTTGATCTTCCCATTCCTGCCAAATAATTTCCCCATTCGGAAGTAATGTTTTGTGCTCGTAACGCTTTGGTTTTCCCGTGTGCTTAACCGATTTTATATGCAGTAGTGCTGCTTCTCTTTCATCTTCAGGTAGCAGCTCAATAAACTTTCTTCCAATTAGATCATCCGGTTCGGTATTAAAAACGTGCGCATAGGCGCTATTGACATACAACAGTGTGGTATCTTCTAAAAATTTGCACACCATTTCACTTTGATTTTCAATAAGTTCTTTGAACTTAAATTCGGTCTGTTTCTCAAATAATGCATCAAATTCTTTGTCGGATGATGCATTTAGAATAAAAATAAAGACTTCACCATGTATAGACCTGTTAATCGAAAGTCTCAATAGTTTCCCTTCATTACTCTCTATTAAGACGGATACGGGTTCATTGCTCTCTAAGAATTGATTCAAAGAAAACCGAAAATGATTAGATAAATATTCTGATAACCAATCTGAATCTTTCCCTAGTAAATCTAATGAATTCAGATTTAGAATAAACGGGATTTCCGGACTGAAAGAAACAATTTCAAAAACTTTTTGAAAGCCCTTCTTGGTACAAAGATGTAGATATCCAAAGTTCATCTGCTAACTATTAATGTCTGTTTCGCGATAAATTAAGCAATTTTAATTTATCTTAAAAATCGTTTCTCTGTTTAATTAAAAACCGTGCTTTCTTGTTGCTTATACGTCTTTTTTTTCGAATGAGGAAGTATAAGATTCAATAATAAGCAATAATTATGGTTTCATTATTACGATTCGGAGTCGTCTAGCAGTTGAAGCAGTTCAAAACTCGGTTAAGGCAGAGATAAAACTAACCACAGCTCGAATTTCAATTACTCAAACAAGCTACAATCATTAAAAAAGAAACAGTCGGATGTTAATCAGTAACAGGAGATTTCACGTAATCTTTAAACAGCGACTTAAACTTCTGAACTTTAGGAAGAATCACTACCTGACAATAGCCTTGTCCCGGGTTACGGTTGAAATAGTTTTGATGATATTCTTCAGCCGGATAAAAGACCTCAAGTGGCGTTACTTCAGTTACGATGGGATTACGCCAAATATCAGCCTCATCGAGCATAGAAATAATCTCTTTTGTAATACGCTCTTGTTCCTCATCGTGAAAAAGCACAATTGACCGATACTGTGTTCCAATATCATTCCCTTGACGGTTTAACGTGGTGGGGTCGTGTGTTCTAAAGAAGACTTCCAAAAGAAGTTCATACGATATTATTCCTGGATCGTATGTGATTTGGATGACTTCCGCATGGCCGGTTGTTCCTGATACAACTTGTCTGTAGGTTGGATGTTCGGATGTTCCGCCCGCATAGCCGGAAACTACATGTTCGACTCCCCTGAGTCGTTGAAATACAGCTTCGGTGCA
>Ga0213835_100328_pt1 | contig 50885 bp, 41 predicted proteins | sample SWPATP01_FD_160576 | JGI IMG/M metagenome (GOLD analysis project Ga0213835, IMG submission 160576) | Coastal seawater microbial communities from Marineland, Florida, United States - SWPA TP0 #1 | ecosystem: Environmental > Aquatic > Marine > Coastal | place: USA: Florida | collected 2016-08-05
GCATTCTGAAATAGCCAGTGAAGCAGCCGATAGCTCATGATCAGATCATTTTTGAACCAGGCTGGAAAGTATTGAAGTCGATAGGTCTCCTTCTCAAGCCAGATCTCCGTTGGCACATCTAAACAGTGAGCAACGTCGGCATGGGTCGTGATCAGGTCAAGGCAAGTGCCAGACCGACCCAGAGCATCGGCAAGGTCACTCACACTCTTGGACGTGCCGCCATAGGTAACGCTAAGATACGGAGAAATGAAAAGAATGCGGGGAGAATTCATTTCGCAACTTTTCCTCGGTTACGTTGCTTCAGCGAGTGATGTTGAGTTTGATTCAATGCTGTGTCAGCCGCCTGAAGCATTCCCTTCGCAAAGTATTCTGGACGGTAGGTTGAGGCGATCGCCCGACTGGCATTTCCCCATTGCACTCGCTCAGCTTCATTAAGCTGGTGGATTGAGAGTAAACAGCGGGTGATGTCCTGAGTAGAGGTTGGGTCAAATAAGAGACCATTTTGATGCTCATGCACAAGGTCATATCGTGCGCCGACGGTCTGACTACACAGAATCGGAAGACCTGCGGCACAGGCTTCATTCACCACTAAGCCCCACTGTTCTTGTAAGGCCGGGTGGATAAACGCATGGGCGAGTCCATACCAGTCACCGATGGCCGTGTAGGGGATGAATCCCGGAAAGTGAATCCAGGCATCGAGTTCTAACTGGTGAGTCTGCTGCTTGAGGGATGCTGCCTCCACGCCGCTCCCACAGAGTACTAAATCCCAGGCATCGGTGACGTGTTGGCGGTAGAGGGCATAGGCGTCAATTAACCGACTCAGGTTTTTACGCGGAATAAATCGAGTTACAGCCAGAAAATAGGGGCGACTGGGCATTGTGGAATATTTCTGGCGAACCATAGCAGGATTGCGCAGAGCCTGGTCAGCCTGGGTTTCAAAATAATCGTTATCGACGGCATCATAACCGAGAAAAATCTTTTGGGGAAACATTCCTAAGGTCACCAGATAATCTGCATGATGCTGGCTTCCAACGAGTGCCGCATTGTAATGTCGGACATACAGCCAAGATTTGAGAGCTTCTTTCCACTGTTGGCGTAGCTCATCGTCTGCTTTACTTTCACTCATCAAAATGGTGGGAATACGATTGCGGTGACACCAGGACAAAGCCGTTCGAGATGCAACAAAACCCCATCCTGGAATGGCAACGATATCCGGCTGAAGCTGATTCAGAGAAGTAACTAAACGTGATCGCACCAGCCGATGCTGATATTCTTTTTCGTCTAAATCTGCATTTAATAGGGTTTGTAAAGGAAATGTAATGACATTATCTATCATGCCCCAAGGGTGTTCTTGGGTATGACCAATGACTTGTACAGCAGTCAACCGCCATGCTCTGGCCTGACAGGCTGCAAATGTTGCTCTCAAGCGGGCCGCATGGTAGCCACCAATATTGTGAAAGAGAATAACAAGATGCATGGGTTAATGTTAAGTCGTATGTGATTATGATCCTGACTTGAAATGATCAGGAGCAGATGGGGCAAATTTTGGAAGTCGGAAAAAATATTGTCGGTTGAGCCAGAGTATGAAAAAACATGGCCAAAACGCCATACCGATCCAGGCATAGACACCCGGTAAATCGCCCCCTCTGAGAAGGGGAACTAATGCAGCACATAACATCGCCCTGAGTAATACTCCAGCAAAAGGATGAATCTGAACGCTGAAGTGAACAATTTTCGCAATACAAAAGCCATAAAGAAAACTAAATATCACAATACCAATAAGCCATCCCTCCGCGTAGAAAGATCCTAGCAATGTGGGCGAGATCCCAAGGTTAAAGCCTGTATTTTCATCAATGAGGCCTAGTTTATTCATGTAGCCACCAACAGGTTTGTTGGGCCATATAGCGCGGGGAATGGGGCGCAGGAGAATTTCGATATGTTCCATGCCGAGGCTATAAGGTAAACGATCAGGATAAACCTCCTGAAGCAAGACAAAGCCATCAAGCATGTTTGCATCTTCTGCACTAAAGGCTCGTTCCCATGCTACTTGGTTCAGATTTGCAGGGTTGATGGTGGGACTTCTTAGCGCTCCAGCTGTAGCGAAGAGGGTGATTGCCACTACTGCTAATATCGATAACACCCAGAGCCGCCGCACAGGCCGATAATTTGCGGAAATAATCACTCCAGCAGCAATTAGCCAACCTAAAAATTGAAATCGCCCGGATGGACCAAAAGTCAATTGTGCCACGCTTATGAGAGTAAGAATAGCAAAGATCTTGGTAAAGAGAGTGCGAAATCCGCCGAACTTCCACACACATAAAATTAAGGTAGCAGTGCCAATCAATGCTAGCGGAAATAGGTAAAGATAAGCGCTAATCTGAAAACCGAGTGATCGCCCTGCTCGCGTGAGAGTAATAATTTGAGAACTGATAATCAAGGTCATGCTGATGAAAAATCCACCTGCCCACAAAATTCGCTGGCTCCACTTGGGAGAAAGTGGAAATGGCGTTGCACCGATGTTCCAAGCGGGCAGGTATTGTCGCTGAAATAAAATGTAAAATCCGAGCAGGCAAAACTCACCAAAGGTAATAAATGACAAAGCGATGAGGGCTTTTTGCTCATTAATAGGACTAAAACCAAAGTTGCTCAGTCGTACCCAACCCCGACTTAGACCTGTAGTGACAGCCCAATATCGATATGATCCGCAATACAACAAAAAGCTACTTATTAGCAAGGGGATTTCATCATTGCGTTTAAGGAGCCAGAAAACGCCGATCACCACTAGGATAATCTGAGTGATAAACAGCTCTGGAAATTCAAAGAATGTCATAGGAAAAGGGTTTGGAGTCGGTGATGCAGTTGGTTTAGGCTAAAGTCACATAGGTCAACAGCATTGTCTGACCAATATTGAAGACATTTGGGCTGTTGTAAACAAGTTACTAGAGCGTTGGCGATCGCCTCCCCTGAGACTTCAGGCAACAGCAGCCCATTAGTTTGATCTTTCACCACTTCTCCGCAAAATCGGGACGCAATAATCGGTAGTTTCCAGGCTTGGGCTTCGAGCTGGGTGAGGCCAAAGCCATCGGAAAGGGTCGGAAACAGAAATAAATCGGCGTCTTGGTAATACGTTGTGACTTGACTACGGGGAACGGAGCCTATCCAATGCAGATTCTTTGGGGTATCTGGAGGTGGGATGATCCCAAGACCGCCAACAATCCAAAACTCAATGGGGCGATCGCTCAGCTTTTGCGCAGCTTCGATGATAGCAGCAATCCCTTTTCTCAATATCACCTGTCCCAGAAACAGGACTCGTAGGGGACGCTCAGCGGTGAAGCGGTCCGGATAGGTGCGCTCGAAGGCATGACTGGATTCAGGTGGTTCGTAGGCTAGAGGGACAACCTGGAGCTTGGAGTCGGGAATACCAATGGACAGCAATGCCTGTTTTGACCAGGTGGAATTGACCATAATCTGATCAGTTAAGCGGCATTCTTCCTGCCACTGGCTCCAGTATTCCGCAGGTGGGACAGCGTGTTGAGGCGCAAGATGGGGATAACGCTGATGTTCTTGCTGAACAATGTCTGCTTCGACCATGCCAGGGTCAATCTGACCTAAGACAGTGTACCAACCTTTGCTCTTTGCAAACTTCAGTAGGTCAAGGGCGGCGTAACTATAGGCAAATAGGATCGGCTTGGACGTGCCGCATATCTCAAATCCGCTGAGTTGTGTGCAGGTATAGCGCTGGAACCAGACATTTCGCGCCATGATACGCGACCAAGGATCTGTTTTCTGAACCCGTTGAGTCAGTTCAAAGCGAAGAGATTGAAGGGTGTTGTGATGAATTGCTGCTGTTGCGAGGTCTGGGTGAAAGCGTTCTTTCAGAGATTTGAGTGAAGAAGAGGGAATCGACTGAAGTAGGGATTGAGGTGGAACCCAAGTATCCGTAATCAGGCAAGCGAGATTCTGGTGGCGATGGAGCGATCGCGCAATGGCATAGTGTTCGCGGGCTCCGATCTGACAACAAATCCAGAGGGATGAACGCATAAGAGACCTACGATTTTGACCCTGGAGAACGGCTGACCCAGGCATCGGAATCAACATATCCTAGCTTGATCAGCAGATCTCCCGCTTCTTCGTGAAAGAAAGCGCGATCGTTCTCGGTAAAGGCTTCTTTCCACTTCTGAGTTTTTTGCCCCTTGTAGTAGCCAATAATGGCTGTGCTTTCGGGTCGCCATTGAGTGAGCCTTGCCCAACGTCCTTGCCAGATGTTCTTGGGCGATTGGGGCAGCAGTGGCTCTACATATTGGGGTTCTAGGTTGAGCAGATCTCCTAGATGCTCCAATGTATGCTGAGGATTATGAATGAGATCTTCAAACTTGAGCAAATGAACATCCGGCTGAGCCATCCAAGCTTCAACATGATCAGCCCAGGCTTTAACACGACTTCGCCCATTGACTCGTTGCCTCAAAAACTCGCTGATGGGACAACGGGTTGCTGGAGCAAAGCTCTGCATAAACAGATGAAAGGAACACAAAACTGAGCACCCGAGTCTCTTGTAAAACCAACGAGAGCCTATTCAAAAGCCGGGTCACTTGCTGCCATGACCTAGCCCGCAATCCTAGGCGAATAGCCTGGAGTAAAGAAAAAACACAAAGTAGAAAGAACTTATCATGCCAGTACTTTAAAGAAATAAGTCTTCTCATTCTTTATCAAACATCAAACATTAGGGATAGAGAAATTGTTTTCGAGAAAAGATCTTCCATAGGAGAAGATCAACCTGAGGTGGTAGAAGTAATAGAATTTGGATTACTAACTTTATTGGCAGGTTAAAACAAATCGAGTCAAGCGATCGCATCAGATGCTTCTGCCTGATGGCGGGGTAATCATAGACAGAAAGCTCTAAGGTATGGAGTAATAGCTTCTTCATAAGTCGGCGCTCTAAAGCTGAATCCAACTTACTCATCGCCTTAGCCTTATCGTGGATGGATAAGCAGGCTTCAATGACACTCTCAACGTAATCTAAACGAAATTTTTTGGTGCCCACTCGTTCAGCAGAGTGATCTCGCCAATATCCTACAGTGTGGTCTATAAATTTACCAACACCGCCCATTAATTTGACTCTGGCCTGAAACTCCCAATCCTGAGACCCTGTAAGCTTCTCATTCCAAGGTCCTACTTTCTGCAGGTAATCTTTTCGATAGATGGCACCCATCGTATGCCAATGATAACCAGCAATTTCAGCAGCATTAGAAGAAAAAGATGAACCAACAGGCAGAACATGGGCAGTAGGTTTTAGAAATGCATTCGTTCTGACAACGTTGCCGTAGACGTAATCTAAGTCAGGATATCTTTCAAGTTGTTGAAGTAATGGAACAACTCCATCTTTTGCGAGAATATCGTCTGAGTCCATAAACATGACAACATCACCCTGAGCAATTTGATATCCTCGATTCCTTGCTTTCTGGGCACCTAAATTTTTAGAACTACGGCTAATGACAATCTGTGTTGATGGGCTAGTATCTTTAAGTTTTAGACACCACGTATCGGTACCATCGGTAGAGCCATCATCCGCAATAATGATTTCATATATCCAAGGCTGATGATGCAAAATAGACTGGATCGCTTCAGATAGTAAATCTAAACGATTGAAAGTAGGGAGAATTATGCTTAATTTCATACTAGAGAGTTTAAGAAACTAGCATTGCTAAATTGAGTTTGAGAGTCGCTAATGATTGTTTAATTTGCTCATCATTGCCATTCTGGTTAACATTAGTTTGCATAAGACCAACAGACTGGCTATCTAAATACTCTATACATGGAAACATATACGGAGTTTTTTTGACTGGTATTCCGCTATCGATGTGAGCAAACTTCAGCCAGATGTCATCACTTCTGGGGCAAACCTTATTAATTAAATCCCAATCACGAAATCTAGAAGATATTCTATCTGGGTAGATTAAAACCCCTCCACATCCGACTGCAAATAATTGATGAGATAGATTGGTTATCATGATATCTTTTGACCACACCTCATAGGGCAAAAATGAACTATTCGAAGACAGTGAAATCCTATGACATCGATGGGCAACACATGACCTCTGATCATCAGATTTTACTAATGTTCTATACCAGTTATTTGGATAAAAGATATCATCATCACAAATTATGAAAGGCTCATCTGTCATTAGAGAGAATGGAAGCCATTTTTTATGGGGACCAAAATTCCGAGTTTCCTTAAACTCGATAATACTTTTACTAAAAGCCTTGACAATCTGAGGGTCTAGCTTCTCGAAATCTTCATGAGTCAGCCATACGATAATTTTAGGAGGTAATAAATCTTGTTCTAGTAAGTTCAATAAAACAAGCGGTAAACTATTGAATCTAGGCTGCCATGATGTCAAAGAAACTGGCAGAAGTCCTGTAGTTCCAGTGGAAGGAAGATTTAAGTCGCCAGCTATCAGTCTCGTTAACTTTTCTTGCATCAATTCTGTAATACGGTTAGAAAAGAAATGTCGCAATCTACCTCTGTTACGAAGTGATTTAGAAAAGATAAATCCGTCGTTCAATTTGTGAAGAAATTGATAAAACTCTATAGCCATAAGAATACCTTTTGAATACAAGACTATTATTTAGCGATCCAGTTTGATTTTTGATCATGGGGGCAGGCGAAGCCTGATCCCATGATCAATCTTCTGTTCAGAAATTAAGTAGAATTCCTATTCATGGTTCTTTTTTCATACAAGTAGGCTTGTCGTTTTGCAACCATGATGTCAGAAAAGTGATCTCGAATCCACTCAGAAGACTTTACTCCTATTTGAGTATTTTTTCTCTTATCACTTAGTAATTTCTTTACCTTATTTACTAAGTTAGAATCTTGTCCTAACTCAGCTAAATACTGAAATTGTTGTGGTGCCACAGCTTCGGGCGTCCCTCCTACACGAAAGGCTGCTACAGGAGTTTCAGCAGCCTGGGATTCCAGTAAAGTCATACCAAATGTTTCCATTCGCGATGGGGAAATAAATACATCACAGGCAGAATAGAACTGAGCTAACGCCTTAGAGCTAGTCAGCGCGCCCAGAAAATGGCAATCCAAATTTTCAGGAACTTGAACATGCCCATCACCACAAAGAATGATGGTGCAATTATGCGATAGCTCTTCATCTGTGGATAGTTGTTGAATGAATTCTGGAATGCCCTTATAGGGATCAGTCAACGAGCGAGCACCCAGCCCAAGCACTACACGATGGCTCGGAATCTTTAATTCATCTCGCAATGAAGGGAGCGAAGTAGCTTTCAGGAAAATCGAGTCCACAATAGGAGGAACAACTGGGATTTCGGTCTCATGGAGATGAGAGAACACAGATGACTCACTAATCTTTTTTGCAACCCACCGACTGTTTGCAATTGGAATCACTTTATAGTCTTGAATAAATTTAGCTTTGTGTTTCCACTCCTGTTGACTCCATATAGAAACAGGTCCTTTCAAAATAGGACATGCACAACAACTATATTGATATAGATTGCATCCTTGGTAAACAACGCAGCCTCCAGACAACATCCACAGATCATGAGCAGTCCAAAAAACAAGAGTATTTGGAGGGATCAGCTTACGTAAGCCATCAAACCCAATCCAGCCAGTCATCCCATGTAGATGCACGATATCTGGATAATTAGAATCCATATCGTCCTGTATATTCCAGCTATCTAAGCGAAAACCAGAATGATACGGGCCTTTTGAAACTCGTCTTAGAGCCGCAACTAAGCAACGATTGGCAAAATTTTGACGGGACGAACTAACGCAAGATAGGTTTTGAACACCAGATGGTACGCCACCCTCTGCAACATATACTTCACTTTGATGCCCTAATGCTTTTAGTGCATTACTTAAGCGCAAAGTATATTGCCCAGAACCACCATAAATTGTTTTCGTAAAATGCCAAATTTTCACGCTAAGAGTTGAGATACTATCTTTTAGTATTAATTTTAGTGAGACTAGTATATGAGGATTGAAACAGATAACTAATTAGACAAATTAATGGTACTCCTAAGCCCAGAATAAATAACGATTGGACAATTGTTCTATCCGAAAAAAGATAAAAAAGTACGGTCCAAATAGATCGATGTAATAAGAATATACAGTATGATGAAGCCGCAATATATTTTAGAATAAAGATTACATAAGGATGAAAGATAAAATGTTTTCTTAAGATCAAGCTGTATGAAGGAAAAAGAAAAATAAGTGCACCGAATATTTCTATAATTCGAAATATATTTGCAGGAATATCGCCTGAATAGTTATACAGAAAAAGAAGAATAGATAATCCAAAAATAATAGCAAACTTAGCAAAAATCAGATAATATTCTTTAATCTCCAGACTCAGATTTCTATCTGCATTTATCATCCCTGCAAAAAAAATGAGTAGCCATAGCTCTAAGTCATATTGAAACAAATAGATTCCGCGCTGAAGAAAAATTATTCTTATGATTGAGATAGATAGTGTGAATCCAGATACCCATAAAATAAATTTAGATAAATCGGTCAGCCATGCTCTAAAAATAAGAAATGCTGAGTAACAAATGAGGAGTACGCTTACGAACCAGAGTGTGTGAAAATTATTGCCAAAGTGGTCAGGCAAAATCGCCTGAAGAGCAACTAAATGTAGAAGTGTATTTTTAATTGAAGGAAAATTTTCATTGTTCAAATAAGGGTAAGCAGTGGTAGAAAAAATTATTACTGATAAAAAATATAATCCATATATTTTCGAAAACCGATTTATAACAAATTCGCTTATACTAGATTTCAATTTTGACTTTGTCAGCTTGAATCCAGAAAGAAAAATAAACCCTCCTACAGCAAAACGTTGAAGAAGCTTGTGTAGATGAAACGGCCTGGCTGGAGACAAAAAATCTAAGGTGTAGTTAGCGTGATGAAGAAGCAATACTGACAATGTACAAATAACTGTTAAAACAATTACCGAATCAATACATCTATCTTCTTGTTTTCTCATAATAGTGTAAAAATGTAGAGTCCTATTCAATCAATATATTGATCTTGTATAATCATGAATCCAGCATAAAAAATTTCGTTCCGTTAATTCTTCCAATCCAGCGATATCTTCACGGAAAACTTCCTTTAGATAAGTAATTTGATTCTCACTTAACTCTGGCTTCTCATAATATTTACCTAAAATTCGTTTAGCACTAATGTGAACCTGATGAGGCATAATTTCTTTTATAGATTGATAGAGATTTATTAATGGTGTTTTTCTAATAGCATTGAGTATCTTACCCGCCTTAACTTTCTCATTAGAAGCATGATTTATTTCAGTATAATCTCCTATATGTGCATTTTCTTTAACACCCAGGAATTTAAAAATCGAATTCATTACTGAAACAGGATTATCGGTCAGTTCCTCTAGAGTTAGAATCATTAATTGATCATGATTAAAAAAATCAAGAATTTTTTCTATTTGATAGCAATATTTACTGTAAGAAATATACCAAAGTGAGTCATTTTTATCCTCTAATATTTCATCAATTCCTCTATTTTCTAATCCTTTGATATAGTTATGGTGAATGTGAGAGCGAAATCGTTCAATTGGATCTCTTAATACATATATTATCTTTACATTTGGAGAAAACTGATGTAGCCGCGTTGGAACAAGTTGGCATCTTGGGAACATGGCGTAGTTTGGATTTACCTCACCTCTTTTGAGAGTATTTTCTTTAAAATTCTTCGCATACCAATCTATCCCCATACTCCAATGTTCATCATTATTGAAGAAATTCACTTCTTTTTCTGTATATGGAAGAGATAACTCAGGATGTTTAGTTAAGTAATTATATAAACTCGTCGTACCAGCTTTCATAGCTCCAATCACAACAAAGTCTAAATATTCATTATTAGACATGGCTAATAGTAGTAGAATTCGGCAAATAAAACGGTATATTTATCTATGAAATTCGGGAAAGGAAAGATCTGTTAGATAAAGAATAAGGAAATACAGATATTAGATTCTTGATAATTATTTTATGATCAAACTCCTCCAAAAAATCTATTCTTCCTAAATCAATATTTTTATTTGGCAACTCTATTGGACGCCGAGGTTTCCTTTGCGTTCCCAATAAGTAATCATGAAATTTAAACTCACCTCCAATAATTTTTTCAGAAAATTTAATCCATGCTGTAGGTAAGCCCAATGATTCTGAACAGATGATGCCATGTAATGAAGATGACCATACTTGTTCAGAAGAGGCTACTTCCTCCATAAATTTAACAATGGGAAGATCCACATTTATGACATGAAACCCCTTTTCTTTGGCAAAAGTCTCGCCAGCTTTTCGATCTACATAATGTGGAATGATAGAAACTTTATATTTTTTGTTTTCGGGAAGAGAAACTAGACTTGTAGCAATCAATCCAGGATCACCAAAGATAGACGGTGGTTCAATGCCACTTTCTTCTAACTTCTGAGCACTCAGAGGGCCTCTTACAGCTAAAGCCCTAAACATCTTTAGTGGAGCCTGTAACTCGTCAGAGATCAACCCAGTGCCCCAACACATATCATATTCACCTGCTCCAGTTAAAATACTTCCTGCCATTAGAAACCGTCGGCATGATTTATGTGGACAGTAAACAGCCTTCTTTCCTGTGAGTTTTTCAAAAAGCCAAGGATTGAGATCGTCACCCCAATTTCGATGTTTAGGACGTGCCCAAAGAAGAGAATGATGTAAGCCATACTTTAAAAAATGGCTTGTCCGTTTAATTATGTATCTAATATCTTTCATGAGATTAAAACCTTAGTGATTTTTTTGAGGTCAATATTGTCTATGTTTTAATTCTTTTAAGGTGATAATCCAACAACTGCTTCAACTTGTTCAATTTCCATAGTTGACAATTGTTTTTTCCACTTATCCAATGATTTTACATTGATATTTGGCATTGGAATTGGGCGACTTAAGTTCAAAAACCTTTCCAGTTTAAGTATTACTTCTTGAGGATTTACAACAAAATTTTCATAATGAATTACCAAAATATTCTCTCCTAAGATCTCTTTAAGTTTTTGCATCTGTTCATGATGAGCGCTCCACCGTAGCGCACATTTTGCTGCCATTGGGATTTCATCATAAATATTTGCTAGTTCCGGCGTAATTCCAAGAAAGCGATTTGGGAGCGGAAAATTTTTCCAGCGTTGATGCCATGCGGAAACCCCTTTATGATTCATCATGCTGGAAACAGTTGCGTATGGACTGCGTTCAATGCCGATAAAAACCGCATTTGGAAATGCTCGCTTTAACTTCTCAGCTATCCAGATATTAGGATGTGTTTTATCTAAGTAACGTCGAGGATAAGATGCAAGAATCTGCCATTTATAGGATCGGATCAGTCGTCCAATCAACTTTTCCTCTAGATTTGGATCTAAAGCTATTCTTGTAGATAAATTAAACATTGGCTTTGCTTCAATAGTCGCTCGTATATCAGGATGATTTTCAAGAGAATAGCCAAGCCAATGAGTACCTGATCGTCCAGTCCCAATAATGAAAATCGGTCGAGCAGTAGAATAGCTAATAATGTCTCTAAATTTATCTAGCATTTTGAGTTTAGTTGGAGTATCATACTTGTTTGTAAAAACTATTGATTTTGAGCTGATAAAAAACAATTACTACTCTGCAAACGCCAGTAGTATACATAAAGACCATCTAGTTTCAATAGGGATTTATGATCTCCTTGTTCAATAACCTTTCCTTTATCTAAAACAATAATTCGGTCTGCATTGATGATGGTTGATAATCTATGAGCAACAACTATTGTTGTTCGCTCTTTCTGAAACTGTTCCAGAGCTTGCTGAATTAGTTTTTCAGACTCACTATCAAGTGCACTTGTTGCCTCATCCAACACCAAAATTTCCGGCTGCTTAATTAGTGCCCTCGCCAGAGCCAACCGCTGCCGCTGCCCACCGGACAATCGATAGCCCCGCTCACCCACCGCCGTCTCGTATCCATCTGGCAGCGCCATAATAAACTCATGGGCCTGGGCAGCCTGAGCTGCCTCCATTACTTCATTCAGCGTTGCTGACTGGTGACCGTAGCGCAAATTTTCCAAAATGCTGTCATTGAAAATAAATGTATCTTGACTGACTACCCCAATGTGTTGCCGCCAATCTTCTAAGCGATAGTCATTCAGCGGTCTACCATTCACCACAACCTCACCTGCCGTGGGTTGATAGAGCCCCACCAACAGATCAACGATAGACGACTTTCCTGCTCCCGACTCTCCCACCAGCGCAAGCACTCGATTACGGGGAATGGTAAATGTCAAATTCTTCAGCGCAAACGCCCCATCATTGAGATAGGACAAACTCACCGACTGAAACTCAATATCATTTTTCAGCCCTACAAACGGCTTATCCCCCGACTGTTCAAACTCCTTATCCTGACGATCCAAGATAGTTTCCAGCCGAAACATGCGAGCACTATTATCAACAAAAATCGTGATGGTACTAACCGTTGCTTTAAGCCGGGCTGATAGTCGCTGCAAAACCAACAGAAACGTTAGTAATACAGGTAAAACATTCGTCTCAGTTCCCTGAAATAGCACTGCTAAAATCGCTAGAACGCCAATGGAAATCATGGGGACTGCATCCATAATTGGCTCCGGCAAGTAGAAAATGTAGGCACGCTTTTGGAGCTGTTCCCGCGTTTTATCCAGCAGACGACCCGCCATTTTGACCGTTTTTTGCTGCATTCCAAACGTATGCAACAGCCGCAATGCCTGAATACTCTCCGTAATGTATTTTGCTGACTCCACCTGCGTTTCCGTCACCCGATGTACTACATACCTTAGTCGTGGAATTAGCTTGTATTGCACCAGAGCAACGGCCAATGTCAAGAAAGCTGCAGTCAAAGCCAACACAGGCGAAAGACGCACAATCACAATCAAGTACATAATGACAAAGGATAAACTCACCGCAATGATGTTGAATTGCGTGATTTGTCGATCAACCGCCAGTGCCGCGTCATTCGCAAACAGCACTAAATCGCCCACCTTATAGCGACTGACGCAGCCATAGCTAAAGGTCATTGTTCGCTCAAACACCTTCCCCGTTACATAGGGCTGAGCCCTTGCCGATAGCAACGCCGCAGATACCTTATTGGTATAATTGCTAAGACTCAGCAAAATCTGGAGTCCTACCGCTGCACCAATCAACACCAAAAACATCTGCTCCGGTGGCAGTGGCAACAGCGCCGCAAGAATCTGCATTACCTGCGAATCAGCCTGTGCTTCACCTGGAGTAGAGAGATACGACACCGCCAGATAAATCACCCCTAACGTGCTTCCCTCCAGCAACGCACTCAATATATTTGTCGTCAGATTAACAACAATCAGCCCCCAATTCTTCTGGGCTGTTTCGAGCACCAACCGATAAGCAGGTGATCGCAAGTTACGCAAAATTTTCACAATTAAATATAGATTCTTAAAAATACAAAAGTGAGTCAAGTTCATGACCCATGTCATTTTTAGTTGCATCGACAGGACAAGTCACCTTTGCAATAGGTTATCTTAAACTACTGTCATTATGTAAAAATGGTGATCGCTCACAGGAGACCTCGAGGCATGCAAAGTTGGCTTGGTCATAGCACCTCAAAAAGGCGATCGCCTACCATCACACCAGCAGCAGGGCAGTGGAGGATAAGTTCATTTTCAGGGGAAATTTAGGGGCGATCACAGCGATCGCTGAGTGAAAAACTAAGGCCAATAATTGGTATCTCGAACTTGTTCAGTCTAGGCTGATGTTTAGCCCAGGTAAAACGTCTTCTCCAGATAAGGTCGCCGGTAAATTGACGATTTGTATGGTTTGATTTGGGCGATAGATTTCAACCTGTTGTTGTTGTGGATTAATCAACCAACCTAGCCTTAAACCAGAACTTAGGTATTCCTGCATTTTATTCTGTAAGGGTTTTAAGCGATCACTTTTTGACCTCAGCTCAATGACAAAATCCGGACAAATTGGCGGAAATCCTTCTCGTTCTGCGTGGGTTAGTTTTTTCCAGTTGCATCGGGAGACCCAAGCCACATCGGGGGAGCGATCGCCACCCTGGGGCAAGCTAAATATTGTTGAAGAACTAAAAACAACTCCGAGTTGACTCTGATCATTCCAGAGAGAAACTTTGAAAATAAGGCTCGCTTCTTGGGCACCGCTTTCACCACCAACTGGAGACATAATAATGAGCTTCCCTTGGGGGTCTCTTTCTAAGTTGAGGTCAGGATTGTTTTGGCAGAGCTGATAAAATTGCCCTCGATTTAACGAAACAATTGGCTGAAGGTCTAAAACGGTAGCCATAATGATGCAAATTAGAGGAGTAAGCTAATTTTAACAACTTGTTCTCATTGAGGCGATCGCCTTTCATCACACCATCAGCAGAATTAGTGAAGAATGATTTCACTTTAAGGGGTAGAGCCCTGGGCGATCGCCACTATCAAAAGCTCCCCTTTAAGTCTTGGTCTATTACCGTTTGACGGAATTTTGCAGCACCTCTAAATATTGCGCCGCAATTCGCTGCGGTGTGAAGTTCTCTTCTAAATATCGGCGTCCTGCTTGGCCCATGCCCTCTGCCAAGGGGCGATCGCCTGCCAACTGCCGAATAAAATCCGCTAGCCCTTGGCCATCCCCATTGGCGATCGCCCGGCCACAATTTGTTTTCTGCACTAGATCTTTTAAATAGCTCTTAGGCGGACAGACCACGGCAATGGGCCGACCCGCTGCCAAGGCTGAATAAAGCTTGCTCGGTGCTAACAGGCGTTCCATCCCCGGACTCAAACTCACCAACGACAAATCACAGGCCGTCAAGGAATAGGGCAACACTTCTTTATCTTGGTAGGGCAGCAGCAGCAGGTTTGATAACCCCAACTGTTCACGCTTTTCCATTAACACCTGCCGCTTGGCACCATTACCAATACAGACAAACTTAATCGGTTCATCCTTGAGTAAAATGGCCGCTTCGAGGAAGGTTTCAACATCGTGGCAACGGCCCAGATTACCGGAATAGAGCACCGTAAATGGCTGAATCAGTCCGTACCGCAGGGCAAACCAATTTTCCTGCTTGGGGATCGGCACGATTAAGTCCGGATTTGCCCAACTATGGATCACGCTGACCTTTGATTCGATCCCCGGACAGAGTTGGGTAATGTGTTGCTTTTTCGCCGGGCTTAATACCACAATGCCCTTTGCCCGTCGCCACACCCTGAGGTTCATATTTTGCCAAAATCGCGCTAACCAGTGCTGTTCTGGGATCACGCCAAGCTTAACGGCAATATCAGGATAGAGATCATAAAGCAGACAAACATAGGGCACTCGGAAAATCAGGTTCGCAAAGTAACCCACGACGGGTAAAAAGGGAGGGGCCGTCGTAATCAACAGCAGTTCTGTTTTGCGCCCACATCCGACGAGATGGAGCACTGTCCGCAATAGGAACAAAATGCCATTGATCGCTTTGCCGCGAATCCGCTGGGGCCAGAGCTGGGCTGTCCGCGATCGCCGGACTTTCAGACTATCTACTTGTTCAAGGCGTGGAGCATCTGTCGCTTGAAAGGCGTATCCGGGTTGCCCCGTAAAGATATCAACATCTAAGCCTTGCTGGCTCAGGTGCCGCGTCAATTCCTCGATGAGCTGACCTGTCGGGGCAAAATCAGGGGGGAAAAACTGGGTGAGCACCATTAAGCGGAGTTGTGGTTCATTCTTAGGCCCAGAAGGTTGATCAATAGTTGGCTGGGAACGGCTAGAAACCAAGCGCTTGAGGTAATGAACAAACAACATAGATAAACTTTTTTAAAGGGGAGATAAAGCTAAAGATTTGGATCGGCGAAGCAATGAACCCATGCACTTTTGCTTCATCTTCACCATTAGGCGATCGCTAAACCATTAACCAAAAAGGCGATCGCCCTACACGCAAAGCTTTCTAGGCAACGTTTTTAGTGATCCCCTTGTAACTGGGAGATCGTTGCGCGGTAGTGCAGCAAGCTTGGGTTGTGAAAAAAATAGACAGACGAATCCTGGGACTGTTCTACCCTGGATGCCGAACTGATGGCATTGCTAGTAGTAGAAGCAGGGTAGAGAAACTGAGATCAAATAGACCATCGAAGCTCACTCTACGGTGGGAAGCCTTCATCGCTCCCTCATGCTTTCTTCATCATTCCTTCACACTGTATCCTATCTACGCCAATTGGTCGAGGTCAATTTACGAAGCGGAAGTCTTTGATTGTGGTAGAACCCTGACATTGCGATTGGCGGCGCGTAAACTCGCTGACAGAAGGATTGCCTTGAACAGAAATTACGCCAGTTGCCTGTTGCCATAGTTCAGGAGAGGCCAACGATAACTGATATTCGCGATCGCATTTGCGGACATGATACCATTTCGTTTCTTGACAACACTTACACCAAAAGGCTTCTAGCCACTCCCCATCTAAGGGCACAGTCGTTTTTGTTGCAACGAGTAAAAGTGCCTTGCGCCGACTGAGCCCCCGGCTTTGGAGATGATCCGGTTGGTCGGCGTAAATTCGGTGTTTCTGACTCACACTATCTAAGTAGCACTGGTGAATCGGGCAAAAGATAGCACGGCGCTTGGAACGCTTACGGTGGCGATCGCGGCGCTTGGTCGATGATTATTTGCCTGAACTTCTATTGTCTAGGGAGACAGGATGAAAATTCCGGTTGATTGGTTTCATGACGCAGAATGAATGTAGACCCAATTGCCGAGACAACTTGATTGGTAAACAAAACGCTAACAGGATAGTGATTGCTTGCCACTTAACACATACTACTCATCGACACTATTCCTAAGTGTTTAATTTAGAGATTGGTATCAGTTTCAACCATTAACATTAGCTTGGCTCATCTAATCGTTATACTGACAATTTTAGAATAAGCACCTATAATGTCTGGCGTCTGGATTGAATTTGCTTTCTTTTTGTCATCGGTTGCTCACTTTTAAACCTGTGCCCTATGGTAGTGACACTTTACAGTAACTTTACAATAGGATTTAGATAAATTTTCTCCCTTTTGAATCGATCAGCATTAGCCTGCACCCCAATTTGGGGTCGTCTGTAGATAGCTGTGTTGTTAGTAGATTCTGAATCCTTGGGTCAGAATATAAATTCCAGGAGCCTTGCTCAATGCAATTTTTTATCCTGTTTTGTACGTCAGTCTTCATCCTAATTCCTGGTAGTTTCAGCGCTGCCGCTGCTGCCGACAGGTCTGATTTTTCAGAAGATGGGGCGATGCAAGCGCAAACTCCACAACGGATCCACCTATCGTCGAGTGCTTTGCCGGCAATGGGCGTTGATCGAAACTACATTCTCGGTGTGGGCGATCAGTTAGAGGTTGAAGTCTTTAATGTGCCTGAATATAGCGGTAGTCAACGAGTACTGGCCGATGGCTCCCTTAACCTCCCGGCCATTGGTAAGGTGCCGGTTGCGGGTTTAACCATCGAAGCAGCAGAAACGGCGATCGCCACCCGCTACCAGTCAGAATTACGCTATCCCAGAATTACCCTTGTCCTGCAGCAACCCCGTTCTTTCCAAGTGACCCTCTCCGGAGAAGTCAATAGTCCCGGTGCCTATACCCTAGACGGAGGTCAGTTTCCCACCCTGGTGCAAGCCATTCAGGCTTCGGGTGGGCTCACCTATGCCGCCAATTTACGACAAGTGCAAATTCGTCGCCTCAGCCCATCTGGTGCAAGGCAGACCGTCGCCGTTGACCTCTGGGAACTGTTACAAAACGGCGATGCAAGCCAAAACATCGCCCTGCGAGATGGGGATGCGGTTTTTGTACCCGCAGTAGAAACGGTGAACTTAACCGAGTCGGCTCAACTAGCAGCCTCAAATCTAATTGGCACCCCTGAAACCTTAGACATTGGTGTTGTTGGCGAAGTATTTCGTCCAGGTATCTATCGATTAACGGGCGGCGAATCCCAAACCAACCCCACCGTCTCCCAAGCCATTCGGGAAGCGGGTGGGATCAAGCCCTCCGCTGATATTCGTCAAATTCAAGTGCGACGTCTGACCCGCAGTGGCACCCCTCAAACCATTGACATTGATTTTTGGGAACTGTTTCAATCAGGAGATTTGACCCAAGACTTAGCCTTACAACAAGGGGATACCATTTCTATCGCCACCGCTGCGGCCCCATCCGATGCCGAAGCGGCCCAAATTGTGGCCACTAACTTGTCCCCCGATCAGATTCTCGTTAATGTGGTCGGTGAAATCGAGAGTCCTGGTGCTGTTCGCGTTCCTGCAAATACGACATTAAACCAAGCCGTGCTGGCCGCTGGAGGACTGACAGATCGCGCCCGCAACGATGTGGAATTAATCCGTCTCAATCCCAATGGCACCATTGTCCAGCAGCAGTTTGAAATTGATTTTTCTCAAAACGTCAATGCCGAATCCAACCCAATTCTTTGGAACAACGATGTCATCATCGTGGATCGTAATGCAACGGCTAGCTTTACAGATGGACTCTCACGCATTTTAAGTCCACTGCGCAATCTTTTGCCTTTCGGTTTCTTATTTTAAAGATGAATTTTTAAGAATTAAATTTATAAATTAAGCGCGAAACTACCATGGATAAACAAGATACCAATAACGCTGTTCTCGAATATCAAAATAACGGCCATAAAAAAAATGGCGCAGTCGCCCCAATACCGTATCCTGTCTCTCCTCTATTGCAACCAGTAGACTACGGCGATGACTTCGATTTCCGCCAGTTTTTATCCGTGATGCGGCGGCGAGCTTGGTTAATTCTGGGGGTGATAACCGTTGGCATGGGGGCGGTTACCTTCAACACATTTTCCCAAGAAAAAATCTATTTATCGAAGTTTCGTTTGTTAGTTGAACCCGTCAATTCCGACAATAGTGTTTCTGACCTAGCCCGGAGCCTGCCCGGAAACTTTGGTAGCGGATCCGGTGAATTAGACTACGCTACTCAAATTCAGGTTTTACGCAGTCCCGAATTACTGCAAAAAGTGATTCAACCACTGCAGCAACAATATCCTAACCTTAACTACAATACTCTACTCAGTAATCTCAGTATTACCCGACCGGGAGAGACAAAAATTCTCGAAGTCAGCTATCAAAATCCAGACCCTGATCAAATTGAAGCGGTGTTAGAACAGCTTAGCTCGGTGTACCTGGAGTATAGCTTGGCCGACCGCCAAACCAACGTTAGACAAGGTCTGCAGTTCATTGATGAACAATTACCCGACCTCCAACAGGAAGTGGATACTCTGCAGGCAGAGCTTCAACAGTTTCGTCAAAACTACAATTTCACCGAGCCAGAAATTCATTTCAATCAGCTTGCCCAGAAAGCAGCAACCTTAGAGCAGCAGCGCTTCCAGTTGCAACAAGAGATGGCCCAGGCCCAAACCCGCCTCCAATCCCTCCAAGGGGGTAGTGGAGCCTTAGCAGCCCTCGAAAATTCAGAAACCTATCAGCAGGTTCTTGGTCAACTGCGGTCGGTCGAGGCGAACATTGCCAAAGAATCGACACGTTTCCAAGAGGGGAGCTTAAATATTCAAGTGTTGAGGGAAGAACGCCAGAATTTATTGCCGATTCTGCAACAGGAGGCGGAACGGGTGGGGGCAACCCAAGTGACAGATGCCGCCAATCAACTCCGCATCTTACAAGCTCGGATTCCATCCCTTAATCAAGCTCAAGCTGAAGTCGAGCAATCCTTTCAGAATCTCGCTGTCCTAAATCGGCTATATACCGATCTCCAGCGGCGACTCGGAATTTCAACGGAAGCATTGACAGAGCTCCTAGCAAGACGCCAAGCTCTACAAGTGCAAGCGGCACAAACGGAGATTCCATGGGAAGTCATTGAAGATGCCACCCGTCCTAACTTACCGATCTCCCCCAATATTCAACGGAGCTTGATGCTCGGCTTCATTGCTAGTTCGGTCTTGGGTGTCGGCGCTGCTTTGCTGCTCGACAAGCTCACTGATGTTTATTACTCTCCAGATGATCTGAAGAATCGGACAAAGCTACCACTCTTAGCCAATATTCCCTACGAAGAACAACATGGAATGGCCGGGACAACGGCATCGTCTTTGCCACCAATGCTGCGTGTCCAACGTTGGCTAGCTTCTTTGATTCCGGCTTCAACGACTCGGACATGGCAAAAAATGACCGGTGGAGATCAGCCCTATGGCTATGGCTATTATGGTGCGTCTGCCTTTTCTGAATCCCTACGGGTGCTACATACCAATCTAAAATTACTGAGTGCCGATCGCCCTTTACGTTCGGTGATTATTGCTTCGGCTCTACCGGGGGATGGCAAATCAACAATTGCCCTGAATTTGGCACCAACGGCAGCGATTCTCGGTCAGAAAGTATTGCTCGTTGATTCTGATATGCGGCGTCCCCAGGTTGCTCAACGTCTCAATTTAAATCAAAAGCAGGGTCTCAGCACTGTAATTACAAACAATAGCAACGAGACTGAAATCGATAACTATTTACAGAAACCAATGCCTTTGGTGGATTTTTCGGTGCTGCCAGCGGGGGATCTGCCTCCTGATCCAGCAAAATTACTCGCCTCTCAAAAGATGCAGCATTTGGTTAAGGACTTTGAGCGTACCTTCGACCTCGTTGTCTACGATACGCCGCCAGTGCTTGGACTTGCGGATGCCAGTCTGTTGGCCTCACATACTGATGGTGTGATTTTAGTGGTCACTTTGAATAAAACTACGCGTTCAGCCGTTTCCCAGGCGATCGCCACCTTTAAGCAAGCCAATATTCCAATTTTAGGACTCGTTGCTAATAGTCAAACAAAAGGTACATCTAGCAGTTCTTATTCCTATTCCTACTACGGTTCCCAGTCCAAGAAACGTCAATAATTATTTGTCTTTCTAGGCGATCGCCCACTGATCTTTTATAACCCTCTCGCACCAGGAGGGGAAATTTGTATTTCCAGCTTTTTTCTGGGGAACAGCTGGGACTGAGGAAAGTTCTACACTTGCACTTGAGCAACACCCAAGCAAAACAATTCACAAAACACGGTACTGGCCAACAGCGCTCAAGATTCGTTGCTGAAAACCCCCAACCGATCCATGGCCCACCTATGATGGACAAAAGAGTCATAAATACTTCTAGGCACCTCCATTCCAGTTGCTTGAGTCGTTGTGGCCCATTGCAACAGGTCATTTTTTCTTCAGGGCAAACTTTTGTCGCGTTTTACCTATGCTTGATCTCACTTCCTACAAATCCGTTGAAAAATGCCTCATTAAAGACCCCATTATGCTCGCGGCGGAGACCACCTTGCTTGAAGCGGCAAACACCATGGCGAGTTTAAAGCGCACCTGTGAGTTACAAGACAAAACAAGCGATGCCCTAGAGGTCAATAGTAGCCGCGCCAGTTGTATTCTCGTGATGGCAGGCCAACAATTACAGGGGATTGTGACCGAACGCGACCTCTTGAAATGGGTCATCCTAGATCAAAATTGGCAGCAGATCACCCTAAAGCAAATTATGACGACCTCTGTCATCTCCCTAACTTGGGATCAGTCTTTAACGCCTCTGCATATTTCTCAACTGTTGCAAAAACATCGGATTCGTCACTTACCAGTTCTAGACACAGAAGGTAAGCTATTTGGTTTAATCACCCACCGCTTACTGCGCGGTGTCATTGAACCGGTGCATTTGCTGCGCCTGCGATTTGTCACAGAAGTGATGGTGAGTCGCGTGGTTTATGGTGCCCCCCAACAATCCATGTGGCACTTGGCTAAGGTGATGATGGAATGTCGTGTGGGTTCAATTGTCATTGTTAAACCCCATCCGACCCTCGAACAGGCTTGGTTTCCCCTGGGAATTGTCACAGAACAGGATATTTTACATTTACGTTCCCTGGATGTGGATTTGAAAAAAATCACAGCGGAACAAACCATGACCCGGCCAATCAAAATTGCGGTGCATCGTTCTTTGATCGAGGCTAAACAACTGATGGAACAACACCAAACCCACCGCTTGATTGTGGTTGGGGAGCACCACGAACTCCTGGGGTTGGTGACCCAATCGAATTTGCTGGAGGCGATGAACCAAAATGAGATGTACGGGCTTGTGAGTTTTTTAGAACAGCAGATCAAAGAGCGCACCCAGGAACTAGACCGCCTCAATCAAAAACTTCGTCAAGAGGTGCAGGAACGGAAAAAAGCCGAAAATCGCATTCGTCAACTGTCTCTCACGGATGAATTGACAGGCGTTTACAATCGTCGGGGTTTCTTTATGCTCGTCGAACAGGAATTATCCTTGTTGGAGCGCCAAAAGTTGCCTTTCTCGCTCTTTTTCTTCGATGTGGATAATCTAAAGATGATTAATGATCACCTGGGCCATGGGGTAGGCGATCGCGTCATTGTCGATGCAGCCCAGATTCTGCGGGACAGCTTCCGGAGGGCAGATATTCTGGCCCGGCTGGGGGGCGATGAATTTACCTGTTTTGCGCCGGTGAACCAGGCAGAAGCGGATCTGATTTGCCAACGACTCCAAACGGCGATCGCCAACTTCAACCAACAACAACAGCGTCCCTACCAACTTTCTATTAGTACTGGTTACGCTAGTTATACGGAATATCCAGGCAATGCGTCCCTACGCACCCTATTGAAACAAGCTGACGAGAAAATGTACCGGAATAAGCGGCAGCGAAAACAAGGGCGACAATCTGCCGGTGACGACACCCCCCGCCCCAATACCACAAAACAGAACACAGATCCGGACTATTTGCCTAAACAATCCCTTAACTTGTAGAATTTAAAGTTCTGGAAGCTAACAGATTTCTATAGAAAAAATTATTCTGTCAATATTATGAGTAAGCGTTTACAGGTAGTCCTAAATCAGGACGTGCGCAAGCTAGGCAACAATGGTGACCTCGTTGAAGTTGCCCCTGGCTATGCCCGTAACTACCTCCTCCCCCAAGGCATTGCCTCCCTCGCCACCCCCGGCATTCTTCGCCAAGTTGAACAGCGCCGCGAAAAAGAACGTCAACGTCTGCTTGCAGAACTCCAGGACGCCGAAGCGCGTAAAGTTGCCCTCAAAACCGTGGGTAAACTCATCATCCGCAAGCAAGTTGGTGAAGAAAATCAAATTTTCGGTACCGTAACCACCCAGGATGTGGCCGACGCCATCAAAGAAAGAGCAGGCCAAGATGTGGATCGTCGTGGCATTACGCTCCCTGAAATTGGCAAAACTGGTAGCTACGAAGCCCAGGTTAAACTGCACCCCGAAGTGACCGCAACGGTTCAATTCGACGTAATCCCCCTCTAGATAGCTTTAAATCAAAGGATTGCGGCATTTATTTTTTGTCATCCAATCAAATTATTAACCCCAGGGGCGAATCATCATTGATTCGCCTTTTTTTAGTCTCTGGGATGAACAATTGCTCTGTTGTCTATGGCTTGCCATGGCAAACTGGCAAACTCGACTACCGCAACTTGATCAGAGGCCGCTGGAGTCTAAACTCTGGGCTTCTTCGGAGGTGCTGGGAAGGTGTAAGCCACATTCTTGTTTTAGGCCCCGGAAACGGGTATCCCGTTCGCTTTCATCGCCTGCCATCAAGGGCCGACTAGAGTGCCAATCCCCAACGGTGACATAGCCTTTATCAAAATAGGGATGATAGGGAAGATCATGGGCCATTAGATACTCATAAACGTCCTTAGAAGTCCAGGTCAAAATTGGGTGAATTTTGTACTGCTTGCCTTGTTTGGCGACGTAACCGAGGGTCTTGCGGTGGTCGGTTTGACCTTTGCGGAGTCCAGCAAGCCAGGCTTTAGCGTTTAACTCCTTGAGGGCTCGTTGCATGGGTTCGACTTTGCGGATGTAATCGTAGCGGTTAAAGGCTTCGATGTTGTCCTGTTCCCACAGTTTGCCGTAGAGGGCTTCCATGCGCGCGGGACTGAGGGGGGACTGATAGACTTTAAGGTTGAGATTGAGGCGATCGCCTAATTCTTCAGCAAAGCGATAGGTGGCTTCTGGGAGATAGCCGGTGTCAATCCAAACGACAGGAATATCCGGGATGACCTGGGTGACGAGGTGGAGCATTACCGCCGACTGAATCCCGAAACTGGTACTCATGATCAGCCCTTCAGGAAAGGTCTGGGACGCCCACTGGACAACTTCAACGGCATTGGCTTCGCTGAGTTTTTCGTTAACGGTCGCTAAATCAAGATCTGGCATCATCCCACCCATTTGAACATCTCCCATTGGCATTGATTGTGCTTGGGGGTTGGCGGTTTGCGCGCGGGGGTTGAGGTGGGAAAGATGCAGTTGTGGCATACTTTTACGGGTAAGTAAGGGTGATTTAGTAAATGGTGCGGTTGACTAGGGGCGATCGCCAAAGATTCGATACCTTTAGGAATTACCAAAAATCAACGCGTCAATGTCGTTACGTCATGAATGCTGGCAAAGAATTAGCCCCATTGTAGTCGAGAAGTTCCCCAATTCTGCTGTGGATTCCCTGACGATCTAACTGGCTTGGCAGGCTTTCATCTGTTGCCGTTGTTGCCATTTTGCCTCAAAGCGCGATCGCCGTTCCGGGGTCAGAGCTTCAATACAGTAAGGACAAGACACGCCGATCTCATAGGCCGCCGACGTTTTATCCTCAGCATCAATGGGATGGCCACAGGCATAGCACAGTTCATAGTGACCCGTTTCTAGGCCATGTTTGACCGTGACCCGCTCATCAAACACAAAGCATTCCCCTTCCCAGAGGCTTTCTGCAACGGGGATTTCTTCGAGATATTTTAAAATACCGCCTTTGAGATGGTAAACCTCCTGAAATCCTTGGTTTAACAGGTAGGAAGTCGCCTTTTCACAGCGAATCCCCCCTGTGCAAAACATCGCCACCTTCGCATTTTTCTGGGGGTCTAGATTTTCGGCGACATAATCGGGAAATTCGCGGAAGGATTTGGTATTGGGGTTAATGGCCCCTTTAAACGTACCGATACCCACTTCATAATCATTGCGGGTATCCACGAGGGTCACATCCGGATTTTGGATCAAGTCATTCCAATCCTTGGGGTCAATGTAGGTGCCGACGGTATTGTTCGGATCAACGTTCGGCTGGCCTAGGGTGACAATTTCCTGTTTGAGTTTGACCTTGAGACGTTTAAAGGGCTGCTTGGGGGCCGTTGAAACTTTGTAGGTGAGATCTGCGAGGCGAGGATCTTGATGCAGAAAGTTCACCATGGCATCGAGGGCTGTTTGGGTCCCTGCAATGGTGGCATTGATGCCTTCGTGGGCCAACAGAATGGTGCCAATGATTTTTTGTTCGTCGGCAAAGTTAAAAATGGGTTGTTGCCGTTCTTTGTAGTCAGGAAAGTCGAAAAATTTATAAAAGGTGATGACAACAAAGTCCTTCATTTGGTCGGTGCCCTCAAACAGCAGACCCTATTTTAGCCTGTGTTTTTGCGCTTTTGAATTTCCCTGCCCATAATCGGAGGGGGAATGATATTCTCATTAATCGTGCTTATTCTAATCGGGTTTCATCATTGATGGTTTTGGACTCTCCCAAGGAGCGTTTAGCTGAATTTTTACGTCTTTTGCCATTTTCTGTGGCGGAATTGCCAGCGGAGGCTTGCTTGGTGGGTGGTGCCGTGCGGGATGCCCTCTTGCAGCGCCAGAGTGATTATATTGATTTTGATTTCGTCGTCCCCAAAAAGGCAGTGGAAACGGCCCGTGCCATTGCAAAAAAATATCAAGCGGGTTTTGTGGTACTCGATGAGATGCGCCAAATTGCCCGGGTGGTCTTCCGGCAGGGGACGTTGGATTTTGCCCAACAGGAAGGAGACAGCCTAGAGCGGGATTTGCGGCGGCGGGATTATTGTGTGAATGCGATCGCCTACCATATCCGTTCTGATTGCTTAGTCGATCCCCTCAATGGCCTCGCTGATTTGGAAAATAAGGTGTTGCGGATGGTGACACCGGAAAATTTGGCCGACGACCCCCTGCGGTTGTTGCGGGCCTATCGCCAGGCGGCGCAGTTGGGCTTTACCTTAGATGCGGCTACCAGGGCACAAATTCGCGAGTTGGCCCCTTTGATTAAAAATATTGCAGCCGAAAGAATTCAGCATGAGTTGAACTATTTGTTGCACCACCCACAAGGCGATCGCTGGCTAGAGTTGGCCTTTCAGGATGGCTTGTTGGCCCATTGGTTGCCCGCAGCGGATCAGACGAGCTTAGACCGCATGCAACGGTTAACGGCCATTGGTCAAGAATTCGCCGCAGTCTACCCCGAATTTGCCACGGAGACAGCTTGGCTCGCCCTAGGGAAATTGGCCTGTTTGGTGGGCAGCGATCCAGAAAAAGCCCAACAGGCGATCGCCCGCTTGAAATATCCCCGGTACGAACTGCGCACCGTCAGCACCGTCATCGAGATGCTCCCCCAACTGTTGGCCAGCCAAGCGCAACCCCTGAGCCTGCGAGAACAATATTTTTTCTTCCAAACGGTTAAGGGCACTTTTCCGATCCTTGCCCTGGTTGCCCGGAGTTTTGGCCTCAGCAGTGCCTCGTTAGCACCATTACTGCAACGGTATTTCACCGCCCATGATCCCGTCGCCCATCCGGTTTCGCTTTTATCAGGGAAGGATCTCATCCATGAGTTGCACCTTTCCCCCAGTCCCCAAATCGGTCATTTACTCACCGAAATTCAAGTGGCCCATGTCGAAGGAAAAATTCACACCAAAGCCGAAGCGATCGAATGGGGGCGATCGCAACTGCACTAGCCACAAAATACAAAAAAATGCAGCCAAGCATCATCCTGGACTGCACTTTATAGATTATGCAATTGAGACTGCAATTAGAAATTAGGGGGTAATGTAACCCAGTTCGGTGAGCTTCTTCATCACTTTTTCGATGCTTTCTTCGAGTTCTTCGAGGTCAGTGCGGCACTCCACTTCAGGATTCGTGGGAGCTTCATAGGGATCATCAATCCCGGTAAAACCTTTAATTTCACCTGCTCTTGCCCGTTGATAAAGACCTTTAACGTCCCGCCGTTCACATTCTTCGAGGGGGGCATTGACGAAAATCTCGACGAAATCACCAATTCGTTGCCGCACTTCTTCGCGAATTTCCCGGTAAGGAGAAATAGCAGAAACAAAGACAATCACGCCGTTGCGGGTGAGCAGATGGGAAACAAAGCCAATCCGACGAATATTTTCATCGCGGTCTTCTTTGCTAAAGCCTAGGCCCTTGGTGAGATTTGTCCGGACAATGTCGCCATCCAGGATTTCTAACTTACAGCCAGCCGCTTTTAAACGTTCCGCTAGGGCATGGCTAATGGTGGTTTTCCCTGCACCACTCAGACCGGTGAACCAAACTGTGACGCCACGATGCTCCATGTGACTTTTTTCCCTCAGAAACAAAACATAAACAGTTTAATGGGAGAAGGGTTTTTTTGAAATTTATCTCCTCACTGTGGCGCGTTCTGAACCAGATCAGCGGCTTCTTTCGGGATTGTCTTTTGTTGCCGCCGACGGCCTACAGCTACTAATTGTGAAAAAAAGCAAGCTTGGGGTTGCGTCCTGGCCAAAGGGCATTAGGATTGTAGAGATATTTCCACATCTTGAGCATGTGGCACTCATCTCGACGCTGCACCATGGGCTGATCGCTAATTTCGGCACGGTTAGGTGGCGAGATCCTGATTACAATTAAAAGCAATTTTTCTGCCCCCCTCTTGGTGATATGAACGAACTGCGCACAACTTCCTTGGATTCCCTAGAATCTGATTCTTGGTCTGCTGAAGCAGAGGCTAACCGTCTCATGGATGATGTGTTTGCGGATATCGATCAGCTCTTAGGCGATCGCCAGCCGCCCCAATCTTTTAGGCGATCGCCAGAACCGGAAGTCAGACCGATGCAATCAGTCTTAGTCACCCAGGGAGATCTCATGGGGCCTCCGCCAGAGGAACCCCCTTTTCCACCAGAGGAGATCGACGCAGAACTGGTGGTCAAACGGGGCTGGGGCTATTACACAGAGCGACTTCTATTTATCTGCTCCTGTGCTTCTTTGGTGGGCGGTATTCTGTGGTTAGCGGCGAATGATCAGTTAAAAATGCCGCAATTCCTCAGTCGTTCTACCCCTCCGGCGACGGAGACAGTCCCCCCAGAAAACCCAGAGCCGGGAACAGAATTTGCGAACTATATTCAGCGAGCGCTCGACAATATTGACCGCCAAGCGGATACAGAAGCACCAGCATCAGAGGCGAATTCCGGGCCACAGGTCATTGAACGCATTTATATTCCGGTCTATCCACCGAATGCGGGCACCAATGGCAGCGCAAACTTATCCCAAGGTCTGGCTCTCTTACCACCACCGCCAAGTGTTGAACCTCCCGTGGCGATCGCCCCCCCACCGCCACCAAAGCAAAATTCAGCTCCCTTGGCGATCGTGCCACCCCCTGCACCCCGTGCGGTGACCCCAACCGTCAACGATGTACCTGCGCCCCCCGCAGCGCCAAAGACGATGTATAGCCTCGTGGGGGTTTTAGAAGCGGGCGATCGCTCCGAAGCTTTATTCAAAATCAATGGCACCACCCAACGGTTCCGTCTCGGTGAAGAGTTGGGCAGTGGCAGTTGGAAGTTGATTGGTGCCCAAAGCAACCAAGTCATCCTAGAGCGAGCAGGCCAAACGCGCACTGTTTATGTTGGTCAAGACTTCCCCAGCAATTAAACTGCTAAAGGACGTTTTTAAGTTTTTGAGGCAGAGATTGTGTTGGCGTTTGGGAATCAACAGCCGATTCGGTTCGGCACAGACGGTTGGCGTGGCATTATTGCGGCGGATTTTACCTTTGAACGGGTGCAACGGGTGGCGATCGCCACAGCCCATGTTTTAAAAGAAAATTTCGCAAACCAAGCCATTGATAACACGATAATCGTCGGCTACGACCGGCGGTTTCTCGCAGATGAATTTGCCCTTGCTGCCGCCGAAGCGATCCAGGGGGAAGGATTTCACGTACTTCTAGCCAATAGTTTTGCGCCAACCCCAGCCCTGAGCTATGCCGCCCACCACCACAAGGCTCTGGGGGCGATCGCCTTAACGGCCAGCCATAATCCAGCGGGTTATTTAGGATTAAAAGTGAAAGGGGCTTTCGGCGGCTCGGTTTCCGAAGAAATTACGGCTCAGATTGAAGCGCGACTGGAAGCCGGGATTGATCCTCAACATTCAACGACGGGCCGTTTAGATTATTTTGATCCCTGGCAGGACTATTGCGCCGGATTACAGCAACTGGTTGATTTAGAAAAAATTCGCCAGGCGATCGCCGCTGGTCGTCTCCAGGTCTTTGCCGATGTAATGTATGGCGCAGCGGCGGGCGGTTTGACCCAACTGCTCAATGCGGCGATCCAAGAAATCCATTGTGAACCAGATCCTTTGTTCGGCGGCCGCCCACCAGAGCCTTTAGAAAAACATTTGTCTCAACTGCAACGCACCATTCGCGCCGCCCATAATCAAGATTTAGAGGCAATTCAGGTGGGATTTGTCTTTGATGGTGATGGCGATCGCATTGCTGCTGTGGCTGGGGATGGTGAGTTTCTCAGTTCCCAAAAGCTAATCCCGATTTTGCTGGCCCATTTGTCCCAAAATCGCCAATATCAAGGGGAAGTGGTAAAAACTGTCAGCGGCTCTGATTTAATCCCCCGTTTGAGCGAATACTACGGTTTGCCAGTCTTTGAAACACCCATCGGCTACAAATACATTGCCGAACGAATGCAACAGACCCAGGTGCTTCTTGGTGGCGAAGAATCCGGCGGCATTGGCTACGGCCACCACATTCCCGAACGGGATGCGCTGCTGGCGGCATTGTATCTCCTAGAGGCGATCGCCATTTTTGATCAAGACCTCGGCGAGATTTACCAGAGTCTTCAAAGCAAAGCTAATTTTTATGGCGCCTACGACCGCATTGATTTACATTTGCGGGATTTCTCCAGCCGCGATCGCCTATTAAAAATCCTCGCGACAAATCCCCCCAAGGCGATCTCCAACCATGACGTAATTCACAGCGACCCCAAAGATGGCTATAAATTCCGCCTTGCTGATCAAAGTTGGTTGCTGATTCGCTTCAGTGGTACCGAGCCTGTACTGCGGTTATATAGTGAAGCGGTCAATCCTAAAGCCGTACAAGAAATCCTCGCCTGGGCGCAAACCTGGGCTGAGGCTGCCGACCAAGCCGAAGGTTAGACTAAACAGACAGGGAAGATGAAATATTTCTCCCTGCTCTGCCTGGGTTCACTGCCGAGTTAATGCCTTTGCACTACTAAAAATATGATGTTCAATCGCTCCCTCGCCATTTATTCCACATTAATTTGCGGCAGTTTCGGGATCTGCTCCACGAAGGCGATCGCCCAACCCCAGTGCAACGCCCCCTTAACAGAAATTGTGCCCCAACTCCTGGAAGATCTACCCAGCTACGGCAATCGGGTCATCCAACGGGCGCGTAATTTAGACCGCACTGAAGATAGTTTTAGTTATATTGTCATCGCCAGTCCAGGAAATTTAACTCCTCTGCCCCTCAAAAATCGTCAATATACGCCGACGGTTCCTGACACCACAGAGCAGATTTTTTTCACCACCTTAGAAACCCAATACAACAACAGTCAAAAAATCAGCTTTGAAAACTACTATTGGTTGTTTCTAACCCCTACGAAAAATGGTTGGGCGATCGCCAATGTCGTTTCTAGCCTTGCCAATCCTGATCCTAGCCAACCAGCTAACCCTCCCCGTGATGCTTCCCGAGGTTCCGTGGGTCAAGCCACCAAGCTTTGGCTCCGCGATTTTAATGCAAAATGCCAATAGGCCGAGATAATCAAAACACTACAAACTTAGAATAGCACTGTAACAGTACACAACAATAAAAGCATACATGAATACAAAATTTATTTCTTGGCTAATAAAATCAGCTAAAGCCACTAACCTATGACTTTTTAGAAAATGAATATGAGTATCGAGTATTTCAATGAAACTTCACATTTTTCTTTATTCGTATTTCTAAAAAGTTTGTTAATATTCTGAAAACTCTAACTTTTAGTCAATTATCTAGCTCTAAGAGCTCAGGATTTCTGTTTGTTCGTCTATAAGTTTGAGTTTGCCTAATTATCATGGATAAAAGATTATTCCAATGAAAAACCTTTCTGTAAAGCTTTTAAGTGGAACAGCCACCATGACTGCTGTTTCTCTGATGGCGATTAATCCTGCTACTGCGGATACTGTTTCCGGTTCTGTCACTTTTACCTCTGCTGGCGAAGCGATTTCTGCCTATGCGGTTGAAGTAGACAGTCCCGGCAGTCGTTTCAACTCTGCCGAAATTGGCATTGGCTATCGTCCCCTCGATGTTGGCCAACTATTCACTGTTGGCAACACCTTATATGGTTCTCTTCTCAACGATGGTCTCGGGACAACTCCCAATGTACCTGGTGTTAATGGCGGTAACGGAGTTAACGGTATCGGGAGCTTAGCTTCCTTTCTTACTCAAAACAACTTAACTCTCGTCGGTGGTGCTGGTGCGATTCAAAACATCATTGCACAGCTCAACAGTGATGCTAATGGTGGTGTGAATTTAGATAACATTGACTGGACACTAGCTAGCGGTAATACCATTTGTGCTGGCGATTTAGTTTCCCTAACCCCCACTGAAAATCCCGTCTGTTTTGAGGTAGAAGCAGTTGCTCCTCTGACTGTTACCGACGAAGGCTTTGTCGCAGCTAATGTTGAGCTAACGGGTTCCTTTGACCCCACTGTTATTCTGTCTGACGCCCTTGGTTATCTTGAATTCATAGCTCAAGATGTACGCAATTCTTCGGTTGTGCTTGCCAATGGTTTAGATAACACCGATCTCGGTCCTCTAGTTGATGCTATCCTTCAGTATTCTATTAGTGAAGTTCTCCTAGGTGGTGGTTCTTTAGAACAGGTTATTGCGACTGTCTACGATAATCCCAATCTTACTACCGACACCAAAAATGCGATTTTTCAAGCCTTGGCTGAAAGCGGATATCTTAATAGTCTATCTACTATTGATACCGATCTCGATGCCCTCCTCGGCCCTGGCGGTGTAGCAACCATTAATCCTTCTACACTAGGTCTTCTACCTGTGCCTTAAAATCACTGTCATTCGAGCTTTTCAAAGAATTTTATTCATTCTTAATTCCTGATTTGCAAAGGAGAGATAACGACTAAATCATCTCTCCTCTTTTCTTCTTTGGTTAAAAACTAAAGCGGCTACGAAATTCAAAATCAAAGCCAGTATCACTCGTCCCAATTCGCCCTTCATAAAAAGATGTGCGGCTTTTTATCGAGTCATAGCGCAAGATTAATCCTATTGAACTGCCTTCTGTCCGCTGACCTAAACCAGAAATCTCATTATCAAAGTTTTGTGTATAAATACCAACTGAAATATTGGGATTAAGCCGCTGGCGTGCCGTTAAACTTGTGAATAACTGTTCCCCAAACTCTAAGCGGTTAATAATACTCAAACCTGACTGTAGGCCAATTTGTCCATCAAGCAGTCCGACCCAGTTACGTAGGTTTTCATCTTCATTAGTACTAGTACCTTGAGAATAAAATAAGGTTGGTCGCAGAGTCCAACCCATTCCAGGACGGCGTTCACCATATTCGTAACCCAAGGTCAAATTAAACCGGCTTTGGGTATCTGTATTGAAACGAAATGTCGGGCCATAGGTTCTAACTCCCATGGCCATTGAATTTTCATTCAAAATAGGAATTTCTTGAATCGCGTTTGCAAAACCCTTTAAATAAGCACCAATTGCTGGCTCGTTATTATCAATAACTTTTTCTGTGACACCAGGAGCCACTTGACTATTAAACGTAGCCCAGATGCCTGCATTAAGATTGTAATACCAAAGATCAGAAGAACCTGCGTACGCTAACTCAATAGCTGGAACATAAGCGATACCTTCATAAATTGAAGTAAGAGATTGAACTTGATCAATTTGGGCAATATTAATCCGATCAAACGCAATGTCAGAGCTTTTAATCGAATTAGGCAAACTACTAAATTGAGTGGAATCCGTTGAAAAGCGCTGTACAAAACGTTGTCCACTAGGTGTTGTCAAAAGAACTTCTGTGCCAAATGTTGTACGTGGCGATCCCGGAGAAAAGTTAGGTGAAAAAACGACATTTTCTGTTTCTTCGGGTGTTTCAAATAGACGATCTTCTGAAGAAGGAATACTGACAAAAGTCAGTTGCCCAAATTGTGAAATATCAACTGTGGAAAAGAAAGGTTGTCCTGCAGTTGAGCTTAGTTGTTGTTCTTCGATTATTTGAACACGACGCGGGAACAATCCGGTACGAAGCTGCCATAACTCTGATGTTTTAGGTGTGATATAACTATCAGAAGTTAATCTTCCCGATGTTTGTGCGATATTAGTATTAAAATCAGCATATAAAAGACTTTTATCCAGACGTAAACCAAGCTCTCTTAATTCTTGAGATGTTGCTTTCGTATTTAAACCAGAAGTGAGCTTACCCTGTTCGAAGAGTTCTTTTGCTGTATTTAATGAATCTTGAACACCATCCTCATCAACTGCTTCAAAAATTCCGCCTAAAAGCAAACCAGTTGTAATATTAAGAAACTGAATCCCATCAAATTTATCTCCCCAACTGCCTACTGTGAAACCAAGGCCAGGGTTAGCAAAAATTTCTGTAAAAGTAGCAGAAGGCTCCTCAGCATGGTACGTAATGGCTGCGCGCTTGTGAGGACGGCTTAGATATCCTTGATACCAACTGGTTGTTTCTGTAGTGACTCTAGCATTATCAATTCTGGGACTACGACGAATCCCGTTCCAGAGTAGTGAATTTAGATAACGTCGTTCATATTCTTTTCCGGTTAGCTCTGGGTTGACTAAAACATTTAAAAGATCAAGGTTTTTGAAGTCATCAAAGGGACGAGCAAACTTAACACCTGGCACTGAAGTAAAATCAAGATCAATTTCAATTCTGTCGCCTTTGGTCAGATCTCCAAAAACAATTCCCGTATTCGTTAAATTTTCCCTAGGAATAAACTCTCCCTCACGGAGATCAACATTGTTATCCAATAACTTACTTAAGTCGCTAGTGGGAAATGCCTGCAAAATAACTGGTGTCCGGTCATCTTCTAATCCTTCGAAAAGATTTTTACCTCCCTGGGTAGAATTGGTTGATGTTTCTCCTAAGCCTGGTGGAGAATTTAAAAGCTCACTAATATCAGTAATGCTTGGATCATTAAGATCAATACCGCTATTAATAATCACTTGACCGGGAAAACCATCATTGGAAGTGACTTGTCCAGCAAATGTTATGATATCTGCCTGACGTAGTTCTTCAATAGATAGAATATCCGTCGTGCTAGATCCATCAGCTCGTATTCTCGGAATATTCCAAACAGCCTGTAATCCCCAAAATGAAACTTCCTGACGAGCGTCACGTATTTCTCGGATATCTGTGGTTTGTCCCTGATACTGAAGACCACCAACCCAACCTTGGGTTTCAAATACAATTCTATTATTGGGGAGAACCCAATAGAACTGATTTTCCTTAGGAAAGAGACCATAAGTGATTTTATCAATTACAAAATCACTGTTGTCAATTTGAAGATCAAATTGACCATAACTTTCTAGCTCAAAAGGATTAAATTGCAGAGGTTCAAAAGTTATATTATCAGTTGGATCGATGAGAAATGGATATCTCTGTGAGCTAATCGCGAGAGAACGTAACATAAACCGTCTGATTAATTCTTTTCTCCTATCAAGATTTTCAGATTCACTTGCTGCTTCTTTAAAATCTTGTTCTAATTCTTCTGTATTTTGATCTTCTAAGTCTTGGCGAATCGGAAACTCTGGTAGAATCCCCTCTTCGAGATCTATTTGTTCTGGACTGATTTGACTATCATTAAATAATTCCGAGTTTAAAGGGGATTGTGCAATAACTTTTATTGCTTCATAACTAGATAGTTTTTTTTGAAGGTTGTCTTGGTCACTCTGTCCATTCTCATAAGATAGCCTGTCTGTCTCTAAGGGGAAATTTGCGGCGATACTTAAGGTTTGATTTGTTCCTAAATATCCCAAGTAAAAAGTGACTAAAAGTGGCACAACTGACTGTTTAATTGTCATTTTTGATCTAGAGCAGACCACCAGCAACCATAAAGAGCTGTGGATACATAATTATGGATTTCCTTACGCTTTTTACCACTTCTTTATCGTTTAGACCACATATATTACCAATTGTTGCAAATTGGAGTAAGTTTTTTGTAGCCAAAATCATTTTTATCTTTTCAACACAGCTTATTGATTATTCAAAAAGAGATAAACAATCTTCAGGAATAAGTTTTGTTGATTACTTTAATCAAGATAAAAGTATAAAATATAATTTTTTACTTCAAATGAGAGGGGATTGTATCGGGTCTAAGCCGCTTATTTCAGACCGATACAATTCACGTCTAGAAATTCCAATTCTCAAAGGTTTGGGGTCGAGAATTGGGGGTAGTCGGTTCTGGTTTTGGATCACCCAAGGAAGAATCTACTTCGTGAACTGTTGCGGGGACTGGTTGTGGGTCACCACCAGGATTGGCAATGCCGCCATGATCCTCACAAAGGGCTGGCCCCACGGTGCCGAGGCCACTGGAGCTGCCTGCATAGCTGTGGAGTGTGCCATCTGCGCATTCAATGGCCCAGATATCTCTCCCATCTTTGTTATAGAGATGATAAGCGTTCCAGGCTAAAACGGACTGTGGCATTAAGGACAAGGCCATTGCCGGAATCATTAAGAAAGTGAGTGTTTTCATCAGAGGCTACCTCTTTTTATTCAGTTGTAAAACAGTCAATACTGGGGATTAGTTGCGGCGTATTAATCCCGATGCAGTATGACCCAGCGACGAGTGGCTTCAAGGGAGCCGTCAAGTGAAAAGAACTGCTTGATGATATCTGGTGTGGGTCTGTTTCGATCATAACCGACAGGAAAAGAACTAATGGGGCGTCTGTTTCTGGGCGCTTTGCAACTCAACTTTAAATTGTTGTTTCAGTTTGCTACTGGGAAAAGTTTTTTCTTCTATCCTTTGGCCATAGTCCTAATGCTTGGGAGAAAAATTCGATGGCGACAATTCGTGGAAAAGTTTGTGCCGGTTTTGCCTTGGCGATCGCCAGTGTGCTCACCCAGCAAGCTCTAGTCAAAGCCCATCCCCCTGAACATTTCTCCCATCCATCTGAGATTGCCCAACAAAGCACTGGTATAGATTTACCACCGGGGCCAAATACAATGTTACGGGCGCCGGTGAGCATGGCAGAAAACCTCGAAGTGATTATCTCAGACGTGATTATTCCGCCGGGGAGAAGCTTGCCCCTCCATTACCATCCCGGTGAAGAATTTATCTATCTGCTCGAAGGCTCTGTGATTCATATCGAAACCGGAAAACCCAACCAAATTCTTGTAGCAGGCGATACCTATGTGATCCCGCCCTATGCCCAGCACGCTCCCCAAGGAGGCCCAGAAGGTGGGCGAGCTATTGTTTTTCGGGTGCATGTAAAAGGAGAGCCAGAGCGTATCCTAGTAGAAAATGAAGAATAAGTTCTCCATCCAGGGGCAAAAATAGCTTGAGATAATGAAATTATTGAATCGATTCATTGGGGGTCTGATGCTAGTCTGGCTTGCCCAGGGGACTAAAGCCGCAGCCTTTATGACCCACTTAATTCCCGGCCACGAATACCTCACCCTTTTTGCCCTTGAACAATTGCAAACAAGCCCCGATCCCCTGACGCGCAACTTCTATGGCACCCCCGTCGGCTCCATTGATCGTCAAGCCCATCCTTTATTTAATGGCAATACCCTGGTGGATTTTCCGGGGCTAGATCGTCCCTTTGCCGAGCAGTTGATGCAGATCTTAGTCGGGCCAGAAGATTGGGAAGTTCTATCTGAAGCGGAACGGGATGAATTATTAGCGGGCATGATTCGCCACGATGACAATCGCTCCCAAATTACAAACTTCACGCGCAATTATCTGGGGAACGCCCAAGAAGAATCCGTCAGTGCCCATGAATCCTGTGGGTTATCCCATAATTTCATCAAAGACATCATTATCCATGGCGTTATTTCCATGGCCGGGCCATTGTCCCCACAGCCAGACTCCGACAGTTTTGACCAGCGACATCGAAAAATGACGGGCCTTAAATTTATTGGGGCTGCCCTCCATACTCTGCAAGACTCTTTTTCTAAGGCCCATACCCAAAGACACCCGGACACATGGCTCATCGAAGATATTTGTAGTTATCGCTTTGCCTACTTCGGCCGCAATGAATCTTCTGGCTATTCGGTAGGCTGTGTCCACACCCATTTTCCCTTTGAGGAAGATTTTGGTGGTGGGTCGTTATTAATCGATGATCAGGTGTGGGACCGGGGTCAAACGGGCTGTGAAATAGGAACAGACGGTCAATTGATCAAAAGTTTTGCTTGCCTAAAGGATGAGACCAAGATGGCCGTGGTGGTCACGCGGGATTTGCTGGCATTATTAGTGCCTTTTTTGAACCACGCCCTCTGGCACCAAGAGGTTTTACAGACTGAGCTAGAAACGACCTTGATGGATTTTTTGCAGACTTATCACCCAGACCCAGTGTTAAGGGCAGCCGACCAGGGGATTATGAGCTGCGATCGCCTGGTGGATTTTTCACCCCACACCCGTTTCGATGCCCACCCCCCAGAAATTCAACCCGTTACAATCGACTTTGAACCAGTGCCGTTCCAGCAAAATTTAATGGAGATATTTTTGAATGACCTTTAAGCTCGATAGCCTGCCTTCACAACAAGGCAAAAAAGCCATCGTTACCGGCGCAAATACAGGGCTTGGCTTTGAAACAGCCCTCGGTTTGGCAAAAACAGGCTGTCATGTGATTTTGGCCTGTCGGGACATGGACAAAGCCGCGGCGGCTGCAACTGAGATCCGTCAGCAGATCCCCGACGCTAACGTGGAGACAATGGCGTTAGATCTGAGTCAATTAGCCTCTGTTAAAGAATTTGCTACGGCCTACCGTCAACGGCATCAAACTTTAAATCTCCTCATCAACAATGCGGGGATTATGTTCCCTCCCTATAGCCAAACGGTAGATGGTTTTGAAAGTCAGTTTTGTGTGAATTATTTAGGCCATTTCCTCTTAACGGCGCTCTTAATTGATCTGATGCCCGACACCGCAGAATCACGGGTTGTTTCGCTCAGTAGCAACGCCCATAAATTCGGCAAAATTAATTTTCAAGATCTACAGTCCGAGCAAAACTATTCGGCGACGGCGGCCTATGGCCAGAGCAAGTTGGCTTGCTTACTGTTTGCGGTGGAGTTGCAACGGCGGCTAGCAGCAAAAAATAAGAACATTCTCTCGGTGGCGGCTCACCCAGGCATCGCCCCCACGGAACTTGGCCGCTACATTCCGGCATTTTTAGCGGGCCTGATCCGTTTGATTTTTGTGCCTTTTTTCGCAAATTCCGTCGCACAAGGCGCATTACCCACCCTGATGGCCGCCCTCGACCCAGCGGCAACCGGAGGCGACTATTTTGGCCCCCAAGGCTTTGGGGAGATGTCCGGCAAACCAGGACGCGTTGAGAAATCAGACCAAGCCAAAGACGAGGCGATCGCCAAGCAATTATGGGAGACTTCTGAGACGCTGATCAACTGTCCATTGACGATCCCAGACTAACGACGATGGTCAATTCCGTGGGTCATGTTCGCATAAAATGCGGTCTAGTCCTTCCAATTGACTGCAATCGATTGTGCCGTTCCCAGCATTCCCAGTAGAACCATTGGCACTACCGAGCGAAATGCCTTTGAGCAGAGACATACCCTTAAATCCCGATTGTTGATTATTCGCCCAACTGCTCGGATGACTGTCGCCAATGGTATAGTTGCCTGCTTTTAAGGTGGCATTCGGGCGCACAATCCAATAGGCATTGGGCACGCCCCCTTGACCCGGTTGGGTCGTCGCTTGCCAGGGGCCATAGGTGGTGCCTTCCTGATGGGTCAGCCACATTGTTCCAGGAGCTTGACCCCGGGCATCGTTCCAATGGTAGTTCATGAAATAAGTCAACCGTGCCGCATTCGGTAAAGAAAACTGTGTGGCACTACTTGGACTATTACGAACACCATAAATATTATTGTTATCAAAAAGAGTTACTTCTTGAAGGGCCACTTCTGGGGGCGCTGTTGGTGCTTGGGCAGCGGAATTATTTTGATTGAGACTGAGAAGATAGTCCCCTGTTTCGCCGGCTTCATAGCTATTAACAACGATGGTATATTCCCCCGTATCAGGTAGTTTAATGACTAATGTTTCCTTCTCGCCTTTCCAGTTGTCATCAATTTGTGCGATTGCTTCTCCTTGGGGATCAACCAAAATTAACAATCCATCAAAAGCTTGGGTTTCAAGGGTAATTTGAATCGTATCTCCGGCTTGCCCCGTAAATAGATGCGCATTGTAAAATGTCCCATCATCAAAAACCCGACTATTCCTCGTTAAGGTGCCTCGCCATTGCCTTGAATTTGCGCCTGTTTGGGTCTGGCTCGGTGTAGATGACTGGGTGGCGCTGTTATATTTATTTGCTGAAACGATGCAATAGGCGTAGCTGTTGCGGAACGTGTCGGTGTTTCGCACCTGTACCCAACTGGCGGTTCCTTCGACATAGTAGGGCAGCGGGCCTTCAATCATCCGCACTTGGCGCGTTTGGGGGCCAAATTCTAGCAGATAACCCTTGCCCGCCCTGAGATCAAAGGGGCCAGTAACTTCCCAGATCCCATTATTTTGAGTCCAGTTAGGCCGCATTTCTGAGGTGATCATTGAAAAAATGACATACACAGGCCCAGGGTTTTGGGGACCATCATTGAGAGCTTCTTGGTAAGGCGTCCATTCTAAAGGCCCCTGAAACGGTAAACCATAGTTCCCACAGGAAAGGGCCACATCACCGCCATCTTCCTGGGACGTATTTTGGGAACTGGACTGACTACAGGGAACTTCCACAAGGCGACAGTTGTACTGGTCACAAACTTCCTCAAAACAGCGATTTTCGAGATTATCGAAGGGGTTGGCTGCGGTGAGGGTCGCCCCTTGGAACATCAGTAGGGCTCCGAGAAAAACAGTCCGACTACTAAAATTAGCAACCTGTTGAATCTTCATTTGCCTTCCCCCTGTGTTGAGAATGGGGACATTGCTTTGAGATTTAGAAAAAGGCTTTTTTTAGGAATAGTCGATCTATTTGACTACTGGCTAAATTCGTTGCGACTTTAACAATTGAATTGTTGCTTTTTTTCTAGATCTTTCCTTATTCTCATTGTATCAAAGTAATTTCAGGGCCATAGGTAATGTTTTAGACTTTACTTTAGGGTTTAATTTTTTGGTCAATAAATATTAATTTGTGTTGATAATTTTAAATTAAAGCCAATAGGGTTTTGCTAGGGAACAGCAATGATTGTCGTCCTCAGGTTTTGCAAAGAGAATCCGGCTCAGAATCAGGCGATCGCCAAATAATTGATCGCAGTATGATTTAGCGAAACATTACCATACCAGGCTGAGGTAAGTGGCAATGGCTACCATGGAAGTAGGCTCCCAGACTTATAACCTGACTCCATCGGTTTCATTGCGTCGTGGCCACAAACGCCGTCGTATCCTCAAAAGTTTTAGACCTTCAGCTCAAACCATGGCTGTATGGTTTGGGGATCATCGCCGTTGCTGGAATTTGTGTTGTCCTCTTCCGCCCAAAACCGATTCCGGTAGAAGTCGTGACCATTAAACCGGGGCCTTTGCAAGTGATGGTCATTGAGGAAGGACAGACCTACCTTGAGGATCGCTACCTGGTGTCTACCTCCGTTGCAGGTTATGTGCCCCGACTGGATCTTGAAGTCGGTGATCCGGTGAGTCAGGATCAAGTAATCGCCCAGATTGATCCCCTCGAATTTGATAATGATGTGTCGGCAATCTTGGCCCAAATCAACGCCCTCCAAGCCGAAAAAACAGGCGTTGCCACCCTCCGACCAAAGACAGAGAGTTTGACCCAAGCAGAAGCCAAGATCAAGGCGGTTGAAGCGGAAATTGCAGGGGATCAGGCGATCGCCACGGAATTGAGAATTCGTTTCATCCAAGCGCAACAGGAACAACAACGGGGAGAATTTCTCTACCGCAATGGGGCCATCTCGAAACAAGCGCTGGAAACATTGGCACTGAATACGAAGGCGATCGCCCAAAATTTAGAAGTGGCGCAACAAAGACTGAACCAAGCCCAGGCGAATCTGCAAGAGGCGATCGCCGCACGGGATGAACTGCGGGCCACCCAACAGGATCCTGATTATTTGCTCGAAGTTTATGATGCCCAAATTCGCAGTTTAGAGGCAGAGCTTGCCAACCGCACCGACCAAGTCCAACGCACCGCGATCAAAGCGCCCATCAGTGGCCAAGTGCTGCGTCTCTATCAAAAAAATTACCAATATCTGGAAGCGGGACAGCCCCTGCTAGAGCTTGGAGATCTACAAAATTTAGCAGTGATGGTGGATGTGCTCTCCAGTGAAGCGACTCAGATTCAACCCGGAAATCCCGTCATCATCAACCAATGGGGTGGCGATCGCCCTTTGACGGGCCAAGTGAAACGCCTTGAACCAGCGGCTTTTACAAAAGTGTCGGCCCTCGGCGTCGAAGAACAACGGGTGAATGTGGTGGTTAGCCTCGATGACATTCCCGCCAACCTGGGCGATCAATATCGGGTCGAAACCCAGATCGTGGTTTGGCAAGCCGAAGATGTATTGCAGGTGCCCCTTAGCGCCCTATTTCGCTGCGATGAGCAATGGTGTGTGTTTCTCATGGAAGCGGGACAGGCCCAAGCGGTGGCGGTGGAGATTGGCCACAAAACGGAACAAAATGCCCAAGTCAAAAGCGGTTTAGCTGCCAATGATCAAGTGATCCTTTATCCCTCTGGAGATATTCAAACTGGGCGTCGAGTACAGCCCCAAGCAGACCGTGCAGCGCCGACAAACTAGGGGGGCAATAATTATGACCGACTCACCCATTGTTCTTTTTTGGATCCAACACCTTTCCAAGACCTATTACATCGGCGATGTGGCCGTACAAGCCCTAAAAAATATCGATTTAGAATTATACGAGGGGGAATTTGTCGTGCTGTTGGGCGCTTCGGGGAGCGGCAAATCAACCTTGCTAAATATTTTGGGGGGTTTAGATATTCCGAGTACGGGCGAAATTTTTTTTCGGGGCAAAAGTCTCACCACCGCTAATGAAGCGCAACTCACCCGTTACCGCCGCAACCATGTGGGCTTTGTGTTCCAATTTTATAATTTGATCCCAAGTCTGACCGCCGCCGAAAACGTGGCCCTCGTAACGGATCTGGTGGCCCATGCCATGGCACCAACGGAGGCTTTGACCTTAGTGGGTTTAGAGAATCGCCTCGATCATTTCCCGGCTCAACTATCGGGGGGCGAGCAACAACGGGTCGCGATCGCCCGGGCGATCGCCAAACAACCGGAGGTTTTGCTCTGCGATGAACCGACGGGAGCCTTAGATTTTCAAACCGGGAAACGGGTGCTGCAGGTGCTTGAACAGATTAATCGAGACCTGGGCACCACCGTCGCCGTAATTACCCATAATGCCGGGATTGCGGCCATGGCCGACCGGGTCTTGCGGATGCGTAGTGGGGAAATTGTCGCCATCGAAACGAACGCGATTAAACAATCACCATTGCTTTTGGAGTGGTAGGGATGGTTGCACCGCTGGATCGAAAGTTATGGCGAGACCTACAGGCCCAGTGGGGTCAACTTTTGGCGATCGCCCTCGTGGTGGCCTGTGGCATTGCTTGTTTTGTGATGATGCTCAGTGCTTACCATTCCCTGGTGCTGACCCAGACGGCCTACTATGAACGCTATCGGTTTGGCGAAGTGTTTGCGGAACTGAAGCGCGCGCCCCAAAGCTTACAATCACAAATTGCCGCCATCAACGCAGTTCAGGAAGTACAAACCCGGATTGTTGCCGATGTCACCCTCAATGTACCAGGACTCTTAGAACCGGCTACAGCCCGGTTAATTTCCCTGCCTCCTAGACGCGAGGGGATGCTCAATGGTTTGTTTTTGCGCAGTCCAGGCACCTTTCCCGATCCCCAGCAGCCTGAGGAAGTGCTCATCAGTGAAGCCTTTGCGATCGCCAATCAGATCCAAGTGGGCGATCGCCTGGGGGCAATTCTCAATGGTCGCTGGCAAAACCTCCGGGTCACGGGCATTGCCCTCAGCCCTGAATATATCTATGCGGTTTCCGGGGGGAATATTTACCCAGACGACAAACGTTTTGGCATTCTCTGGGCCAACGAAACCGCCTTAAGTCACGCCTTTGGCCTTGATGGTGCTTTTAATAGTGTGGTGCTCACGTTGACCCCTGGAGCCAATGAACGGGCCGTGATTACCCAGTTAGATCACCTCCTCGAAGGCTATGGCGGCTTGGGGGCCTACGGTCGCCGTGATCAATTTTCTCACCGGATTGTGAGCGACGAGATTCAGAGTTTAGAAGTCTCTGCCACGATCCTACCGACAATCTTTTTGGCGATCGCCGCTTTTTTGCTGCATATTTTAATCTCCCGTCTGATTGCCATCCAAAGGGGACAAATTGCCGTGCTCAAGGCCTTTGGCTATACCAATGTCCAAGTGGGCTGGCATTACCTCAAATTCATGTTGCTGGTTTTTAGTGGTGGTGCTGTCTTGGGGTTGTCCTGCGGGCTTTGGCTCGGACAAGGTTTAACCCAACTGTATGCAGACTTTTTCCATTTTCCCTTCCTGCGCTACGAAGCCAGTGCCCTGCTTATCATCACCGCCTTGCTTATTAGTGGCGGTGCGGCCTGTATTGGCGGATTGATGGCGGTACGGGAAGCGATTCTCTTGCCCCCAGCCGAGGGCATGCGACCCAAACAACCCGTGACATTTCGCGCCACCATAGTCGAAAGATTGGGCTTACAACAGTTTTTTTCGCCGGCCGGACGGATTATTCTCCGCAATCTCGAACGTCGTCCCCTCCGTGCTAGCTTATCGATCCTCGGCATTGCCGTGGCTGTGGCTATTTTACTAACGGGGTTTGGCCTGCAAGGATCCATGACGGCTTTAATGGATATCCAATTCCAAACCGTGCAGCGCGAAGACATGACCTTAACGTTTAATCAACTGTTGCCCTATCGCAGCCGCTATCACCTGCGCCACCTCCCAGGCATTCTCAAGACAGAGGTTTTTCGGTCGGTGCCAGTGCGGTTACGCCACGGCCACTATCAATATCGCCTGGCGATTACCGGCCTCGAACCCCAAGGGGAATTACGACAACTCGTTAACCGTCAACTGCAACCTGTATCTTTACCACCAGCAGGTCTGGTCTTGGGCACAAAGTTGGGGGAAATCCTTCATATTCAACCCGGCGATCGCCTCGGAGTCGAAGTCCTTGAGGGGAAACGCCAACAAACAGAAACCTGGGTGATGGGCTTAGTGGATGAACCGATTGGTCTATCGGCCTACATGAATTTAGCAGCGCTGAATCAAATGCTGGGTGAAGGCCAGGTCATTTCCGGAGCCTATGTTCTCATTGACTCCCAAGTAAAAGAACAACTTTACCAAGCCCTAAAACAATTACCAGCCATTGAAGGAATTGCGTTTCGGGAAGCTCTGTTAGAAAGTTTCCAAGCCATTAGCGGCGAAAGCCTCCAGATTATGACCGGCATTATTGTCCTCTTTGCCTGCATTATCACTTTCAGTGTGGTTTACAATTCAGCGCGCCTTGCCCTGTCCGAAAGAAGCCACGAGTTAGCCACTCTGAGGGTGATGGGATTTACCCAAACCGAAATTGCTTTTATCCTCCTAGGGGAACAAACTCTGCTCACATTCATCGCCATTCCCTTGGGTTTGGGGCTGGGGGTACTGCTGCTCTGGCTGTTGGTGCAAGCTTACAATACGGAGCTTTATCGTCTACCGTTAACCCTAAATTCCGGTATCTATGGGCTGACGGCTTTGATCGTCATTGTCACGTCTCTCATCTCCAATCTGCTCATTTATTCCCAGCTTCAGGCCCTGAATTTAGTGACCGTCTTAAAAATTCAAGAGTAGTCCCTCAATCAATATTGGGTCAGCCAAATGGAGCCGATGGCGGCATGGTCTTCGTATTGGGTGGTCGTTTGATAGCTGTCTTGGCGATCAGGATAAATACCTGCGTAATCGCTTAGGGTCCATTGATTCGAGCGGAAAAAGAGCCAGGATGTTTGGTCAGTGTTGAAAGGGGAGTCGGCAAATTGAATCAATTCTCGACTTTCATTTTCTGTGCTGTAGCTGAGGGTTGCAGGGCCATAGGCGGCGATCGCCTCGGATAGGAGAGTGCCAGGGCCAACTCCTGCCGCGGTACGGTAGCTGGGATTGTCCACCATAATCCGAATAATTTTGTCCTGGTCACCGGGGAGATTGTCACCACTGTCCCCATCAAAGGCCACCACAAACTGGGCTGCGCCATAGAGATTTACTTGCCAGCCGGTGGGCAGATCAACCCCCAAAGGCACGGCTTCCAAGGTGGCCGCTTCGGGAAGTTGGGCTTTGAACTCTCTAAAAGTCATTCCTAGACGGGCAGGCCCGACCCCCTCGGCGGTAATTAGATAATCTGCACTGGGCGATCGCACGCCGAGATCCGCACAGCCATTGGGGACGCCATCGATCAAACTAGCAGAGACAAGCCGCAGGCTATAGCCATCCCAATAATATTCAGAGTCCTCTAGGCAAGTTCCTGCGCCGTTAAATTTATAGCCATTGCTGAGAACGCTAGTTTCTGGGTCAAAGGTGGGAAAGCCAGCGAGGGCCAAGCGGGAATGGGTGATGGTTTCACCGTCAACATAAACAAACTCATAGGCTCCTTGGTAGGCCGCCATAAAGCACAGCACACTCACCAAATATTGATCTTCGCCCTGTTGATACACCGCCGCATCATCGAGATTCGCAGCCAAATTATCGTTGTCCAGGCAGAGGCCAAGGCTGGCTTGCTGATCCACCACCCGCTGAAAAATACTGGCTTTTTCCGATCCAGTCACCGTGCGGGCGATCGCCACGGGGATTGGTGGAGTGATCCCTGGCTCTGGGGTAGGAAGACTCGGCTCAGGTTCAGTTGGGGTTTGTTTTAAAACAGCACCAAAGCCCGGTTGGGGCGGCGAGGGCTGAATACTGGCGGTGGTGCGGTTCCCAAAAAACTGATAGGCGGCGATCGCACTGAAAACAAAGGCCGTGGCGGGGAGGGTGTAATAGTAAAATTTTTGCATGGTGGGCAGGGCTCCTGGGTAATCACTTTAAATTTCAGTCAAACATTCCAGCCAAAAAAAACGCTAGAGACAGAGTTGCGCAGAATAGGTCTGGGAACCCCGACCCGGTTGACAGCGCCAGGTCACTTGGCGATCGCTGACCGTCCAGGTGCCATTGGCATTTTTATTGAGGGAAATCGTAAACCGTTGCCCCCGCACCGAATCATCCAACAGACCTTCTTGGGTGATCGTCACCGTAGAGCGTTGGGGGTTTTCCACCGTATCGTTTTGTCGTTCGATGCTGACCCGAAAACTCTCTGGAGTGTAACCAAGGCCTTTTGCCGTTGCCAAAGCCACCATGAGCGGATCTTGGGCCGCCCCCTGGTTGTTAGCAAATAGGAGTGGCTCGCTCGTCTGGGCCAATAACGTCGCCTGATCAAATAAATTCACCAAAGACGCCTTGTTCACGCTTTGCACCTCAACGATCCCCGGCACATCCGGCGCTTCGTACCAACCATAGGCCACATCAAACTGGCTTTGAATTTCCGCAAAAACCACATCAATGCCATTAATTGATGCCCGACTGACCTTCGGATTTGGCCCCACGGTGCGCCCCTGGGCAAACTCTTGGAGGGTTAAATTTTGGGGGTTGGGTTGCCGCCGGAGGGTCTGGGGATAAATGGCATCTGTCCCTAGCACGGGGGTTCCTTGGGCAAGGCAACGAATCAAATTAAAATCTCCCGGCCTGAGGATTGAAATGCTGCCATCATTGCGGAGCATCGTCCGGAAATTTCGGGGAATTTCCAGTTGGATACCAAATTGCTCGAACTTAACAATACGGGTTGCATCAACGGCGCTTAAATCATTCGTATTCCGACAAACCCCTTGGCTGGTGGCCGGTGGTAACTGTCGTGAAATGCCAATTCCCCCAAGGGCGATCGCCCCAGCGATCATTAAACAATTGCCAACTAATTTTTTGTTCATCATCACACCTTTGCCGATAACCTTCTGACTTCAACAGATTTAAAATTCGGAGATTTATTTACACCGACGATCCCAAGCCAAAAAAGTTTTTCTCGTTTACTAATGCCCCCAGCTTAAACAGGATTTTTCTGGCCTCAACGATGGTTACATTTTTTGTGACATAAATTCGAAAGCCGCAAGGCAATTGCCGACAAAAACCCGAAAGACAAGATTAAGATTTCTTAAGGCTATTTCCTGGCTCATTGAAGACTTCGATGACAAGTTGTTAACCTGAATTTATCGATTTTTTATGAATTTCTCCCCTACAACGAAACAATCAACCCCTAGGAAAAATACAGGCCCGGCGCACTTTCTGGAGTCATATTTAAAACGAATCAGCCTGACATGAAAATTTGGCTCAGAACAACCAAAAACTTCAATATTTTTTCTATACTTGATTTAGTGTGGAGCGATCTGCACAGCGCTATCTGACCACGACGGAACAAATTTCAGCAAATAAGCGGACTTTGTTTACCCAGCCTTGATCAACAATTGAAGCGAAGTCGAACAAGAGGAGAAAACGATGAATTTACCCAGCAACAAAGACGAGCTAGTCACCCAGCTACATCAGCAAATTGACGAAGCCTCTCGGAATATCGATGAATTAAAGCTCCAAGCTAATCTTGCCAAGGCGGAAGCGAGATCTGCTTTTGAGGCGAACATTGCCACCCTCGAATCCCAAAAAGTTAAGTTGCAAGAACAGGTCAATCACCTAAAACACAGCACAGATAATGCCTGGCAAGAACTGGCTGAAGGCTGTCAGAAGTCCTGGCATGAGTTTCAAAGTGCGGTGCAAAAGGCGATCGCCCAGTTCAAGGCATAACTCTCCATATTCATTGAGAACGCCTTTTAATCTCTCCCATAAAAAACTCTAAAACCCCATCCCACCGGAGTTTTAGAGTTGATGATCACGATTGCTCGTGTAGAGGAGAATAAAACTTGGACAAACTTGTAGAAAATTACAGATAACCCTAGAAGGCATTCACGGCGATCGCCCCGATGGTACCCGTCCCGAGCAACCCTAAGATCTTCATCCCTAAGGCCCCAAGACTTGCCCCCTGCTGGGAACGTCGTTTGAGAAAACTGTAGATGTGGGGCGCACCAGCTAGGAAAAAGAGAATCGCAACAATACCCGCATTTTGAGAAGCTGGGGTTTGTTTTTTGGTGATTGGTTGACGGGACATAGTGAGTACCTAAGAATGCAACGGAGTTTAGGCCATGAAACCTAGGCGGTGGCCATTGGATTTCGCGAGGCGAATTAGATTTTGTCGCGTTTTTGCGTCGAGGCCGACGGTGTTGCAAAAGTTGGTGATTGTCTTGCAATGAAGACCAATGACCTTACCACGAGTTTTGTTAAAACGGGCTGTACCCATGACTTTGCGAATCAAGATAACCAGGGAACCAAACATTGCAACTAGCCTCGTAAAACGACAAATAACTGGGAAAAAACTAAAAAATTAGAGTTGGAACAAGAGATTGATCAGGGTATCGCCACCAATCAATTCCGTTGCGATGAGCGCCACAAAACCAATCATTGCCAGGCGGCCATTTAACTTTTCGGCGTAGGCTGTCCAGCCGGCGGTATGTTCTGTATCAACGTAGACTTCAGGCTCGATTGCAAAGCTGTTGAGTTGACCGAATTCGTTGGAAGTATAACCAGTAGCCATTGAGGGAACCTCGTGCTTGCTTACATGAATAAATATAACAAAATGTAAACAAATATTGCAAGTTATTGACGAAAAAATATTTTTCTGGGGTGTGAGCCATCAAAGTCCTATTTGCCCCAAACAGTAGTAACCCCAATCCTTTCAGGGGATCGGGGTAGAGCAATAACGGTTGAAAAAATGGTGTTAAGCCCTGGGGTTTTGTAACAAAAATCTGTTACAAACCGACAATAATCTGAGCCATCGCCCAGGCGAGACCGAGACTTGTTAGGTACTGGGGCAACAGCGATCGCCAGGATTGTTTACTCATTTTTTTCGTGAGCACAAAAGTACAGAGCGTCCCGAAGACGAGGGTTGAACCCTGGAGAAAGGCAATCACGGCGGGATGGGCGACAACAATCGGCAAGGTGCTGCCCTGGAGACCGAAGGTGGCCATGGTTACGGGTAAAATTTGACCGGCTTCCCCTAAACCGAGACGGAGATAATGGGCGAGGCTCCCCCCCAAAACCAAGGGTAGATAACCATAGGCCAGTTGTAAAAAGGGTTTTGCCTTGGGGGGAGAGTTTAAAAATTGCACCACAGCCCCTGTTAATAGGACTACTCCAGCGGGTACTCCCAAGGCGGCGATCGCCAATCCCAGGTGGGGCCAAAATTGACTGAGGTCTAAATTTAAACCCAGGATTTGGTTAATTTCTGGCAGCCGATGGAGAAAGATTCCCCCCAGGAGTAATAGTAAAAGAGCGACTTCATAGGTGCGGGGGCGGTGGGTTGTCCACAGTTCAATGGCTGGGGGGCGTAGATTTACCGCTACTGATCGATGGGGACAAGCCTTAAGACAGGTCATGCACAGTACACAATCGCGGTTGTCCTCCAGTTGGGCCGGGTGGGAATAGAGGGGACAGCCTGCTGTTTCTAAGCCTTCACCCTTTTGGGGGCCGCCTTTATAGCATTGATAGGTGCTACATTCCGCCGAACAAGTGCCCTGTTGCGCCCGCAACTCCGTCATCGAGAGTTTCGCAAAGAGGCCATTCATGCCGCCGATGGGACAAAGATAGCGACACCAAAACCGCCGCTCAAAGATCGCCGAGCAGATCATCGCCCCGGCAGTAATAATAATCAGCAACCAAGCCGAAAGATAAGCCGTATTTTGTAAATCCCACAGTTCTTCCCAGAGGAAAATCAGGGCAAATAAGCCAAAGAGAAACCAACCGCCCCATTTTTCTGCCTGCTGACGCGGCCAGGGTTTGAGGTCGCGCTTTAGGAGTTCGGTGGTGATTTTCTGGGTAATTTCCCCGTAGATCATAAACGGACAAACGGCACACCAAAGACGACCGACAAAGGGAAAAGCGAGAAGCACCAGGGGCCACCACCAAGCCCAAAAGAAATTCAACGCAAAGTTTTGGTCGCGGGTTTGGGGGGCGAGAAATAGAACAGCAATAATTAATGGAAAGGCGATCGCCGTAAAACCATAGTTAATGCGGTCGGGCCACCAAGGGCTCCGGAGAAAACGCCGGAAGGCAGGGTAGGCATTGAGTAAATTGAGGCGAAATCGTTTTTGTTTCCCCTGGGCTGACCAAAAAATTTCTTCGGTGAGCATCGACCCCTGATCCGATTGGACAATGGCCCGTTCTACCAAGTTTTGCAACTCGCGGATATTGTTCGGAAAGTCGTAGGACTGGAGACGACGGAGGGCTTCGGGGGTGAGGGTCGGTTTATCGAGGCCCTTCGCCCGGCAAAATAAGCTGGTGTAATATTCCACCTGGGCCGCTAGATCTGCTTTGCGAACCCGAAGCGGTGGCACCTTGATCGTTTCGGAAAAATGGCGGGCCACAGCAGGAAGTTGTCGTTCGGCGATCGCCACCAATTTTGCCGCCGTTTGTTGGGGGACAGGTTCTGGATCACCGGGGCGACTGATG
>Ga0213835_100330_pt1 | contig 50687 bp, 44 predicted proteins | sample SWPATP01_FD_160576 | JGI IMG/M metagenome (GOLD analysis project Ga0213835, IMG submission 160576) | Coastal seawater microbial communities from Marineland, Florida, United States - SWPA TP0 #1 | ecosystem: Environmental > Aquatic > Marine > Coastal | place: USA: Florida | collected 2016-08-05
CAAAACGCATCACCAGCATGTCCCAGAAACCGCGGTAATAGCCGGCGATCAGGCCTACCAGCACGCCGAAGACGACGGCGCCGATGACGGAGGTGAAGCCGACCAGGAGCGAGATCTTTCCGCCGGCAACGACACGCGCCAGCACGTCGCGGCCCAGCGGATCGGTTCCGAACGGGTGAGCGGCGGTCGCAAAGGGTTTGGCGAGCCGCGCCATCAGGTCGATCTTGTCAGCACCGCCCGGAAACAGCAGGTCGGAAAACAGCACTGCGAGGCAGATGACGACGGTGAGGGACATGCCGAGAACGAATTCAAGGCTCGCGAAGCGCCAGCGGCTAGAGGTTTTGGTTGCCATTGCCGGTTACTCCGTGCGGATGCGGGGATCGACGAGGCCATAGGCGATGTCGACCAGAAGGTTGATGCCGACGATCATCAGCGACAGAACGGTGATGACGGCCTGGAGCACGGGGAAGTCGCGGGCGCCGACGGCGTCGAAGGCAAGCGTGCCCAGTCCCGGCCAGTTGAACACGCGCTCGATGACGACGATGCCGCCGAGCAGGCCACCGAACTGCAGGCCGAAATAAGTGATCAGCGGAATGGCGCAGTTGCGCAGCGCGTGCTTGTAGAGAACCTTGCTCTCGCTCAAGCCTTTGGCGCGCGCGACCATGATGTATTGCGACTGCAGCGTTTCCAGCATCGAGGTGCGGACAAGACGCACATTCGTCGCGGTCAGGATCACACCCATCGTCACGGCGGGCATGACATAGCTCGAAAAGCCCGACATGCCGCTTGGTGGCAGCCAGCCGAGCGTGATGGAGAACAAGAGGACCAGCATGGTGGCGAGCCAGAAATTGGGAAACGACAGGCCGATCAGCGAAAAGATGCGGATGGCCTGATCGGCGGCCTTGCCGCGCGAGGTGGCAGCCTTGATGCCGAGCGGGATCGAAAGCGCGATCGACACGAACATCGAGATAAAGGCGAGCAGCAGGGTCGCCGGCAGGGCATTGCCGATCAGCATCGAGACCGACGTTCCGCCGGAAAAGCTGCGACCGAAATCGAGCGTGACCAGCCCCTTCATGAACGTCCAGTACTGGACGAGGAACGGCTGGTCGGTTCCGAGCGCTGCGCGAATGCGCGCCAGATCGTCTTCCGTCATGCTGCCGCCGCCCTGGAACATCGTGACGGCCGGATCACCGGTCAGGCGAATGGCGAACGAGACGATGAGCGTGATGGCGATGACGACGAAAATCGCCTGTAGCAATCGCTTGATGAGGAAACCGGCCACTGTGTTGTCCTTAAGGAGAAGTTCGGCCCCGCCCGGGTTGGCCCGGGCGGGGTGGCTTTTCGGATGACTACTCGACGGTGACGTCGGTCAGCTTCAGGCGGTTGTCCGGGGGCGCGATGAAGCCCTTGACCCGCTTGTTGATGCCGAAGATGGCGTTGCTGTTGTAGAGCGGCAGTTCGAGCGCGCGTTCCGACGCATAGGCGCCGACTTCCCGCAGGATCTTTTCGCGGGCCGCACGGTCGGTCAGCGGACGCTGCGATTCCAGCAGCTTGTCCAGCTTTTCGTCCTTATCGTACGGGTTCCACTTTTCGCCCGAGTGGTACATCGAATAGGCGGTGTTGTCGTAGTCGAAGGTCCAGCCGCCCCACTTCTGCTGGAACATCGCGCCGGTCTTGCCCTGCGGGATGATGTCGTTCAGCAGAACGTTGGTTTCGTAAGGCTTGATAGTGGCGGTGATGCCGACCATCGACAGGTAGCTGGAAATGACCTGCGCCACTTCGTTCATCGTTGCATCATTGCCGCGGATATCGATCTGCAGCGTCGCACCAGCCTTCACGCCGGCCTCTGCCAACAGCTTCTTGGCACCGGCCGGATCATAAGGGATTGCCTTGAGATCCGGATCGAAGCCGAAGGAAAGCGCGCTCTGGAAGCTGGTGATCTCTGAGGCCTGGCCGGCGAGGATCGACTTGACGATCGTGCCGCGATCGACAGCCATGATGATCGCCTTGCGCACCTTCGGGTCGGCTGTGATGCCGTCGCGGGTGTTGAAGCGCAGCGCGTCGACAGTCGGGCCGGGAACGGAAACGATTTCCAGCTTGTTGTCGCCTTCGATGACCGGCAGCATGCCGATCGGAATGGTCGGCGGGATCACCAGATCGACGCGGCCAGCCTGCAGTTCGGCAACAGCGGTTGCCGGCTCAGAGATAAAGCGGAACTGAAGTTCCGAAAGTTTCGGCGCGCCCCCCCAATAGTCGGCATTGGCTTCGAGCTTGATGTCGACCTTGGGCTGGTAGGATACGAACTTGAACGCGCCCGTGCCGACCGGGTTGAGGTTGAAATTGTCCTCACCCTTTTCCTGGATGTATTTCGGCGGAACGATCATCGCGCCGTAACCGGCAAGCTTGGTCAGAAGAACCGGATCGGCAGCCTTGAGCTTCAGGTCAACCGTATAGTCGTCGATGACGTCGATGCTCTCGATCGAGATGTAGTTCGAACGCTGCGGACCCTTGGCACCCTGTTCGCCGAGAAGGCGCTCGAAGGTGAACTTGACGGCGGCTGCGTTGAAGGGCTCGCCGTTGTGGAACTTCACGTTCTGGCGCAGCTTAAAACGGATGCGCTTGCCTTCGTCGAGTTCTTCCCAGGATTCAGCCAGACCCGGAACCAGCTTCAGGTCCGGACCACGATAGGTCAGTCCGTCGAAGATGTTGGTGGCAACGGCTGCCCACTGCACGAGAAACGTATCGATCGGATCCCAGCTGCCCGGATCCTGCGGGCTCGAAATGGTCAGCTTTCCGGCAGCGAACGCAGGCGCCGACGCAAAGGCAGTCGAGAGCGCAAGCGCCACTGCGGTCGCCTTCAGTCCCCGTTTGATTGTTGTCATTGATCTGTTCCTCTTCAGATGGTTGCGATTGTGTCGCTGGTTTCAGGCGCTCTTCGCGACGAAGTGGCCTGGATTGATTTCCTCGTGCACGAGGATGGCGGGCTCGTCACCGACGCGCCTCACCGGATTGGGAATTTCGCCCTCGATCATCGCCGACTGGCGGGCAACGGTCGGATCGGCGACCGGTACCGCGGACAGAAGGCGACGGGTGTAATCGTGGGCAGGCGTCTCGAAAACCTGGCGTCGTGAGCCAAGTTCCATGATCTGGCCGAGAAACAGAACCGCGACGCGGTGGCTCATTTTCTCGACCACGGCCATGTCATGGCTGATGAACAGGTAGGCGAGACCGCGTTCGGCCTGCAGATCCATGAACAGGTTGATGATCTGTGCCTGGATCGACACGTCGAGCGCCGACAGCGCCTCGTCGGCAATGATCAGCTTCGGATCGGAGGCAAGCGCGCGGGCAATGCAGACGCGCTGCCGCTGGCCGCCGGAAAACTCGTGCGGATAACGGGTTGCGACATCGGAGGTGAGGCCGACACGTTCCAGCAGTTCGTCGACGCGGCGGCGGAGGGCCTTGCTATCGGAGATCAGGCTGTGGGTGTTGATCGGCTCGGCGATCGAGAAGCCGACGGTTTTGCGCGGGTCAAGCGAGGCGAACGGGTCCTGGAAGATGTACTGCACATCCTGGCGCAGGCGGAAGCGTTCAGCAGCGGACATGGATGAGAAGGTTCGGCCGTTGAAGGCGATGTCGCCCGACATGGCAGACTGAAGCTGCTGGATCGTCCGGCCGATCGTCGACTTGCCCGATCCGCTTTCGCCAACCAGTGCCAGCGTCTCACCGGGGTTGATGTCGAAACTCACTTTCTGCACGGCGCTCAAGCGATGGGTGGCCTTGCCGAACAGGTTCTTCTTGATGTCGAAGCGGACGTAGAGATCCTTGACGGACAGGAGCGGCGTTGCGCCATTCTTGACCGTGTCCTGGATCCGCTCCACGCCGACGACGGTCGGCTTGCCATCCTGCAAAATGGTCAGTGGCAGACGCTTCGGGAAAGCCTCTCCCGTCATGCTGCCGAGCTTCGGCACGGCCGAAAGCAGGGCCTGAGTATAGGGATGCTGCGGGTTGGCGAAGATCTCGCGAACCGGACCTTCCTCGACTTTCTTACCCTTCCACATGACGACGACATGGTCTGCCATTTCGGCAACGACGCCCATGTCATGGGTGATGAACACCATGCCCATGCCGAGCGTCTTCTGCAGATCCCGCATGATGTTGAGGATCTGCGCCTGGATGGTAACGTCGAGCGCAGTCGTCGGCTCGTCGGCAATCAGCAGCTTCGGGCGGCAGGCAAGCGCCATCGCGATCATCACGCGCTGACGCATGCCGCCGGACAGCTGGTGCGGAAAGCGGGTCAGAAGTTCTTCAGAGTCGGGCAGGCGCACCATGTCGAGCAGCCGGCCGGCCTCGGCCAGGGCCGCGCTCTTGCTCATCTTCTCGTGTAGGACAAGCACTTCGCAGATCTGGTCGCCGATGGTGAAGACCGGGTTGAGCGAGGTCATCGGCTCCTGGAAGATCATGGCGATCTCCTTGCCGCGGACCGACCGCATCTCTTTCTGGCTGGCTTGCAACAGGTCGCGGCCGTTGAACATGATGCGACCGGATGCATAGTTTGCACCCATCATGTCGGCGAGACGCATGGTCGACAGCGAGGTCACCGATTTGCCCGAACCGGACTCGCCGACCACGGCGACCGTCTGGCCGGCCTCGACGGTAAAGGACAGGTCGTCGACGACGCGGCTTTCGCCGAATTCGACGCTCAGGCGTTCGACCGACAGGAGCGGCTTGCTGTTTTCGGTCATGCTCATGTCCGCGTCTCCGTCGTGCTAGTGGTTCCGGCGTCGTCCGGGGCGATACGGGCAATGACTGCGCCGGCAGTCTGGGAGGATCCGGCCTTTGCCAGTAGGCTGATGATACCGTTAACAGGTGCGGTGACGGCGGTTTCCATCTTCATCACGTCCATCATGGCAAGAACTTCGCCTTCACGGACGGCTGCGCCATCCTCGACATTCCATTGCACGAGCAGGCCTGGAACCGAGGCGCGAACAGCGCCGGCATCATTCTCGGCAGCGTCCGGTCCGGCGCTCGATGCCGTCGCCGGCATCTGGCCCAACAGGCGCAGAAACGTATCGGGGATGCCGATCTCGACACGTTTGCCGTCGATCTCGACATGGCCGCGAAGAAGCCCGCTGGCGGATGCCGGGGCAGGGCGGGCAGCGTCTTCGAGCATCTCGGCGAAATCCGTTTCGATCCAGCGCGTGTGGACGCGGAAGTCCGCGCCTGAGAAATCCGCATGATCGAGCACCGCACGGTGGAACGGCAGGACGGACGGCACGCCCTCGATCGTGAATTCGCTGAGCGCGCGGCGGGCACGGGCAATGGCCTGATCGCGCGTCGCACCCCAGACGACGAGCTTTGCAGCCAGCGAGTCGAACATCGGCGGAATGACCGAACCCGTCGTGACGCCGCTATCGAGACGTACGCCCGGCCCCGATGGCGCCGTGAAATTCGAGATCTCTCCGGCGGACGGCAGGAAGCCGCGACCGGGATCTTCCATATTGATGCGGAATTCGATCGCGTGGCCACGCGGCTCCGGCATCGTGGTCACGCTGATCGGCAGGCCTTCGGCAATGCGGAACTGTTCGATGACGAGGTCGAGACCGGTAGTCTCTTCGGTGATCGGATGTTCCACCTGCAGGCGGGTATTCACCTCGAGGAAGGAGATGACGCCATCGGCGCTGAGCAGGAATTCGACTGTGCCGGCACCGGTATAGCCAGCCTCTGCGCAGATATCGCGCGAGGCCGCGTGGATCTTTTCGCGCTGCTCGTCCGAGAGGAACGGTGCGGGGGCTTCCTCGACGAGCTTCTGGTTGCGCCGCTGCAGCGAGCAGTCGCGGGTGCCGACGACGAGTACATTGCCGTGGCTGTCCGCCAGCACCTGGGCTTCGATATGCCTCGGCCGGTCCAGGAACTGCTCGACATAGCACTCGCCACGACCGAAGGCTGCGACCGCTTCGCGCGTTGCCGATGAGAACAGTTCTTCGACCTCGTCGAGATCGCGGGCGATCTTCAGGCCGCGTCCGCCGCCACCATGCGCCGCCTTGATGGCAATCGGCATGCCGAATTGGCGTGCGAAAGAAAGGGCCTGGGCAGGCGAGGTGATTGCGCCGTCGCTACCGGCAACCAGCGGTGCACCGACCTTTTGGGCGATCGCGCGGGCCTGCAGCTTGTCGCCGAGCGCTTCGATCACGTGAGGGGCTGGACCGATCCAGATCAGGCCGGCATCGATGACAGCCTTTGCGAATTCCGCGCGCTCGGAGAGAAAGCCATAGCCAGGATGCACGGCGTCGGCGCCGGAGCGCTTGGCGACGGCGATCAGCTTGTCGATGTCGAGATAGGTTTCCCGGGCCGTGGCACCGTTCAGGGAATACGCTTCGTCTGCCTGAGCCACGAACATCGCGTCTGCATCGGCATCCGCGTAAACGGCAACCGAGGTCAGGCCATAATCCTTGCAGGCCCGAATGATCCGCACCGCGATCTCGCCGCGGTTTGCTATCAGAACCTTCTTCATGGGTATTTTCCTAAGATGGACCGGGGAGCGAAGGCGCTGATCGCGTTGAAACGGATCTGCGCTCCGACAGGGATCTGGCCTGCGAGATCGAGATGATGGCGGGCGACATTGGCAATGACCGGATAACCGCCGGTCAGCGGATGATCGGCAAGGAACAGGACCGGCTGACCGCTCGCCGGCACCTGGAGCGCGCCGCGCACGGTCGCCTCGCTCGGCAACTCGCTATGGTTCTGGCGCTCCAGCGCTTCGCCTGAAAGACGGATGCCGACCCGGCTTGATTGCGGCGTCACCGACCATTCCTGGGACAGGAAATTCTCGACAGCGCTTTGTGTGAACCAGTTGGTGCGCGGCCCCATCACTACGTCGAGAACGACGGTCTCCACAGTGTCCGGCATGTCGAACGCCGGTAGTTCTGGCGCAGCAACGGTCGATCCCGGCACCGGCGGGTGAATTCCGATAACGGCGCCCGCGCCAGGTGCTGCAGGCCCGATCTGCGCCAGGGTATCCGTCGCCGCGCTGCCGAGAACCGGCGTCACGTCAAAGCCGCCGCGCAGTGCCAGATAGGAGCGCATGCCGGCTGTCGGTTGCCCGAGCGAAACGATGTCGCCGTCATCGAGCGCGATTGCTTCGCCATGGGCTACCGACAGCTTTCGGCCAAAGGTGGTGACAATCGTGATCGGCGTGAATGCACCCGTCACCGCAATCACGCCGCGGCCGCGCATGCGAAAACGGAAGCCGCCAAGCGAGATCTCCAGCGCCGGCGTGCCGACCGGATTGCCGACGAGGCGGTTGGCGGCCTTGAAACTGCTGCGATCGACTGCGCCAGATACGCTGATGCCCTGGTTTGCTTGACCAGCGCGGCCGAGATCCTGAAACAGGACCGGCAGGCCGACGGCCAGAACCTCGATTGCGCAGTTTGAATAGCTTGCCGCGACAGGAGCAGTCGCAGTTTTCGCAGGGGCCGAAACTTCGTAGGCTTTGTCGGCCGCCATATCGCGAAAACGCACGCGACTTCCCGGCTGGAGAAGCGAGGCGGGTGCGCGATCGATATCGAACATGGCAAGCGGCGTCCTGCCGATCAGCTGCCAGCCGCCTGGGCTGGTCTTGGGATAGATGCCGCTGAATTCGCCGGCAAGGCCCACCGCTCCTGCCGGAACTCGTGTCCGGGGAGACTTGCGCCGGGGTACGTTGAGCCGTGGATCGCCGCCCGACAGATAGGCGAAACCCGGTGCAAAGCCCGTGAAGGCCGCGACATACTCGCTTTCGCCATGCATGCGAATGACTTCAGTGACGCTCACTCCCAGGATGGCGGCAACTTCGCCAAGATCCTCGCCATCGTAGCGAACCGGGATTTCGACCAGCGGGCCGGACGCCGCCTTGCGCTCGCCACCCGAGAGTGCGGCAACCGCATCCGTCAGCGCTTCGTTGGAGATCACGCTCGGATCAAAGGAGATCAGAAGCGTCCGCGCTGCCGGAATGATCTCACGGATACCGTCGACTGGGTTGGTTTCCAGTGCGTCGAACAGCGCCAGCGCCTCGGCCAGATCGGCGAGTTCGACCAGAATGCTGTCGTCACGCACGGGCAGAAAGCGCATGGATGTATCACGAGGCATGGACGGGGGAGCGATATGCATGCCGGGTTATACGGCCGGCGCGAAGGGCTGGACGGCATGGCCGGACTTTTCCAGAAGCGCGCGCAGCCGCTGCGCGATCGCGACTGCGCCTGGGCTGTCGCCATGCACGCAGATGGACTGCGCATCGATCTTCGTCATCGTGCCGTCGATCGCTTCGATCGCACCGTCGCGGACCATGCGCAGCATCCGCTGGGCCACGAGTTCGGGATCATGCAGGACCGAGCCTTTTTCGCGGCGGGAGACAAGGTTGCCTTCCGGCGTATAGGCGCGATCGGCAAAGGCCTCGGCAACGACGGTCAGGCCGGCACTACGGGCCTGCTCAACCAGCTGTGAACCGGCCAGCGCCATCAGCACCAGCGAAGGATCGATGGCCCGGATTGCGGCGATCACATCGGCTGCCTGCCGCGCGTCGATGGCGATCGTATTGTAGAGCGCGCCATGCGGCTTCACATAGGTAACGCGGGTGCCGGCAGCCTTGGCCAGGCCCTGCAAGGCGCCGATCTGATAGATCACGTCGCCAATCAGTTCTTCGCTCGAAGGATCCATGTTGCGACGGCCAAAGCCTGCCAGATCGCGATAGCCGACATGCGCACCAATCGCCACGCCACGTTCTGCGGCGGCCTTCACTGTCTTGAGAATCCCTGCCGGATCGCCGGCGTGGAAACCACAGGCGACGTTGGCGCTGCTCACCACGTCGAGCATGGCGCAATCGTCACCCATCTTCCAGGCGCCGAAGCTCTCGCCCAAGTCACTGTTGATGTCGATGGTCAGCATACTGTCAGCGCACCCTCATCCTCGTTGACTAGACGCTAACAAAGGCGAACAATGCTGTCCAGAGTGTTGAACAATTTTTATATGTTGCTCTACAGTTAGGCAAATGCGCAATAATGATGCGTCACCCGCGTTTTGCACGGTTTAGTGGACCATGCAGGTTCGAGTTCGGCTCATTTCGCTTGTGACGGGGTTCGAAGCGCTTTACCGAAAATTGAGACGAGATCCGGAGCGAGGGGCAAAGGCTTGGCTGAACGCAAACTGCAAGGCGCTGATAAAGGCGTGCTTTCTGTTCCAGACGGCAACGGTCCAGTGATTGCGCGTCCGGGCGAGCCGGTGCAGACGCTTGCCGAAAGCGTTGCCAGTCGTATCCGCGAACAGGTTATCTCCGGCAGGCTTACCCCCGGCAGCCATCTTTCAGAATTGACTCTCAGCGACGAAATGCAGGTATCACGCAACACGTTGCGCGAAGTATTCCGCATTCTGACCAAGGAAGGGCTGCTGCGATACGAAGCCAATCGGGGCGTTTTCGTTTCGACTCCCAGCATGGCAACGATCATCGATATCTACCGCGTCCGGCGGGTCATCGAATGCTCGGCAATTGCCAATGCGCATCCGCGCCATCCGGGCGTGGCCAAGATGCGGGCGGCCGTCGAGGCGGCGGCACTCTCGCGGGAGACGAAGGACTGGTTGAGCGTCGGTACTGCCGATATCGCATTCCATTCCGCCGTCGTCGAACTCGCGGACAGTTCACGCCTTTCGGCCTTCTACGCACAGATATCGCTGGAACTGCGCCTCGTCTTCGGCCTATTGCGCGATCCGGAGCTGCTGCATGGTCCGTTCATCGACCAGAACCTCGAGATCCTCACCGAACTGGAAGCGGGTCGCGCGCAGGAAGCATCCATCATGCTCGAGGCCTACCTCCTGCGCGCCGAACGGCTCATTCTGGGCGCCTATGCGCGCGTGACGAAGTAACGCTTTAGTCTTCGAATTCGACCATCACGCCGGGCTTCACCATGCTGGCCAGTTCCTCGGCGTCCCAGTTCGTGAGACGCACACAACCGTGCGAGCCCGCCTTATCGATCAGCGACGGCTCCGGCGTTCCGTGAATGCCATAGGTCGGCTCCGACAGATCGATCCAGACCGTTCCGACAGGATTGTTGGCACCGCTCGGGAGTGTGAGCTTGGACTTGTTTTGTCCCTGCTGGAAGTTGATTTTCGGATTGTATTCATAGGTCGGGTTACGGGCGACGCCGTTGACCTTATGCTTGCCGGAGGGCGAAGGGTTGTCCTCGCTCCCGATCGTGGCCGGATAAACCGCGATGATAGCATCCTGATCGTCGTAAGCGACCAGCTGTCCTTCCTTGCGGCGAGCTTCTATCCGTTTGACGACGCCGGCCCGGGGCGCGCCAATGTTAGCGACCAAGATGGTTTCCCCGGCCTCAAATTTCGCCGATGGGTTCAGCGCATGCACGAGGTCCACGTCCATATGGAACCGCTCGGCGAGCTTTTCAGCGACGCTGGTAAAGCCAAGATGCTCCATCTTCGCCTGTTCGGCATAGTCCTTCGGAATCTCGGCGACGATGTCTGCAGCATCATCGGGATCGATCTGGTATGGACCGATGACATGCTGATCGTCTGCCAGACGGGTGACCACGTCGGGGTCGACTTTCCCGTCGACTGGAAGGCTCTGCAGAGCTTCGAAACCAGCGACAGCCTTGCGAACATTGTTTCCGTCCAGGCCGTCGATCACGCCCGGGGAAGCGCCGGCGCGATCGAGGAGAACCTGAAGGTGAATGATCGCGGGATCCGGGGCAGGCTTCTCCTGCTGCTGGACTGGCTCTGGCGGAACAGAAGCAATATTCGCGTTATTGACCGCCTCAGCGGTCAATTCCTGCGCTTGCGCGGCTCCGAATGTGATTGAGGATAGAAGCGAGACGAGCAGGATTTTGTTTTTCATGGCGTTAGAAGGCGTGAGTCCGACCGAAGTTCCGTCCATTTAGAAATTCTGGTCGGGCAAGCGGCTTAGACAGCCAGAGAACGCGCCAGCCGTTATCCTGACGAAGGGTTTACAGCCCGCGAATATCGAGCCGTCCCGACTTTTGCATGTCTTCGAACCAGCGCTTTTCGGCGCCCCAGGCATGACCGTCCCAGCCTTCGAACGAAAAGCCCGCCACGATCACAGGCGGCGCATCTTCCGGTCGATTGAGGAGGGTTTCGAACGCATAGACGAAACCCGAGCTCAAGGCTGCGTCCGGCGGCGCGCCCAGCGCCTCCAGCTCCTGTCGGGCCTGATCGTGAACGGATTGCTCGATATAGCGCACGCGTTTTCCGATGCCCTCCAGCAACGACGTCAGCTCCAAGGCGCCGCATTCGTCGCCGGGATCCGAACTCGGCGGAAAAACCAATGTAATCAGTGCGGCTTTCCGCACCGCGGGGCGATTGGTGAACTCCGGGTCGGCCAGCCATTCGGTCGCCTGTCCGCCGCGGCTGACGAGAACCAGTTCGGAGATCGCCGTCCCCGAGACGTCCATGAACCCAGCGGTATTGTTGAAGCGCGTGACCCAGTCACAGCGATCCGTCATCTGCCCGGCATCGACGAAGTCAGGGGAGTTGCCGATGATCGCGATATGGCTTTCGTCTCGGATGTTTGTCTCGTCCTTCAAGATCTTGCCTTTCCAGACTTGGCTATTGCCTGCCGGTAGAGCGCCATGGTCTCGCGACCGAGATAGGGTCTATCGAAACGGCCGGCTGCCAGCACGGCGCGATGATGCAGTTGTTCACGCAACTGTGGCGACTGGATAAGGGATCGCAAGGAGGCTGCGATGTCCTGGGGAAGCGTTCGTTCCGCGAGTAGCCCGGCTCCGGTCGCTCCGACGAATTCCCGCGCGCTCGGATCTTCAGCTGACGCAACCACGGGCCGCCCGAACGCAATCGCCTCCTGGTAAACCAGTCCGAAGCTTTCGTATCGCGACGGTGCCGCAACGATATGAGCCTGCCGATAGAGGTCGTGGAGCATTTCGTCGGGTTGGCGGCCCAGGGCGGTTACCCGTTCGCGCGCATGAGCGCTCATCTGCGGCGGCAGATCGACGGACGGCACGCCGAGCAGATTGACGTGAAACGGAGGAAGTGTTCCGGAAGCGACTTCGGCGGCCAGAATTTCTACCGCACCCATCAGCTCTGCAAAACCCTTGCGCTGTTCCGCACGTCCGACGAACAGGATTCTGACAGGTTCCTCTCCAGCCGGGTAGGGCGATGACTGTGCCGTCTTCAGCAATTCAGGCGGCAGCGAAAGGCCGATCGTCCGATGCGGTATTTGGCTATCGATCTTATAGAGGTCGACGATCCGTCGACCGTGTTCGTCCGTGTTGGAGATCAGCCCGGCGCTCGACCTTGCCTGCTTCTTTTCCAGCAAGTCCGCAGCAGCCGCGTCCAGCTTGTCGCGAACCGGCAGCTCAGCCATCCTGCTCCAGGCAGCGGGCGTCGAATTGCGCGTCACAAGCGCAAATCCGTGCCGACCCGTCAGCAAACTCGCTGGCGCGTACCAGTTGGTTGCTTCCACCACGTCGAAGGGCTTTGCCGCATGATCACGCAAAACGGCCTGGCGGAACCGCAGCGGTGCGGCGGCGTGACCGATCGCTGCCCATTTGCGCAGGCGGCCGATACGGGATTGATCCGGGATATCACAACCGACGACGTGAACGCCGTCTATGTTCTGAGCTCCCGAGCGATCGAGCGTAAAGACCGTCACGTCGCAGCCCTCGCCAGAGAGCGCCATAGCGATCTCCCTGGCCGCCGTCGAAAGTCCGCTTGGAGACGGCGGGTAGTCCCAGGCGAAAAGCGCTGTCCGCATCACGACTTCAGCATCCTCTTGTACATCTCGATATAGTCCCGCGCCATGCGGTCTGCGGTAAAGCGCTCCTCGAACCGGGCGCGGATGCGGCGGCGATCGAGGCTCGCGACTTTGTTGACCGCTTCGACTGCCTGCGCTTCGTTCTCGACGATAAAGCCGGTGACACCGTCTTCGACCACTTCGGAGACCGAACCCTTGTTCCACGCAATCACGGGCGTGCCGCAGGCCATGGCCTCGATCATGACCAGACCGAACGGTTCCGGCCAGTCGATCGGAAACAGCAGCGCTGTCGCACCGCGGAGCAGCTCGCTCTTGGCCGCATCACCGACCGGGCCGACATACTCGACACCATCGCCAAGCTTCGGCCGGACATAGGTGTCGAAGTAGAGCGGATTGCCGACGTCAACCGTACCGGCGAGCTTGATGGGGTGACCGCACTCGACCGCAACGTCGATTGCCTTGTCCGGCCGCTTCTGGTCGGTCATGCGCCCGATGAAGGCGAGATAGGACCCGGGCTCGAAGGAGGGCTCGAAGCGGTCTCCGTCGACGCCGTGAAGGACGACGCCGGCGCGGCTGGCTTCTGGGATCCCACGTTGCTGGGACGCTGAAATGGCCGCGACCGGCAGGTCGGGGAAGGCATTGAAGAACAGCTTCCGGTCAAGCTCGTCGACGCGCCAATGGATCGTTGTCAGCGATTTCGAGCGCTGATCGCCCAGCAGGGTCGCGTGAAAGAACTCGCCGTGGAAATGCAGGATGTCGAACTCGTCGAGCCGCTGGCGAACCTCATCCAACGTCACGCTTTCGAGCACTGCCGGTATCGAAGGCGGCACGGTGCCGTGTTCGCTCTCCAGAAACTGCAAGCTCGGCAGGGACCCGATGCGGGTGACCGGCGTGGTGCTGTCGGATGCCGCAAACAGGGTAACCTCACAACCCTGGCGTTGCATCGCTACGCAGAGATCGTGGATTACACGCTCCGTTCCGCCATGATCGCGGGGAGGAACGGGGAAGATACTTGGTGCAACCTGCGCAACCCTTATCGGCTTCGGGAGTTCCGGTGCGCATTCTAGCATTTTGTATCCTTGTTGCTCAGAAAGGTTGTGTATGTTCGTTCTTCATGTCGCACTTCAAGGGTGTCTGCGCGGAAATAATGTCGAGTATGGGCTAACGGCCGATACCGGCGGGCATATCCGCTACTTGATGGATCTTGTCGGCGCCTGTGAAGCCTCTGACACCGCCTCCAAAATAGTGATCGCAACGCGCGCCTTCGAAGGCCACGGCGAGGACTATCAGCGGCCTTCCGAGGCCGTGAGCCCCCAGATTTCGATTGTACGGTTGCGTACCAACCGCCCCGATTATGTCAGCAAAGAGGATATGCATGCAGAGGTTGCATCCTTCAGCGAAGCGCTGATCGCTCACCTTCGCGAACATGGGCTTCCTGACATTGTCCATGCGCATTACGCCGACGCTGCGGTCGTCGCTGCGCGGATCAAAACGGAGTTGGGCATTCCCTTCGTTTTCACGGGGCATTCGCTCGGCAGGGTGAAAATTGCGGCCATGCCGGAAATCGCATCGGACGCATCCATGACGCATCGTCTTGCGGCGGAAGAATGCGCGCTTGAACAGGCGTCCCTGATCATTGCGTCCTCGCGCGACGAGGCTGAGCTGCAGTACAAGGGGTATGACAATTACGACGCCGGCAAAATCCGCGTGCTTCCGCCCGGCAGCGACCTCGATGCTTTTCAGGGCGCCCAGTCATCGGAAACTGTCGAGGTGCAGCTCGCTCGTTTCCTCGCTGAACCGGAAAAGCCTGTGTTGCTTGCCATCGCGCGCCCGGTCACCAAGAAGAACCTGATCGGGCTTGTGCGGGCCTACGGAAAATCGCCAGCGCTCCAGGAAGCTGCGAACCTTGTGATCCTCGCCGGCAACCGCTGCGAAATCGACGAGCTCGAACCGGATCTCGCGGACAACCTGCGCGAAATCCTTCATCTCGTCGATACCTACGATCTGTACGGCAAGATCGCCTATCCGAAGATGCATCGACCGGATTTGGTGCCAGCCTATTATGCCTATGCTCGCGATCGCGGTGGCATTTTCGTCAATCCGGCACTCAACGAACCGTTCGGATTGACGCTTTTGGAAGCCTCGGCCGTTGGTCTGCCTTTGATCGCGACAGACAGCGGCGGCCCCAATGATATCGTCGAGACCTGCGGCAACGGTGTCTTGATAGACCCGCGCGACGAGGACGGTCTTGCTTCCGCCGCGCTGAAAATCCTGGGCTGCTCCGAAACGTGGCAGACTTACTCCAAGGCCGGCGAACGTGCTGTCGCCTGTTATGACTGGGCGCGACATACCGAACGGTATCACGGCCTGCTCTCGGAGCTGATCGACAAGCCCGCAGCCAAGACGGAAAAGCCCTCGCAGCTACTGATCAGCGACATCGACAACACTCTGGTGGGATCGGTTCCGCATCTTCATGCCTTTGGCAATTGGCGGCGACAGCAGAGTGGATTGTCTTTCGGGGTCGCGACCGGTCGTTCCTTCCACAGCGCCATGGCCATTCTCGAACAGGAGGATGTGCCGAGGCCGGAAGTCATGATCACCTCGGTCGGATCCGAGATCTATCACCTGAGCGAGAACGGCGTCTCCTACGAGTATGACCGGCATTGGGCCGAGCGCATCGCCGAGAACTGGGACCGAAGCGGCATCGAGAGAGTTCTGCGCAAGGCAGGTTTCCTCACCCCGCAGGCGTCACTCGAACAGCGCGATTTCAAGCTCAGCTATTTCAGTGACGGCTCGAGCGGCGTCGTGGCACGCATCAAGGAACTGCTGGAAAAGGCAGGTTTGCGCGCGTCGGTGATCCACAGCCATCGACGGTACCTCGACGTCCTGCCGCTCAAGGCTTCAAAAGGGACGGCCGTTGACTACGTCCGTCGTGGTGCTGGACTGTCTGAAAACATGGTATTCGTCGCCGGCGATTCCGGCAACGATATCGAGATGCTTCAGGCCATCCCGCAGTCGATCATCGTAGCCAACTACTCGGATGGACTGGCCACGCTTCCTGCACTCAGCCATTCCTATATCGCTTCAGAAACCCACGCGGCAGGCATTATCGAAGGTGTTCTCCACTTCCGCAGACAGGCGGAGGCTGAATGTCTCTCAGTGTCCTGACCCTGGTTCGTGGCCGCGAGCGACATCTCGCCAACCTGATGCGCAGCCTTGGGGAGCAGTCGTGCCTTCCCAAGGAGCTCGTGATCGCCTGGATGCAGCCGGAGCCTTTCGAGGATCTGCCGAGCCTGCCGTTTCCGGTCAAGCACGTGTTCGTCGAGGGAGAGGACTTGCCGCTTGCCAAGGCGCGGAACGCGGCGGCAAACGCGGCGTCGGGGGACACACTCATGTTTCTCGATGTTGACTGCATCGCGTCGCCAACGGTTGTTGAATCCTACTCTGCCGCCTTGAACGAGCATGACGGGATCTGTCTGAGCGAAGTTCTGTATCTGCCGGCAGAAGTGGCCGCTTTCGAAGGAGACTACGGTGTGCTCGACGAGCTCGGCAAACCGCATGTCTCCAAGCCCCGGTTTCCTGAATTCGGCCGTGTCGAGCAGGAACCGGATGGCGGCCAGCTTTGGGGCCTGTCCTTCGCGCTGCGAAAAAGCACGTGGCAAGCGATCGGCGGTATGGATGAGCGCTTTGTCGGTTATGGCGGGGAAGAAACCGACTTCGCCGCATCGGCAGAGCAGGCCGGAGTGAAGACCTACCGGGTGGGTGGCGCGCGCGTCTACCACCAGCATCACCCGGTCCTCATACCGCCTCTGCACAACTTCGACCCGATCTTGCGCAACGCCCGCCTCTTTCAGGAAAAGCATGGCCGCTGGTGCATGGGCTACTGGCTTGGCCAGTTCCGCGAGGCGGGGCTAATCCGATGGGAGGAGGATGGCGATGCGCTGGACGTCCTGCGCTTTCCGAACCCGACTGAAATTGAGGCCGCGCGACAGCCCGGTACCGTTCTGTATTCATAGGAATTATCGAGTATGAAAAAGCCAATCGCGTTTTTCGCCCATCATCAGGGCCGCGGACATGCCAACCGTATCATGGCCATTGCCGAGCATTTCAGCCAGGACAGGCAGGTCTCTGTTCTGACGGCCGGGCCGGACTATTTCGAGTCCGTAAGCTCAAGCGTCGAGGTCGTCGCGCTGCCGAACATGATCGGCGAAACGGTCCCGACCGCGCGGCTGTTCGATGAGCCTACACCATCGGTCATGCACTGCGTTCCCTTGGGCCTGCCGTCGATGCGGAAAACGATGCGCACCATCGTCGAGCATCTCGACCACCGCGATATTGGTCTGTTTGTCGTGGACGTGTCGTCGGAGATCGGAATGTTGGGTCGGATCTGCTCCACCCCAACAGTTCAGATGCGCCTCCACGGCGACCGCAACGACGTCGGTCATATCGGATCCTACGAAGCGATGGTCGGCATTCTGGCGCCGTTCGACGAGCGTATGGAGCAGCAGGACTATCCGCGCCATCTTCGCGACAAGACGTTCTATACGGGTGGTCTTTGCACCACCCGCGATCAGGTTCTGTCCCGTGCAGAGGCACGCCAGAGACTTGGGCTGCCCTCGGATCAGAAGATCGTGCTGGTCATGACAGGTGGCGGCGGCAGCGGCACGCCCTATGCGCCGCTGACGATTGCCGCACGGGCCGTCCCGGATGCGCTGTGGCTCGTCGCCGGTCCTGTTCTGCGGGAAGGCCATGAGACGGATTTCCCCAATTTGAAGGAACTCGGCTGGGTCGACAACGTCACGGACCATATCGCAGCGGCCGATATCGTTGTGGCCTCCGCTGGCGACAACACGGTTCATGAGATTGCGCGTGCGGCCCGGAAATTCGTGGTGATGCCCGAATGGCGGTATTTTTCCGAACAGCATCGCAAGGCATCCGAGCTCGTCCGACTTGGCGCAGCGGTTTCCGCTCCATACTGGCCGGGAGATTACGAGGGATGGCGGGGGCTTCTGCAGCGTGCCGAAGAGCTCGACACGGAAGCACTTGCAACTCTGCACGAGCCGGCCGCTGCGGCCAGGGCCGCAAACTGGCTGGAAGAGCTCTGCGACCAGCTCTGGATGGGTGATGCGCGGCGTATTGCAAGCCCGATGCTCAAGGTCGTCTGATCATGGTCACGTTGACGACCGTCCTGCGCTCCGGGGGGCGCTACGAGCCGATCTGGGTGGAACGCCTTGCCCGCGGGGCGAGGCGGCATATTGCGGGCCTTGATCGCATCGTCTGTATCACGGATTTCGATGAGGCAATGGACGGTGTCGAGACCGTCAAATTTCGCCACGACTGGCCGAAGTGGTGGTCGAAATTCGAGGCTTTCCGTCCCGAGCTCTCCGACGATGTCAACATACTCTGCGACCTGGACACGATCTTCATGTCCTCGGCTAGCGAGCTTGCATCAAAAGGCGATGCCGTTGTGATGGAGGATCATTTCCTGAAGTCTCGAGCGTCGACCGCGTTGATGCGCTGGAACAAAGACGATTTCTCGTTTCTGTACGAGCGGTTCAAACGCGATCCGGATCACTGGATTGCGCCGGGCAGTTGCGGAACCGTTCCCAACTCCGTGCACGGCGACCAGGTCGTGGTCGACCATTTCCTACGCGACCAGCAACCGTTCCCGGGCTTCATCCAAAACGAGTATCCTGATCTACTCGATTTCTACGATCCGGTTCGCAAGAACAGCGGACCGGTACTGATCTTCATTGGGGATTCCAAGCCCGACAACGCGACGGCCGACGTCAAGGACGCATGGCTGAACAGCTAGCACTGTCGGGAAGTGCTAGCTGCTGCCACCTCAGACTGTGAGCACGGCCCCGATTTGAGCCATTGACGCATCCATCTTCAGCACGAGTCCTGTGGGATTATAAGCGACATCAACAGATCCCATCGAGCCCAGGCTCGACTTGATCAGTTTTGATCCGAAACCCTTGTGCTCTGGAACGGCGACGATTGGTCCGTCCACTTCGATCCAGCTAAACTGAAGCCTGTTCTCGCCACCCTGTGGCACGACAGACCACTCGATATCGATATGGCCAACCTCGTTGGAAAGCGCACCGTATTTGACGGCGTTGGTCATCAACTCGTGAAGTACCAGGCCGAAGGACATGGCAGCCTGGGGTCCGAGCATGACGGTCGTCCCACGAACCTTGATGCGGTCGCTGTCCTGCATCCCGATATTGCAGACAGTGTTGGCCACCACATCGCGCAATTCGGCTCCGCGCCAATCCTCTTGCGTCAGCATGTCATGCGCTTTGGAAAGAGCGGAGAGGCGCGACTGGATCTTGTCGCGCGCATCGTCCACCGTCTGGGCATTGCGCAAAGACTGGGTGGTGATTGCCTGCACCACGGCAAGCGTGTTTTTGACCCGGTGCGCGAGTTCGTGCATCAGCAGCTTTTGCGTTTCTTCGGCCTGCTTACGCTCGGTGATTTCGACAGATGCACCCGAAAAACGCACGGGCTCGCCGGAGGAGTCGCGGATAAGACGGCCCTTTGCGTGGACCCAGCGAACACCGCCACCTGGTTGGATGATGCGGTATTCGTTATCGAAGGTCGACTGTCCCTCGAACAACCGCCCCAGTTCCGCTTCGAACGCTGGCATGTCGTCGGGATGGAAATTCCGGGTGTATTCCTCAAGCGGCGCGCCAGCGGCTGCGCGACCCGGTTCTACCGTATAGATCTCGGCGAAGTTGGGGTCGGCATAGATCAGGTTCGTCTTCAGATCCCAATCCCAGATGCCGACCATTGTCGATGCGCCGAGAGCAAGCTGCAGGCGCTCTTCGCTTCGTGAAAGCTTGTCCTGCATGGATTTAAGCTCGGTGATATCGAGCGATACGCCGCACATCGCGACGGCCAGCCCCCGGTCATCATGGACGAGCTGGCCACGCGCGAGCACCCAGGCCACAACACCGTCGGGACGGATGACGCGGTACTGGACATCGTAGTCCGAGCTTCCTGCCAGGGTTTCCTCCACCGCGGCTTGCATGCGGGGCAAGTCGTCGGGATGGATAGCGCTCTGCAGATCCTCATAGCTCAGGGACTGGTCCCTGTGACGACCGAAGTTTTCCCGGCACACGTCAGACGTCTGGAGTGCCATCGTCGCGAGGTCGAGCTCCCAATACCCGAGGCTTCCAGCCTCGAGAGTTTCCTTCATCCGGCGCTCGGAGCGAATAGCTGCCTGTTCCGCCTTTTTCGTTCCTGTGATGTCGCGGGAGATGGACAGGATCCGATCGGGCTTGCCGTCTCCTCCAAGGATTGGGGAAACTTTCACTTCCCACCACCGCGAGTTTCCTTTGGCCGTTTCCGCCGTCCCGACAAAGCTACAGCTCCGTCCGGAGCGCGCAGCCTCAAGCGCTTCGCGCGCTGCCGCGTTCCCGTCGTCTTTCCAGAAATCAGGCCAAGGACAGTTGCGGATGGTTTCGAAATCGTCGATTTCCATGACGCGCATGCCGCCAGCGCTCATGAACGTAATGTTGCCGGCGAGGTCGATAACCTTGATACAGTCGTCGCTCGCGGACAGGATTTCCGCCATGAGAGCAACGTCCATCGTGTTTGCCAATGCGACTTCGTGCGGTCGCTGGGATACCGTGTTCATTGTGTATCCGATCGCAAGCGTATGGATATCCGTGTCGAAGTCATTGTCGGCCGTTTCTGAACTGCGAGTGCAAGGTAGCCGCGAGACGGCAGTGGGTGAATGTTGCGGGGAGTTCCCGGTAGTTCAATCAGTCTCAGTCACGGTGCAGGCGGCGCGACGATAATGCTGGGTGGAACGCTCAACCCGATGTCGCCGCGCAGAAGTCGCGCGATGTATTCGAGAGCATTCTTCAAGCCGTTCATCGTATACGGCTTTTCGATTACACCGATTGCACCCACGAAATCTTCCGGAATGCGCTTCAGGTTTCCGGTGATGAATACGTACGGGATCCCCCGGTCGGCAAGGTGCCGCCCGACTTCGAGTCCGGTCGGGCCATCGGTCAGATGCACATCGACAAAGGCAAATTCCGGCATCTGGCCTTCCAGAATGGCCAGCGCCTTTTTCCGGTTCATGGCCTGACCGATTACAGAATGGCCCGCCGCCTCGACTTCTTCTTCGAGCTCAAGCGCCAGAAGGGCCTCGTCTTCAACGATCATGATTTTCAAACTATGCTCCATATCAGCTATCTAGCGGCAAGATGATGCGGACAGTGGTTCGCCGACCCTCTACCTCACGTTCGATCTCGGCCTCGACCTGACGGCAGCACGTCTCCAGCATCAGCCGTCCGAATTCGTTATCCTCTTCGTCGACGTCGACCGGATCGGCCGTATCGCGGACTTCGATGATGAAATGCCCGTTTGGACGATTGACCACGAGGTGGATCTCTCCACCGCCCACGCTCAATCCGCGTCGGACCGCATCGCCAATGAGTTCATTGACGATCAGAGACAGTGGGGAGGCCTTGGCGGCGGGCACAAGAACCGGTGACAGATCCATGGTGATCCGGATATCGTCGCGCCCGAGCGATCCCACAAGGTCGACAACGTGATCGCGGGCAAAGTCGGCGACATCGAAGCGACCGACGTCGTTCGACATGAAGAGCTTGCGTTGCACCGTGCTAAGGGCCTCGACACGGTTGAGGACCGACAGGAGCGTATGCCGGACCGTTTCGTCCCGTGTTTTCCTGGCCTTGAGTTTCACGATCGAAGCGATGGTCAGCAGGTTGTTCTTGACGCGGTGGTCGACCTCGTGGACGAGGGTCGTCTTTGCATCGAGGGCCTGGGTGAGTTCTGCTGTTCGGGCAGCGACCTCCGCCTCGGCTCTCCGACGCGCCGAAGCGGACTGCATCTCCAACGTCTTGTCGTCTGTGAAATCAAGCTGCGACGCGAAGTAGTAGAGCGGATCGCCCTGATCGTCGAACACAGGGCTGATGAAAAGAGCGTTCCAGAACGTCGAGCCGTCTTTCCGGTGGTTGACGATATCGATCGCGATCGACCTCTGATCCCTGATCGCTTCCCTTATCTTCTGAACTGCCGATGGGTCGGTCTCGGGTCCTTGCAAAAACCGGCAGTTGCGTCCCACCAGTTCGTCCGCCGGATATCCGGTCAGGTCACTAAAGGCCTTGTTGGAAAAGATGATCGGATTGTCGTACTGGCGCGGATCCGTGATGATCATCGGCATCCGGGTTGCTTTGAATGCTGCGGAGAAGGGATCCTTGGAAGAATGCTCTGCAAGAAGCTTGTCCCCGGCGTCCTGTGCCCCCCTTTTCGCCGAGATCGAGTCGTTCATGAGCATGCCTAATTTACAATTTGCTTTCCAACGCGTGCTCTTGGCTAAATGTTCCGCGCGGTAAAGCCACACGACGGTTTGGGTGCTTTGTGTCACGCGGCCGCTTCAGACGCCGCATCTAAACAGCGCACAGATCTTGATCGTCGTGCGGGATATCACCGGCACAACACCAAAGACCGATGCAGCGGAAACGAGCACTCGGCTGACAACCATCTCATATGATCGGTTCGCGCCGATATTCCTGAGCGCCTCTCGCTTGCTGATCAGGCGCTTTTCAGTAAGTGTAAATAACTGTAAATAAACGTAAATGTCAGATCCCTGATAGGAACCGCATGGAGCTTTTGCTGTTGTTCGCTTGCTATCAAAGGAGCTGACATTGAAATACTCTGCATACCTCGCGACAGGATTGGTCGGCATACTCGTGCTGACCGGGATCTCCACTGCCAATGCCCAGATGATGGGGGCGAAGCCGCTCTCCAGGGGTGACGTTCAGCTTGTCCAGAAGCAACAGGGCAAACAGCATATGCTCAAGGGCCACCGCGGTATGAAGGAACGCCGTCAGGGCTACCGGCGCCACAGCGACGGCTACTGGTACCCGCCCGCAGCATTCGCGTCTGAGGCTCCAAAGAAAAAACCAGGCCGATCCGACAAAGCTCCGTCACCGGTCAGAAAATTCTAGGAGAGAACGCGGCTCATGGGCACTCATCCTCAAGCCGTCAACGAGGTAGTGCCGCGTATTGTGCATAGCTGCACTGCAACATGCTGCCTTTCTACATTCGGATAAATGGAATATCCAGTCTTCCAACGAAGCAATGCACCTCCTCCCGCAGAGCTTCGTGTTCCAGGCGACCCACTCCTCCCAATGGGCGTCTGGCAGAACAGCGGCACTCCTCCTCCCAGCCGTTGTTCGATCTTTTCGAAAAGCCTGCCGCACTTCCTCCCGCGGCAGGCTTTTTCGTTTTGGGCGAGCCATAAGGCGCGCTCGACCGGCCTGCGCTTTGGCGCTGCAGCTTGCGCTTTGTGGCAAACAGGGATGTGAACGAAGGCGATGCCGTTCTTCTTTGAGGTTCACCTGTAGTTTTCGACAACCTTATGCCGTACCGAGCGTTTCGATCCTTTACCGACGTCGTCCAGGGAGAAGCGCGTGCCGCAGGAATTTCGTTTTGAGATGCTAGCTAAGTTCGGCTATGCCGCGCGAGGTGTCGTTTTTCTTCTGGTTGCGGCGTTGGCGCTGTTTTCGAGCTTCGGCGGCGGTCGCCCCGAAAGCAAGTCGGCCATATCGTCGTTGCTGGATCAGCCGTTCGGCAAGGTGTGGGTCGGGATAATCGGCATCGGGCTTTTCTGTTTTGTGGCCTGGCGGCTTGCCCAGGCTCTGGCGGACAGTGACGGACATGGCAGCGATGCCAAAGGAATGGTCATTCGGGCAAGCCTTCTCGGCAGCGCCGTTACCTATGTCGGTCTCGGGATCTACGCAATCGGGCTTTCGGTCTTTTCGGGCGGCGGAGGCGGTGGTTCTGGAGAGAAGGGCCTGGCGACATGGATCATGTCCCAACCTTTCGGCTCCTACCTCGCCATCATCGCCGGCATTGGCCTGTTCGCAGGCGGCGTCGTTACCATGATAAAGGGCCTGACCCGGAAATTCGAGAAGTATATCAGCATCCCGAGCAATGCCAGTTGGCTCACCTATGTCTGTGTCTACGGTCTCGTGGCCCGCGGTGTGGTGTTTGCCGTTGTCGGCATCCTGTTTGCCTATGCCGGCTTCAAGGTCGATCCTGATCAAGCTGGCGGCATGGCTGACGCGATGGACTGGTTGAGCGAGCTGCCGGGCGGTGCGACCATCTTCATCGTCATCGCAGCCGGGCTCGCAGCGTTCGGTATCTATAACCTTGTCGCCGCAAGATACCGGACAGTCCGTGGCCCCTCCATGGCAGACGTCAAGCGCACTGTCAGCCGGCCCTTCAACTAGCCGATCGGGACCGTTGACTGGGATCCTGCACTCAGCTGATCATCGAAATCGCGACCATCATAAACGCGTGAGGGGGTGGGAACGGTCCGTTCCCACCCCCTCATTTGCTATATCCGGCATGCCACGAATGGAGTGACACGCCGGGCTATTTATTGCGTTAGGCGAGCATGCGCACCTTGGGTTCGCGATCCCAGTACCGCTTTGCAGCGGCCTTCAGGAAGCCGTCCATCCCGACAACACCGTCATCGGTTTCGACGCCGGCTTTCTGCAGCAGTGGCTGGGCCTCGTTCGTATGGCCGATAGCCTTGAGGTGGCCGAACGCATCCATCACCCACTGGACCGCTGCTGCTTCTCGGGTCAGCATGTCGCTGCCTTCCTTCGAGAGGAGAACCGCGACCGCGTCGAAGAGCTGTGACGGCGAACCGGCGAGCTGACCATCGGCTTTCGTTACGTTGCCGTCGGACAGTTTTGCCTTTCCGATCTTAGGCGCAACGACGAATGCGGTGGCGCCAGCCTGGCTGATGGCGTTCTTCAGATCACTCAATGCCTTCGCATCGGTGCCATCAGCAATAAGGATGCCGATCTTTCGACCCTTGACCGTCTCGACCATGTTCTTCTGGATCGACAGGGCTGGCGACGGATCGAGATCGACCGGTTCCCGTGCAGCCGGATTGGCAGCCGGAAGGTCGATTCCGAGACCATCGGCGACCCGCTGCGCCAACTCCTCGTCAACGTTCAGGAGATTACCAATAACGCGCGGCGGAACGTGATCGAACTCGACCTTGGAAAGCTCGAACACGAAAGACGACGCGATATGCGCTTGCTCGGACGCTGTCTGCGACTTCCAGAACATCCGTGCCTGGCTGTAATGGTCGGCAAAGAGCTCGGCGCGGACCCGCAGCTTGTCGCCCTGTTCCTGATCACCTGTCGCCCGTTCGAACGACCGGAATCCAGTTGCGGGACACTCGCGTGGGCCGCCTTCTTCTCCAGCCATTGAGAGGCTGTTGGGTTCGTAATTGGCACGACCCTTCGGAACGCTCATCTGCATCATGCCGTCACGCTGGAAGTTCTGCATGGGGCACTTCGGCGCGTTGATCGGCAGCTGATGGAAATTGGCCGTGCCGAGACGCGATTTCTGGGTATCCAGATAGGAGAACAACCGGCCTTGCAAAAGCGGATCGTTGGAGAAGTCGATTCCCGGGACGACGTTCGACGGCAGGAAAGCCACCTGTTCCGTTTCGGCGAAGAAGTTATCGGGGTTGCGATCAAGCACAAGCCGACCGACGATCTTGACCGGCAAAATCTCTTCCGGGATGATCTTGGTGGAGTCGAGCACGTCGTAGGGGAGCTTGCTTGCGAATTCCTCGTCGAAAAGCTGAACGCCGAGCTCCCATTCCGGAAAATCACCACTGTCGATGGCTTCCCAGAGATCGCGACGGTGGTAGTCGTTGTCGGCGGCCTGAAGCTTGAGCGCCTCATCCCAGATCGTCGACTGAACGCCAAGCTTCGGCTTCCAGTGGAACTTCACGAAGGTCGACTTGCCCTCTTCGTTGACGAAGCGGAACGTGTGAATGCCAAAGCCCTGCATCATGCGCAGCGAGCGCGGAATGCCACGATCCGACATGGCCCATAGAAGCATGTGGGTCGTCTCAGGCATGAGCGACGCGAAATCCCAGAAGGTACCGTGCGCGCTGCCGGCCTGCGGATAGGCGCGGTCAGCTTCCATTTTCACCGAGTGAATGAGATCGGGAAACTTGATTGCATCCTGGATAAAGAAGACCGGAATGTTGTTGCCGACCAGATCCCAGTTGCCTTCCTGCGTGTAGAATTTGACGGCGAAGCCGCGAACGTCGCGAGGGGTATCGACAGAGCCAGCGCCGCCTGCAACGGTCGAGAAGCGGACGAAAACCGGAACCTTGTCCCCTACACGCTGAAACACGTCGGCTTTTGTCACGTCGCTGAGGGATTCCGTGAGCTCGAAGTAACCGTGTGCGGCAGAGCCTCTGGCATGCACGATGCGCTCAGGGATGCGTTCGTGGTCGAAATGAAAGATTTTCTCGCGGAGAACGAAGTCCTCAAGCAGGCTCGGACCGCGATTGCCGGATTTCAGACTGTTCTGATTGTCGGAGATCCGAACGCCGTGGTTTGTCGTCAGGTGGGCCTGAGCAGGATGCGAGCCATCGGACGGAACATGCTGGTGGGTCTCGCCGCCTTCACCGCGGTCCGTATCGTATGTCGTCGGGTCAGCCATTGGATGGTCCTTTGCTCGAATTCAATCCAGCAACAGATATGCCCGCGCGACGCTGCGGCAAGCGCCCGTCGGAGAGATTATCCAAGGGATTGCTTTCAAAGCTGCAGGTCAGGCACCGGAGTTGGCTGTGGGCAGAGCTCCCGAGAGTGGTCAGTAAAGGTGTCTCGTAGTCCGCTGTGCCTGCATTCGTGTCCGGACCGGCGTTCGAGGAGGCGCTGCGGTGAGGCCAGTCGGCTGGGAGAGATGCCTAACCCGCGCAAAACTTTCCCGATTGCTCTCGTAGCAAAGCAAGCCCTTGCTCTGTCACGAGGTTCATCCTCGGGTTTCCGCGGCGCCCCGCGAAAAGGTCCGGATACTGGGATGACGTGACAAGTCTCACTTCCGTTCGCGGCAGCTTCTGCAGGTGAACACTTGCACCCTTACGCGCAATATCGACTCCCAGCGCACGAAGCGCATCAGGTGCCGCGATCCAAAGAGTGCCGCTGATGTTCAGCATCCGGATGGTGTGTCCATGGCAGGTCACGGTGTTCATCGTCCGTCCTCAGCCGTCGCGACGTCAGCCAGGCCGTCGCTCGAAATCGCAACGACGACGGCTTTCGACGGAGAAACAGGTGTATCTCCAACCGCTCCGAAAAATCCTGACAGCATCCGTAAATCCTTCGTGAACCACCGATTATGTGCATTGCACAAAACTAGACGCCGGTTATATACGTGCCCGACTGTATGTAAACTATTCTTGTGCGGAGCACTCGATGCCTAAGGCGTTGCGATCTATCCTGACCATCACTTGCCTCCTCGCCCTCGTCGGGTGCCAGAAGGAAGAAGCCGCAGCACCTCCGGCGCCGCCTCCATCGCCCGTTGGCGTGGTGACGGTGCAGCCCGAGACCTTGCCGATTACCAGCGATCTGCCCGGCCGTATCGCTCCGACCCGTCTCGCCGAGGTGCGCCCGCGTATCTCCGGGATCATCGTCGAGCGCGTCTTCGAACAGGGATCCATCGTCAAGGCGGGCGACGTGCTTTACCGCATCGACCCGGCACCGTTCCAGGTTCAGGTCGACAGCGCGCAGGCCACGCTTCGGAGTGCGCAGGCAGCGCAGATGCAGGCTCGCCAGACCGCCGATCGTCAGACCCAGCTCAGCAAATCGAACGTCGCCACTCGCCAGGACCTCGATACCGCGATCTCTGCACTGGCGCAGGCGGACGCTCAGGTCGCCGTCGCCCAGGCCGGCCTTGCCCAGGCCGAGCTCAGCCTGCAATACGCCAATGTCACGGCACCGATCAGCGGCCGCATCGGCCGTGCGCTGATCACGGAAGGCGCCCTGGTCAGCTCGACTGGCTCTGAAAACCTCGCGACCATCCAGCAGCTCGACCCGATCTATGCGGACTTCACCCAACCGGCCGCCGATCTGATCCGCCTGCGCAAGGCGCTGCAGGACGGCAAGCTGATGACGGGACCGAACGAGGCGAACGCCTATCTCATGCTCGACGACGGCACCAAATACCCGGAAACGGGCCGTTTGCTGTTTTCGGAAGCAGCGGTCGATGAAACCACTGGGCAGGTGACCCTGCGCGGTGAATTCCCCAATACCAATGGGGATCTCCTCCCGGGCATGTATGTCCGCGTGCAGATCGAGGAAGGTCTGGAGCGCGACGCCTTCGCCGTGCCGCAGCAGGCCCTGCAGCGCGATTCCGGCGGCCAGGCGAGCGTGCTCGTGGTCGGCGCCGAAGACAAGGTCGAGCAGCGCCGCGTCACCGTCGGTCGTGCGCTTGGCGAACGCTGGGTCATCTCGCAGGGCCTTAAGGCCGGCGACCGCGTGATTGCGGAGGGGTTCCAGAAGACGGCTCCCGGCGCCACCGTCAAGCCTGAGCCCTGGTCCGCGGACAAGCCGGCGACGGAGCAGTCGGCGCAAGGCGACGCCAATGCGGCTCCTGCAGAGCCGGCGAAGAAGTAAGGACCAGGTTACATGGCAAGTTTCTTCATCGACCGGCCGATCTTCGCCTGGGTCGTCGCAATCTTCATCATGCTCGCAGGCGTGCTGACAATTCCGATGCTGCCGATCGCGCAGTATCCGAATGTCGCGCCGCCGCAGATCACCGTCTCCACCAACTATCCCGGCGCTTCGCCAGACGATATCTACCAAGGCGTGACGCGTCCGATCGAAGAAGAACTGAACGGCGTTCCCGGGCTGATCTATTTCGAATCGACGTCTGAATCGTCGGGCCGCGTGTCCATCAACGTCACCTTCGCACCCGGTACGAATATCGGCGAAGCGCAGGTCGAGGTGCAGAACCGCATCGCCCGCGCCGAACCCCGCCTGCCGGGCGCCGTCACATCGCAGGGCGTGCGCGTCGAGCAGGCAGGCACATCGTTCTTGATGGTCGTTTCGCTGACCTCCACGGACGGCAATACCGACGTCATCGGTCTCGGCGACTATCTGAACCGCAACGTGCTTGGCGAGATCCGCCGCGTGCCCGGCGTCGGCAGTGCTCAGTTGTTCGCCACCCAGCGCTCCATGCGGATCTGGATGGATCCCGACAAGATGGTCGGCCTCAAGCTGACGGCCTCCGATGTTACGGCTGCGATCAGCGCCCAGAACGCGCAGGTCGCCGCCGGTCGTATCGGCGCGACGCCGAACCCGATCGGCCAGCAGATTTCCGCAACCATCAACGTCCAGGGCCAGCTGACCAATCCCGAAGCGTTCGGAGCGATCGTGCTGCGCGCCAATCCCGATGGTTCGTCGGTGCGGTTGCGCGATGTCGCCCGCATCGAGGTCGGCGGCGAAAGCTACAACTTTTCCAGCCGCCTCAACGGCAAGCCAAGCGCTGCCATCGGCGTCCAGCTGTCGCCGACCGCCAATGCACTCGACACGGCGAAAGGCGTGCGCGCGGTCATGACCGAGCTGCAGCAGTATTTCCCGTCCGGCATCGAATACGAGATCCCGTACGATACCAGCCCGTTCGTGGAAGTCTCGATCGAGAAGGTCATCCATACGCTGATCGAGGCGATGATCCTCGTCTTCGTGGTGATGTACGTCTTCCTTCAGAACATCCGCTACACGCTGATCCCGACACTGGTCGTCCCGGTGGCGCTGCTTGGCACCTGTGCGGTGATGTATGTCTCCGGCTTCTCCATCAATGTGCTCACCATGTTTGCGATGGTGCTCGCGATCGGCATTCTCGTCGACGACGCCATCGTCGTCGTCGAAAACGTCGAGCGCATCATGGCGCAGGAAAAGCTGTCGCCGAAGGAAGCGACCCGCAAGGCGATGGGCCAGATTTCGGGCGCCATCATCGGTATCACGCTCGTCCTGAGTGCGGTGTTCATCCCGATGGCCTTCTTCCCCGGTGCGGTCGGAATCATCTATCAGCAGTTCTCGCTGACCATGGTGGTCTCGATCCTGTTCTCGGGTTTCCTTGCCCTGTCGCTCACGCCCGCACTGTGCGGTTCGTTCCTCAAGCCGATCAAAGGCGATCACCACGAGAAAAAGGGCGTCTTCGGCATTTTCAACCGCGGTTTCGACAAGGCTTCGCATGGCTATTCCCGCACGGTCGGTGGCATCATCAAGCGATCCGGTCGCTTCATGGTCATCTACGTCGCGCTTCTCGTCGGCCTCGGCTGGGCCTATCTGCAGCTGCCGAGCTCGTTCCTGCCCAACGAAGACCAAGGCTTCCTGATCGTCGACGTTCAGGCACCGGCCGAGGCAAGCACCGACCGCACCACCGAGGTCGTCGCGCAGATCGAAAAGATCGCGCTCAGTGAAAAGGCCGTCGAGCGCATTATCGCCATCAACGGCTATTCCTTCTCCGGCAGCGGCCAGAATGCCGCGCTCGCCTTCATCACCCTGAAGGACTGGTCGGATCGCGGTCCCGAGGATTCGGCTGATGCGATCGCAAAGAGGATCAACGGCCAGATCTTCGGCATCCGCGATGCGATCGCGTTCTCTCTATCGCCGCCGCCGATCCAGGGTCTCGGCAACTCGTCCGGCTTTACCTTCCGATTGCAGGATCGTGCCGGCAACGGCCAGACGGCACTTGGCGCGGCGCGCGACCAGTTGATGGCCGCCATTGCCAAGAGCCCGGTTCTCGCAGGCGTTCGCATCGAAGGCATGCCGGATGCGGCGCAGGTGAACCTCCTCATCGACCGTGAGAAAGCCAACACGTTCGGTGTCACATTCGGTGACATCAACTCGACGATCACCGCAAACCTAGGCTCGTCCTATGTGAACGACTTCCCGAATGCGGGACGCATGCAGCGCGTGCAGGTTCAGGCCGACGGCAAGCAGCGCATTAAGACAGAAGACCTGCTGCGGCTCAACGTCCGCAACGCCAATGGCGGCATGGTGCCGATGGCCTCATTCGCGTCGGTCGAATGGGTCCGGGGCCCGTCGCAGGTTGTTGGCTATAACGGCTACCCGTCGATCCGCATCGCCGGCCAGGCAGCACCGGGCTTCTCCTCCGGTGACGCCATCACCGAGATGGAACGGCTTGCCGGCGAACTGCCGAACGGTTTCGGTTACGAATGGACCGGCCAGTCGCTGCAGGAAATCCAGTCGGGGTCGCAGGCACCAGCCCTGATCGCGCTCAGCGTGCTCTTCGTGTTCCTGCTGCTGGCAGCCTTGTACGAAAGCTGGTCGATCCCGATCTCGGTCATGCTCGTCGTGCCGCTCGGGGTCATCGGTTCGGTTGCGGCCGTCATGCTTCGAGGAATGTCGAATGACGTCTACTTCCTCGTGGGTCTGATCGCCATTATCGGTCTGTCGGCGAAGAATGCCATCCTGATCATCGAGTTCGCCAAGGACCTCCGCGCCGAAGGCCGCTCCACCTTCGATGCGACGGTCGAGGCAGCGCATCTGCGCTTCCGCCCGATCCTGATGACGTCGCTTGCGTTCACCCTCGGCGTCGTTCCGATGGCAATTGCCACCGGTGCCAGTGCTGCCAGTCAGAATGCGATCGGCACCGGCGTGCTCGGCGGGATGATCTCGGCGACCTTGCTGGCCATCTTCTTCGTTCCCGTGTTCTTCGTCTTCGTGATGAAAGTCTTCCGCGTGAAGGAGCCGAACCACGAAGCAGAAAAGGAAGCTCCCAAACCGGCGGAGTAGGGGAGAGCGGGAAGAGGAAGACAAGGATGAGACGAACGAAAGCCGAAGCGGCCGAGACGCGCTGTGCCGTCCTGACCGCAGCCGAGCAGCTTTTTTTCGAAAAAGGCGTCGCCAACAGTACTCTGGACGAAATCGCGGCTGCCGCTGGTGTCACACGTGGAGCGGTCTACTGGCACTTTGCCAGCAAGAGCGACCTGTTCCTCCAACTCTACAACGCGGCGCAGCTTCCCCGGGTCGACATGAGCGACGCTGCCGGCTCGGGTTGCGAGGATACTGATCCGATCTCGGCGGTGGAAACCATTGCTCTCGACTGGTTTGGGATGCTCGCAAGCGACGTCCAGCGTCAGCGGCTCCTCACGATCCTTCTGAGAACGAACTTCGAACATGAGTTCGAACCTGTCCTGCAGGAGATGGACGCCCTCAGCGCTGAGCACACTAAAAACATGGAGCGCATCTTTGCCAAGGCTGAAGACAAGGGACAGCTGTCACCCTTGTGGACTCCTGCCGCGTGCAGCCGCGCCGTGCACTGGCAGATGAAGGGTATCTGTTGGGAGTGGCTGCTGTTTGGCCGGAAGTTCGACCTCGTCACGCTGGGCGGAGACAGCGTCCGAAAGCTGTTCGCGACCTTCAGGCGCTGATCGTGATGGATGGGGAGAAATCGGCAGGCTCGGTCAAGCAAGTGGACATTGTCGCCGGATCTGTCGATGCTATGCTTTCCCCGATGACCGATATCTTCCAGGTCTATACCGACGGTTCGTTCGACGCCACTTCCCGATCTGGCGGCTGGGCGATCGTCGCTTTCAAAGGCGACGTGCAGATCCATGTCGCCTCGGGGACGACGATCGGCAGCTCGAACAATACGTTCGAGGTGCTGTCTGTCATGCGCGCGGCGTCTTGGCTTGAAGCCGAAGCGACGGGAATGGCTGCGGTGATATGGACCGATTCCGCCCATGTCGTCGAAGGGTGCCGTCGATGGCGGTTCATCTGGCGCGGCAACGGCTGGAAGCGGGTAAGATCAAACCCGCACGAACGTCGTCGGCCAATCCCGGATGCAGATGTCTGGCGCGAACTGGACGCTTTCCTCGAGCGCAACCCGCTTGTCACAATTCAATTGTGCAAAGGGCATTCCGGAATCTCCGGAAATGAACAGGCCGATGCGGCAGCGAGATCAGCCTTGGGTCTGGGATAAGGCACGTTGCCGGCTCCCAAGCGCAAAAGACCTGCTGAACTTGACAGAAGTCATGTGGCGGACTTGCAACTGTGATTGTGCAGTCGCTACTGCAAGATCATCTTTATTAGCTCTTTCCGTTAGCAAACAGCGCGACTCTGATAGTGGATTGAATCACCGATCAGGCATCGGACCACTAAAGGATATGTCATGAACACTCTCTCAAAAGCCCTGGCCACCGTTCTCCTCGCCTCGGCAATCGCAGTCCCGGTGTCTGCCGCAGATCTCGCGCCCATGGAAACTCCGCTTGCCGCACCGGCGACGTCTGGTTTTTACTTTGGTTCGCTGAGCTCCGTAAACTTCCTTGACGATACAGGCTTTGATTTCGGCGCCGCGTCGGTGTCCACCGAGTATGACGTCGGCTACTACAGCGCACTGCGCGCCGGCTATAACTTCGGATCGATGGGCTTCGTTTCGCCGCGCCTCGAGCTTGAACTTGGTTATGGCAGCGCGTCTGTCGACGAACACAGCGTTTCCGGATTTGGCGGCGTTGGTGGTATCGACTCCTACGGCGACGCTCGCTCGTTCCAGGGCTATGTCAATGGCTATCTCGATATCCCGCTTGCAGCTGAAGGCGCAGTCAGCGCGATCACGCCTTACGTCGGCGGCGGTGCAGGTTTCATGAACCTGGAACTGCGCAAGCAGGGCGTCAGCGGAACCGGTACCGGCACGCTGATGGATGATTCCGACACCCAGTTCGCCTACCACCTTGATGCCGGCGTTGGCATCAATCTGCAGGCTATCGGTCTGTTCACGAACACGTCGCTGTTCGACAACACGACGTTCGATATCGGGTATCGTTTCACAGCTGCCGACGATTTCAACTTCGAGGCCCGCGACGGATCCACGTCGAGCACCGACTTCCGCAGCCATGCTGTGACATTCGGCCTGCGTCGCCAGTTTTGATCTGAGGGTCTGGCCGGTTTCGCGACCGGCCAGACCTATTCTGCTTGAGACGTTTCAGATCTCGCCCTCGGGCTTTTCGCCCTTGGCGTCTTCAAGGCCTTTTTCGGCCTTCTTCAGCAAATCCTCACGGTCCTTGTCGGCATTCTCGCTCGTGCGATCCGCATCGCTTCCGGTCTTTTTGTCGTCACTCATTTTATTCTCCTTCTGGTCAGAGATTCACGATGGCCAGATGGTCCAGAACATAATTCCGACCACCACGATGAACGACAGCGGCAGCGCCAGGAACCGCAGCATGCCAGTGCCTGTGTTGTCCCGGCCCAGCCAGGCGAACCACCAGTCCGGGCCTTGATTTCCGCTCTGTGACATCAGCGCCCTTTCACTTGGTTGTGCCGTATCCGGGCGTAGCCGTTTTCTCCGAGGCGTCTTTGCGTTCCTGCTCCGGAGTACGCGTCGTGTCGACGCTTTCCTTGAAGCGCTGGTGCCCATCATTTTCGATCAGCGTTTTGTCGGCGTCCTCGGTAACCGGTGGGTTCTTCACGGTCATTCCTTCCAGTCCTGTCACGACGAGCTCATGAGCCCGTAGATGACGATTGCGATATACAGGCTGAAGGCGCCGAGCACGTATATGCCAAGCACGACGATCACTCCGCGCCCTAACAGTCCCTTCTTCTTTCGGACTTCAGGCGGGTCTCTCATTTTGTCGATACTGGGTTCATCTTCGGGCTTCATCGCATTTCCTTTCATTCAAGGAGGCGAACAGTCCGCAAGCCGCATAGTTCCGGCCGTTTCGAGGCGCAGCGGAACGTGAGGACAATCCGTGCGGCCTATCCACCAGTGCCGTCTTCTTTTGAAATTTAAACGTAAATTTCGGCGAGACGTCGATCTCGCCGAAATCCGGTGTTTGCCCTGCGGTTATTGCTGCGGTTCGTGGAACGGACAGCCGTTGAACCTGGCTCTGAAATCGGCAGAGTGGCGGTAGGTTTCGTTACGTGCCCGGTTGATGCCGCCGAGAGGCTGGTGATCTGCAAGGCCGGTCCAGACGCTGAACCGCATTTCCTCGTCGACCTTCTGCACCTTGGCGTCGCTCCAGCTATCCTGCGGAGCGGCGCTCAAAGTTGCAACGGTCACGAACGGAGCTTCGTCTTCCTTCCATTCTACGGTCGGGTCCTCGATCGGTTGCGCTTCGATATCGCGACAGAGCTGGACCTGGAATTCCCACAGGCCCCGCGTTTCCTGCATTTCCGCCTGGACCGTCTCACGGATGGCGTTCTCGCGGACGCTGGCATCGATTACGGTTCCGGTGCGCTTGGTCAGATCCGGTGAGATCGGCTTCACGCGGAACTTCGCGACGTAGTCACCATAGCGAAACGGCGTGACACTGAAATAGGTCTCGCCGAGCGGATCGACATTCGGCGCGCCGCCGAGGGACTGAATGGTGGGGCTCGTCACGCCGACGGCTTCGAGGCCCTTGTTGACGGTCTGAAGCACGCTGGACATCACGGTCTTTGTGCCTTCCATCTTGTCCGTGGTCTTGGCAAGGAGCTTGAGGCTGGAAAGAAACTTCTTGGGATCCGGCGTCTGGAAGACCGGGCCGTTGACCATCACGAAGTCCTGGTTATTGCCGTCCGCGCCAGGCAGGCGAGTACCCTCGACGCCGACAACCTTGATCGCCAACCCGCGTGGAAGAGCGACAGCGTCGGGCAAGATGTCGCCGGCGTTTGTGGAAAGACGCATGTAGACCGGATGTTCGCCCGGTTTGGCAAACAGACCTTGCGCGAACTCGGGCGGCAGCCCGTCCTTGACGGTCATTGTACCCTCAAGAATGCCGTGTGCTTTGGCGTGCACGGACCGAACGGCATGGCCGTAATCCTCGGCAGTCTTTTCAAGAATGATGTCGAACTGATCGATTAGACCCGAGATCGTCTCGCGCTCATCAGGTTTGACTGTTTCGAGGTCTGGGGAATAACGGACGGGCGTGGGTGCAATCATCTGGCGCTCCTTCAAAATCCAAAAACGCCAGAATAGTGCTCCTGGTTCCAGCGCAAGCTAATATGCTCGCCGGCTGGGGGATGCGGCCCCTCGGGGAGCCGCATCCTGAGTGGTCACTCAGGCGCTACGGGCCTGCTGTGGGTGTTTGCCCTCTTCGAATTCCTCGACGATCTTCGCGCAGAAAGCCGGCAAATCCTTCGGGGTGCGGCTCGTCACGAGCCCCTTGTCGACAACAACTTCCTTGTCGACCCAGATGCCACCAGCGTTCTCAATGTCCTTGCGAACTGTCGGATACGATGTCACCGTCCGGCCATTCAGGACGTCTGCTTCGACGAGAAGCCACGGTGCGTGACAGATGACGCCCACGGGTTTTGCCTGCTGGAAGAATGCGTGCACGAAGGCGATCGTCGCCTTGTCGGCTCTCAGCTTGTCGGCGCCCACGCATCCGCCCGGAATGACGAGGCCGTCGAACTCGTCAGCCGAGACGTCGCTGACCGTCTTGTCAACGGTATAGCTGCTCCCGGCGTCGAGGTCGTTGTTGTTCGTCTGGGCCTCGCCGCTTTCAAGGCCGATGACAGTGACCGTGGCACCGGCTGCCTCGACCGCGTCTTTCGGCTGCTTGAACTCGGGCTCTTCAGTGCCGCGCGGAGCAATCAGAATGGCGATTTTTTTGCCTTGAAGGGTCATCGTGTTTCCTCACTTTTCTTGATGTGGAGGAGCGTTAATGACGGTTGGCATGAAAAGTTTCATCCAGCCGAACACTTCGACTTGTCACCTTGCTCTGCCGCCAGTCGAAGTTTCCGGAGGCGCTCGCTTTTTTCCTCCCGACGTCGCCGTTCGTCATCTGCAGTCTCGCGCGCAACGGCATTGGTGTGCTCGAAGGCGGCCGCGCGTTCGCCCATGGTCAGCGTTCTCCTGATCCTTGAAACCATCGTATCCATCTCTGTGATTGCTTCCCCGATACATGGGACTCGTTGAGCGCCTCATCAACATGTTGCGCCTGTACGGTAGCGGACCGACACGACACGAAGGCACGCGGGACATCGCAGATCGCGGAGGAATCCCCATATCAGCAAGGTGAAACCCGGCTCGTTGCTGTTTGCTCACTCTGGACAGATGGGGAACATCTTTCGATGTCGGTTGTTCTGTCAATGTGCGCCGCTTTCCGCGGGGCAGGAGATTTAGATGCGTAAACGCGTAGCCATTATTGGATCGGGTCCGACAGCCATATTCGCACTGCAGGACCTTGTGAAATGCAGCGCCTCTCTGGATATTGCAATTTTCGAGCGAACCGACGTCGCCGGCAAGGGAACACCCTACCAGCGGGGCATCAACGACCTCGCGATGCTTTCGAATATACCGAGCATCGAGGTGCCGGCTCTGCCGGTGATGCTCCACGACTGGCTGGCACTCCAGTCCGACGAGTACCTGAACGAGATTGGTGTTGCTCGCTCGGAAATCACAGACCGTGCATTCTATCCGCGTGTCGTGGTTGGCGATTATTTCAGATCTCAGTTCGACGCGATCATCGACGCATCGCGGGCCTCCAGGCATACGGTCGACGTGTTTGAGAACGCATCCGTCGACGACGTTCAGCCTGTCGGTGATCAGTTCAAATTGTGCCTGAGCCCTGAACACGGCGGCGCAGAGGCGCTGTTCGATTACGTCGTCATTGCGACCGGACATAGCTTTCCGTCCGAACCTGAGACGTCGCCCGGCTACTTCGAGGCGCCATGGCCCGCAACCGCATTGCAGAGCATCCCGAGCGGCAAGATCGGAATCTTGGGGACTTCGCTGAGTGCGATCGATGCCGTCATGACGGTCGCGACCAAGTTCGGTGAATTCACCAAAAGCAAGGGTGGCGAACTGGAGTTCTCCGTCAACGCGGACGGCCAGGCTCTTGATATCGTGATGATGTCGCGCAAGGGTCTTCTTCCCGAAGCCGATTTCTATTTTCCGATCCCCTATCTTGAGCCGAAGATCTGCACGCAGCAGGCGGTCGATGACCGCATCGCGCTTGGCAGCAGCGGACTGCTCGATGACATTTTCGAGCTGTTTCGTCAGGAACTTGCTGTTGCCGATCCGGACTATTCCAAGGCCATCGGTCTAGACGGCTTGACCGTCGACACGTTCGCCGTTGCGTATTACGGGGTTCGCGACAAGGAAGACCCGTTCGAGTGGGCGGCGTCCAACCTTGCCGAAGCCAAGCGGAACTATGCCCAGAAGCACACTGTTCCGTGGCGCTACGCCATTCTCATTACCCATGAGATCATCGAGACGGCGGTCGGCTTTATGAACGCTGACGACCTTGGCCGGTTCAACCGGAACTTCAAGAGCATTTTCGCCGACGACTATGCGACCGTTCCGCACCTGTCGATCGAGCGACTACTTGCGCTTCATCGGAGCGGTTGTCTTGGTATCGTCGCCCTTGGCGATGACTCGGAGATCGTGAAAGAAGGTCTTGAACGGGGCGCTACTGTCAAAATCGCCGGTACCACCTTGCGCTTCGATACGTTTATCGACGCCACGGGCCAGAAAACTCTGTCGGCGACCGACCTGCCATTCCCATCCCTTATCGAACGAGGGCTGATATCCGAGGCAAAGACGATGACAGCCATTGGCAATCACCGCCGTACGGGCGGGATTGACGTGGACGACCAGTGCCGACCGCTGATCGCGGGCGTGCGACCGGTGAGGCGACTGTACGTCCCGGCTGTCTCATATCTTCTGCACAAACGTCCGTTCATCCAGGGCATCACAAGTGCTGCCGAACTCGGACAGATCGTTGCAGCCTCCATCATTGCCGAGGTGACAAGACCGGTCCGCAGCCGCCGCGTCAGGTCATCCGCCCGCGCACAGGCGCCGGCTGAGATCGCAGCGTAGGACCTGCGTGCTGGTGAGCGTTAGTCGCTGAAGTGATAATCCCGCCTTTCGAGGCGGGATTTTCTTTATCAGTGTTTGATCGCCGCGACGGTACGCGGCTATCGCTAACGGTTTGGGGTGTCTGATAACGCTAACCGAAACCACTCCAGCGTGGTGGCAGCGAAAAGGCACGCTTACAACCTTGAGCGATGACGAACCGAAGCGTCATACCCGCAGCGATCGCGCCGACCGGCGTCAGCGTGTCCGGCAATCTCTCGGCTGTGGCCCGGACCTGCGGATGACGAGCAGCGGGGCCCCCTAAGATGCGTGTCGGACGAGAAACCTTCAGGACTGACCGAAGGGAACGCAACAAAGCCTCTGTCTCATTCCTGAGAGCAGAGGCTTGTTTCTTGAAGTAGAAGTAGGCTGGTCGAAGAAAACCAGGCCCTCAAACGCTGAGCTTATTCTCTGCTTCAGCCCGCCGTGGCGTTTCGAATGGCGTCGATGACAGTTGCGAGAACGCTTTGACCTTCGTCGGTAATCTCCGCTCTTTTTCCGTCGATGCGGATGAGGCCGCCGTCTTCGAGTTCTGCCTGGCCCTTCGAGCTTGCGTGATGACCAGCACCATCGTCCAGAACGACTTCCTTTACGGGGTCACCGCTAAGGAGTTGATGATAGGCCGCAAACACGAGGATGGAACGCGCATCGTCTGAAAGTTTCATAGGGATCTACCGTTTTGCTTGAGGATGAAGGGATGGTGCCCCTTCCAATCACACTGTCGATGTTGGGTCGTCTGCGGGAACCTTGCCATCCGGGGTCAGCTCATCGACCGCGCGGGGAAGATCCTTGCTCAGCCGCGCAAGTATCTCATCTCGCGACAGTCCTGTTTTCGCTGCCAGTTCATCGAGAACTTCGGGTCCGATCGCTTCGGCAAGCTGATCCCCATCGATATCCTCGTTGGATCCGGGCTTGACCCAAGATTCGGCCTTATGACCATATCCGTTCTGCTGGAAGGTTTTCAGGAGGTCACCCAGACCACCACTCAAGACACCGCCGGACGCAAGTCCTCCCAGAAATCCGCCAAGACCGCCTGCTTCCTTGCCGCCCGTAAGCTTGCCGAGCAGATCCTCAAGACCACTTGTCTGCCGGGGACTGGTCTCCGGAGCTGTGTTCGCTCCAGCCGGTTGGGTCTTGTTCACGCCCCGTAGGAGCTCCGCAATTTTGTCCCTGTTCTGAAATCCAGCAACAGCGAGTACGCCGAGCAGTGCTTTCAATTGACCGCTTGCCATGGTGTTCTCCTCGATTTCGCAGCCATAGCCGGGATGGCGTTACGTCTTCATGCAAAGCAAACGACCAGTCGGCGGCGAGGTTCCTGCAAGGGCACCCGTTGGCCGAACATTTGCTGCTGGGAGAGGGTTCGGGGCGGTTCGGAATAACTCCGAAGGTGAGGTGACACGGCCGCCGATCCGCTGCTGTGGTCCAAAAAACGAAAAACCCCGCCATTGCTGGCGGGGTCTCTCATTTACGCACCGGTGAAGATGTTAGCGGCAAACCCGGCGTGGGCCCGAGTTCGGCTGGTAGGTGTTGTCCGAAGCGCGATACGAGCGGTAACGCGCTGCGCAGCTGCTGCTGCCGTTGCGGTTCTGCGAAGCGATCGCACCACCGATGAGGGCACCTGCAGCCAAGCCGCCGATGATGGCGCCAGTGTTGCTGCGACGACGGTTGTCGTAGCGACGGTCATGGCGGCGGTGGTTGCTGTAACGGTTGCGGCGATCATAGCGGTCACGACGATCGTAGCGGTTGTTGTATCGACGCTCGCCACGGGGGACGTAACGGCGGTTGTCGTTGCGGTACTGGACCTGCTGGACGTCAGCCGCGGGTGCAGCCGCGGTAATCGCTGCCTTCGGCATGGCCTGCGCGGGCACGTATCCGGTAAACGCGGTCATGATCGAAATGATTATAATTGCGAGCTTTTTCATCTGTCTCTTTCATTGTTGTAAAACGAAGATAGGGCGAATCTCCCGTATGGGTAGAGCGCTGGTTGAACTTGTGAACGCGTCCACGACACAAGCGCTTGCGCAAACACCGGCGTCAGAGTTCGACCGCAGCTGGTGGTCCGCGGAAGGCGTCGAGCCGGTCTGGGGCCTGGAGCCTCACGGGCGCTCCCGATCGCGCTGACTCGTAGATTGCTTCCATCACAACATGATCCTGCACACCTTCCTCGCCGGGCGTTCGTGGCTTGCGTTCCTCGATGATGCAGGTCGCCATGTGGTCGATCTCGGCCGCGAACTGGTTGTTGAGCGCGATCTCGACCTTTTTCTGCACGGATTTTTCGCCGTCCAGTTCGGTGACAGTCAGGCTCTGGCCGTCGTATTTGTAGGCGTTCGCCATATCCACGGTGGCCTTTTCGAAATTGAGCCGCTGATGCTTGTCGTCTCGCGCGCCATAGCTGGTGAAGCAGTTGGCGATGAAATTGGATGGGAAGCGCAAGGTGAACGAGACCGTTTCCTCGACCTCGGCATAGCGAGCGTCACCTTCGGGGCTGTATTGCGTCGCCATGACTTCGACCGGTTCCTCACCTGTCAGGAAGCGTGCGGTGTTCAGGCAGTAAAGCCCAATGTCAGGGAGTGATCCGCCACCGGCAAGAGCCTTCTTGTGCCGCCATTGCTCGGCACCGTTTTCGGCAACCGTCTGAACGTTGATCGCGGACATGCCGACAAGGCGGCCATAGGCTTTGCTGCGGATTTTTTCGGCGAGGTAGAGATTGGCGGCTTCGTACTGGATGCGGTAGGCCACCATCAGCTTGACGTTCTGCTCTTCGCAAACCTTGACCATTTCCTGCCCGTCCGCCGAGCTGATCGACATGGGCTTCTCGCAAAGGACATGCTTGCCTGCCCTCGCTGCCCGTTCGACATATTCGCGGTGCATGCTGTTGGGCAGAACGATGTAGACGGCCTTGATGTCCGGATTGGCCTTGATGGCGTCGAAGCTCTCGTAATCGTAACAGGCATCCTCGGCGATGCCATATTGCCGCGCGACGGCCGATAGCTTCTCCGGCGTTCCGGACACGAGCGCCACGAGTTTTGATTTTTTCGTTTCACCAAAGGCGGGTAGTATTTCTTCGAGGCTGAGACGACCGAGAGCTACGACCGCAAAGCCGACCCTATCTTCCGGAGGAAGCGGCGCTGACGGGTTTCCGCTCGGGGTCTCATCGGGCCCGCGCCATTCCGGGAACTTGACCTTGCCGTCCTCGACCATGCCGGTGTCCACCTGCGTCGGTGCGGGGTAGCTCTGAGCGCCGGCAACCGTCGTGGACAACACCACCCCCGTTGCGCCTGCGGCTCCAAGTTTCAGAAGATTGCGTCTGTTGAAAGCGCTTGCCTGATCCATGCCGGTCTCCAAATTGCTCGACGCCTCACAAACAACGCCGTTTCGCCGATGTTCCTTTGCATTCTGCGTTTGTCGGATGCGGAAGGTGGCTTGGGTATGCGGGTCCGGTGTGGGTATTCGTCGGCGCGCGGATGCCAAGTCGTCGCGGCGCCGACCCTTCTCGCAACTCGCCTCTATTTCCCTTTCGAGAATTGCTGGTAGCACCGAGAAGCCTATATCCCCGTGAGGACCTCATGGAAGGAGCTATGCGTGATCCCGAAAAAAGCACCGCCCGTTACTCTCGTCATCTTCGGCGCCACCGGCGACCTGACGCGTCGCCTGCTCATTCCGGCGATCATCAATCTGACACGCAGCGGCCTGGTCGGAGACGATCTCGCTATCCTCGGTGTCGGGATCGATGAAGGCGACGACGAATTTCTGCGCGGTCGGCTCGATGAGTTCCTCACCCATCTCAGCCCAGACGGCGAAGAGCCGACCCGCAAAGACGACGCCTGGTTCAGTCTGCGATCCCGCATTTCCTATATGAGCGGCGATTTCACCAGGGACGATATCTATAAGGCGATTGAAACGCGGCTTGGATCGACGGCGAATGCTGCTTTCTACCTCGCCGTCCCGCCCGTTCTGTTCGGACCGATCGTCGAGAAGCTGGCAGTGCATGGCCTGATGCAGGAAACCGAGACATGCTTCCGGCGCGTCGCGATCGAGAAACCCTTCGGGACCGATCTTGCCTCGGCGAAGGCTCTCAATGCCCGTATATTGTCGAATGTCGAGGAAACCCAGGTCTACCGGCTGGATCATTTTCTCGGCAAGGAGACTGTGCAGAACCTGATGACGGCCCGTTTTGCCAACATGATCATCGAGGGCCTGTGGAGCAACACCTATATCGACCACGTTCAGATCACGGCGGCGGAGGTTGTCGATGTCGGCAGTCGCGGCAAATTCTACGATGCGACAGGCGCTCTCCGCGACATGGTTCCGAACCACCTGTTCCAGTTGCTGGCCATGATCGCGATGGAACCCCCGAACAGTTTCGATGCCGAGGCTATTAGAAACGAGAAGGGCAAGGTGCTGAAAGCGCTGCGTGTCTATTCGGCTGAAGAGGCTGCCGCAAACAGCGTGCGCGGCGCCTATGGTTCGGGCGATCTCGGCGGCAAGTCGTTGTCAGCCTACGGGGACACCAAGGATGTCGCGCCCGACAGTCGGACCGAAACCTATGTGGCCCTCAAGCTTTATGCCGACACATGGCGCTGGGCCGGTGTACCGTTCTACTTGAGGACGGGAAAGGCTTTGACCGCCCGCGACACTGAAATCGTCATCACGTTCAACAAGGTCCCATTTGCCCAGTTTCGCGAAACGGACGTGACGCGTCGTCTGCCGCCCAACCGGCTCGTCATCCAGGTTCAGCCGGATGAAGGGATGAGCATGGAAATCTCGATCAAACGCCCCGGCCAATCCGTCGAGACAGTGCCGGTGACACTGGATTTCCGCTATTCCGACAGGTTCGACATCGGCAACACGACGGGCTACGAATCCCTGATCTACGACCTGTTCATCGGCGATCAGGCGCTGTTTCAACGCGCCGACAGCATCGAAGCCGGATGGGCTGCCGTCCAGCCTTTCCTGGACGCCTGGGCAGAAGACGGCTCGGTTCCAGAACCCTACGCCCCCGGCAGCATGGGCCCAGCCTCAGCCGATGACCTTATCCGCAAAGACGGTCGTGAGTGGCATGAACTCGGGGTGGTGTTGCATCAGAGGAAGTGAAGCGGTGATTTTGTGTGAAGACCGTCGGTGTCTAGAAGCCCGACTGGTTTTTGTTTTCCACAGGTCTTCGAAATTTTTCGAAGTTATCAAATGCCGTGCGCGATGAACCCATCCTGTTGATACGATGAGTGGCGGGTAGCGGCCGAGGCAGCCACAACGGGACCAATTCCGTTAGTGCTCGCAGTTGAAGGACAGCTTCTCACGAGACTTACGAGGTAAAACTATTCCGCTTTGGAATGGCCCATCACCAATTTTCATTGGACGTGTCTGTCTCTCCGCGACATCATGATTAAATCTTATACATGCATAAATTTTATGCATATTGGACGTTGTCGTGGTGCTTATCGAAATGCCTCAAAGCCAACAGCCCCTTACCTATCTCGTGCAAGCTGACGAAATGCATGTCCTGCATGTCGAGGAATTCGGGAGCAAAGACGGTGTTCCGGTCGTCATCCTGCATGGAGGGCCAGGTGCCGGCATCTCGCCACAGCAGATCAAGACATTCGATGCCTCTGCGTTCCGCATCATCACTTTCGATCAGCGGGGCGCAGGGAAATCTACCCCTCATGCCGAGCTTACCGGAAACACGACCGATGCGCTGATCGAAGATATTGAGGGTGTCCGCACGGCGCTCGGTATCGAACGGTGGGTGGTCGCCGGCGGTTCCTGGGGCAGCTGCCTGGCACTTGCCTATGGACAGGCGTATCCGCAACGGTGCCTCGGCTTTCGCCTGCACGGAATTTTCCTGGCCGGCCCGGACGATATCGACTGGTGGTTTAACGGTGTCCGCTCGATCTTTCCCGAGGAATGGGAGGAGTTCGCGGACTTCATTCCGGAAAACGAACGCGGTGACCTGCTATTGGCATACCACCGCCGCCTGACGAGCGGAAACCCGCAGGTGGAAGCCGCCGCCGCACTGAGCCTCCGCGGCTTTTCAGCGAAGACGCAGACGTTCCTGCCGGATCCTGCCCATGTCGCCGCCCTAATGGATCCCAAGGCGGCCCTCGCCGTCGCCCGCATCTTCACCCACTACTGCGTCAACGGTGCGTTTCTGAAGCCGGGGCAGCTGCTCGTCGATATCGACCGCATCCGGCATCTTCCCTGCCAGATCGTGCATGGCCGCTACGACACGGTGACGCCGATGCTTTCAGCGTGGCGGCTGCATCGAGCCTGGCCCGAAGCCGGCTTCACCATCGTTACGGAAGCCAACCACCAGTCGACCAAAGGCCCGCTCTTCGACGAGCTCAAGGCCGCATCCGAGAGGCTGTCGCACCAGCTGGCCGACAACCGAGACCTCAATCTGGAGCATAACCATCGATGACGAGAACGATCGACGCATCCGCGATCCTGCCATTCATCGGGATCGGCTCCGTCAAATCGCCGGCGGTATCACCTGATGGGCAGTGGCTTGCATACCTATCGGACGCCACCGGGTTTCACCAGATCTGGATCCGTCCATTTGCGGGAGGGCAGGCACGTCAGCTGACTGAAATGCCGGAACCCATCGGGGCTTTTGCCTTCAACCCGAAGGGACCGCAAATCCTCTTCACAATGGATTGTGGCGGCGATGAGCGTCATCAGCTCTGGCTGCTCACGGACCTGACGGCAGAGCCTGTTGCGCTGACATCCGCCACGACCGTGGTGCATCTTTGGGGAGCCTGGTCGCCTGAGGGAACGCGTATTGCGTATACTTCCAACGCTCGTTCACCCTATGACATGGACGTCCACGTCACCGACATCGCGAGCCGCGAAACGAAGGTTGTCCATGTCGGCAGTGGCATGCGAGAAGTTCTTGCGTTTATGCCTGACGGACAGTCGCTCCTGCTGCGCGAATCCCTGCGCTCCGGCAACGACCAGGACATTTATCGTCTCGATATCGCCACCGGCTCTCTTGCGCCGCTGATGCCGCATGACGGCAAGGCTCGCTATCTTGCCGCCCGGCTTTTCAAGGATGGCACCGGTGGACTGACAATCAGCGATCAGAACCGCGACTTCATGGCCATCTCTCGTTTTTCGGCCGATGGCGGCGAGATCACGCCGGTGCTGGAGTTCGCGGGGCGCGATATAGAGGCGATGGCATTGTCTCCCGGCCAGGACCGCATCGCTTTAGTGGTCAACGAGGATGGCTGGAGCCGGATCGGTATTGCAGATCGCGATGGTGGCAATCTGATCCGTTTCGACCACCAACCCACCGGCGTCATTACCTCTGTCGCCTTTACGCCTGATGGTCGGTCGCTCGTCTTCCCCCTGGAAAGTGCGTCGAAGCCCTCATCTCTCTGGAAGGTCGACCTCGCGACTGGCCAGTTCGACCAACTGGTGGCGCCGCAGACGAACGGCTTCGATGGCGGCGCCTTTATCGAACCGGTTGTCGAGCGGTTCGAGAGCTTCGATGGCCGCTTGATCCCGGCGTGTGTCTACGTTCCGGCGTCGCCGCCTCCGTTGCTGGGATACCCCGTGCTGTTCATCGTGCATGGCGGCCCGGAGATGCAGTGGCGTCCGGATTTTCGCGCTGACGTCCAGTTCTTGCTGAGCCAGGGCGTCATGGTCGTTGCCCCAAACATTCGCGGCAGCACCGGTTATGGCCGCATCTTCCATCAACTCGACGATCGCGAAAACCGGATGGATACCGTGTCCGACCTGCGGGCGATCAGGCTGGCGATCGGCGCCCGCGAGGACGTCGATGACGATCGCATCGGCGTGTTCGGCCGCTCCTATGGCGGGTTCATGGTGCTTTCGGCGTTGACGGAAGATCCGGACCTCTGGTCGCTCGGCGTGGATTTTTACGGCGTCGGCAACTTCCTCACTCATCTGCGCGCAACCGGCCCCTGGGGACGGCAGCAGCGGGTTGCCGAGTATGGCGATCCGACTGTGATGCGCGAAACACTGGAGCGGTTCTCGCCGATCAACCGCATCGACCGGATGAAGGCACCCTTGCTGACCGTCCATGCCAACCGCGATCCGCGCGTACCGATGGGCCAGAGCGAAGACGTCTATTCCTGCCTGAGCGGCCTCGGACACGACTGCGACTATCTGCGGATCGATCACGAGGGGCATGGTTTTGCCCGGCTGGACAACCGCCGCACCGTGTTTTCCGCGTTCGCCCGTTTTCTACAGAAACACCTTTAACAGCAGCCTTCTTGGAGAATTTTTACCATGCAGAACAGTGAGCCGATCTGGGATCTCGTCGACGAACACAAGGCGGAATTCGAAGCGCTCAGCGACCGCGTCTGGGGAATGCCTGAAATCGCCTATACCGAATATGCGTCTGTTGCCGAGCACGCAGCCATGCTGCGCGAGCAGGGATTCCGGGTCACCGAGAATGTCGCTGGCATTCCGACGGCCGTGATGGGCGAAGCGGGGGAGGGTGGACCGATCATCGCCATCCTCGGCGAATACGATGCGCTTCCGGGCCTCAGCCAGGAAGCAGGGATCGCCGAGCCGAAACCCCTGCCGGGTAACGGTCACGGCCATGGCTGCGGTCACAATCTCCTCGGCTCTGCCGCCATGCTTGCCGCGACGGCGATCAAGGATTGGCTGGAGAAATCCGGCACGCCGGGCCGTGTCCGGTATTACGGCTGCCCGGCTGAAGAAGGCGGTGCGGCAAAGTCTTTCATGGCACGCGAAGGTGCTTTCGATGGCGTCGACGCGGCGATCACCTGGCACCCGAGTGCCTTCACCGAAGTCGCCCGCGCGCAGTCGCTTGCCAATACGCGCATGGATTTCCGCTTTACCGGCCGCGCCTCGCACGCCGCCGCAGCACCTCACCTCGGCCGATCGGCGCTCGATGCCGTCGAACTGATGAATGTCGGCGTCAACTACCTGCGCGAACACGTGCCGGAATCCAGCCGTATCCACTATGCCATGCTCGATTCCGGCGGCATCGCGCCGAACGTCGTGCAGGCGAAGTCAGCCGTGCGTTACGCCATCCGGTCCCGTGACCTCAAGGGCATGCTCGACCTCAACGAACGCGTGAAGCGCGTGGCACATGGTGCGTCGATGATGACCGACACGACGGTCGAAATCTCCATCATGAGCGCGGTCTCCAATCTGCTCGGCAACCGGCCGCTGGAAGAGGCGATGCAGCGCATTCTCGAACGGCTTGGCCCTGTGCCTTTCGACGCCGCCGACAAGGCGTTTGCCGCTGAAATCCAGGCGACGTTGAGCGATGATGATATCGACAACGCCTATCTGCGCACCGGCCTGCCGCGCCGCGAGGAAACGCCGCTTTGTGATTTCATCGTGCCGCTCGATGTCCAAGGCGAGCCGATGATCGGTTCTACCGATGTCGGCGATGTCAGCTGGATCATGCCGACCGTCCAAGCCCATACGGCGACGATTGCCATCGGCACGCCGGGTCATTCCTGGCAGGTGACGGCGCAGGGCAAGACGCCGGCCGCGCACAAGGGCATGACCCATGCCGCCAAGATGATGGCCGGCACGGCGATCGATCTTCTGGAAGACGCGGAACTGCTGGCAGCCGCCAAGGCCGACCATCAGGCGCGCCTGGGCAAGACGGCATACGTCTGCCCGATCCCGGAAGACGTCAATCCGCCGCTTCAGCCACGCCCGAAAGAGGCTGCCTGAGATCCAACTGCCGGGGGCGGAAAAGCCCTCGGCCTGAAATCAGCGTTCAAGATTCAAAAACAGGGGAACTGAAAGCATGATGACGAAGCACTTTGCCAAGCATAAGAGGGCGATTGCCGCCACTGCCGCTGCATTGCTCACCTCGATTGCTCTGCCTACCCACGCTGCGACGCCGGCTTCGGCACTTGTCATGGCATGGAATGTCGATGCGATCAGCACGTTCGATCCGGCTCAGGTCGGCGAGGTCGTCACCAACGAGCTTCTGCAGAACACGTGCGACTCGCTTGTCGACTTCGATCCCAAGGATGAATCCAAGGTCATGCCGCTGCTTGCGAAAAGCTGGGACGTGTCTGAGGATCGCAAGCAGATCACCTTCCACCTCAATGAAGGCATGAAGTTCCCGAGCGGCGAAGCCGCCACTGCGAAGGAGCTCGCCTGGTCAATGCAGCGCGTCGTGATGCTGGGTTACGGCAACGCCGCGACGCTGACCGAATACGGCTTCACCAAGGACACGGTGAAGGACCGTATCGTTGCCAAGGATGACAACACGCTTGTCCTGACGCTCGACAACCCCTATCCGACCAACCTCATCCTGCAGGCGATCGGTGCGAACCGCGTTTCGGCGCTGCTGGATCAGGCGACGCTGACCAAGAACGAAGTCAACGGCGATTTCGGCAACAAGTATCTTGCCACCAACACCGCCTGCGTCGGGCCTTACAAACTCGTGCAATGGAATGCCGGTGAATCTATCGTACTCCAAGCCAACGACGATTATTACGGCAAGGCGGCCAAGCTCAAGCGCGTGCTCATTCGCCACGTCGCCGAGCCGGGCACCCAGCGCCTGCTGCTCCAGAAGGGTGACGTCGATATCGCCCGTGACCTGTCGCCGGACGATCTGGCCGATCTCGACGGCAAGCCCGGCCTGAAGGTCGAACGTGTCCTGAAGCCGCAGCTGTTTTTCTGGACTTTCAATGCGCTCGATCCGGTTTTCAAGGACGAGAAGGTGCGCCTCGCGATGCGGTACCTGATCGAATATGACGGCCTTGGCAAGTCGGTGATGAAATATCTCGGCGTGCCGCGTGCAAGCTTTGCACAGCTCGGCGCCACCGGTGCGCTCGATGCCGAACAAGGCCAGCCCTTCAAGCTCGATATCGAAAAGGCCAAGGCGCTTCTGACTGAAGCCGGCTATCCCAATGGCTTCGAGGCAAACGTGCTGATCGGCACGCTGCCGCACTCGGCGCCGATCGCGCAGAGCATCCAGCAGAACGCCTCCAAGGTCGGGGTTAAACTGAACCTTGAGCGCATGGCCAATTCTCAGTTGTTTGCCCGTATTCGTGGCCGCGAATTCCAGACTGGAATGCTCGCCTGGCAGACCAGTGTACCGGATGCGCACGGCAACGCCTCGCGCCTGATCTACAATCCGGACAACCGCCCGGAAGCCAAGCTGACGCAGATTCCGGCCTGGCGCTCAGCCTACCAGAACGAAGACTTCAACAAGCGGATCAAGGAGGCGCTTCTCGAAGGCGATCCTGAAAAGCGCAACCAGATCTACTACCAGCTGCAGAAGGACACGATGCAGCAGGGGCCGTCGGCGATCATGTTCCAGATGTATAACATCCTCGGCATCAGCGATAAGGTTCAGAACTGGACCTGGAACGGTTTCCGCGTCTACTACGATATGGCCTCCAAGTAAGGCGGGCCACCATGGCGGACATCACCCACTCGGTTCCCCGCAGCGATGCGGGGAACGGTACGAAGCCCAATCCGGTTCTCGTCGTGCTCAGCATTCTGGGAAAGACGCTGCTGCCGGTCTTCGTCACCCTTTTCGGCCTCGCGGCTCTGACATTTTTCATCGGCAGAATGCTGCCGATCGATCCGGTTGCCTCCATCCTCGGCGATAACGCCACGCAGGAGGCTTATGAGAAGATGTCGGCGGCGCTCGGCATGGACAAACCGCTCTGGTATCAGTTCGGGGTCTATCTCAAGGGCATCGTGGTCCTCGATTTCGGCGACGCGCTGACCACGGGTAAGCCCGTGATCGACGATATCGCACGCGTCTTCCCGGCAACGATCGAGCTTGCCACGCTGTCGATCATCCTCGGGACAGGCCTCGGGATCCCGGCTGGTGTCCTGTCTGCCATGTACCGCAATTCCTGGCTCGACAACGTCATCCGCTTCACCGGTCTGATCGGTTACTCAGCACCGAACTTCTGGCTCGGCCTTATGGGATTGGTGCTGTTTTACGCCACGCTCGGCTGGATTGGTGGGCCGGGTCGTATCGATTTCATCTACGAATTCGATATCGAGCCGATAACGGGCTTCTACCTGATCGACACGGCACTCGTTGGCAATTGGGAAGTGTTTCGCAATGTCTTCGGCCACATCATCCTGCCGGCTTCGATCCTCGGCTTTGGCGCGCTTGCCTATATCAGCCGCATGACGCGCAGCTTCATGATCGAGCAGCTCAGCCAGGAATATATCGTCACCGCGCGTGTCAAAGGCCTTTCCTGGGCGAGAACCGTCTGGATCCATGCCTTCCGCAATGTCGCGGTTCAGGTCATGACCGTCGTTG
>Ga0213835_100332_pt1 | contig 50498 bp, 27 predicted proteins | sample SWPATP01_FD_160576 | JGI IMG/M metagenome (GOLD analysis project Ga0213835, IMG submission 160576) | Coastal seawater microbial communities from Marineland, Florida, United States - SWPA TP0 #1 | ecosystem: Environmental > Aquatic > Marine > Coastal | place: USA: Florida | collected 2016-08-05
CTCGGCCAGCACGCCGGGGGCCAGCGCGTTGACGCTGCGGGCCGCGGCGGCGTCGCTCTCCGCCTTGTCGACGGCGGTATAGGCGGCGGCGTTGACGATCATGTCCGGCCCGAAAGCAGCAATCAGGGCGCGTAGCGTCTCGGGGCGTGTAAAGTCCGCCTCCGCTCGTCCGAACGAGCGCAGCTCGCCGAGCGGCGCGAGCGCGCGTTGCAGCTCCCAGCCGACCTGGCCATCTTTTCCAAGCAGGAGGATCTTCATGCCTATTACTACTTCTCGGTCCATTCGCGGTAGGCGCCGCTGGTGACATTCTCCACCCACGCGCCGTTCGCCAGGTACCACTGCACCGTCTTGCGGATGCCGGTCTCGAAGGTTTCGAGCGGACGCCAGCCCAGCTCGCGCTCGAGCCTGCCCGCGTCGATCGCATAGCGGCGGTCGTGCCCCGGACGGTCATTCACGAAGGTCATCTGCGTGGCATACGATTGGCCGTCGGTGCGCGGGTTCAATTCGTCCAGCAGCGTGCACAGCGTGCGCACGACATCGATGTTCGCCTTCTCGTTCCAGCCGCCGACGTTGTAGGTCTCGCCCAACTTCCCTGCTTCGAGCACGCGGCGGATCGCACTGCAGTGGTCGAGCACGTAGAGCCAGTCGCGGATTTGCTGGCCGTCGCCGTAGATCGGCAGTGCCTTGCCGGCCAATGCATTGTGGATCACCAGCGGAATGAGTTTTTCCGGGAAATGGTAGGGCCCGTAGTTGTGCGAGCAGTTCGTCGTCAGCACCGGCAGACCGTAGGTGTGGTGCCAGGCGCGTACCAGGTGGTCGGACGCGGCCTTGCTGGCCGAGTACGGGCTGTTCGGCTCGAAAGGATGGGTCTCGGTGAACGCCGGGGCGTCGCTGCCGAGCGAGCCATAGACTTCGTCGGTCGACACGTGCAGGAAACGGAAGTCGGTTTGCTCGGCGCCTTCCAGAGCGTTCCAGTAGCCACGCACCGCTTCAAGCAGATTGAAAGTGCCGACGACATTGGTCTGGATGAAGGCGCCGGGGCCATCGATCGAGCGGTCGACATGGCTCTCGGCGGCGAAGTTCACGACAGCGCGGGGATGGTGCTCGGCCAGCAGCCGCGCTACCAGGACGCTGTCGCCGATGTCGCCGTGCACGAACTGGTGGCGTGCATCGCCTGCCAGGCTGTCCAGGTTGCGCAGGTTGCCCGCGTAAGTCAACTTGTCGAGGTTGATTACTGTCTCGTCACCGTGCGCGAGCCAGTCAAGGACGAAGTTGGCCCCGATGAAGCCGGCACCGCCGGTTACTAGGATGGTCATGCTTTTGAATTCTCCGTCTGTCGTACTTGAATTGATGACCGCCACTCCGTCACACGCGGGCATTGCTGCGTTCGCGGGTATTCCGTAATCGAGGGGCAGTGTTCGTTAAATCGCTCCAGCAAAAATGGAGTGATTATCGCCAATGGGAAATTTAACATGCAAATCTCGAGAAACCTCAGTTTTAACGCTCGTGCATGAATGTCGTGTTGCGCGCGCCGTGCGCCGCCATGGATTAGGCCGCCGATGACGTTGATCAGCGTGACCATGATGCCGGCCACGGCGTTACCCTTGACGTATTTCGAGGCACCGCCCATCGCGCCGTAGAGCTCCGCTTCCTGCGCTACTTCGGTACGGCGCTTGCATGCTTACGGCTCGTTGATCACGCCGGCGCTCAGTGCGAAGCGCGCGCCCACTTCCGCGATCTGGCCCGCACTCTTGGTAACGACGGTGAAGTTAATAATCGTGAGAATCACGAACGCGACGATACCGACCGTGTAATTGCCGCCAATCAGGAAGTGACCGAAGGTTTCGATCACTTTATCGGTCGCAGCGCCGCCGGTCTGGCCTTCGGTAAGGACGATACGGGTCGAGGCCATCTTGAGCGACAGGCGCAGCATCGTCGACACCCGCAGGATCGCCGGGAAGGCCATGAAGTCGAGCGGCCGCACCGTGTAGAGTGCGGTCAGGAGCACGATCACGGACAGTGCGATATTGAAGCTGACGAACAGGTCGAGGATGAAGGCCGGCAGCGGCAGAATCATCATCGCCAGCAGCAGGATAATCAGGAAGGGCGCGACCAGGGTGCTGCCCGTGGCGCCGACACCGCTCATCCAGCCAGGCAATCTCAAACTATTCATCTCGGGTTGTAGATTTGCTCGCGGGTTAGCGACAGGCTCGAGGCCAGCATGGTTGACGGGTGGCCGGCCAGTTGCCGCCGGTGGCACACAGGCCGGCGCCGGCGATCATCAGGACGGCAAAGGTGACAAGTTCGCGCGACCGGGAACGTCGCCGTCTTCGCGCGCCGTTCGCAGTCTTCTGGGGCTTGCGTCTTCTGTCTTTTCCGCGTCGCTGTCTTCTGCCATGCCCTGCTTTCCTGTTCACCATCAATGCCATTAGCTGTCAATTGGCATGCAGAAGGGATTATCTGCCGTTATTGCTCTACGGCCATAGTTGAAACAGGACACAAAAGCGCCGGCAATTCGATTTTCGGATCGCAGAAGTTCCTTAATGCAACGATTTTTTCCAGTGTGTCTTCGTCAAGAATGAGTAAATATTTTGTAATGGTTACGGAAAATAATGAGGTGCGATGTAAATACTGGCTCTACAATAAATGCATCCGGCATAGCGTATCGACGCCTGTAATTTATTCACAAAGGAAATATTGCTGGAAAGAATTTCTGCGGCCGCGCAGCAGCAATGCTGCGCATCGCTCGTGCATGTTCACTGTTAGCGGAGGTTCCATGGGTGCCATCTCACGATTCACATCCTGCTCAATCGCATCGTCCCTCATTGCCGGCATGCTACCCTCCTGTCCGGCATTGTCGGCCGAGGCGTGGGCGCAGCCCGACAATCCCTTCCGCACGACCATGGAGACCATGCCGGACGAACCGCCCGACCTGCACTGGGATATCTACATATCCGGCTACGCCTACCACGACCGTGAGACCTACACCCGCAAACAGCTCAACAAGATGAACGAGAACACCTGGGGCAGCGGTCTCGGGCGTACCCTGCGCAATGGGCGCGGCAACGACGAGTCGATCTATGCCGTGCTCATTCGCGATTCGAACAACCGGCCGCAATGGATGGCCGGCTATGCCTACCAGTGGATGTTCCCACTGGTGTCGAAAAAACTCGAGGGCGGCGTCGGCCTGACGGGACTGCTGATCAGCCGCCACGACTGGTACGCGGGCCGACCCTTCCCGGCCATCCTGCCGGTGGCCTCGATCGGCACGCCCAAGGCCCAGCTGGTGGCAACCTATGTGCCGCATCTGTCGCTACGTAAGTCCAATGGCAATATCGTGCTGCTGATGCTCAGGATGAGCCTGTAACGCGGACCGGACCGGTTCAGGTAGCGAAACCCGTCTCGAGATCGTCGGCATCGGCGCGCGCCGACGCGGCGCGGCGCAGCTGCAAGGGCGCCGACAAGTTCGCCGTCCTGCCCGGCTTTTCCTGTGTCAGCAGTGTGTGGAAGTCGCGGCCATAGTAGGCGCCATTGAGCTGGGTCTGGGTGATCAGATAAGCACGGAAGCGCCGCCACAGCTCGCGGTCGAACTGCGTCTCCGCGGTCCAGAACTGCCCCAGCTCGCCTTGGTAGGTCAGCCCTTCCATGTCGTACAGCGCACGGCCCGTCAGCTTGAGCGGCTTGTAATGGTAGAGCGTCGACAGACCGACCGTGCTGTTGACCATGACCACGCCGCGCGAATGGCGCAGCAGCGTCGGCAGGTGCACGTCGTGCACATAATGCACGCGTCCGGTCACGCCGTGCTCGCCGCACAGGCGCTCGATCAGCCGCCGGTAGTCACGCTGACCGCGGTCCATCGGGTGGTGCTTGAACACCAGGTGATGGCGCAGGTCGGCATGCGCCGCGAACGAGCCCACGACTTCCTCGATGAAGTCGCGCACGTCAGCATAGTCGCTGTGGGCGGTGATCTGGCTGTCGTTGTAGACCTGCAGGGCAACGGCGAAGTACATGCCGTCGTGCTCGCGCAACAGGTGTTCAAACAGCGGCTTGTCGCGCCAGCGGTTCAGGTGCTTGCGCACCCATGAGCGGCACCAGGTGCGCGCTTCGTAGCGGATCGAGAACTTCTTATGGTGTCGGTACAGCGGATAGCGTGCCTGCAACAGGCGTCCGGCTGCGTAATAAAACATCGACGACCACGCGCCGCGCCCGAAGCTGGGATACGCCGCCTGCGGCCGGGGTACGGGTACGTCGGGCAGGGCGCGATAGAACTCCGGGTTGCGCGGGATTGGCGACCGGTCGTTCACGCCCCCACATTCGAGCGTGATGTAGTCCGGGCGGACATAGCCTTCCTCGAACACGAAAAACGGCAGTCCCAGCCCATCGACCAGCGTCTTTGCGGCCTTGTGATAGTGGCGGCAATCGCCAAAGCACACCACGCCGTCGATCTTGTTCTCGATCAGTTGGCGGCGCAGGAATTCCGGGAAGTCCTCCAGCGAGCCCCGGTAATCGACAGCGTCGAGCTTGCGGTGGAAGAGCCAGTCGCCGCCGTTAAAATTAACCTTCTTGACCCCGACCCCCTGCCCTTCAAGCCAGGTGGCAACCCGGTTAAAAAAAGTGCCCATCGGTCCCTGGAGCATCAGGACGCGGCGACACTGGAGCAGATTGTAAAAACCAGGCACGGAATAGTCGCCTAGCTGATAGCGTGCGAGTTGCCGGGGATCGAGAGGTGCGTTCATTCTGGACAGATGCTGAAAAGTTGCCCATTATAGGAAACGATTGCATCTCAGAAATCCTCGCAATGTAACAATTCACAAATCAGTGCACCAAAACAACGTTTTCGAGAAAAATTATTAATGCCTGTTTTTTAAAGATTAAGACTTATTTTGCTTTTTTAGACAAGCGAACGTGGCGCCAGAAACCGCGCAGCGTTTGGCGGCGCTGCGCGGTCGGGCTCGTCCGCCAATGGACGGCCCTCCGGACAGGCCTCAGATCACCAAAAAGTCGCCGCTGGTCAGCTGCAGGTTCGCACCAATGAGTGCGATCTTGACCGCCGCGCCGGCGCCGCTGCCGTCAGCATCGTAGTACAGATAGCCGCTGGCCTTGTCATACAGGATGTAGTCGTTGGCATCGAGCGCCGCCGAACCGATGACCTTGAAATTGGCCGCCGCGAGTGCACCCGCCGTCGCCAGCTTCGTAAACACGGCATTTTCCAGGCGGATGGTATCTTCGGCGGCGAAGTCGGTGATGGTGTCGACGTTGCCCGTGTTGCTCAGCGCGGTGCTGAAGGTGAACCAGTCGGCGCCGGCGCCGCCGCTCAGCACGTCGTTGCCGTTGGCCCCGTTCAGGTAGTCGCTGCCCGCACCGCCCTTGATGACGTTCGCGCCCGCGTTACCGGTCAGCTTGTCGCCGAATTTCGATCCAGTCAGGTTTTCGATATTGAGCACCGTGTCGGCCCCCGAAATACCGGCGGCAGTCGTCAGCGCCCCCGCCGCACCCAGCGACAGGCTGACGCCGCCCGCGCCCGAGGTCGCGCTGGCTGCGGCGTACTCGAAGGAAAGGGTATCGATGCCCGCGCCGCCGTCGATCGCATTACGGCCGGTGCCGGCGAAGATCACGTTGTTCAGGCTGTTGCCGGTGGCGCTCGTGTCGCCGGTGAGCAGGCGCAGGTTTTCCACGTTCGCACCGAGCTTGTGGCTGATGGCCGAGACGACCAGATCGATCCCGCCGGCCGTGCGGGCGCTCGTTTCGAGCACGATGTCGCCGGCGTTGTCGACGTAATAGGTATCGTTGCCGTCGCCGCCGATCATGGTGTCGGCGCCGGCGGCGCCATTGAGGGTATCGTTGCCGCCCAGGCCCTCGAGCTTGTTGGCCAGCGCATTGCCATACAAAACATCGTTGCCGGTGAGCGAGCCGCGCACCTGTTCGATGTTCGACAGCGTGTCGCTGCCGCCCTGGCCGTCGGCCGCCACGCCAGTGCCCAGGTTGACGTTCACCGCCGCGGCCGCAAAGCTGTAGTCGACCAGATCGACGCCGGCCATGCCGTTGATGCTGTCGTGGCCGCCCCGTCCTTCGAAGGACTCGAAGGCGCCGCTGTCGCTGCCGGTCAGGACGTCGTTGAAGTTCGAGCCGCGCACGGCCTCGATGTTGCGCAGCACGTCGGTGCCGCCGAAGCCGTCGGCGGCGCTGCCCGTGGCCGAGCCGCCCAGCGTCACGCGGACCGCCGCAATCGAGCTGGTGTAGTCGACGCGGTCGAAGCCGGCGCCGCCGTCGATGATGTCGTTGCCGCGCTCGCCGCTGAAGAATTCCAGGCCTTCACCCGGAAGGTCGCCGTTGTCGGCATGTCCGCCGATGAGCGTATCGTCGAAACTCGAGCCGCGCACGCCTTCGATGCCGATCAGCTCGTCGGTGCCGCCGCTGCCGTCGAGGGCGATGCCGGTCGCCAGGTTGACGTTCACCGCCGCCAGCGTTTCCGTATAGACCGCCTGGTCGAGTCCCCCGCGGCCGTCGATCAGGTCATCTCCGGAGTCACCGTAGAACTGCTCGACCAGGTCGGTGTCCGAGCCGAGCAGGATGTCGTCGAACGGGGTGGCGTACACCTGCGTGATGTTGGCCAGGATGTCGTTGCCGCCACCGCCGCTGGCGGCCCCGAGGGCCAGGTCGACCTCCACCGCACTGTCGGTGAAGTAATAGGTGACGCGGTTGCCGTTCGTGTCGTTATAGCGGTCGGTCACGGCACCGCCATTGATGACGTCGTCGCCCTGGTCGCCGTCGAAGATCTCGAGCACGGCGCGGCTGCTGCCGGTCAGGACGTCGTCGTAGGCGGAACCGATCACGGTATTGATGTTGAGCAGCGTGTCGACGCCGCCGAACCCGTCGTAGCCCCTGCCGGTGGACAGGTTGATGACCACGCCCGTCTGCGACTGGAAGTAGTTCATCGTGTTGCCGTCGGTATTGCCGATCAGGTCGGTGATCGCGCCACCGTCAATCGTGTCGTTGCCGGCGTCGCCCCAGAAGCGATCACGGCCGGCGCCGCCGTACTGCTTGTCGTTGCCGCTGCCGCCATTGAGGAAGTCGTTGCCGGCGCCGCCGACGAGGGTGTCGTCGCCATCGCCGCCACCCAGGCTGTTGTCGCCGGCACTGCCGGTAATCGTGTCGGCCAGACGCGAACCGGTCACGTTCTCGACGCCTGCCAGCTTCTCGGCATTGCCCCAGTTGTCGATCGCCGTACCGGCCGTCAGGTTCACCGTCACGCCCAGTCCGGTGGCGATCACGCCATTGCCGAAATAGTTCACGGAGTCGATGCCGGCGCCGCCGTCGATGATGTCGGCACCGGCGCCGCCGTCAAGAAGGTCGTTGCCGTCGCCGCCGGCGAGGGTGTCATTGCCGTCCTCGCCGTTGACCCTGTCGTCGCCGGCGCCCCCATGCAGGTTGTCGTTGCCGACGCCGCCGCCGAGGACATCGCGGCCGTCGCCGCCAGCGATGGTATCGTCACCGGCATCGCCGCGCAGGTTGTTGTCGAGCGCATTGCCGGTGATGTTGTCGTTCAGCGTCGACCCGGACACGTTTTCGATGCCCGCCAACGTATCGGTATTGCCCCAGTTGTCGCGCGCGCTGCCCGTGGCCAGGTTGACGCTCACGCCCAGGGTGCCGCCAGGCTGGCCGCTCCAGTAGGTGACCTCGTCCACACCTTCCCCGCCGTCGAGCTTGTCGTTGCCCACGCCGCCGAACAGGCGATCGTTGCCGGCTTCGCCCACCAGGGTGTCGACGCCTGCGCCGCCGTCGAGCCAGTCGTTACCGGCGCCGGCGCGGACGGTATCGTTGCCGCCATTGGCGAAGATGCTGTTGTCGACCGCGCTGCCGGTAATGCTGTCGTTGAACTCCGTGCTATTGACGTCTTCGATATTCGAAAGCTTGTCGGTATTGCCCCAGCTGTCAACGGCAATGCCGGTGACCAGGTTGATGGTCGCGCCGACGCCCGCGGGTGCCTGGGTACCGGAGGCGTACCAGTAATAGACACCGTCGCGGCCGGCGCCGCCGTCGATCGTGTCGCTACCGGCACCTCCCACGAGCCGGTCGTCGCCTGCACCACCGTCGAGCTTGTCGGCGCCGTCGCCGCCGTCGACCCAGTCGCCGCCGTCACCGCCAAGGATGGTGTCGTTGCCCGCCTGGCCCCACAGGTTATTGTCCGTTGCGCTACCGGAGATGGTGTCGGCGTAGCGCGAGCCGGTGGCGTCCTCGATGCCGTACAGGGTGTCGACATGGCCCCAGTTGTCGACGGCACTGCTGGTCGCCAGGTTGAGCATCACGCCCAGGCCGGTCGCGGTGGCCGCTGTCTCGTAATCGTTCTGGTAGTCGACCGAATCGCGCCCGGCGCCGCCGTCGATAGTGTCGGTGCCGGCGCCGCCCGTCAGGTAGTCGTCGCCGAGGCCGCCGTGCACCCAGTCGTTGCCGGCGCCGCCGTTGACGTGGTCGCGGCCGTCGCCGGCATCGATCCTGTCGTTGCCGTCGTGGCCGTACAGGTTGTTGTCGAGGGCGTCGCCCGTGATGATGTCGGCGTAGCGCGAGCCGGTCACGTCTTCGATGCCGCTCAGCGTGTCGGTGTGGCCCCAGTTGTCGGTCGCCTTGTTGGCCGCCAGGTCGACCGTGACCCCAAGCCCGGTCGGGGCGGGGATGCCATAGTCATTCTGGTAGTCGGCGCGGTCGATGCCTTCACCACCGATGAGCGTATCGGCGCCTTCGCCGCCGGTGAGCGTGTCGCGGCCGGCGCCGCCGTCGAGTTTATCGACACCCTCGCCGCCCTGCAGGTAGTCGTCGCCGCTGCCGCCCAGGAGGGTGTCGTTGCCGGCGTCGCCGTACAGGTTGTTGTTGGCGCTGTTGCCGCTCAGGCTATCGCCCAGGCGCGAGCCCGAGACGTTCTCGATGCCGATCAGCTTGTCCGCATTGCCCCAGTTGTCGACCGCGGTCCCGCTGACCAGGCTGACCGTCACCCCACGGCCGCTCAGCTTGGCCGAAGCGTCGTAGTCGTTTCCGTATTGGACGTAGTCGTTGCCGGCGCCGCCATCGATGATGTCCGCGCCCGCTCCGCCCGTCAGCGAGTCGTCGCCGAGACCGCCCAGCAGGCTGTCGTTGCCGGCACCGCCGTCGAGCCAGTCGCGGCCGTCGCCGGCGTTGAGCGTGTCGTTGCCTTCCTGGCCCTGCAGGTTGTTATCGCCGACGCTGCCGGTAATGGTGTCGCCGAAGCGCGAACCGGTGACGTCTTCGATGCCGGCCAGGGTATCGGTATTGCCCCAGTTATCGGTCGCCAGGTTGGTGACCAGGCTGACGGTCACGCCCAGGCCTGTGAGCGGCAGATTGCCGTAGTCGACGCGGTAATCGATGCGGTCGCGCCCGTCGCCGCCATCGAGCGTATCGGCGCCGGCGCCGCCTGTGATGCTGTCGTCGCCCACCCCGCCCTGCAGCTTGTCATCGCCCGCACCGCCGTCGAGCCAGTCGCGGCCGTCGCCGCCACTGACCGTGTCGTTTCCGTCGCTGCCCCACAGGTTGTTGTCGCCGGCGTCGCCCCGGATGGTGTCGTCATATCGCGAGCCGTTCACGTTTTCGATGGCGCTCAGCGTGTCGGTGTCGCCCCAGTTGTCGGTCGCCGTCCCGGTAGCGAGATCGACCGTCACACCCAGTCCGGTCAGGTTGGCGAGAGACCCGTTGTCGTATTCGTCGAAGTAATCGACGGAATCGGCGCCCGCGCCGCCGTCGATCCTGTCGTTGCCGCTGCCGGCATACACCCTGTCGTCGCCCGCGCCGCCGGTGATGGTATCGTCGCCGCCGCGCGCGAATACGTATCCGCCGTTGTCGGACAGGCGGATGCTGTCGTCGCCCTGCCCGGTATGCAGGTTGCGGATGCCGTTCAGGGTGTCGCTACCGATCCCGGCCCCGGACGCGGAGCCGGCCTGCAGGTCGACGGTCACCGCGGCGCTGCCGTCCTCGTACATGACCACGTCGTCGCCGCCGTTGCCGTACACGGCATCGTTGCCGCCGCCGGGACGGAACCAGTTCCTGCCGGCCGAGCCGATCAGCGTGTCGTCATGGCTCGATCCGGTCACGTGCTCGATGCCGATCAGGGTGTCGGTGTCGCCCCAGTTGTCGATGGCCGTGCCTGCCTGCAGGTTGACCGTGACGCCGCCCGGGCCGTCTTCGTAGCGGACGGTGTCGCCCGACTGGCCATCGGCACCGCCGTCAAGGGTATCGTTGCCGCCGCCGCCGCTGAGCGTATCGCCGCCCTCGCCGCCGTCGATCGTGTCGGCGTCGTCGGTACCCTCGAGCCAGTCCGGATTCGCGGTTCCGGCAACGATCGCCAGGGTGCCTGCGTACTGCTTCGCCTCCAGGGTCGCGGCAGTGACGGCGCCCACGCGCGTTTCGAGTTCCCAGTCGCCGCCGAGCGCCGCGGCGCCCGTCAGGTCCGCCGAGGCCGCGATGTCCGCACCGGTCGCGCGCGCCAGCTGCTGCAGGAAGAAGCCGCCCGCAACGCCCTTGCCGATGTCGCAGCCGTACAGCAGGATGTCGCCATCCGCGGCCAGGCTGGCGCCGATCCGCGCCAGCGCCGCCTCATGGCGCGCCAGCCCGGCGGCGTCGATGCGCGCATCGCCCAGGCTGATCTGTCCGGCGCTGCCATGCGAGACGAGGTGAATGGCGGCGAGGCCGCTCTCGCCCGCCAGAGCCGCGGCGATCTGCGCCAGGCCATCCTGCCCACTGTCGAGCACGACGACGCGCAGTGCGTCGCCTGCCCGTTCGGCAATCGTCTCCCATCCAACGACCGACGGGTCGACAAATATCACTTCGCGGCTGAGGCTCATGCGGATCTCCATGGAAATATTCATCCAATTATAATTCGGCAACTTTCTTATGGGAAAAATAAATACAGGTATATCCCCGGACAAGCGCATGTACGGGCACCCTGCTCGTCCGCCTTTCCCCAAAGCAGAGAAATCGTTGCGTAATTACATCAAAGTTACTGTTCATCAATTTCTTTGTTTCAACCTGTGTTTACTTTGTAATAATGGAATGTTCAATGTTCTTTTCACTATTTTTCTGACGCCAGACAGCCATGACAACCTATACCGGCACCCAGTCCAACGATGCAATTACCGGCACCGCCGCCCTTGACACAGCTGTCATCAAGAGCATTTCCCCGCTGACGACCTTCAGCCTCGACGACAACGGCCGCTGGGTAGTCACCAGCACCGTGGGTGTCGATACGCTGTCGAGCATCGAAAAGGTAGCGTTGCTCGACAGCACCGTGACCATGAGCGCAGGCGGCACCAAGCGCCTGGACCTGCCGAGCACGTCCTGGAGCGGCATGGACATCGCAACGCTCGCCAACGGCGATTACGTCGTGTCCTCGCCCGTGGATGTCAAGGACCAGTACGGCTATTCGAAGTACAGCGTGGCGGCGCAGCGTTACAACGCCGCAGGCGAACGGGTCGGAAACGCGATCACTGTCGATGCGGCGACGATGTACTCTCGCGATAAAGCGGCCGTGACGGCGCTGTCGGACGGCGGCTTTGCAGTTGCCTGGTCGACCAACGATACCTATGGCACGTCGGGCGTTTTCGTCCAGAAGTACGATGCGAACGGAACCGCGGTCGGCGCCAGGTCCACCGTCGCCAGTTCGGCGTACAACCCCAACAGCTACAGTACGAACACGTACGGGGTGACGGCCATCGAAGAATCGGTAAACGGCGGCTTTGCCATCAACTATGTGCTGCTCAGCCAGGGCTACAGTTACAGCGGCTTTACGCATTTTCTGCGCGCCTACAGCAGCGCGGGCGCTCTCCTGGGCGGCGCGCAAGTGCGTGACCAACTGTCCAGCGAACTTCGCTACACGGAGGCGACCACGAAGCTGGCCGACGGCGGTTACGCGATTGCCTGCACCTACTCGGGCACATATAACTTCTCGGAAATCTACGTCCAGCGCTATACCAGCAGCGGCGTGAAGAACGGTAGCGAGATGAAACTTACGTTCGCCGAAGGCGTCAACTCGTCGGGCAAGATCGATATCGCCGGCACGAACGATGGCGGTTTCGTGCTCGGCTGGGCCAGCACCAAGGATCTCGGCGGTATTGTCACGCAACAGTTCATCGCGACCGGCGAACCGGTCGCACCAGCGGTAAAACTGGTCACGAACGGGTGGAGCAGCGGCGGTCGGGATGTCCAGGCCGTCATGCTCAAGGACGGCAGCTATGTGATGAGCTGGATCGCGGACACCTCTTTGTACGGGCAGCGCTTCGACTCCGAGGGCAGCAAGATCGGGGACGTCCTGACCCTCCTGCAAAGCAGCAACGGCTTGTCGGTACAAGATATCGAGGCCAGCGCCGCGGGCGGTTTCGTCGTGACCTGGCAAAACGGCACCGGGCTGAACATCAGCCAGTTCGACCGCAGCGCACAGGCGCTGCTCGATACGCTGACCGGCGACAGCGCCGGCAATACCATCACCTTCACCGGCACCAAGGATGTGAAACTATCGGGTGGCGCCGGTGACGATGTGCTCACCAGCGGCGACGGGCGCGACATCCTCGAAGGCGGCGCGGGCAGCGACACCATGGCCGGCGGCCTGGGCGACGACACCTATCTTGCTGATGCGCTGGACACGATCCAGGAAGCGGCCAACGGCGGAACCGACACCGTTTTCGCCGCAGGCAATTACACGCTGGACCGCAACGTCGAGCGCGGCGTGCTGACGGGAACCGGCAGTTACAGCTTGGTTGGCAACAGCGGCGCGAACAAGCTGACCGGCAACAGCGGCAACAATACGCTCAACGGCGCGCAGGGCAGCGACACCATGGAGGGCGGCGCCGGCGACGATACCTATGTCGTCGACAACTACTACGACACAGTCGTCGAAACGGCGACCGGCGGCACCGATACGGTCGTCGCCAGCACCTCGGTCGTGCTGGCAGCGAACGTCGAACACCTGCGCCTGTCGGGAGCACAAGCCATCAGCGGCACCGGCAACGCACTCGCCAACCGCATTACGGGCAACAGCGCCGGCAACACGCTCGACGGTGGCGCGGGCGCCGACACCCTGATCGGCGGCGCCGGCGACGACACCTATGTCATCGACGCGCTCGACCAGGTCATCGAAACGGCGGGCGCCGGCACCGACACCGTCATGGCCAATGCCAGTGCGACGCTGGCCGCGCACCTGGAGAACCTGAGCCTGATGGGCACGGCCAAATACTCGGGTACCGGCAACGAGCTCGACAACCGGATCCTGGGCAACAGCGGCAACAACATCCTCGACGGCGGCGAAGGCGCCGACACGATGGACGGCGGCGCCGGCAACGATACCTTCATCGTCGATAACGAAGGCGACCTCACCCGCGACTACGGCGGCGGCACCGACATCGTCAAGGCCAGCGCCAGCCATACCCTGGGTGACGGTGTCGACCACCTGACGCTGATGGGCCTGGCGGCCATCAATGGCACAGGCAATAACCTGACTAACAAGATCACCGGCAACGCCGCGGCGAACGTCCTCACCGGCGGTGCCGGCAGCGACATCCTGCGCGGCGGTGGCGGCAATGACGTCCTGGTGGCCGGCAACAATATCGATGTCATGAGCGACGAGGACCAGCTGTTCGGCGGCCTCGGTAACGACAGCTATTACGTCGACGGCGACACCAGTAACGTCATCGAGCTGGCCGGACAGGGAACCGATACCGTCATCGCCCGGGTCCAGGACGGCTACACGCTGGCGGCGAACCTGGAGAACCTGACCCTGGTCGGCGGCGACGTCCAGGGCGCGGGCAACACGCAGGCCAACGTCATCACCGGCACGGCCGGCGCCAACCTGCTCGACGGCGCGGGGGGCGCCGACCTCCTGAGCGGCCTGGGCGGGGACGATACCTACATCGTCGACCAGAGCGGCGACCGCGTCGTCGAAGCCGCCGGCGGCGGCCGCGACGACGTCGTCAGCGCCGTGTCGTACACGCTCGGCGCATTCGTCGAAGACCTGACCCTGACCGGTTCGGTGGGGCTGTCGGGCACCGGCAACGGGTTGGACAACCATATTACCGGCAACCGTGGCAACAACGCGCTGAAGGGCGAACTCGGCAACGACACCCTGATGGGTGGCGACGGCAACGATAGCCTCGACGGCGGCGACGGCAACGACATGCTCATCGCCGGCGCCGGCAACGACACCCTGCTCGGCGGCCTGGGCGACGACAGCCTGTATGCCGGCGGCGGCACTGACGTGCTCAACGGCGGCGCCGGCACCGACAGCGCCTTCTACACCGCGCTCGCCGCAGTGTCCATCGATCTGGCGCTGGCGGGCGCGCAGAACACGGGCGGCGGCGGCACCCAGACCTTCATCGACATCGAGAACCTGGCCGGATCGGATAGCGGGAATGACATCCTGCGCGGCAATGCCCTGGCCAACAGCCTGATCGGCAACGGGGGCGCCGACCAGCTGTACGGCTTTGGCGGCAACGATATCCTCGACGGCGGGGACGGCGCTGACCGTCTCGACGGCGGACTGGGCGACGACCGCCTCGTTGGCGGCGCCGACGACGACGTGCTCGACGGCGGCGCCGGCAATGACCGGATCGACGGCGGCAGCGGCATCGATAGTGCCGACTACTACCTCGGCGCGGCCGGCGTGACCGTGAGCCTGGCCTCGCTGACGGCACAGAACACCGTCGGCGCGGGGACCGATACCCTGAACGGCATCGAAAACCTGCTCGGCTCGAAAACCGGCGCGGACCGCCTGACGGGCGACGACGAAGACAATATCCTGATCGGCTATGGCGGCAACGACGTGCTCGCCGGTGGCGAGGGCAGCAACGTCCTCGATGGCCGCAGCGGCGACGACAGCTTCCTGGCGCACCTGGGTGACGACATCGTCGAAGGCGGCACCGGCATCGACACGGTCGACTATTCGCTGGCCACCGGTTCGGTTGCGGTGATGCTCTCGGTATCGACCCGCAGCAACGCTAGCGGCGGCCTGGGCTACGCCGGCGGCATCGACCGCGAACCCACCGCCATTCCGGGTGCCACCAGCATCGCCGGCCTGGCCAGGGGCGCCAGCACGGGCAGCGACAGCCTGTACGACATCGAAAACATCAAGGGATCGACCTTCAACGACGTCCTCTCGGGTAGCGCCGCCGCCAACGTCATCAACGGCATGGGTGGCGCCGACACGATGATCGGCAACGATGGCAGCGACATTTATTATGTCGACAACGCCGGTGACCTGGTCATCGAAAGCAATGCCAGCAGTACGAGCGGCGGCATCGACATGGTCGTTGCGACCTTGTCGCATACCCTGGCGAGCAATGTCGAGAACCTGCGCCTGAGCGGAACCGCTGCCATGAACGGCACCGGCAACACGCTCGCCAACCTGATCTACGCCAACAATGGCGTGAACGTTCTCGACGGCAAGGAAGGCACGGACACCCTGTCGTATGCCGACACGACGGCCGCCAGCGGCACCACGGCCGGCGTCACGCTCAACCTGGCGACGCTCAACAGCGCGGGCCAGGCAAGCGCCTCCGGCGCCTCCGGCAAGGACCTCGTCAAGGGCTTCGAAAACCTGATCGGCTCGCGCTACAACGACGTCTTCACCGGCACATCGGGCACCAACGTGCTCAATGGCGGCGCCGGCAACGACACGCTCAAGGGCGGAACCGGCAAGGATACCTTCGTATTCAATACCGCACTGAGCGCCAGCGGCAACGTCGACCGGCTGTCGGACTTTTCGGTGCTGGACGACACCATCCATCTGGACAATGCCGTCTTCACCAAGCTGGCCACGACGGGCACCCTCAACAGCGCCTACCTGCGCGTCGGCAGCGCTGCACTCGACACCAACGACTACCTGCTCTTCAACAAGGTCACCGGCGCGCTCAGCTACGACGCGGACGGCTCGGGCAGCGGTGCGGCGATCCAGTTCGCAACGTTGACGGCCGGCTTGTCGCTCCTGAACACGGACTTTTTCGTGATCTGAGGCGCTTGCGCCCGGTGCTCGCGGCACCGGGCGCAACCGGATTTCCCTACGTCCTTAGAGATGGAAGTCGCCGCCGGGAGGGTCACACAACAAAGAAATCGCCCGCGTCCAGAAGAGGTTTCGAACCAAGCGTTGCAATCTGGATTGCGGCCGCGCTCCCGATACCATCCTCATCGAAATACCGAGCGCCGGTGGCCTGGTTGTAAATGATGCGATCTGCGTAGTCATTGGCAGCCGCTCGCAACTGGAATTTGCTGGCCGCCAGGGCTACGCCGGAAGAAGGAACGTACATTCCTAGCGAGAAGACTGCGTCGTCGAGAACGATCTTGTCCACTGCGTGCACGAAATCGGTAATCGTATCGATATTCGTACTGTGCTGGATGGTATTGAAGACAAAGCTGTCGCTCCCGGCGCCGCCGGTCAAAACGTTGCTCGCGCCATTGCCGGTGATCTGGTTGCTCGCTGCGTTTCCGGAGCCGTTAATGGCGGCAGTACCTGAAAGCGTGATTTTTTAAGGGGCGCGCCAAGGGCGTAACTGATCGACGACGTCACGGTATCGATACCGTTACCCGCGTATTCGATCACCAGGTCGCCAACGCGATCAACGACATACTGTCGTTGCCTCTGCCACCGATCATGCGGTCGTCACCGCCGCCGCCGTTGATGATGTTGTCGCCGTTATTGCCGACAATCTGATTGTTGGCCGTATTTCCGGTGGCGTTGGCATGGCCTGAGCCGGTCAGCGTGAGATTCTCGATGTTGGCTGACAAAGTGGCACTGCCGCTACTCAGAACGAGGTCTGTTCCGCCCCCTGCCAGTTCCACCACCTTGTCTTCCTCTCCCTGGACAAGATAGGTATCGTTGCCTGCGCCCCCGGTCAGGACGTTCGCCAACGCATTCCCCATCAGCGTATCGTTGTGGCTCGTTCCAATGGCATTTTCGATTCGGGCTTCGGTAATCTGCGTCATCCCTTGCGTCAGGGCGGTAACGAGATTCGAACTATTGGCGGCCAGTGTCACGACGGTGCCGAAGCCAAGCTGCTGAACCAGTTCGTTGTAAAACCGCTCGTTTCCGGCCGTAACGGCAAAGATTGGCACAATGCCGCTTGCAACGAGCTTGGCTTTGAGGAGCGGGATCGTCGGATAATCTTCGACCTCTATCAAGGCATCGCCATCGTTCGCGACATGGGTGGTATCGCCCGCAATATGGTAACTGGCGTCAGTCATCAGGATGGCCGTGCGGAAAGAACCGGTCCGGAAACCGACTTCGCTTGCGTGCGTGGCGGCATGGAGCAGAGCCTCGAGCTGGGCTTCGGGCAAGTCTCCGCCGTTTCCGGTCGTGAGCTTGCCAAGTGCATTGCTCAGGGCTGCCTGGCTGCTGGTCAGCGCCAGATCGGTACGGTAAACGTAACCGTCCTTGTCGTTGAAGGAAGCAAGTCCAAACCGGTTATCGATTTGAATGGAGGAAATCGCGGACGCGACCTGCGGCACCAGCGCCGCCACTGTCGCCACGTCGTCGCTGAAGGATCCTGAGCTGTCCTGCAGGAACAGCACGTCAAGCGGCGCATCGACCACGCCGCCAGCGGCCAGCGTCACCATGCGTCCGTTGATATTGCTGGTGCTGGCAGGAGAAAGATCGATGCTTACCCCTCCGGTCTCCCCGGAGGCGTCAAGCGTGTCGATGCCGAGCGAATCCTCGATCATGATCGACCCGGAAGTGCCTGCCACGACATACGTGTCATCGCCGGCACCGCCATTCATGGTGTCGTCACCAACCGCGTCGATCATGCGGTCGTTGCCGACCTCACCGTTCAACTGATCGTTTCCGGCTCCGCCGCTCAAGGTGTCGTTGCCCGCCTTGCCGTTAATAAGATTATTTGCGCCGTCGCCGTTCAGGTTGTCGTTGTAGCTGCTGCCCCACAGATTCTCGATGCTGGTCAAGCTATCGATACCGGAGCCTCCGGTCGATTGGGAAACCAGATTCAGGGCGACCGTTACGCCCGCGGCCGCACTTGCATAGCTCACGGTATCGTTGCCGCTACCGCCATTGATGACGCTGTTACCGACGTTCGCGCTGATCAGATTATCGAGGCCATTGCCGGTTCTCGACATTGCCCCGCTGCCGACCAGCGTCAGGTTCTCGATCGAAGCGAATGCCGCCAGTGAGAAACTGACGGTCGATTGCACGGTATCCGTGCCGCTGCTGTCGATGATCTTGTCGGTGCTGGTGTCAACCTTGTACAAGTCGTTGCCGGATCCGCCGTCCAGTGAATCGACGCCGCCCCCGCCCTCCAGGGTATCGTTACCGGTCAGACCCGACAGCGTGTTGTTGGCGCTGTTTCCCAACAGCGAATTGGCCGAGGAATTACCCGTTCGGTTAAGCGCGCTTGAGCCCATCAGCTGCAGATTTTCCACGCCAGCAGCCAGGATATGGGTCACGTAAGCCTGAACCTTGTCGGTACCGCCGGCACTGGTTTCCGTCACCTTGTCCCGAGGTGTCGCGCACCATGTAGGTATCGTTGCCTGCACCACCAACCATGGTATCGGCCCCGGCTCCCCGGTCGATCAGGTTCGCGGCCGCATTGCCGGTGATCCGGTTGGCCAATGCGTTACCTGTACCATTGATGGCTGCCGACCCGGCAAGGACAAGGTTTTCGATCGTGGTTAGGGAAGCCAGGCTGAAACTGACCGTCGAATTGACCTGGTCGACGCCACTGGCGTCAAGAATGGTGTCTGTCGTGGTATTGACTAGGTAGGTATCGTTACCCGCGCCGCCGTTCAGGACATCGATGCCCGCGCCGCCGTCGAGGGTATCGTTGCCGTCGCCACCGACTAGGGAATTATTCGCCGCGTTGCCAGTCAGTTTGTTTGCGTTAATGTTGCCGGTTGCTGAAATCGCCGCTGTACCTGTCAGACTGATATTCTCGACATTGAGAAGGCTGGCGATGGAATACGATACGCTCGCATTGACCGTATCGGCTCCCTCATTGGCCAGCTCGGTAACGCCGTCGCTGGCGGAGTCGACCACGTAAACATCATTGCCTGCGCCGCCGAGCATGGTGTCCTGACCGATGCCCCCATCAAGACTGTCGTTACCCTCGCCACCGACCAGGCGGTCATTGCCGCCCGCACCGATCAGCGTGTCATTGCCGTTCAGGCCGCTCAGCACATTGCTGGAATTATTGCCCCCGATGACGTTGTCGTTGGCATTGCCAGTGCCATTGATCGCGTCGCTCCCGGTTAACGTGAGGTTCATCTGATAGGCTTCAGTCAACGTTGTGGTTACCGCCGCCGTAAGGTCTTGTGTGAAGTTGGACAGCTTTGACAGCTCAGCCGCGGACATGCCAGCCAGATATGCTGTCCAGCGACGCCATCGCGTTGGCCAGCGTCTTGGCGGCGGCCTCATCCGCTGCAAATCCATAGTAATGCATCATTTTTTTTGTTTCGCCAGGCGCCAGCGTGATGGTGTATGAGGTCGTGCCCGTATCGTAGCTGGTAAAACTGGCGGACGAAGGCGATTTGGTACCGCCTGATACCACATGGGCCATTTGTTGGCCCTTGTAAGCAGGCGATGAATGCCCTGCAATGGACCAATCATCGCTTGCCGAATAGGTGGAATCCCCATTCGAGGTCGATACAACCCGTGTCGCAGAGTCGAAATAAATGTTGTCGGCGATCGTTACGGTAAAGGATTTTACCGTGGTGCCGGTATTGGCGAGCGTCTCGAGCTGACGCAGGAAGCCTGTTCCGATGTAGCAACTCCGGGTCACCGTGAGTCCATTGCTGGTGCTCGTGGCTGTAACGGTGTGTGAATTGGCTGTCGTTGTCGGCGCGCCCCAGGACAAGTACGCGGCAAACGATGCATCACTGGGGGTAACGCTGAACGAGGTTCCATCGAATACCGAATAGCCGCTGACGTAGGCATTATCGATGTTCCCCCGATTATCCAAATACCAGGTTTTTCCCGAAGCATCGGTACGTGTCAGCACTGTTTTTTCCTCAAAGATTTGATGTCAAATTGGTGATGCTGCGCAAATCACGATGGCGAACGACAGCCGGGAGAAATGAATATTCAACAATGTCGAATATTCCAGTTCAATTTATCGTGATTAAAATTATAACTATGAATACTGCAAAAAAGGAAACTAATCACCAATGATCGTCTGCCGGTTGAACAGGCGAGAAAAACTTGGGTATGCGATTTCTGAGCGCAAGCGGTCACTGTCACCATCAACCGCGGATGCGGTCTGCGCCAGGAGGAGAGAAAAGCGGATGTCGATCTATTGAAGCCGGAGAGTTGAGGCCACCAGCGCCAATGCAAGCGAACCATGCGACCCGTGTGCAATCCGGTGCGTTTGAATCCTCAAAGCCGATAGAAATTACTGGCCAGTCGAACAGCGAGGTGCAGGGTTCACCGGTCCATGCGAGGCATGGACCGGCTATTCCGAATGCGATCAGTACAGGCCGAAATCGCCCACCGCGAGGTTCGGCTGGCCGACGACCGTTACCACGAGCTCCAGCTCGTCCGCGGTGATCGTGTTGCCGGCATCGTTGCTGGTGAACTTGAAGACGGCCGAACTGTAGCCGTCGTCCACGACAAAGAGGCGTTCAGCACCAATTGCAAATGCATTGTCAGCCGTGCCGAGGGCGTCGATCACAGCCGATGCGGTAATGGAAGAGGACGAACCAGGGTAAGTGTAGCTATCGAACGAATCGAGGACGTTCGCACTGACGATCACCATTTCGGCCGTGCTGGAGAAGGTGCCGCCGGCCGTGGGCTTGGTCAATGCGCCTTCAATGGCAAGGTCGCCGTCGCCGACGAGTGCACGCGCCAGTTCGATCCGATCCGACTCTTGACTGAAATCAATGATTTTGTGTCCAGACTGGAAGTCTCCAAAGGAGCCGACGTTCGACAACGACGCTGCCGAGAATCGGAACTTGTCATTGCCAGCTCCTGGCGACGCTGCGCCATCGTCGCCGTACATGATGTCCTGGCCGGTGAGCCCCCACGAGTCCGGAACAATCGCTCCCGCGTAGAGAATGTCGTCTCCTGCACCGCCGTAGATACGATCGGATCCGCCGGCATCTGCCAGGATGATGTCATTGCCCTCACCACCGCTTACATTATCGGCGCCACCGCCGCCATCGAGCGTGTCATTGCCGGCGTTACCATACAAGGTGTCGTTGCCCTCGCCGCCCGACAGTTTGTCCGCACCCGCGGCACCAAACACGGCGTCCTCACCGGCACCGCCGTTCACCGTATTCGTGCTCGTGTCGCTACTCGTGTTGTATTGTTCACCGGCGTACAACTGGTCGTTTCCGTCTCCGCCTTCGATCAGGTCAGCGCCGAGCCCGCCGGAGATCATGTCGTTATTGGCGTCGCCATACAGCTTGTCGGCCGCCGAGCCGCCGTAAATCGTGTCATCCCCCGCATCGCCATGGATCGTGTTACCAAGATCGGCCGTCGTCGTCGTTGGTGCCGGGTAAGCGTACGGGCTGGCATATTCGTTACCGTACAATTGATCGTTGCCGGAACCGCCATTCAGGATATCGGCGCCAAGGCCGCCAAACACGGTATCCGCGCCATCTCCGCCATTGAGCGTATCGTTACCACCATTGCCGCGCAGGGTGTCCGTGCCGCCGAAACCATTGATCGTATCATTGCCGGAACCGCCATACAGCCGGTCGGTCGTCGTATTTGCGAGGCCGTTCTGCAGCGTGACGGAGCTCGTGCCGGTGTACTCGAGGCCCTCGATGTTTGCAAAGCTGCTGTACGAGGTCAGGGTGGCCGATCGGATCATGTCGATGCCTTCCCCGGCGGCTTCCACGATGGTATCGCCTGCATCGATGACATACACGTCATCGCCGGTACCGCCAATGAGCCTGTCCGCGCCTGCGTCGCCGGCGAGGATGTCATTGCCGGCCCCGCCGTACAGGGTATCGTTGCCGGCACCGCCAGAAAGACTGTTGGCGTTTTCATTACCATACATCATATTGGCAAGCCCGTTTCCGGTGGCGTTGAGCGCTGCCGAGGACGGTACAACGTCCAGTTTCGTGTACGGCGACGACACGCCACCGGACATACCGACATACCTTTCGCTGTCGACCATGCCAGCCACCTCGTGCACTTTGTTCAGTGCATCCAGGGCTTTCTTGTCATAGGTCGCCTGGCCTCCGGCAAGCACGAAACGCTCGATGCCCTCCTTGTCGCCACCGGTATCCGACGTCATCAGGTACAGCGTGTCGCTGGTGCCTGAGGCATCATTGACATCGGTATTGGCGTTCATCACTATATAAAGATCGTTCCCGGCGCCGCCCAGCAAGATATTGTCCGCAGCAGGTCCTGCCATTGCCAACAAGATGTCGTCGCCGTCTCCCCCGTCGACCACATCGGTCGCGTTCGTCTGCACAGGCCAGTAGCTCGAAGGAGCATTGTTGTTGAAATCTCCTGTCAGGATGTCATTGCCCAGACCGCCAGCGATATAGTTCTCGCTGGAGTTACCGATAATCACGTCAGCCTTGTCGCCGCCTTCGGCATACCATGCCTGTGACGTACCATTACCATTGAAGGTATCGTCGAGCACCAGCGCTTCGACGTTCAGGCTTTGGCTCATGCTGAAGTCGACTTTCGACAAGACGACGTCGGTTCCCGTATCCGTGGAAAGCTCGGAGATGACTTCGCCGGCTTCGTCGATGATGTAGATGTCGGAGCCAGCACCGCCGGACAGCGTGTCCGCCGCACCATCGGCCTGGCGGGCGGAATTCCTGATGAACGTATCGCGCAGCATGGTGCTGTTTTCGGCTCCACTTACGCTGCCGCCGTACAGAATGTCGTCCCCGGTACTGCCCTGGACATTATCAATGCCGGCACCGCCGACGACGACGTCATTCCCGGCACCGCCCAGAATCGTGTTCTTGCCGGCGCCGCCGATGAGAACGTTGTCGAGGCCATTGCCTGTCACCGTGGTGTTACTTGTTCCGGTATAGACGAGATTCTCGATCGAATTAGCGTACGTACTGAACGCAATGCTCGTCTTCATGCCCACCATCGTGTCGATGCCTTCGCCTGCCAGTTCGGTGACGACATCAGTAGCGTCTGCATAATAGATATCGTTACCCTTGCCGCCGACCAGCGTATCGCCGCCCGCGCCGCCGTTCAGGCTGTCGTCCCCGTTCCCGCCTTCCAGCTTGTCGGCAGCGGCACCGCCAACCAGCGTATCGTTGCCGTCGTAGCCGAACAGACTGACCGCCCCGGTACTTCCGGTGGCGTTAAGTGCATTCGATGCACTATTGCCGTGCAGGGTCGCTGCACTCGTACTGATATAGTTCAGACCCTCGATATTGGCGAAATTACGCAGGTCGAGGTAGCGTCCGCCTTTTTCACTCGTGAAGATCGAATCGAAGCCGCCGCGCGCTGTTTCTAGAATAATGTCCTCAGCGGTGATATCGCGGTAAGTGTCGTTTCCAGTCCCGCCGATCAGTACATCGATGTCCGCATCCACGCCGGCGTACAAGGTATCGTTGCCATCCCCGCCCTGCAGATTATCGGCACCTCCATAGCCGAACAGGGTATCGTCCCCCTTGTCGCCATAGAGAATATCGGCAATCGCCGTCGATGCATTCGCCTTGATTACATTGTTGAAGCTATTGCCTTTGAGCGTAGCCGCCAGGGTGCCGGTGTAGGTCAGGTTCTCGATCGCCACCGATGAATCCAGCGCATAGGTCCTCGACCCGTTCAGTACACTCGTCTTGATCGTGTCCACGCCGCCGTAGTAGTTCTCGGAAAACTTATTGAGGAGTGAGCTGACGATATAGGTGTCGTTAAAGCTGGTGCCTATAAGGATTTCAATGGATGAGGTCGCGGTAATATCGAGACCGCCTGCACTATTCTGGACTGAGGTCGCCATGATGTGTTTTATACAGTTTTAAAGGTGTGAAGGTAGGCTAGAAACCGTCGCGGCGTGGAGAAAGCCGTATGCGGTCTCGAATCAATTCGAGAATCTCGGGTGGAATGTTTATCAACGATACATTTGAACGAATGTTTTTGGAAACGGACTTGGATTATTCGCAGTTTCTCTTTGTATCGATGTCGAAGCGACTGACAGTCTAGCAGAGCCCGGATCTTTGTGTCCACAAAGAAATAGATAGACTATTTAAACTTGCGTGCAACAATACGACAATAAAAATGCATATCGCAAGCCGGGCTGAGACATAGACGGCTCGCTACATGAATGAGATCTTCAGGCGCTGGCTGAATACCGTTTTTCCCCAGTTTAAAAAGCGTTGAATATGCGATTGATCCGTTGTAACGGAAAATCTGGATCAGGAGTGCAAGCAATTGCACTCCTGATTCACGTCCGTGAATACCGGTTCGACGCCGCTTCCCGCGTTCGAACGAACGCGGCAGGCGCCTACTCTTCGCTCATCGAAGAATGCATGCGGTCGCTTAACGGCTTGAGCAGGTAATTCATCATCGTGCGCTCGCCGGTGCGCACGAACAATTCCACCGGCATGCCGGGACGGATGCCGAGGCGATGACGCGCGATGTCGCGGGCGCCCTGCGGCGTCACCTTCGCACGCACGACGTAGAATGGCATGCCGCTGCGCTCGTCCACGCTGCGGTCGGCCGATACCTGAGTGATTTCGCCTTCGATATGCGGCGTGCGGTTGACGTTAAAGGCCGAGAAAATCAGATCGATCTTCAATCCCGGCTGCACCTTGTCGACCAGGTTGACCGGCAATTGTCCTTCCACGATCAGCGGGTCGCCGCTCGGTACGATATCCATCATGCGAAAGCCTGCCGGCACGACCCCGCCCTGCGTGAAGACGGCGAGACCGACCACCGTACCGGCCGCCGGCGCCCTCACCTCGGCATTGGTCAGTTCGAAGTTCTGTCCGGCCAGGCGGGCGCCGAGCGCTTCGGCCTCGCGGCGTACATCGGCCAGCATGGTGCGCACTTCCTTCTGGTATTCCTCGTTGCGCTGGGAACGGCGCAAGGTCATTTCCATGACCTGGCGCTGCAGGCGGCCGACCTGGCCGATGTCCTCGGAAATATCGCCGCTCAGCTCGGCATTGGCGCGCTCGAGTTCGAGCAGGCGGGTGCGCGCCACGAAACCTTCGCGCGCCAGGTTGCGCGTGCTGTCGAGTTGCTCCTTGAGGAAGCCGGCCTGCCTGTTCTTGCTGTCGCGCGACTCCTGCATGGCCGACATCTGCAAGCGCAGGCCGGCCACGTTTTCGTCGAAGGCATTGAGTTCATTGCGCAGCGAGGTCTGGCGCGATACCAGCAACTGCTGTTGCAAACGCATCATCTCGGCCAGGCGTGGCTCGCCGCGCCGCGCTTCCAGCTCAGGCGGGAACACGATTTTCGACTGTCCGTCGCGTTCGGCGCTCAGCCTCGCCTCGGTGGCACGTACAGTGAAATACTGGCCCTGGGTCATGTCGAAGGCCGAGCGCGCCAGCACGGGGTTCATCCGCACCAGCACCTGGCCCGCCTTCACCACGTCGCCATCGCGCACCAGGATCTCCTGTACCGTGCCGCCCACCAGGTGCTGCACCGCCTTGCGGTTCGATTCCTTGGCCACCGTGCCGCCCAGTGGCACGCCCTTGTCGAGCGGCGCAAGGAATGCCCACAGCAGGAAGCCGCCCACGCCGAGCAGGATGATGAGCCAGCCCAGGCGTGCGTAGGCATCGGCATCGGTGTCGACCCCGTCGACGAGCGTGAAATCGACATTGTTCTGCACCCGCTTCATGATTGTTCCTCCGCCAGGACGGGCGCGGCCGCGACACGCGCCGCCTGCTGCTCCTGCTGCGCTTTCTGTCCGATATTCTGCAAGGCCGCCATCACCTGTCCGGTCGGGCCAAAGAGCTGGCTGCTGCCGTCGCGCAGCAGCAGTAATTTGTTCGTCACGCCGATCAGGCTGGTCCGGTGGGTGATCAGGACGACGGTCTTGCCGCGCGCGCCCAGGTCGCGCACCGCCTGCGCGAGTGCCATTTCGCCCACATCGTCCAGGTTCGAATTCGGCTCGTCGAGCACGATCAGCGATGGCTCGCCATACAGCGCGCGCGCCAAGCCCAGGCGCTGCTTCTGCCCGCCCGACAGCCCCGCGCCGCCGTCGCCGAGAACGGTGTCATAGCCGTTCGGCAGGTGCAGGATCATGTCGTGCACACCGGCGGCCTTGGCCGCCCGCACCACCAGTTCGGCATCGATCTCGCCGAAGCGCGCGATGTTCTCGCTCACCGTGCCGCCGAAGAGCTCGATCGACTGCGGCAGGTAGCCGAGGCTCGGACCCAGCTCTTCCTTGGCCCATTGGTAGACGTCGGCGCCGTCGAGCCGGACCTTGCCCGCGGCGGCCGGCCAGACACCCACCAGCAGGCGCGCCAGCGTCGACTTGCCCGAGCCGCTCGGTCCGATGATGCCGAGCACGTCTCCGGGTGCGATGGCAAAGCTCAATCCCTTGAGCACGGGCGCCTGGGTACCGGGCGGCATCGCGGTGACACCTTCGACCGACACCGCGCCCAACGGCCGCGGCAGCGGCATGCCGCTTTCGCGCGCGGGATTGGCCTCCAGCAGCTTGTTGAGCCGCTCCCAGGCGCTGCGCGTGCCGCTCCACGATTTCCAGACGCCGATGATCTGCTGCACCGGTGCCAGGGTACGACCCACGAGGATCGACGCGGCAATCATCATGCCGCCCGATATGGCGTTTTCCAGCACCAGCAAGGCGCCCAGTCCCAGCACCAGAGACTGCAGCGATACTTGCACGAACTTGGTGACGGCGCCCACCACGCCCGCTTTTTCGCTGGCTTCGGCCTGTACCCGCAGGAACTTTCCGTGGAAGTCGAACCAGCGCCGCATCAGGTTCGGCAGCATGCCCATCGATTCGATCACCTCGGCATTGCGCAGGTTGTTCGTCGCCAGGTTGCTGGCCGCGATCGCCATGGCATTGGCCTCCGCCAGCGGCGCGTGTGTCACCCGTTCGTTGATGTAGGCCAGCGCCAGCAGGACCAGCGCCCCGCCCAGGGCGAACGCGCCGAGCACCGGATTGAACACGAAGATCACGGCGAGGTAGATCGGGAACCAGGGCGCATCCAGGAACGCAAACAGGGCATTACCCGTCATGAACTGGCGAAGGTTCGTCAGGTCCTGGAGCGCCTGGCCGGCGTTGGCGCCGCTTTGCTTCAGGTTTTGCTGGAAGGCGGCGCTATAGATGCGCCTGTTGAGCTGCATATCGAAGTGCGCCCCGACACGCACCAGCATGAAGGTGCGGACCAGTTCGAGTGCCGACATCAGAAAATAGGCGCCCAACATGATCATGGTGAGCATCCACAGGGTCGTTTCGTTCCGGCTGCTCAGGACTCGGTCATAGACCTGGAGCATATAGAGCGACGGCGCCAGCATCAGCAGATTGGTGATCGCGCTGAAGGCGCCGACGGTCAGGAACGACTTTCGGAAACCAAGTAAAATCTGTTTGATTTCGCTATTATTGTTTGGGTTTCTGGTTTTCATGGACGGGCTGGAAGACGGCGACACATGGCTTGCAATGAATGGTCGGCCGAAGCGGCGTTCACGAAGGCACAAGACATTGCTCTGAAGAATTTCGCTGGATTATATTCAAAACTTTCCGTTGAAAACTAAAACTTTGTCACAGCACCCATAATTACAACACTCCGTGGAGCGGCTCCGGTCATGTTGCCGCGCAGGCGCGCGGTCGGCCTCACCCGCGTGCGGTGAAGGCGCGCACGAGAATGGCCAGCTTGCGCCACTGGCGCCGCACCCAACCCAGACGCAGCTTCTCCAGTTCGCCCGTGTTTTCCAGTACCGTGCGCGTAGCGACGATTTCCCGCAGCACCGCTTCGCAGTTCGTGTATCCCTTCAGTTTCCAGTCCCAGTACACTGGATAACGCAAGAGGGTGCCGGCGACCAGTTCATCCAGGCTGAGCCGCCGTGTGCGCCGGTCGAAGGCCACGCCCGTCGCCAGCACATCTTCGGTCAGGCCCCAGCCGGCATAGAAGGGCTGGCCGTACACCACCACGCGTTTGCCGCGCAACAAGGCGTCGAAGCCGGTCAGCGAGGTCATCGTATGCACCACGTCGCAGGCGTCGATGCAGCTGACGACCGACAGGCGCGTCTCGATCAGGTCGGCGAACGAGCCCGCCTGCGCCAGCGCGACCACGCCGGCGCGGTTGCCCGACATGACATCAGGGTGCGGCTTGTAGACGATAAACGCGTCGGGATGGGCTTGCCGGGCCGCCTGGAGCAGGCCGAGGTTGGTCTTGACGTCCACGCAACCGTAGCGGATCGACGCGTCGTCCTCGACCTGGCCCGGCACGAACACCACTTGCCTGCCTGCGCTCAGCCAGGCCGTTCGCTCGCGCGGTTCGAGGTTGTACTTGGTGACGCCATGCCGCACGATGAAGGCGCGCACGGCGGCCGCGCGGCGTAATTCATCCTCGTCGAAGACGGCATCGGCGAGCATTTCCTCCAGCCGCGACGGTTGCGTCGGATCGAAATAGATGCCGCGGTCGTCGAGCACCAGGCACAGGGGACGGATCAAGTCCGAGCCGAGGCCGACGGAGCGCGTGAACCCGTCCTCCATGCGCACCAGGCGGGCACCCGTGTCCTGTGCGAGCGGTGCCACCCCGGGCGGCGCGTCGCGGCCCCAGAACACCAGGTCGTCACCCGGTGCGGGACCCAGCTGCGCCGCCTGCGCCGCGTCCGCGACGAAGACCACCCGCGCGCCGTCGAGCGACAGCAGGGGCTTGACGTTGGCGGCCTTCCAGCGGCGAAAGCCGACGCAGATCATGCGCCCCTGCTCCCTTGCCATGTCGCGCTGGCGCACCAGCCAGGCGATGACATCGAAGATGGTGCCGCGTTCGCCGGTGACCGGATTCAGGTAGCGCGTGTAATGAAAATAGGCTGCGGCAAACAGTTCGTCGACCGAACGGCGGCGCCCTGCCGCCACTCTACGCTCGCACAACTGGCGGTCGTCGGTGCTGCCCCAGCCGGCATACCAGGGAATGCCGAACACGCTCACGGGTTTGCCGGCAAGTAGCGCCTCGAAACCCATGGTCGAGGTCACGACGTAGACGCGGTCCATCCGTTCGATCAGGCTGAGCGGGTTGATGGCCTGGCGCAGCACGACGGTGCGCGCATCGTCCTGCACAGCCGTCAGGTAACCGCCCTTGTGGCCGGCGCTCACTTCCGGATGGGTTTTCACATACACGGTCGCGTCGGGATGTTCGTCACGGGCCGCTGCCAGCATGCGCGCAAACGTGCTGCGATCGGCACCGCCCAGTGCCACGCTCAGGTCGCCGTCGGTCTGGTCGATCACGAGAATGCGCTCGCGGTCGCCTTCGCGCAGCTGCGCCGGATCGAGCAGCGGAGCATGGTTGTACTTGCTGAGGCGATGCGCCAGCACGAGCGCCTTGGCGCGCGCGGCCTCGTCAACGATCCCCGCCAGCATGTCGGCATCCGAGGCGAGCAGCCGTTCCAGCGCCGAGGGCCGGGTGCTGTCGTAGTAAATCCCCAGTTCGTCGACCACCAGGGACAGGCCGGGACTACCGCTCCCGGTGCCGTATGAACGCAGGAACCCGTCCTCGAGCCGCAGGCAGGGCTCGCCCGTCCGCGCGGCATACGCTTCGGCGCGCCTGGCGCTGGGCTTCGCGCCCCAGCCCGCCCACGCGACGGTGCCGTCGGTACGCAGCGGCAGCAGCGCCACGCTCAGCTTTTTCCCGAGGAGGCGGGCCAGGAAGGGCTGGCGCCACACGCCGGCGCTATACGCCGGCACGCGCACGACAGGGACCGTCACAGGCCCACCACCGCGGCGATTTCATCGAGACGACGCGCCCAGGTATGTTCGCGCAGCACATACTCGGCGCCGGCGCGCGCACGCTCCAGGTCATCCTTGCTGGCGCCCTCCTTCAGGCGTCCGAACAGGCTGTTCGCCTGTTCGGCGTCATGCACGACGTGGCAGTAATCCTTGAAATAGCGGTCGACGGCCGGACTCGGATTGGTCACGGCGATGCCGCCGCAGGCTAGGATCTCGATCAGGCGGCGCGAATACATGGTTGCCGAATCCTGCACCGTATTCACGTTCAGCGACACGAGATAGTCCTTGTAGACCTGCCCCGTCGCTTCATGGGCAATTGCGGGAATCGCCTCCATGCCAGGCAAGTCCGGAAATCGGTAGACGGCGGCCTTGCGGTCCGAATTGCGGTCGATGACGGTCAGTCCGAGTCCCTGCCTGTAGCTGGCCTCGAACAACATGTCCTGCCATACGCGACGCCGGCTGTGGATATGCGTGCTGTAGCTGCCGACGAAATTGGCGCGCCGGTACTTGAAGTCAAAGCCGGTGAAGTCGTGGGTGCGCGGCTGTACCGGGAACATCAGGGTATTGACGGTCACGCCCGGGCCTACGCGTTCGCGGTAGGTCGGAATGCAGTTCTCGTCGACGGTGAAAATATGGTCGAAGTGGACCGCACTGTCGATGAAGCGCTCGAAATGCACCCCGTCTTCCTTGTTCCAGAACACCGTCGGAATGCCCAGGTCGCGCGCATAAGCGACCATCTCGACGAGGCTGCGGTTGGACCGGCGCGGCTCGTCCTTGTACGCGGCGATCCGGTATTTCCATGCCTTGCGCACGCCGTGCCAGGCCGATTCGACGAACAGGAAATCGGGCCGACGCATGCGCAACACCCAGCGGTAATTGAGCGGCGTCACGTGCAGAATCCTGCCTTCGGGGGCAAGGCAGGCGCCCGTCAACTCATCCGCTACCAAGGCAATTCGCATACGTCATTTACTCCGTTGTGTCGTGTCGAGGGCCAGCATGCGCGAGGCCGTCTTGCCAATCATCTTCAGCAGTTTCTTGCGCCAGCGCCGGGGTCGCAGGCCGCCCAGCTGTAACTTCGTCTTGCCCACCAACATCGCGAGCCGCTCGGCCGCGCTCAGGCACCGGTAGTAGGCTTTCTCGTCGTGCATTTGCTCGACTGCCGTGGTACGCTGAAATGCTTCTTCGCCCAGCGCCATCGCATCGATCGTCACCACGCCGGCCACCGGCACAGTGCCCCGCTCCATCAGGGCCAGTGCGGTGACGCTGTCGATGACCTCGACCTTGCCCGCTAGGGCTTTCAGGAATTGCTCGAAGCGTTCGATACTCTCCGGCAGCGGCGTTGAAAAATGGCCGTTCTCCAGTTCCTTCGAAAACGACCAGGAATGCATGACCAGCACCGCGATGGCCTCGTCGCCCATCTGCCGGTAGAAGGACTCGAGCGCCATCATCATGCGTGGCACGTCGTGGCAGGACGCGTGATTGAAATTCAGGTGGTAAAACTTCTCCTGCGTCTTGTACAGGTTCAGGCAGGACACCGGCACTTCGAAGCAGCCGTTGTCCCAGCGGTACTGCGGGAGGCGCCCGGCCTTGAACAGCTGGTTATCGCTGGTGGCGACATAGCTGCTGTTGAGCCTGACGCCGTGCCGGCCCATCGCCCGCACGGTGGCCGGCCCGTAGCGGTAGCCGCCGCCGCGGAACGCAACCGGCGCCACGCCGGTTGCCGCGACCTGACGGCTGCACAGGAATTCGAACATGGCGTCACCTTGTTCGTCGGTCGCATTGTTCGCCAGTTTCAAGCGCGGCAGCCCGCGCTCCGCCCAGAACGCGTCCGGGAAAATCTCGGGGTGCGCATGCAACTGCAAGTCATGGCCGCGCGCATGGATCTCGCGTGCCACCTCCTGGATCTGCTCGCCCCACAGAAATTCCTCGACGTAGTCGAGGAACATGACCAGCTTGACGCCGTACTTGTCGGCGATCGACATCATTTCGCCGATGCCGCCGCAACCGTGCGGGTAGCGGCCCCAGATCAGGCGTTCGACGTGGTCTTTCTCGGCGCGCCTAGGGAAGGCTTCCACGTCGATGGTGATCATTAAGCGGTTAGTCATCAGTACGAATCCAGTAGCGTGCTGTGTGCCGCCTGCCCGCGGCGTGCGGCGGACAGAGCGATCATTGGCGAGGTGTGCGGTTGGTTAGCGGCGGATGAAACGCCGGGCGCCGGGCGCAACAGTGCAGTGCTTCGGAGACAGCGCCCCGAATTCCTCAGTCAGTCCCTTGTCCGCGAGTTTCCGGGCGGTTAACTGATTACGCACCAGGGTATTGTCGAGCGAAGGACATTCGCCACTTTGCTTGGTGCAATCGTCACGGCCGGATGCATCGCAGTACCAGTCGCTGATCGGCGTCGTTGCCCAGGCATCGGTAAAGTGGTTGGCCTCGACCTGGTTTCCGCCAGATCCATCGCGAAAGCGAATCGCATCGCCGCAACCGTTTTCGAACTGATTGTCTTTCACCAGGTTTCCGGTCGAGTTATGCGCCAGATAAATCCCGTGTAGCAAGCTGCATTTCTCGACATTCCGGAAGTCGATAAAACGATTGTTCACGATAGAGTTGTCGTCGCTGTTGACCAGCCTGATCACGGCCGTCGACGGCTTTCCGGCTCCGCGTTTTTGTTGCCCGATGGCTTCAAAGAAATTATTTCTGATGACGACTTTGCTGACTGCATTGTTCAGCTTGTTTCGCGATCCGTTCAAGGTGATTGCCGTCAAATAGTTCTGGATGCGGAATCCGGAAATCCTGAGATTGGCGGGCTGTTGTACGCGTCCAGTCACGGTCAGCCAGGTCAGGTCCGCGCCCGCCCCATCAAATACGGGGCGGCCTGCGTCCTCCACCGCGGCGATCGTCAGGCTGCCGCCGGGCGCGGCGCCCGGCGTTGTGGCGCTCTGCGCCACATATCGCCCCGGCAAAACCCGAATTGTGACGTTCACGCTGCCTTCCTTGAATTTGTCTTGCGCAAGGCTCAGTGCGTCCTGCAAGGTGGACAACGCCGACTCCGGCGACTTGCCGTCCGCTTTGACGGCGGCTGCCGGGCCCAAATAAATCACCGCATCACGGCCTGCGCCCTTGGCAAACGAAGGGAGCGCAACCGCGCACAGGCAGAAGGCTACTAAAAATTTACGAACCATGGGTATCTCCTTATTCTTCCAGCGCTGCGGGCTCTGACCAGCAGCACGGGTTCATGTTAATCATCGGGCACGACAACAGCCTGCTTGAACGCTCATTTATCCAGCATGGCGGGCGCTTCAAGCCGGCGCACCCGGCACGAGTGTTCTCCGATCGCCAAGCTGTATGCGTCAAGCCGGCCGTTCCGGCTGACCTCTAGTGCCAGCCGGTTACCCGCCTGTAGCGAAAGCCGCGAACCGTCGTCATCCAGGCATAACAGCGTCGCGAAAAGGACATTTTCGCCGGATTGCCGATATCCAAGCGCCGTGTTCGCAACCAGCGCGCCATCGCCCTGGCTGATCCATCCCTGCAGCCGGGGGGTCGCTACACCCTTCTCGAGCACGCTTGACATTGTGCCGTTACCTGCGGAGCAGATACTCAGCGTCCGGCCATTGCCTAGCTGCGTGAGGTAGGTATCGTCATGGCGGGACAGGTCAGCAAGATGCGGTGCGAAGTGAAACCACTGCGTAAAATCGCGAAGGGCATCGGCCTTCATCCGGTCGATCACCAGTACCCACGCATTGGGCGAATAGGCGATAAACCGGGAATGCCGGACGCCGTTCGCGCGCCTAACCTGCGCGTCCAGCAGGTAGCCCCACTCGTTGACGACCACTGCACCACGTGCCGAACCATGCCCGGCGTCCGGCCGCGCGCTCCGGCCGCCGCTGTCGCTTTCGCCATCGATCTCCACCGTGTTATGCGCACGCGCCGATCCCACATAGCTTCGACGCTGGTCGGCTCTTGACGCAAGCTTTCCCGCGTCACACAGGATATCTTCGCCTTCGAACCAGACGAACGAAAGCTCATCCGCCTGCGTCCGGACAAGACTGCCGGATGCTCCCGTCACGGCCAGAAGCGAGGCGTTCCTGACTTGGCCATTACCATCGTCGCGCACGATTACGTACCCAGCCGAATTAAGTATTTCTCCTCGCCCCTGGAAAGCCGTCGCGGTGACCGCGCCGTCCTGGGGACGGCCATCGGTGTCGCCGAACGGGATGGTCCGCCCATCGGGCATGACGAACCAGCGCATGACGTCTTCGGCTTTCGCGACCAGGGCGTCGAGGGCGGAGCGGCTAAACCAGCCGCAATCGCGCAGGCGTTTGATGGCTGCAATGGCGGCGGGCTGCAAGCCGGGAGAAGTCCCGAGATGGACGCCGCGGTCGTTGAATTGCAAGCCCAACAGCTTGCCCAGGACCTGGTCGAGGAAGGCTTCGATCCCGGGCCGGTAGCGCTCGTTGATGACCTGCGCCAATGCTGCCGCGCCATGCAGGTCGATGAATGTGTTCTTGCTGTATGCGACGGGACGCCGGCATGCCAGGTATGCAAGATGATGACGCACCATGTCGTCGAGCACCGTCTGCAAGGCCGCATCGATCGCAGCCCCATCGTGCGCGAGCTGGGAGATGACATACGCAAGCTTCATGGCCCGCAGGCCAACCGTCATGTCGGTCCAGGAGAATATGGACTCGCGCCTGTCGACATGGTGAAAGCGGTGCCAGTCGACGATCACCTCGAGCGGAAACTGCAGCCACTCGGGATCCATGGTTCTGCCGTGCTGGTAAAGATGGGCATCGAGCATCCGCCACATATGCAACTGGCCGCACCAGTTCGTATCCTTGTGCGGATCGCTGCTCCAGTCGAACGGAAACGCCAGCGGATACGGCTTGAGAGCAGCCCTGCCCGCCGGGATGAAGGAATAACGCCCTTCCTTGTTCTTTGCAGGAACACCTTTCGTTCCCAGGAGGTAGAGCTGGTTCGCACGGATCCGCGGTTCTGCCCGGCAGCTCGCAAGGTCCAGGCCCGCCTGGACAGCGCCCTGCCCGGGCATGGCGCCCCTGCTGTCGGACATGGCCAGCGCCATCCTGATCAGCTGCGGCGCCAGTTCTTTCGGCTCCGGGCCGTGCCCCGTATCGCTATCGAACATCAGCGACTCGATGCGCCCGGACCGACTGGGTCCGCCGCGCAGCGGCACGTTGAAGTGCTTGCAAAGTGGCGTGTAGTGCTGCCGGTAATGCACCGCATCCTGGATATTCTGGACAATCAGGCAGTTAGCCATCGGGGCGCCTGCAAGCGCCTCGATGGCGGACAGGCGCGTCCGTTCCGCAGCGTCCAGCGTCTCCAACGTGCGGCCGTTGAATGCGACGTCCAGGAACTGCTGGACAAAGCGCGCGGAGTACTTGCTGACGTCCGTTTGCGGATTAACGGCGACCGCTGTCGCGTCGCCGAGTGCTGCGGCCAGGGTCATCGCACCGAATCCGCCGGCGGAAGATCCGTAGCAGACGATGCGGTGCGACGGGACATGCAGGCGCTCGGCCACACTCCTGACGAGCCTTGCCATGGCGCGCGTCCAGTCGTTCTCCGCAGTCCCGACATACCAACCGATGTGAAGGTCTTGCGGCGCCAGCAGCAAGGTCGGGTCGGAGATATAAAGCACCGAACCCGGGAACATGGCGTGCCAGGTCCACCGGTCGAACTTGAGCAAGGGCTGCGTGGCCGGATCGCGGGCACCGGATAACAGCACGAACAAACGTTGCGCGCTACCTTGATGGAACAGGCACTCGAACTGTCCGTCGTCGAGCTTGACGGAAAAGCGCCCCTCCTGCAATGGCTGTGTTGAAAACCCGGTCAGGTCGCTGAATTCACCCCACTTGGTTTCCAGCGTCTGTTTCGTGATAGCCATCAAATCACGTCGTCAACGCTACGGCCCGAGATGCGCGTGAGGACGACGCCGGCCTTTTCGCCGATCTGTACCCACGTACGCTCGCGTTCCACCCATTTGCGGCCGTTCTCGCCAAGTCGGGCGCGCAGTTCAGGCGCGTCGATGAGCCGCTGCAGCGTTGCCGCAAGGCTTGCGGTATTGCCCTTCTCGAACACAAGGCCGGTGATGTCGTGCTGCACCATTTCCACCAAAGCGCGCACGCTGGAAACGACCACGGCCTTTTCCATCGCCAGTGCTTCGAGCGGCTTCATCGGTGACACCATTTCGCAGACCGGCAAGGGCTTGCGCGGGAAGGGTGCAACGTCGACCAGGGAATAATAGGCTTCGACTTCTTCATGGGGCACGCGGCCGGTCAGGATGAGCCAGTCCGAGAAGCCGCTTTCTTCGGCGATGCGGATAATTTCTTCGGTAATCGGCCCACGCGTCTGGCCAGAAGCGTTCTCGTTGCCGACCATCAGCAGGCGGAACTCGACGTTATCCTGCTTAAGCAATGCGCACGCCTCGGCGAGGTGTTCCAGGCCCTCATAGTCGACGAAGGTGCCGATGTATCCGATCACGGGAACGCCGGCCGGAATGGCAAGCTTCGCGGCCAGCGATTCGTCACGGGGAATCGGCTCGAATCGCGTCGGGTCGCACGAATTGGGCAACAGGTCGACGTGTGCATACGGAACGCCCCGATCGACCAGTTCCTCGCGCATCGGCTCGGTGAGGGTGAACACGTGGTCCGCCATCGCCGCGACGCCGGCTTCGAGCATCCTTTGCACGTGGAACGCCGGCGAGTCGCCGAACGCCATGTCGCGCGACAAACGGGTGATTTCCCACAGGCCGCGTACCTCGTAGATGAACGGAATGCCAAGACGGCGTGCGGCGATCAGGGCCGGCAGCGCCGTGATGTGATTCGAAGCCGCCATCACGACAGCCGGACGGTATTCGCGCAGACGCGCCTCCATGGCGTCAGCGGCGGCGAGCACGTATTCGCGCGCCGATACGCCAGCCCGCAGCGGTGCCAGCGTGCGGACATAGGCAATGTCGTCCACGGTATCGATCGGCGTCACGTCGTCTGCGGTCAGCTCGGGCTTGATATCGAGCGGGAAGCCCGGGCGGCTCAGCACAACGACATCCCAGCCTGCCGCGCGGATACCGGAGGCGACGCCGTGCGAACGGGTCGCATAGCCGCCCGACGAGTACGGGAGCGTGTTGTGCAGGACGTAGCAAAGCCGGCCAGGGATGGTGTCGATGGTCGTCACTTGCTTCGGCTGTGCCGCCTTGAGGACGGTAAGCAGGTACGCCGGCGTGGCCTGCATCTTCTCGAGCAGCTCGCGCTGCTTGCTCGACGGCTTGTCACCGAACACCTGCTCGAGCTCGAGGATAATGTCACACGACTGCGAGAAGTTGCGTGCACGCTGGGTTACCCAGAATGCGCCGCGCAGCACGCTTTCCGAGCGGTTTAGCACGAGCGCCTGCTGTGCCAGCGCGATCTCTTCCGATTCGTGACCGGCGGCGGCCAACAGCTTGCCAATGCGCAGCAGCTCGAGCGCCGCTTCTTTGTTGCGTACGCCAAACTTCCTGACAACCGCGTCAACAACGCTCTGGCTGCCGCCCTTCAGGAAGAGATCCTGGTAATAATCCGTATCGAGGTTGGCCTTGATCTGCTTGGTAAACGTGCGCCAGACACGCGCAGTTGTCGCATGCTGGCGCGCGCGCTCGCCCATTTCAGCCATCAGTTGCGGGTTGTCGATCAGGCGCTCCAGCGCGGTGGCCAGGTCGGCCGCATCGCCGGAATTGAACACGATGCCGGTGCTTTCATGCACGACTTCCTCGCAGAAAACAGGCAGGTTCGGCACGATGACCGGCATGCCCAGCGCCATTGCTTCCACCAATTTGATAGGTGGAATGATTTCACAAACGTGGTGCGGCTTGCGCGGAATGGCCACCGCGTTCGTTGCGGCCAGCTCGGCGCGCGCTCTGTCAGGCGGCAGTTTGCCGCGGAATTCCACCTGCTCCGACAGACCTGCTTCCTGGACCATGGCTTCGAGGGCGGCGCGCATGTCTCCGTCGCCGATCAGGCGGGCGTGCACACGCTGGCCGCGCTCCTTCAGGCGTCCGATCGCGTCGATCAGGACGTCGAGTCCTTCGTAGCCGACCATGGCACCGGCATAGCCGACGGTGAACACATCGGCGATCTTCTGCACCTGGCCCTTCTCCGCCCTGAGGATCGTATCGGCGTTGATGCAGTTCGGGAGCAGCGAGATGCGCGCCGCATCGACGCCCCAGCCCTGGATTAATTCACCAAGGGCATTCGAGATGACGTACACGCGATCGGCGTGCAAGGCCACATGGGCTTCGAGATCGAGCCCAATCTGATAGCGCTCGGAGGTTTCGTAGCCCGGCACCCTGGATGCGCGCGAGAGTTCCCACAGGCCGCGCATCTCGTAGACAAAGGGAATGCCCAGGCTGCGCGCCGCCAGCAGGGCCGGGAGCGCATTGACGTGGTTCGAGGCGGCATGGATCGCCGCGACGCGCTTCTCGGCGGCCGCGTCCGCGATGACGCGTGCGGCCTGCTCGATGTAGACGTCCAGCGGCAACGCTTGCGAAGGATCGCGGCGATGCAGGTAAGAGATGCCGTCGATGACCGTCAGGCCCTCCGCCGGATCGCCCTTGCGATCGACGCGATCCCAAGGATAGCCCGGCCGGGTCAGCACCGTCACGTCGAGGCCATCGGCCGCCATCGCCCGCACCAGCTCGTGCGTCCGCACCGTATAGCCACTCGTGTGGTAAGGCATCGAACTGGCCGCCACGTACAACAGTGAGCTCGGCACCACGTCATAGGCCGGCACCAGGGCCGCGTTCACGGCCGGGAAGGCCGCACGCAGGCGTGCCAGGGCAGCCACCTCTTCCGCGCGGCGCTGCTCGGACACCGACAATTCGGCGCCGGCTTCCTGCAGCCCCGACAGCAAGCCGGCCGGCTCCGTGACGAAGCCGGCTTCGAACAAGCGGAATGCCAGCCATTTGGCGCGGTAGGGCTGGGGATCGAGCGTATAGGCTTCGCGTGCCGCCTGTGCCGCCTTTTCCGGGAAAACCGATTGCAGGTGACGCGCGAGCAGCGTGAACGCCGCCGCCGCCTTCTCCGGCTTGATGTCGCGTTCAGCCAGGTAGGCCGACACCGCGGCGACGCCGCCGGTGCTGAATCGTCCCATCAGCGTTTCGAAATCATTGGTGCTGACTTCACCTGGCACTTGGTGCGCGGACAGCGTCGGCACCGCTTCGACGACGACATTGCGGCGCGTGCCGCGACGCGTCTTCGCCTCGGCGCGCAGCGTGATCAAAGCGCCCGGCAGACGGAAGAAGGCGCCCGGCGACTTGAAGCCGTTAATCAGCAAGTTACCGAGCTGGAAGGACAAGGTCTTGCGCACCGCCATGGCACTCATCTCGAGCGCGGCCTGCTTCCTTGCCATGAGCTCGGCGTCGCGCTGCATGCGCTTTTCGAGGGACGCGATCTTCTCCTCAGCGTTTTTCTGACTTGCGGTCGCCTGCGCCTGCTTCGCCGCCGTCTCGGCGATCGTCGCCCTCAGTTTGGCCACTTCGCCTGCCTGCGACTGTTGTGCCGAGACGGCGCGATCACGCACCTGCGCCAGCTTTTTCTCGGCGCCCGCACATTGGGCCTGGGTGCGCGCCAGCTCGGCTTGCAGCCATTCGATGCGGGCGGCCTTGTCGCCAGCCACGCCAACGTGCTGCTGCAGGGTTGAAGCAAGACGCGTTTCGAGCCCGGCGCGCTGGGCGGCCGCTTGCGCCAACTCGGCGCGCAAGGCCGCAAGCTGGTCCGCCTGTGCTCTCGCCTGGACCTGTAGCGCCTGCGTGGACTCGTCAAATTGCGACTGCGCCAACGTGTGCGCCAGCGCCGCGTCCTTCAGTTCGCCCTGAAGGGCCGTCATCTGGGCAACCAGTTCGCGTTCGGTGGTCTGCCCGACTTGCAGGGCGGCGGCCAGTTCCGACTCGAGCTCGGCGCGCCGTTGCGTCGCCACCGCCAGGTCGCCCTTCAGGCGCGCCACGTCGTCGGCATGCGAGCGCTCGAGCGATGTCCTCGCTTCGGCCGCGTCCTTCAGTTCGCCCTGAAGAGCCGTCATCTGGGCAACCAGTTCGCGTTCGGTGGTCTGCCCGACTTGCAGGGCGGCGGCCAGTTCCGACTCGAGCTCGGCGCGCCGTTGCGTCGCCACCGCCAGGTCGCCCTTCAGGCGCGCCACGTCGTCGGCATGCGAGCGCTCGAGCGATGTCCTCGCTTCGATCGCCGCGACCAACTCCGACTCGAGCTGGGAGAATTTCGTTTGCAGGCCTGCCTGTTCGATCGCCAGGGCGTCGTGCGCGGCCTGGGCCGCGCTGAGGCGTCTGGTACGCTCTTCCACCGCTTTCTTGGACTCGGCGTAATTCTTCGACATCGTCGAATGCTTGGCCTGCAGGTCGGCTTGCTGGAGCTGGAGCTGGTAGGTGCCCGCTTCCGTCACCTGCGCCGCCAGATCGACCGCACCCGCGGCGCTGCCCCCATCCTTGCATGCGACGAAACGGATATAGTTATCGCGGATATCCATCGACGTGACCGAAAAACCGGTCACGGACGCGAGCAGCTCGCGCGGGAATACGGTCGCCTTATGGTCAGGGAACGGGTGCAGACCGAACGGCACCGTCACGATCAGGACGCCCCCTTGCCTGACATGGCTGGCGGCCTTGCCCAAGAAGCGGCTGGTGTGTGTCTGGTGCTCGAGGACTTCGCCCAGGATCACGGTGTCGAACTGGCGCTCGCTGTCGAGCCCGGCAAGGTCGGTACACACAAAGTCGACGCGCTCGCGGACCGAGGGGACCTCCTTCTCCTGCTCCGACCGGGCATAGTCGATCGCAGCCTCGCTGATGTCGAGGCCCGTTACCTTGAAACCCTCGCGCGCCAGCAAGAGCGTCGTGATCCCCTGGCTGCAGCCGACGTCGAGCACGGTTTCGCCCTGCGCTTGCGAGCACATCCAGTTGATGCGGTCGCGCGCCTTGCGACCGGTTTCGCCGCCGAGTTCGCCGTAATAGGCTTGATTGATCCGGTCAGGCCAGAGTACGGCGGTTGTCGGCTGGTTAACGGATGGGGAAGAAGGCAATTGGCACCTCGGTGGTATAAATGATGTGAGCCACGGCACCTCGCCGTGGCTTGTGACGGATCGCCGGGGCCGCGTCCACCCTCGTGGCGGGCGCGGCCCGGACTATCGCTTTATTTCTGCTTCCAGATTCCCTTGGTGTCGATGACGAAGGTGCCGCCAGCGAAATCCGGTGTCGCGTCCTTGAACTCGCGATGGTCGACCAGCAGCACGGCGACGTCGGCGGCTGCCGCGCCCTCGTACAGGGATGCGAGGGTCAGGCCGGTTTCGGCCAGCGACGACGGCAGTTCCTCGATGTTCGGCTCGACCGCCAGGACCTGGCCGCGATACTGCTTGGCCAGATGGGCGGCGATGTCCACCGACGGGCTTTCGCGCAGGTCATCGATGTCCGGCTTGAACGCCATGCCGAAGCAGACGATGCGGGCCGCCTTGCCGTCGTTCTGCGCGGCGAATGCCTGCACGGCCTGGTCCACTTTTGCGAGCACCCAGTGCGGCTTGCTGTCGTTGACGCGGCGCGCGGTGCCGATCAGTTTGGCTTCGTCCGGGGTCTTGCTGACGATAAACCATGGGTCGACTGCGATGCAGTGGCCGCCCACGCCGGGGCCTGGCTGCAGGACGTTCACGCGAGGGTGGCGGTTGGCGAGCTTGATCAGTTCCCATACGTTGATGTCGAGCTTGTCGCAGATCATCGACAGTTCATTGGCGAAGGCGATGTTCACGTCACGGAAGGAGTTTTCGGTGAGCTTGCACATTTCGGCCGTGCGGGCGTTGGTGATGACGCACTCGCCCTCCACGAAGATCTTGTACAGCGCTGCCGCCTGTTCCGAGCACTTGGCGGTCATGCCGCCAATGACGCGGTCGTTTTCCACCAGTTCGCGGATGACGTGGCCCGGCAGCACGCGCTCCGGGCAGTGCGCCACCCGAATGTCCGATGCTTCGCCAGCCTGCTGCGGGAAGCTCAGGTCGGGACGGGAGGCTGCCATCCATTCGGCCATCTGCTCGGTAGCACCCACCGGCGAGGTCGATTCGAGGATCACCAGGTCGCCCTTTTTCAGGAGCGGGGCAATCGCCTTCGATGCCGACTCGATGTAGGCCAGATCCGGCTCGTGATCGCCCTTGAACGGGGTCGGGACGGCGATCAGGAAGGCCTCGGCCGGTTCCGGGGTCGTCGTAGCGCGCAGATAGCCTTCGGTCACGGCGGCGTGCACCACGATGTCGAGCTCGGGCTCGACGATATGGATCTGGCCTTTGTTGATGATCTCGACGGCGCGCGCGTTGACGTCGACGCCGATGACCTTGACCTTGCGCGAAGCGAAGACGGCGGCGGTCGGCAGGCCGATGTAGCCCAGGCCGATGATCGAGATGGTGTTGAATTGGTTCTTCATGCTGTTATCCAAGGGTAATAGTCAGTTCGGTTGCCGCCTGCGAGCGCAGTGGCGTGTGCGCCTCGGCGATGAGCGCCTCGACGATGCGGGCGCTGGCCGTGCCGTCGCCGTACGGGTTGTGCGCAAAACTCATGGCGCGGTAGGCTTCATCATCGTCGAGCAGGCGGCTGACGTTGCTCACGATGCGTTCGACATCGGTGCCGACCAGGCGCACGGTGCCGGCCGCAACCGCTTCCGGGCGCTCGGTCGTGTCACGCATGACGAGGACCGGCTTGCCGAGCGACGGCGCCTCTTCCTGGATGCCGCCCGAGTCGGTCAGGATGATGTGCGAGCGCGACATCAGGAAGACGAAGGGCAGGTAGTCCTGCGGGGCGATCAGGTGCACGTTGTCGAGGCCGCCGAGCAGGCGATTGACCGGCTCCTGGACGTTCGGATTCAGGTGCACCGGATAGACGAAATCGGTGCCCGGATACTGCTTGGCCAGCTGGCCAAGCGCGGTACAGATGCGTTCGAAACCGTCGCCGAAATTCTCGCGGCGGTGGCCGGTCACCAGCACCATGCGCGCGTCAGCACGCAGGAACGGGAAGCCTTCGGCCTGCTGCTGGTACAGCGCCGGCGAGCTGTGCAGTTTCTCGCGCACGGCGATCAGCGCATCGATGACGGTGTTGCCGGTGACGATGATCTTGTCCTGCGCGACGTTTTCGTTCAGCAGGTTGTCTTGCGAGGCGGTGGTCGGCGCAAAGTGCAGGTCGGCCAGCACGCCCGTCAGGCGGCGGTTGCCCTCTTCCGGCCACGGCGACATCAGGTTGCCGGTGCGCAGGCCCGCTTCGACGTGGCCGACCTTGATGCGCTGGTAGAACGCGGCGAGCGAGGTGCAGAAGGTGGTCGAGGTGTCGCCATGCACCAGCACGTAGTCCGGGCGGAACTCGTCGAACACCGCCGAGATGCGCTCCAGGATGTCGGTCGTGATCGTGAACAGGTTCTGCCCGGGGCGCATGATGTCCAGGTCGAAATCAGGGGTGATCTCGAACAGGGCCAGCACCTGGTCCAGCATCTGGCGGTGTTGCGCGGTCACGCAGACTTTGCTGTCGATGGCCGGATGCGCGGCCAGCGCCTTCACCAGCGGCGCCATCTTGATTGCTTCCGGGCGGGTGCCGAAAACGGTAAGTACCTTGATTGGTTGTTGTTTCATGTTAATTTTTTTGACAGATTACAGGGTGAGAACGACCCGTGCGCTAACGGCAATTTGATAAATGATCTGGGTGAGGTCTTTCCAGATCTGGCGCGACTTGACGTCGATTTTCGGCAGCACCAGAATCTGGTCGCCGGGCTGCATGGCGGGGGCCGACGCCCCGTCGTCGTAGCTGCCGTCGCGGTGTGCCACAACCACGCGCGAACCAGCGGCATTCTGTGTGTATCCGCCGGCGCGGCGGATGTAGTCGTCCAGCGACAAGGCTTTGTCGTAGGCGATCGCATTCGGGAACAGCACTTCTCCGCTGACCAGCACCAGGCCGTCGCGTGCCGGCACGGTAATGATGTCGCCGTTTTCCAGCAGCAGTTCGTCGCGTCCGGCGGCGCGTGCGATCAGCACCTGGCCGCTCGGCTCGACCTTCTTCGCGCGGTCGACCCATTGCAGGATCAGTTCCGACTCGTCCTTACGCAGGCGCGCCTCGTCGCTGGTCCCGCTGCGGGCGGTCAGCACGCTCGATTCGAGGCTGTGCAGGGACGTCTGCAGCATCGTCTTCTGGCGCTCGCGCACGCTGAGGCGGTACAGCTGGATGCTGTTCACTTCCGAACGCTCGGAATACCGGATCTGCCCGAGCAGCGCGCCCATGCGCGCACCGTAGGGCAGCACATACTCCTGCGCGCTTTGGTGTTCGCCTTCGACGCGGACTGTGATCGTGCCCTGCTTCTTGTCGGCGGTGAACGCCACGTCGTCGCCGTTGCGGACGTCGATCCGGTCGCTGTCGGCGAGGGAGTAGTACTCGGTGTTCCGGACCGTGCCGGTATTGCGCACCACGCGCACATGGGTGACGCCGGCCGCCGGCTTAGCCATGCGCGACAGTTCGCTCAGGCTGATAGAGGGCGTGCGGAACTCGAAGCGCCGGGCGTTGGCCGCCAGGCCGCTGACGCTGACGGTGTTTTCGCGCGCGACGATGAAGATGACGTCGCCGTCGGCCAGCTGCACTTGCGGGATACGTCCCTGCAGCAGGAAGTCATACAGGTTCAGGTGGGCGCGCACCTGTTCGCCGCGCTTGACCTGTACATCGAGGAAGCTGCCGCGCTCGGGATCGATGCCGCCGGCCTGGTCGAGGTAATGCAGGACGCTGTCCATGCTGGTGCCGTCGTACAGGCCGGGGCGCGCGACGTAGCCGCCGACGAACACGCGCACCGGCTGCGCGGCCGCCAGGCTGGCGTAGCCGAACACGTTGGCGCGGAACACCTTGCGCATGGCCGTGTCCAGCACCGCCTGCAAGTCCTGGTTGCGCACGCCGGCAAGGCGCACCGGGCCGATTTGGGGAAGGAATACGTTTCCCTGTGGATCGACCGGCAGGACGCCGTCGAAAGCGAAGCCGCCCCACAGGCGTACCTGGACCCGGTCGCCGACGGCGATCAGGTAATCCGGATTGAAACGGGTGGCGCCGGCACGGGCAAAACTGCCGGTGAAGAGCTGGGCGCCGAACGCATTGCTCTTCATGTTGGCGGAATAGTCGGCAGCCTGGGGCGACTGGATATTGATGTCCGGCACCGCTGCCTCAGTTGCCGGGCTTGCCGGGGCTGCCGGCTGGACTGCGGAGCCGGCGCCTTGTGGCATCGCAATGGCGGGGGCCGCGGCTTGGGCGGGTGCCTGCAGCTGCGGCGCGGCTACTTGCGCGCGGGCGCCCGTAGAGGCCAGCAGCAGGGCAAAGACGGTAAAGCTGAAATAACGATGCATGACTTAATCCTTGTGGTCGCGGATGATCGCTGCGAGCAGATGTGCGACGCCGGCCAACAGCAGTGCGATCAGGATGAAAACGAGGGTGTTGTAGAAGCGGCGCGGCTCCACCGGGTACTCCGGCAGGGTCGGCTTCTGCAGCAGGGTGACTTTTTTCAAGGTACGGGTCGCCTCGACCCGCCCGCGTTCAAGCGCGGTGAGCGCGGTCTTGTAGACGTCCTGGGCGAACCCGGCCTCCAGCTCAAGACGCTGGAATTCCTCGACCGTGCCGTTCAGGGCCTTGCCGGCGGGCGCGGCAAGGCGCCCCTGTTCGCGCGCGATCTGCTTGTCGATCGCGGCGATCTGGGTGTCGAGTTCGACCACGCCCGGCGCCCGGGGCGCCAGATAGCCGAGCAGGGCCGTACGCTGGGTCTGCAGTTCGGTGCGCTTGCCTTCGAGGGCATTGACCGACGCGGCCAGATGCGCGGCCGAATCCTGCGGCGAGACCAGGCCTTTTTCGTTCTGGAAGCGCAGCACGGCCTGGCGCGTCTGACGGTAGCGCGCGGCCAGCTCGGCAACCTGGCGCTCGACGAAGCCCACCTGGTCCTTGGCGAGGGCATGGGCCATCGCATTCATCGTGCGCTCGCCCTCGCCCACAATCAGCTGTGCGATCGCCTGGGCGGTGCGCGGATCGAAGGCTTGCGCCTTCACGACCAGCACTCCTGCGTATTCGTCGAAATCGACGCTGACGCGCGACAGGAAATATTTGTGGAACTGTTCGCTCGGAACCTGCGCCGACCACATGCGCGACAGCGGATCGCGGCTGCGGTCGCTGTAGTGCGCGCGCAGGTGCAGCGCGGCGTCGAGCTTGCTCAACATGTCGGCCGACAGCATGTAGTTGCGCAGCAGGAGCTGATCACTGCGGTCGGTGCCGCCGCTCCCGGCCAGCAGCGAGCTGACGTCGAGCGAACTCTTCGCACCGAGGTCGGTGCGCTGAATGATAACGGTGGCTTCCGAGGTGTAACGATCGGACGCCACCACGCCCCAGTACACGGACGCCAGCGCGGACGCGGCAAGTGCGAGAGCGAAAATTGGCCGCCGGACGAGCGCGGCCAGCGGCCGGCGCTGCAGCCAGGCGCTACCGCGGGCAAGCATCCGCGGCGTGAAACCTTGGGGGGAACGAAGCGTCATGCAGCGATACTTTCTTTGTAACTGTTAAGCGCGTCCTCGATATCGTCGAACCAGATCGCGCGTCCCTCGTGCAGCCAGATGCCGGCCTTGCAGAACTCGCGCAGCGTGCTGTCGCTATGGGACACCATGATCAGTCCGGCCCGGTCGACGAGCTGTTCGAACGCGGCACTGGCCTTGTTCTTGAAGGCCGCATCGCCGGTCGAGGTAATCTCGTCGGAGATATACACGTCGAAATCGAAGGCCATCGACATCGCGAACTGGAGACGCGACTTCATGCCGGTCGAATAGGTCTTGATCGGCTCGTGGAACGCGGCGCCGATATCGGCGAACTCCTCGATGAAGTCCAGGCGGTCGGCCAGGTCGTGCTCGTGGCCATGGATGCGGCAGACGAACTTGGCGTTCTGGCGGCCGGTCATTGTTCCCTGCAGGCCGCCAGCGAAACCCATCGGCCACGATACCCGGCAGTCGCGCACGATGTTGCCGCGCGTGGCGACGTCGGTACCGCCGATCAGCCGCAGGAGCGTCGATTTACCGGCCCCGTTGCGTCCTACCAACCCGACGGTCGTCTTCGGCGGAATCGTCAGCGTCACGCCGTTCAGCACCCACTTGCCGGGGCCGTGCGTCGTGCGGTAACGCTTGTGCACGTCTTCGAGCCGGATCATTCCATCACCATCCTGTCTGCAAACCGGAGGTGCAGCATGAGCCCGAAGAAGATCGCGACCAGGGCGACACCATACAGGTAACCGATATTGATTCCCGGCACGGTGTGGTAAAGCGGCGCGAAGCCGACGCGCACGGCTTCAATGCCGTGCACGATCGGATTGAGGAGCAGCCAGTCGCGAAATGGCAAGGGCACGCTAGTAATCGGGAACATTACCCCGGACAACAAATAGAGGGGATACAGCACGACGGCGACAATGCGCTCGACTTCCGGGACCAGTTCAACCGCGACCGAGGCCATGAGCCCGAAGCCCAGGCCCAGCAACCACAGGCCAAAGCCCCCTTGCATGACCTGCAGGGCGTTGTCGGGAATGACATTCGTATGCAGCAGCGCGATACCGGCCGACAGGATGATGCTCACCCAGAGCATCAGGAAGCCTTCGACCCCTGCCCGCACAAGAACCGTGTCGATCGGCTTGACCTGGCGGTACGCGAACAGGGCGCGGTTTGCGCTGACCGAGTTCAGGCACTGGACCATCGTGCGGCGGAAGGTAAAGTACGGCAGCATGCCGGCAACGATCCAGACGATCGTGTCAATGCCGCCGACCGCGCGCACGCGAACCGTGGAGTACAGGACAAGGATAAGACCGATATGCGCGAGAGGCTCGAACACGACCCAGAGCCAGGCCGCCCGTTGTGCCGAAATACGCTTGACGGCCTCACGCAGGAAGAGCGCCTTCCACGTGGAGAACGTAATTGACAAAGCAGAACGGACGACAACACTCATGAATAGATCTTCGATTACACCAGTTAGTTCGGACTGCATGAGCAGGCGAGCAGGCGGAAAATACGTCTGGGGTTGACACCACGAACAGGAACAGGCCCTGCACTGGGTAACCTCTCGGATGGGATTCTTCTACATCGCACAAGGATGAGAAGTGTGTTTCGTTTAGGACCAGCAAGAATTGTAGCCGATCAATTTAAATTGCTCTAGATATGGTAGCAGTCCCGGATTCATCGGACTGGTGACGGAGACACAAAATTTTCTTATGAAAATGTGACTAAATGATAGAAAACATGAAATTAATCGGACTGCACCTGAACGAAAATTATCCAAATATTCAAATATTTTACAAAGAAGTGACAATCTGTGAGTATTTTATTGCCAATATCACCACGGATAAGCAAAGAAAACTCACCAAGTCTCACATTCGAAAAAACCAGGAGGCGCATGAAAAAAACCGACAGTCTTCAGAAAAACTGGAGAACTGTGGTTTTTTCGAACTGCTCATGCCTGCATTGATGTCGATTCAGAATCGATTGCGGGAAGTGGGACACCGACTGTTTGCGGCCTTGTAGACCGTCGGCGACGCGCGCGGGCGGCGCGTGTCATATACCAGTAAAAGCCCAGGTACAGGCCAAAGCTGGCCAGTGTGCCCAGCACCAGTGCTTCCGGGTCTTGCGGAAAGCGCACCGCGAACCAGGCCGGCACCGCTGCCAGGAACCAGGAAAACGGCGAAACACAGGCATTACGCAGCGGCGCGCTGACCTTGCGGAAATAGCGCCCGATAACGGCAATCTTCACCAGGCTGTGCAGGTGGCAGCTGTCCGGCTCGCCCGGGTGGCGGCGGCACCAGAGCCGGCGCACAATCGTGAATACGGTCTCGAAGGTCGGATAAGCGCAGGCGAGCAGCGGCACCCAGCTCGATACTTGCGGATTGCGGTAGACCAGCGTCACCGACAGCCAGGCCAGCAGGAAGCCAAGCAGATAGGCGCCGCCATCGCCGAGAAACAGTTTACCGAACGGGAAATTAACGAAGAAGAAGGCGAGCGTCACGGCGCAAACAATAAAACAGGTCTCGGCAAGCTCCGCGTCGCCGCACTCGACGGCGATCAGGCCAAGGGCCACCAGGCCGATCATGACCGTTCCGCTGGCCAGGCCATTGAAGCCGTCGATGATGTTCACGGCATTCGCCACCCCGCCCACAGCGAAGGCGGTAAACAGGACCGACAGCGGCAACCAGGTCAAGGCCGCGTCGAACAGGTCGACGCCGGTATGCACGATGCTGACCCCGGTGAACGCCCAGCAGGCAACGCCGCTCGCCATGGTCGCGACCAGGCGCGAGCCGATTGAGACGCGGCGCGTCAAATCTTCCGCGATACCGAACAGGAAGGCAGGCGCGGCGGCGGCAAGCAGGGGCGCGAGCAGGCGCTGCTGCGCGTCGGACGCTGCTGCGCATGCGGCGATCAGTCCAAGCATGATGGCCAGCCCGCCGATGCGGGGAGTAGGCACGCTATGGAATTTCTGCACGCCACGGGTGGCGTCAAGGGTGAACCTGCCGTGCCAGCGCGTTGTCGCCACCAGTAGCAGGGAACACACCAGCGAGACTGCCAGACCGAGTTCGAAAACGATGATGTTGGTTTCTGTTAGATCCATAAATCAGACTTTATTAGCCGCCAGATTCTAACGCATTTCTCTTGAGAAAGCATCTACCCCGCAGCAACCGTGTGTTTATGGCGAGGGCGCCATGCCGCTTGCATGGCACGCACGTAAGTGGCTGATTTTGCGTGACGTTTTAGCGCTTCTTTATCTAAATTGATCAATTGCAATAAAGCTCGGAGCCAGTTTCATAATATTTACCGACATTTCGATACATGTTATGACGTATTTCCGCTACTTCGCAGGGTGCTTATTTACATCCCGTTACACCTTTTATCTAGAGGCGCGCATGGATTTATTTCCGGTGGTTCAATATCGTTGCTGGTTATTATTTATTCTAATGTGTTTCGCATTACCGGCGCGTGCGCAAACGAAAAGCGATCTCGATGCTGCCAGGAACGCGCTTGAATTACGCATTCTCGAGTCCAGCGCCGATGCCGTGCTTGCCCAGCGCGAAGCCGAAACACGCGAGGCTGAACGTGCCGCCTTGCTGGCACGATTACCGCCTGCAACGATCCGTCCCCTCGAAGGCAAGCTCGATACACGCCAGTTCGGCGCCGCCGGCCTGGTGCGCGCGGTCGACCTCACCAATGCGCTGGCCGTCGAGGTCTGCGCCGCCCTCCCGCTTGATGCGCGCACCGCTGTCTACGATGCGGCGACGAGCACCGGCATCGTTGCCGCGCGCAGTGTCGACGATGCGCTGCTGCGCCTGGCCGACGAACTGGCGCGCCGCAACAAGGACCTGCAACTGTATATCGACGCCCACACGCCGCCCGGCGCCGTGCCCGCGACGCTGGCCCTTGCCCTGACCGTGGTTCCGGCCGTGCTGCGCGCCTCGGCCGACACCGCCGCCCTGTTCAAGACCGACGTGACGGCAGCTGGCCTGGCCTACGGCGAAGGCGCCCGGGCGCTGTTCGTCAGTGCCCTGGCCCAGGCTTGTCCGCAGCGGATCGCCGGCCTCGGCAGCGGCTACCTGGGCGAACTCGACGGCGCGCAGCACGAGCGCCTGCTCGGCAAGC
>Ga0213835_100333_pt1 | contig 49892 bp, 47 predicted proteins | sample SWPATP01_FD_160576 | JGI IMG/M metagenome (GOLD analysis project Ga0213835, IMG submission 160576) | Coastal seawater microbial communities from Marineland, Florida, United States - SWPA TP0 #1 | ecosystem: Environmental > Aquatic > Marine > Coastal | place: USA: Florida | collected 2016-08-05
CCCGCGCCGTCCACCCCTCGGGTCCGGCCTGGCCATCGGGGAGCAGCTTGCCGCGCGCCCGGGCCTCAGCCCGCCACCGCGACAGCGTGCCGATCGATATCCCCTCCTCCTGCGACAACCGCTGGAGGGGCATGTTGTGGGGTGGAAGCATCTTCGCGATCACAGATGCCTTCCGCTCGCTCGAGTACGCCACCGTCCGTCCTGTCCTCCGCCCGCTTCAGGCCATCATCCACTTTGGAAACCAAGCGGCAACACCCCTGACAGAGGGGGCATCCGCAACCGGGAGCAGCCGGCGGGCGGCCTGCATGGCCGCGGCGGACTCGACTCCGCAGGGGGGGGGCACTAGGCTGGAACAAAAAGGAAACAAATGTGCTGCTTCCCGATGTCCCGTCGCCGCATCCTGTCGCTGTGGTTTCCCCGCCTTGCCGCCGAGCGGGTGCTCCGCCGTCTGCGCCCGGCCGAGCCGCTGGCGCTGGCCGTGGTCGTGGAGGCGGCGGGCATGCAGCGCCTCGCCGCCCTGTCGGCCGAGGCCGAGGCGGCGGGCCTGACCCGCGGCCAGGCGTTGCGCGATGCGCTGGCGATGTGTCCGGGACTGCTCACCCGCCCGGCCGATCCGGCCGCCGAGGCGGCGACGCTGGCGAGTCTGCGCCGCTGGGCCGGGCGGTTCTCGCCCTGGGTGGCGGAGGAGGCGCCGGATGCGCTGGTGGTGGACCTGACGGGCTGTGCCCATCTCTTCGGCGGCGAGGCGGCGCTGCTGGAGACGATCTCGGCCGATTGCGCGGCGCTGGGTCTGACGCTGCGGGCGGCGGTTGCGGACACCGTGGGCGCGGCCTGGGCGCTGGCGCGCTTCGGTGCCGGGCCGGCGGCGGCGGCGCTGACCGGCGATGCGATCGCCTCGGAGGCCCGCGCCACCCGGGCCCGTGCCGCAAACCGACGCCCCGCGACGCCGGCACGGGCAGGCGGCGCCACCCATATCGCCCCCCCCGGCCAGATGCGCGCGGCGCTGGCGCCGCTGCCCCCGGCGGCGCTGCGCCTGCCGCCGGGGGCGGCCGAGGCGCTGGCGCGGCTGGGCCTGCGGCGGATCGGCGATCTCATGGGCATGCCGCGCGCCGCCCTCGCGCACCGCTTTGGCCGCGAGGTGCTCGATCGGCTGGATCAGGCGCTGGGGGCGGCGCCCGAGCCGGTCTCGCCCGCTGCAGCGCCGCCGCATTTCGCCGTCCGTCTCGCCCTGCCCGAGCCGATCGGGCGCGAGGCCGACCTCGAGGCGGCGCTGGAGCGGATGCTGCCGCGGCTCTGCGCCCGGCTGGCGGACAAGGGCCGGGGCGCGCGGCGGCTGCGGCTTCAGGCGTTCCGGGCCGATGGCGGGCTCGCGACGGTGGAGGTGGGGCTCGCCCGGCCCGGCCATGATCCCGACCGGCTGCGCCCGCTGTTGCGCATGAAGCTGCCCGGGATCGAGGCGGGGTTCGGCATCGACGCGCTGCGGCTGGAGGCGGTGCAGACCGAGCCGGTGCATCCGGTCCAGCACCGTGGTCCGCTGGATGCCGCGGCGGCGGCGCGGGGGGCGGAGGATGCGCTGGGCGATCTGATCGGCCGGCTCGGCGCCCGGGTGGGGCTGGAGGCGATCACCCGGCTGCATCCGGCCGACAGCCACATCCCCGAGAAGGCGACGCAGGTGCTGGCGGCCGCCTGGTCGGCGCCGCATCGCGGTCCCTGGCCGCCGGAGGGGCCGCCGGAGGGGCCGCCGCGGCCGCTGATCCTGCTGGCCCGGCCCGAGCCGGTGGAGGCGCCCGAGGGCCCGGCCGCGCCCGGGCGGTTCCGCTGGCGCCGCCGCGACTTCGTCGCCACGGCGGCCACCGGCCCCGAGCGCATCGCGCCCGAGTGGTGGCTGGACGACCCCGCCTGGCGTTCGGGCGTGCGCGACTACTGGCGGCTGGAGACCGACAGCGGCGCCCGGCTCTGGCTGTTCCACGCCCATGGCGGCGCCGTCTCGGGCGGCTGGTTCTGTCACGGTGTCTTTGCGTGACCGGGGGCCGAGCGGCGCCTGCCCGCGTTTGCGGACGGAGCTTGAGCGGGCTCCCGACCGGGGGCCAGACTTGGGGGCCAGACTTGGGGGCCAGACCCGGGGGCCAGACCGGGCTCGGGCCCGCTTCGGATCGGTGGCCAGCGTGCAGCCCTTGTCGGACCGGGCGCCCTTGTCCCCGGACGCCCTCGGCACCGGCGCGGCATGGGCGCGACACCCTCGTCGCCGCGGCGCCTCGGCCCCTTGATTTGCCCCGCCGGCCGCGACATGCTGCCCCGATGACGGTGCAGCCGCCCACGCCCTTTCCCATCGCTGCCAAGGCGCCCGAGCAGGTGAGCTTCGACCGGCGCGAACTGACCGCGATCCTTGGCCTCTATGGCCGGATGGTCGCCGCGGGAGAGTGGCGCGACTATGCCATCTCGGCCCAGCGCGAGGTCGCCACCTTTGCCGTCTTTCGCCGCACCGCCGAGAACCCGCTCTATCGCATCGAAAAACGGCCCCGGCTGCGGGCGCGGCAGGGGATGTACGCGGTGGTCGGTCCCGGCGGGCAGGTGCTCAAGCGTGGCCAGGAACTGGCCGCGGTGCTGAAGGTGCTGGAGCGCAAGCTGATCCGTGTGGTCGGCGACTGAGGCGCACGCAGCCCCGTTGATCCGGGCCGCCGGATGGCCCAGTCTGGCGCAAGGGAACGACACCCAACAGGGGAGGGACAGCCGATGCGCACCCGCGCCGCCGTGGCCACCAAGGCCGGCAAGCCGCTCGAAATCATGGAGGTGAACCTCGAAGGCCCGCGCGCCGGCGAGGTGATGGTCGAGATCCGGGCCACGGGCCTGTGCCACACCGACGACTTCACCCTGTCGGGCGCCGACCCCGAGGGGCTGTTTCCCGCCATCCTCGGCCATGAGGGCGCGGGCGTGGTGGTCGAGGTCGGCGCGGGCGTGACCAGCGTGAAGCCGGGCGACCATGTCATCCCGCTCTATACCCCCGAGTGCCGCTCCTGCCCCTCGTGCCTGAGCCGCAAGACCAACCTCTGCACCTCGATCCGCGCGACGCAGGGCCAGGGGCTGATGCCCGACGGGACCTCGCGCTTCTCCACCCTCGATGGCGACCCGATCCTGCATTACATGGGCTGCTCGACCTTCGCCAACCACACGGTGCTGCCCGAGATCGCGGTGGCGAAGGTGCGCGAGGACGCCCCCTTCGACAAGATCTGCTACATCGGCTGCGGCGTGACCACCGGCGTCGGCGCCGTCATCAACACCGCCCAGGTCGAGATCGGGGCCAAGGCGGTGGTCTTCGGCCTCGGCGGCATCGGGTTGAACGTGATCCAGGGGCTGCGGCTGGCGGGCGCCGACATGATCATCGGGGTGGACATCAACCCCGCGCGCAAGGAATGGGGCGAGCGCTTCGGCATGACCCATTTCGTCAACCCGAAGGAGGTCGACGGGCCGCTGGTGCAGCACATCGTCGAGATGACCAAGACCCCCTTCGACCGGATCGGCGGGGCCGATTACAGCTTCGACTGCACCGGCAACGTGCAGGTGATGCGCGACGCGCTGGAGTGCACGCACCGCGGCTGGGGCGTCTCGGTCATCATCGGCGTGGCCCCGGCCGGCGCCGAGATCGCCACGCGGCCGTTCCAGCTGGTCACCGGCCGGGTGTGGAAGGGCACGGCCTTTGGCGGCGCCCGCGGCCGGACCGACGTGCCGAAGATCGTCGACTGGTACATGGAGGGCAAGATCGAGATCGACCCCATGATCACCCATCTGCTGACGCTCGAGGAGATCAACAAGGGCTTCGAGATGATGCACGCGGGCGAGTCGATCCGCTCGGTGGTGGTCTACTGAGCGCAGGGCCGAAGGGGGGGTGCGATGAAACCCATCGACTTCTGGTATTCCATCGGCAGCACCTATACCTGCCTGACCGTGTTCCGCCTGGGCGAGGTGGTGGCACGGACCGGCGCGCGCGTCGTCTGGCGGCCGTTCGACGTGCGCGCCATCATGCTGAAGCAGAACAACATCCCCTTTCGCGACAAGCCGGCGAAGGCCGCCCACATGTGGCGCGACATCGAGCGCCGCGCCGGGCTCCATGGCGTCGAGGTCCGCGTGCCGGCGCCCTATCCGCTGGCCCGGCTGCCGCGCGCCAACCGCATCGCCATGGTCGGCATGGCCGAGGGTTGGGGCGAGGACTGGACGCATGAGACCTATCGGCTCTGGTTCCGGGAGGGCCTGCCGGCCGGCGAGGAGCCCAACGTCGGACAAAGCCTCGCGGCGGTGGGGCAGGACCCCGCCCGTGTCCTCGCCCTCGCCGATGCCGACGCGGCGCGCGAGGCGCTGGCCCGCCAGACCGCCGAGGCCGAGGCGCTGGGCATCTTCGGCGCCCCCAGCTTCGTCGTCGACGGCGAGCTCTTCTGGGGCGACGACCGGCTGGAGGATGCGATCCGCTGGGCCCGCCACGGCCGCCTCGACGGCTGACCTGTCCGTGGGCGTGCCGCTGTGCTAGACAGCCGGGCGCCCCAGTGAAAGGACCCCCATGGCCCGTGCCGGCATTCCCATCCTCGCCGTCCTGATCGACGCCGACAACTCCTCGCCGCAATGGGCCGAGGCGATCTTCGAGGAGATCGCCGCGCTGGGTGAGGCCAGCGTGCGGCGCATCTATGGCGATTTCTCCCGCTCGGCGCTGAAGGGGTGGAGCGACCGGCTGGCGGGGCTCGCGCTGGTGCCGCATCACTCGCCGGCGAACACGGTGGGCAAGAACGCCTCCGACATCGCGCTGGTGATCGACGCGATGGACCTGTTGCACTCGGGCCGGTTCGACGGCTTCGTGCTGATCTCGTCGGACAGCGACTTCACCCGGCTCGCCAGCCGCATCCGCGAACAGGGGCTCGATGTCTACGGCATCGGCCAGCAGAAGACCCCCGAGGCGTTCCGCAAGGCGTGCAAGCGGTTCATCTTCGTCGAGAACCTGATGCCGACGATCCCCGAGGACGTGCCCAAGGCCGAGCGCGAGAAGGCCGCGAAAAAGGAGCCCCCCGCCTCGGCCGCGGTGCTGATCGAGCACGCCATGCGTGCGATCGGCGGCGAGGACGAGTGGTATTCGCTGGGCCAGATCGGCCAGTTCATCGTCGCCGCCAACCCCGATTTCGACGTCCGCAGCTATGGCTCGTCGAAGCTGTCGGACCTCGTGGCCAAGACCGGCCGGTTCGAGATGAAGCGCGGCGAGGGCAACCAGACCTTCGTGCGGGCCCGCGGGTGAGGGGTCGCGGGTGAGGCGGCGGGCGGGCCCGCTCCGGGCCGTGGTGCTGGCGGGCCTCGCCGCCCTGCCTGCTAGCGCGGGCGAGGAGGTCTGGCGGCCCTGTCCGGGCGGCGGCTGGTGGACGGCGGGGGCGGATCCGACGGAGCACGGGCTCGTCTGCAAGGGCGTCGCGGCGGCCTTCGAGCTGCTGTCGGGCTGCGGGGTGGAGGTGACGGAGGCCGGCCGCGTGCGGCTCGTCGACGCCCTGCCGGTGTTCTGCGACAGCGCCGCCTATGGCATGTTCGACGCCGGGGCGGGCGAGATCCGGCTCGGGCGTCCGGCGCTGTGTCGCGACACCGCCCCGGCGGGGAGCATCTTTCAGTCGCTGCCCACCGAGGCCGCCTTCACCGCGCTGGCCGCGCATGAGGCGGCGCACGCGCTGCTGTTCGCGGTCGGGCTGGGCGCCGAGCGGCGGCTGGAGCACGAGTACATCGCCGGTGTGGTGCAGCATGCGGCGCTGGGCCCCGCGCATCGGGCCGCTGCGCTGGAGGCCACGGGCGTGATCGCCCCGGCCTCGGAGGCCGAGTTCAACCCGTTCCTGCTGTCCATGGCGCCGGCGAGCTACGCCGCCAAGGCCTGGCTGGACTTCGACGCCCGGCCGGACGGCTGCGCCCTGTTGCGCGCGTTTGCCACCGGCGCGGCGCGTCTGCCCGAGCTGCCGGACCTGTGATCCGCTCCGGGGCCGTCGCCTCGGTCCGGCGTCGCAGGGGGGCTCTCGAGCCCCCCGTCCCCTGCGGGGACTCCCCCCGAGGATATTTGAGGAAAGATGAAAGGGGCGGCGGCGGGGCGCGTCCCGAGGGTGCGGGGCTGCGCGTCGGGGGGCGGCCGGTCAGGTCGGGCCGTAGCGCGCGAGGAACAGCGCCACGGCGCCGTCGATCACGCGCGCGATCTCGGCCTCGGAAAAGCGGGTCTGCAGGCCGCAGCTGACCCGGTCGTGCAGGTCGGCCTCGCAGAGCTTGACGAACTGGTCCGCCGCCAGGGGGATGTCCGCGATCGAAAGCTCGCCCCGGTCGCAGGCCGCGGCGAGATACTCGCCGATGCGGGCGCGCGCCATCTCGGGCCCGGCCGCGTAGAACTGCCGGCCAAGCTCGGGAAAGCGCTCGGACTCGGCCGCCCGCAGCCGTTCCACCCCGCGGCCGAACTCCGAGGTGTAGAACTCGACGATCCTGCGCGCGCCGCGTCGCAGCACCGTCTCGGGCGGCGCCGTGGGGTCGATCTCGGCCAGGGCGGCGTCGGCCTGGCGCAGGCATTCGTGGCGCACCACCTCGAGGAACAGCAACCGCTTGTCGGGGAAATAGGCATAGAGCGTGGCCTTCGAGACGCCGGCGGTGCGCGCGATCTCGTCCACCCCGGCGCCCTCGAAGCCATGCGCCATGAACACGGTCCGCGCGCCTTCGAGCACCTGATCGAGCTTGCGCCCGCGGCGGATCGCCTGGGGGCTGGCGGGCTGTGCGGGGTCTGCCATGCGGCCTCCTCGGGGGCACAATAGACCGGTCGGTTCAGCGACCACAAGCGCAGCGACCGCCCCCCGTCGGCCACGGAGCCGGTCCGGCCCGGGCGGAGATCCTGCCGCGCTGGCCCGTCCCGTCTCACTGGCGCCGCCCCGGAGCCCGTGCTATCGGCCCGGCGCCATGATCGAGGTCTTTCTCAAGACACTGCCGTTCTTCGGGTTGATCGGCCTCGGCTACTGGGCCGGGCGGTCGGGGTTCTTCAGTGCCGAGGCCACCGCCTATCTGACCAAGTTCGTGTTCTACTTCGCCCTCTCGGCGATGCTGTTCCGGTTCTCGGCCAACCTGTCGCTGGCCGAGATCTTCGACTTGCGCTTCGTCGCCGCCTATCTGTGGGGCTGCGGCGTGGTCTATGCGCTGGCCCTGGCGGTCGCCTTCCTGCGCGACCGGCCGGTCACCGAGGCGGCGATGGAGGGGCAGTGCGCGGTGATCGGCAACACCGGCTTCCTCGGCGTGCCGATGCTGGTGGTGCTGCTCGGCCCAGAGGCGGCGGGGCCGGTGATCCTCGTGCTCGCGATCGACCTCGTGGTGTTCTCGTCGCTGATCACGCTGGTCATCACCGGCGCGCGCGAGGGGCGCTTCTCGCCCGGGATCTTCCGCACCCTCGCGCTGGGGCTGCTGAAGAACCCGATGATCGTGTCGATGAGCGCGGGCTTCGCCTGGTCCTCGACCGGCTGGCCCGTGCCGGTCCCGGTCAACGACTTCCTCGCCATCCTCGGCGCCGCGGCCACGCCCGGCGCGCTCTTCGCCATCGGCGCCTCGCTGGCCGGCAAGTCGGCCGAGCGGATGCAGGTGGCAGGCTGGCTCGCCTTCGCCAAGCTGGTGCTGCACCCCGCCGCGGTGGCCTTCGCCGCGCTCGTGCTCTTCGACGTCTCCCGCGACGCCGCGGTGGTGATGATCGCCGCCGCCGCGCTGCCCGTGGCCGGCAACGTCTACATCCTCGCGCAGCATTACGGCGTCGCGCCGCAGCGGGTCTCGACCGCCATCCTCATCTCTACCGTCATCAGCATCGTGACCATCCCGCTGGTCATTTCCTGGACGGCGACGCTTTGATACGCTCGGCCCCCGACCGCAACGGAGGCCGCCTGCCTTCATCTTTCCTCAAATATCCTCGGGGGGAGTCCTGCGCAGCAGGACGGGGGGCAGAAGGCCCCCCTGCACCGCCAGCCACCCGGCGCGACGGCCGGGCTCGCACCCCGCCACAACCCATGGAGAGTCCCACCATGATCACCCGGTCCGAGAACCGTGCCTTCGGCGGCGTGCAGGGGGTCTATGCGCACCCCTCCGCCGTCTGCGGCTGCGAGATGACCTTCGGCCTCTACCTGCCGCCGCAGGCGGCGCTGGGGCCGGTGCCGCTGGTCTGGTATCTCTCGGGCCTCACCTGCACCCATGAGAACGCGATGGTGAAGGCCGGTGCCCAGGCGCATGCGGCCGCGCTGGGGCTGGCGGTCGTCTTTCCCGACACCTCGCCGCGGGGCGAGGGCGTGCCCGACGATGCGGCCTACAACCTCGGCCAGGGCGCGGGCTTCTACGTCGATGCGACCGAGGCGCCCTGGGCCGCCAACTTCCGGATGTGGAGCCATGTATCGGAGGAGCTCCCCCGCGTGCTGTTTCACAATTTCCCGCTGGACGAAGAGCGGCAGGCGATCACCGGCCACTCCATGGGCGGGCATGGTGCGCTGACCATGGCGCTCCGGCACCCGGGCCGCTTCGCCTCGGTCTCGGCCTTTGCGCCGATCGCGCACCCCTCGGCCTCCGACTGGGCGCTGAAGGCGCTGCATGCCTATCTGGGCGAGGATGCCGAGGCGCTGTCGCGGCACGATGCGACGCTGCTCCTGGGCGAGGCCGGCTTCGACGGCCCCATGCTGATCGATCAGGGCAGCGAGGACCCCTTCCTCGAGGCGCTGATGCCCGAGGCGCTGGCCGCCGCCATGGCCCGGCGGCGACAGCCCGGGGCCTTTCGCATGCAGGCGGGCTACGACCACAGCTATTTCTTCGTGGCAACCTTCATGGCCGAGCATCTGCGCTTCCATGCCGATGCGCTGGCGGGCCGGCGGTGACGGTCTTCGTCGATGCCGACGCCTGCCCGGTGCGGGCCGAGGCCGAGGCGGTGGCCGGCCGGCACGGCCGCCGGCTCGTCCTCGTGACCAACGGCGGGCTGCGCCCCTCGGCCAATCCGGGCGTCGAGGTGGTCTACGTCGCCGAGGGGCCCGACGCCGCCGACCTCTGGATCGCCGAGCGGGCGGGCGCGGGCGATGTGGTCGTCACCGCCGACCTGCCGCTCGCTGCGCGCTGCGTCGCCGCCGGCGCCCGCGTGCTGCGCCATGACGGCTCGGTCTTCACCGAGGCCAACATCGGCGAGCGGCTGGCGATGCGCGACCTCATGGCCGACCTGCGCGCCGCCGATCCGTGGAAACAGGGCGGCGGCCGGCCCTTTTCTGCCGCCGACCGCAGCCGGTTCCGCGATGCCCTCGACCGGGCGCTCAGGGGGGGGACGCGCCCATGAGCTTTGTCGCGGCGCCGCGCAACAGCCTGCTCGGGACGCTCTGTGCCGTCGCCGGGGCGACCTGCTTCTCGCTCAACGACATGCTGGTGAAGTTCCTGTCGGGCGGCTACGCGCTGCATCAGATCGTGCTGATCCGCGCCGGCGTCGGGCTGACGCTGGTACTGGTGGCGATCATGGTCGTCGGCGGCGGGCTGGCCTCGCTGCGGACCCGGCGGCCGGGGATGCATGCGCTGCGCCTCGTCTTCCTGCTGATCGCCAACACCAGTTTCTTCGCCGCGATCGCCGCGATGCCGCTGGCCGAGGCGACGGCGCTGTTCTTCGTGGCGCCGCTGGTGATCGCGGTGCTGTCCTTTGCCGTGCTGGGCGAGCGGGTGGGGCCGTGGCGCTGGGCGGCGGTGCTGATCGGGCTGGCCGGCGTGGGGGTGATGTTGCGGCCGGGGGTGGAGGCGGTGCAGCCGGCCGCGCTGCTGGCGCTGCTGGCGGCGCTGGGCTACGCCTCGCTGGGGCTGGTGACGCGGCGGATGGGCGGGACCGAGGGCGCGGCCACCATGACCTTCTATACGCAGGCCGGGTTGGTGGCGGTGAGCGTGCTGGTCGGGCTGGCGGTGGGGGACGGGCGCTTCGGCGCGGTCGAGGACCCCTCGCTCGCCTTCCTGCTGCGCGGCTGGGTCTGGCCGGCGCCGGGCGATCTGTTGGTGTTCCTCGTGACCGGCGCGGCGAGTGCGACCGGCGCCTTCCTGATCGCGCAGGCCTATCGCGTGGCCGAGGCGGGGCTGGTGGCGCCGTTCGAGTATGTCGCGCTGCCCATGGCGGTGGTCTGGGGGATGGTGGTCTTTGCCGAGGTGCCGGACGGCTGGGGCGTGCTGGGGATGCTGCTGATCGGCGCCGGCGGCCTTCTGCTGGTCTGGCGCGAGGCGCGGGCGGCGCGGCGGGCGCGGGCGGCGGTGACCGGCCGGGGCGGCTGAGGGGGGGGGCCAAGGCACTGGACCCCGCCGCCGTCTCCTGCCACCAAGGGCCTGCGCCCCCGCCACGAAGGCCCGCCCATGACCCTGCCCGCCGACAGCCCCGCCCCCTCGGGCCACAACCGCCCGCGCAACCCCGGGGTGCCGCTGGCGCCCGACTGGGTGGAGGGGGTGCGCCCCAACACCCCCGCCGCGCTGCGCCGCGCCGCCACCCTGACCACCCGCCGCACGGTCAAGAGGCAGTGGCAGGCCGCCTGGCTCGTGAACGCCATCCGCTGCATGGACCTGACCACGCTGGGGGGCGACGACACCCCCGACCGCGTCGCCCGCCTCTGCGCCAAGGCCCGCCAGCCGCTGCGCCCCGACCTGATGGCCGCGCTGGGGCTGGAGCGCCTGCATGTCGGCGCCGTCTGCGTCTATCCCACCATGGTGGCGGCGGCCGAGCGGGCGCTGCGGGGCTCGGGCATCCCGGTGGCCTCGGTCGCCACGGGCTTTCCGGCGGGGCTGATGCCGCTGCCGCTCAGGCTGGCCGAGATCCGGTACGCGGTGGAGGAGGGCGCGGCCGAGATCGACATCGTCATCACCCGCGCCCATGTGCTGGCCCGCGACTGGGCCGCGCTGTACGATGAGGTGGCGGCGATGCGCGAGGCCTGCGGGCCGGCGCATCTGAAGGCGATCCTCGCGACCGGCGACCTCGCGACGCTGGCCAATGTCCACGCCGCCTCGATGGTGGCGATGCAGGCAGGGGCGGATTTCATCAAGACCTCGACCGGCAAGGAGGGGGTGAACGCCACCCTCCCCGTGGGCCTGATCATGACCCGCGCCATCCGCGACTATCTCGCCCGCACCGGCCATGCGGTGGGCTTCAAGCCCGCCGGGGGGATGCGCACCGCGAAGGACGCGCTGAACTGGCAGATCCTGATGCGCGAGGAGCTGGGCCGCGACTGGCTGGCGCCGGACCTCTTCCGCCTCGGCGCCTCGTCGATGCTGGCCGACATCGAGCGCCAGCTCGACCACCACGTCACCGGCCGCTATGCCGCCGGCCACCGCCACGCGCTTGCCTGAAGGCCCCCCCATGCCCAGCCCCCCCATGCCCAGCCCCACCGTCCCGGACATCCTCGCCACCATGGACTACGGCCCCGCGCCCGAGGACGCCGGCCCCGTCCATGACTGGCTCGCCACGCACGCCGCCGGCTTCGGCCATTTCATCGGCGGCGCCGTCACCGCGCCGGGGGAGCTGTTCGAGGTGGTCAACCCCGCCACCGGCGCCCCGCTCGCCCGCGTGACCCAGGGCACGCCCGCCGACATCGCCGCCGCCGTCGCGGCCGCCCGCGCCGCACAGCCGGGCTGGGCCGCGCTGTCGCCGCACGACCGGGCCCGCCACCTCTATGCGCTCGCCCGTCATGTGCAGAAGCGCGCGCGCTTCCTCGCCGTGCTGGAGACGATGGACAGCGGCAAGCCGATCCGCGAGAGCCGGGACATCGACATCCCCCTCGTCGCGCGGCATTTCTATCACCACGCCGGCTGGGCGGCGGTGCTGGCCGAGGAGTTTCCCGGCCATGGCCCCCTCGGCGTCTTTGGCCAGATCGTGCCGTGGAACTTCCCCCTCCTGATGCTGGCGTGGAAGGTCGCGCCGGCGCTCGCCGCCGGCAACACCGTGGTGCTGAAGCCCGCCGAGTGGACGCCGCTGACCGCCCTCGCCTTCGGCCAGATCGCGCGCGAGGCGGGGCTGCCGAGGGGCGTTCTCAACATCGTCACCGGCGACGGCGAGACGGGCGCGGCGCTGGTCGGCGCAGAGGTCGACAAGATCGCCTTCACCGGCTCGACCGAGGTGGGCCGCAGCATCCGCCGCGCCACCGCCGGCACGGGCAAGCGGCTGACGCTGGAGCTGGGCGGCAAGTCGGCCTTTGTCGTCTTCGACGACGCCGACCTCGACGCCGCGGTCGAGGGGGTGGTCGATGCCGTCTGGTTCAACCAGGGCGAGGTCTGCTGTGCCGGCGCGCGCCTTCTGGTGCAGGAGGGGGTGGCCGCCCCCTTCGCTGCCCGGCTGAAGCGCCGGATGGCCACGCTGCGCACCGGCGATCCGCTGGACAAATGCACCGATGTGGGCGCCATCGTCGCGCCGCGACAGCGCGACCGCATCGCCGGGCTGGTGGCGCAGGGCGTGACCGAGGGGGCCGAGGCGTTCCAGCCCGGCACCGTGCCGGCCATGGGCTGCTTCTATCCGCCGACGCTGCTGACCGGGGTGGCCCCCGCCAGCACCGTGGCGCAGGTCGAGATCTTCGGCCCCGTCGCCACGCTCACGACCTTTCGCACCCCGGACGAGGCGGTGCAGCTCGCCAACAACACGCCCTATGGCCTCGCCGCCTCGATCTGGTCCGAGGGGCTGGCGCAGGCGCTGGACATCGCGCAGCGGGTGCGCGCCGGGGTCGTCTGGATCAACGCCACCAACCTCTTCGACGCCGCCGCCCCCTTTGGCGGGGTGGGCGATTCGGGCTTCGGGCGCGAGGGCGGGCGGGCGGGGATGGCCGCCTGTCTCGCCCCCGCCGCACAGGCCCGCCGCGGCCGGCCGCGCAGCGAGCCGGCGCTGGCCCCCCTCGCCGCCGCCCCCCTCGGGGCCGAGGGCGGGGGCGAGGGCATCGACCAGACGCCGAAGCTCTATGTCGGCGGCAAGCAGGCGCGGCCCGATTCGGGCCATGGCTATGCCGTCACCGGCCCGCGCGGCCGCGTCCTCGGGATCGCGCCCCTCGGCGGGCGCAAGGACATCCGCAACGCCGTCGAGGCCGCGCGCAAGGCGTCCTCCTGGGCCCGCACCTCGGGCCATGCCCGGGCGCAGGTGCTCTATTACCTCGCCGAGACGCTGGCGGGCCACACCCCTGCGATGGCCGACATCCTGCGGGCGATGACCGGCGCCACCGCCGCGGCGGCCGAGGCCGAGGTGGACGCGGCGGTGCGGCGGATCTTCTGGTACGCCGCGCAGGCCGACAAGCACGACGGCCGCACCGCCGCCACCCAGACCGCGCATCTGACCCTCGCGCTGCCCGAGCCGCACGGGGTGATGGGGCTGGTGGCGCCGACCGAGGCGCCGCTCCTCGGCCTTGTCTCGCTGATCCTGCCGGCCATCGCCACCGGCAACCGGGTGGTGGCCGTGCCCTCGCAGCCGCACCCGCTGGCGGCGGTGGAGCTTTACCGCCTGCTCGACACCTCGGACGTGCCCGCCGGTGTGGTCAACCTCGTGACCGGCCCGCGCGACGAGCTCGCCCGCGTCCTCGCCGCGCATGAGGATGTGGACGCGCTGTGGTATGCCGGCCCGGCCGAGGGCAGCCGCATGGTCGAGGAGGCCGCTGCCGCCAACCTCAAGCCCACCTGGGTCACCCGCGGGCGCGCGCTGGACTGGGCCGGGCCCGAGGGGCAGGGGGCGGTGTTCCTCGATCGGGCGACGCGGCTCAAGACGGTGTGGGTGCCCTATGGCGCCTGACCGCCGCGGGTTGCAATGCCCCGCCGGCGCGTCTATGTAGGCCGCTTGATCCGCCCGCAGATACGGGAGTCTTCCCCATGGCCCGCGTTACCGTCGAAGATTGCGTCGACAAGGTTCCCAACCGGTTCGAGCTGGTGATGCTCGCCGCCCATCGTGCGCGCGAGATCGCCGCGGGCGCGCCGCTGACCATCGACCGCGACAACGACAAGAACCCGGTCGTCGCGCTCCGCGAGATCGCCGAGGAGACGCAGCAGGCCGGCGCCCTCAAGGAGCGGCTGATCGAGAACTTCCAGACCCAGATCGAGGTCGACGAGCCCGAGGACGACCAGATGGCCCTCCTGATGGGGGTCGAGCGTGATCGCCCGACCGCGCCCCAGGACGACATGGACGAGGAGAAGCTCCTGCGCGCCCTGATGGAGGCGCAGGGACAGGGGTGAGCCCGGACGACGCCCCCGCGGCCCTCGATGCGCCGCCGGCGCGTCCGCGCGAGCATGCGCCCCAGACCGGGATGATCGACGTCGAGGATCTGGTCGCGCTGGTGCGCAACTACAACCCGAACTGCGACGCGGGGCTGATCCGCCGTGCCTATGCCTATGGCAAGCGGATGCACGAGGGGCAGACCCGCCATTCGGGCGAGCCCTATTTCACCCATCCCGTCGCGGTGGCCGCCATCCTGACCGAGATGCGGCTCGATGACGCCACCATCGTCACCGCGCTGCTGCACGACTGCATCGAGGACACCAAATCCACCTGGAGCGAGATCTCGGCCGAGTTCGGGCCCGGGATCGCCGAGCTGGTGGACGGGGTGACCAAGCTGACCAACCTTCAGCTCTCGTCGTCCGAGGCCAAGCAGGCCGAGAACTTCCGCAAGCTCCTGATCGCCATGAGCCGGGACCTGCGCGTGATCCTGGTGAAGCTGTCGGACCGGCTGCACAACATGCGCACCATCAAGTCGCTGCGCCAGGAAAAGCAGGTCCGCAAGGCGCGCGAGACGATGGACATCTATGCGCCGCTCGCGGGGCGCATGGGCATGCAGTGGATGCGCGAAGAGCTGGAGGATCTGGCCTTTCGCGTCCTCAACCCCGAGGCGCGGCAGTCGATCATCCGCCGCTTCCTGACCTTGCAGCGCGAGGCCGGCGACGTGGTGCAGCGCATCTCGGCCGACATCCGCACCGAGCTGGAGCGGGGCGGGATCGAGGCCGATGTCTACGGCCGCGCCAAGAAGCCCTATTCCGTCTGGCGCAAGATGCAGGCCAAGGAGCTGGCGTTCTCGCGGCTCTCCGACATCTACGGCTTTCGCGTGATCTGCGGCACCGAGGCCGACTGTTACCGCATCCTGGGCCTCATCCACCAGCGCTGGAAGGCGGTGCCGGGCCGGTTCAAGGACTACATCTCGAACCCGAAGTCGAACGGCTATCGCTCCATCCACACCACCGTCTCGGGCCGTGACGGCAAGCGGGTGGAGGTGCAGATCCGCACCCGCGAGATGCACGAGGTGGCCGAGGCCGGGGTGGCCGCGCACTGGGCCTATCGCGACGGCGCCCGGGTGGTGAACCGCTTTGCCGTGGACCCGGCGAAATGGATCAGCACCCTGACCGAGCGCTTCGCCGAGGGCGACCACGACGAGTTCCTCGAGCATGTGAAGCTCGAGATGTATTCGGACCAGGTGTTCTGCTTCACGCCCAAGGGCGATGTGGTGCAGCTGCCGCGCGGGGCGACGCCGCTCGATTTCGCCTATGCCATCCACACCCGCATCGGCAACGCCTGCGTCTCGGCCAAGGTCGACGGGCTGCGCGTGCCGCTCTGGACCCGGCTGAAGAACGGGCAGTCGGTGGAGGTCATCACCGCCGAGGGCCAGCGCCCGCAGACGAGCTGGATCGACATCGTGGTCACCGGCCGCGCCAAGGCCGCGATCCGGCGCAGCTTGCGCGAGGAGGACCGCGAGCGCTTCGTCAAGCTCGGCCAGGAGCTTGCGCGCGTGGCTTTCGAGCATGTCGGGCGCAAGGCCACCGACAAGGCGCTGACCACCGCCGCCCGGCAGATGGGGCTGAAGGACCGCACCGAGCTGCTCGCCCGGCTGGGCAGCGCCGAGATCACCGCGCGCCGCGTCGTGGCCACGCTCTACCCCGAGCTCGCCACCCGCGAGGGCGAGGAAGTCGACGCCGCCCGCCCGGTGCTGGGCCTGCCCGCCGGCGCGGCGTTCAGCCGGGCCGAGTGCTGCCAGCCGGTGCCGGGCGAGCGCATCATCGGCATCACCTATCGCGGCCGCGGGGTGGTGGCGCATGCCATGGACTGCGAGGTGCTGGCCGAGTTCGAGGACCAGCCCGACCGCTGGGTCGACCTGCGCTGGCACGACGGGCGGCACCCGGCGGCGCATGCCGTCCGGCTGGAGCTGACCATCGCCAACGATGCCGGCGTGCTGGGACGCATCTGCACCTTGATCGGCGACCAGAAGGCCAATATCTCGGATCTGGTATTCGCCGATCGCAAGCCGGACTACTATCGCCTGAACGTGGAGGTGGAGTTGCGCGACCTTGAACACCTGCACGCGGTGATGACGGCGCTCGAGGCCGAGAGCGACGTCGCCCAGATCGCGCGGCACCGGGACCCGGCGCGCAAGCCGTGAGCAGGGGCGCGCGGCGTCCGGCTGCGACCTGAGGGAGGCCCGCGCGGTGGTGTTCAAGCGACGCGAGCGCCGCAGCCGATGGCGCGCCTTCGTCGAGGTCTTCTATCCCCGCGGCGGCTGGCGCCGGGCGGCGAGCTACATGGGCCACCGCCTCAGCCGCCTGCCCGACACCCCCGACCGGATCGCGCGGGGCGTGGCCTCGGGCATGTTCGCCTCCTGCACGCCGTTCTACGGGCTGCATTTCGTCATCGCCGCCCTCGCCGCGCGCACGGTGCGGGGCAACATCCTGGCGGCGCTGCTGGGCACCTTTCTGGGCAACCCCTTCACCTTTCCGCTGATCGTGGAAAGCGCGGTGCAGCTGGGAAGCTGGATGCTCGGGCTCGGCGCGGGGCTGCATTTTCCGCAGGTGATGACTGCCTTCGGCCTCGCCTGGGCCGAGATCTGGACCAACCTGTGGCTGCTCGTGACCGGGGGCGACCCCAACTGGTTCCGGCTCCGGCTGTTCTTCGGCCGGGTGTTCCTGCCCTATCTGCTGGGCGGCGTGCCGATCGGGATCGTCACCGGGCTGATCGTCTATTTCGTCAGCCTGCCGCTGATCCGGGCCTATCAGACCAGCCGGCGCAACCGTCTGCGCGCCCGGTTCGAGGCCAGCCGCCGGGCCGCCGCCGCGGCGATGGAGGCCGCCGAAAGCCGGGATGACGGCGCCGGCCCGAGGCGCTAAGTGACAGGGCAGGCGAACCGGAGGCGCCCCCAGATGACCCAGACCCCCGCGGCCGCGACCCGCAGCCATCCCTTCCTCGCCCGGCGTCAGCGGCTGGGCGTGAACATCGACCATGTCGCCACGCTGCGCAACGCCCGCGGCGGGACGGCGCCCGACCCGGTGCGCGCGGCCCTGCTGGCCGAGGCGGCCGGTGCCGACGGCATCACCGCGCATCTGCGCGAGGACCGCCGCCACATCCGCGATGCCGACATCGCGGCGCTGATGGCGGCCTTGAAGGTGCCGCTGAACTTCGAGATGGCGGCGACGGACGAGATGCAGGCCATCGCGCTGCGCCACCTGCCGCATGCCGTCTGCCTCGTGCCCGAACGGCGCGAGGAGCGCACCACCGAGGGCGGGCTCGAGGTGGCGGGCGACGCCGACCGGCTGGCGGCCTTCATCGCGCCGCTGGCCGGAGCGGGCTGCCGCGTGTCCCTGTTCGTGGCGGCCGATCCGGTGCAGATCGAGGCCTCGGCGCGGGTGGGCGCGGCGGTGGTGGAGCTGCACACCGGCAGCTATTGCGACCTCCTGGCCGAGGGCCACAGCGCCGAGGCCGAGGCCGAGCTGGCGCGTCTGAGGGCGGCGGCGACGCAGGCGGCCGGGCTGGGGCTGGAGGTGCACGCGGGCCACGGGCTGGCCTATGACAATGTCGCGCCGGTGGCGGCGATCGCGGAGGTGGTGGAGCTGAACATCGGGCATTTCCTGATCGGCGAGGCGGTGTTCGCGGGCCTTCCGGCGGCCATCGCCGGCATGCGTGCGCGGATGGACGCGGCGCGGGCGGGGCTGTGAGGCGGCGCCCGGCCCGGGCGTCGCAGGGGGGCCGTCTGCCCCCCGTCGCGCTGCGCGCGACTCCCCCCGAGGATATTTGAGGAAAGATGAAAGGGAGGGGCGTGGGGATCGGTGCGGTGGCCTGGTCGGCGGCGCCGGGCGGTCCGGTGCAGGGGGAAGGGGGGGCGGTGATCCTGGGCATCGGCACGGATCTGGCCAACATCGACCGTATCGCCGGCACGCTGGAGCGGTTCGGCGAGCGGTTCCTGGACCGCGTCTTCACCGAAGCCGAGCGGCGCAAGGCGGCCGGCCGGCCGCGCGCCGTGGCGGCCACCTATGCCAAGCGCTGGGCGGCGAAGGAGGCCTGTTCCAAGGCGCTGGGCACGGGGCTGCGCATGGGCATCGCCTGGCGCGACATGAGCGTGAAGAACCTCGCCACCGGCCAGCCGGTGATGGAGCTGACCGGCTGGGCGGCCGAGCGGCTGGCCGCGATGACCCCCCCGGGCCACCGCGCGGTGGTGCATGTCTCGCTGACCGACGACGCGCCCTGGGCGCAGGCCTTCGTGGTCATCGAGGCGCGGCCCGTCGGTGCGGCCGCGGCCGGGGAGCCGACGACGCCCGCTTGACTTGCGCCCCCCCTGCGGCGACTAGGGGCGCCAGCCCGCAAGGAGACCGACATGGCAGCAACCGCCGGCAAGAAGGATGGCGTCTGGGAGACGCTGAAGACGATCTTCTGGGCCCTCGTGATCGCCGGGATCTTTCGCACGCTGTTCTTTCAGCCCTTCTGGATTCCGTCGGGGTCGATGAAGGAGACGCTGCTGATCGGCGACTTCCTCTTCGTCAACAAGATGGCCTATGGCTATTCGCGGCACTCCTGCCCGTTCAGCCTGTGCCCGTTTTCCGGTCGCATCCTTGGCTCCGAGCCCGAGCGCGGCGACATCGTGGTGTTTCGCCACCCGGTGACGGGGGCCGATTTCATCAAGCGGGTGATCGGGCTGCCCGGCGACCGGGTGCAGATGGTCAACGGGCAGGTGGTGCTGAACGGCGAGCCGCTGCCGCAGGAGCCGGCCGGCGTCTTCGAGGAGGTGTTCGAGCGGCAGGGGCCGATCGGGCAGTTTCCGCGCTGCGCCAATGCGCCGGTGGGGCAGGGCGGCACCTGCATCAAGGAGCGGTTCCGCGAGACGCTGCCCTCGGGGCGCAGCCATATCGTGCTGAACATCGACGACAGCTTCATGGACAACACGCCCGCCTTCACCGTGCCGCAGGGGCATTTCTTCTTCATCGGCGACAACCGCGACAACAGCCAGGACAGCCGGGCGCCGCAGTCGGTGGGGGGCGTCGGCATGGTGCCGTTCGAGAACCTGATCGGGCGGGCGCGGCATGTGGTGTTCTCCTCTTCGGGGCGGTCGATGCTGTATTTCTGGACCTGGCGGGGCGACCGGTTCTTCGTGCGGCTGGAATGAGCGGTGGGGCGAGCCTCCGGCGCCGGCGCCTGGGGGCAGCCGGGGACGGGGGGCCGTCTGCCCCCCGCCGCGCCCGTTCCGGGCGCGCCCCCCGAGGATATTTCCGGAAAGATGAAGGCAGGGGGCGGGCATGAAGCTTGCCTCGGAGCTCGGGGCCTTTGCGCGGCGGCTGGGGCATGAGTTTGGCCGCCCCGCGCTGCTGGTCGAGGCGGTGACGCATGGCTCCATCGCCTCGGCCACGCGGCCCGACAACCAGCGGCTGGAGTTTCTGGGCGACCGGGTGCTGGGCCTCGTGATGGCCGAGGCGCTGGTGGCGGCCGACCCGGCCGCGCGCGAGGGCCAGCTGGCGCCGCGGCTGAACGCGCTGGTGCGCAAGGAGACCTGCGCCGAGGTCGCGCGCGAGCTGGGGCTCGGCGAGGTGCTGCGGCTGGGGCGCTCGGAGATGCTGACGGGCGGGCGGCGCAAGGAGGCGCTGCTGGCCGATGCGATGGAGGCGGTGATCGCGGCGGTCTATCTGGATGCCGGGTTCGAGGCGGCGCGGCGGCTGGTGCTGCGCCACTGGGCGGGGCGGCTCGCCCGGGTGGAGCACACGCCGCCCGATGCCAAGACCGCGTTGCAGGAGCGGGTGCAGGCCGGGGGCCAGCCGCCGCCGGCCTATGTGGAGGTCGGGCGCTCGGGGCCGGACCACGCGCCGCGCTTCGTGATCGAGGTGCGGCTGGAGAGCGGCGAGGCGGCGCGGGCCGAGGCCGGCTCGAAGCGGGCGGCCGAGCAGGCGGCGGCAGCGGCGATGTTGCAGCGACTGGAGGGGGGCGATGGCTGAGGAGACCGCGACGCGGGCCGGCTTCGTGGCGCTGATCGGCGAGCCGAATGCGGGCAAGTCGACGCTGCTGAACCGGATGGTCGGGGCGAAGGTCTCGATCGTCACGCACAAGGTGCAGACGACGCGGGCGCGGATCCGCGGCGTGGCGATGGAGGGGGCGGCGCAGATCGTCTTTGTCGACACGCCGGGGCTGTTTCGCCCGCGCCGCCGGCTGGACCGGGCGATGGTGGCTGCCGCCTGGGGCGGGGCGGCCGATGCCGATGTGGTGGTGCTGCTGGTCGAGGCGCATCGGGGGCTGACCGAGGGCGTGCGCGCGATCCTCGAGGCGCTGCGCGAGCGGGTCCCGCCCGGGCAGACCGTGGCGCTTGCGATCAACAAGATCGACCGGGTGAAGGCCGAGGCGCTGCTGGCGCTGTCGGCCGAGCTGAACGCGGCGTACCCCTTTGTCGCGACCTTCATGATCTCGGCCGAGCGTGGGCATGGGGTGGAGGATCTGCGGCGCTGGCTGGCGGCGCAGCTGCCCGAGGGGCCGTGGCTCTATCCCGAGGACCAGATCGCGGACCTGCCGCTGCGGATGATCGCCGCCGAGACCACGCGCGAGAAGCTGACGCTGCGGCTGCATCAGGAGCTTCCCTATGAGCTGACGGTCGAGACCGAGGGCTGGGAGGAGCGCAAGGACGGTTCGGTGCGGATCGACCAGGTGGTCTATGTCGCGCGCGACGGGCACAAGGGCATCGTGCTGGGCAACCGCGGCGAGACGATCAAGGCGGTGGGTCAGGCCGCCCGGACCGAGATCGCGGCCTTCCTGGAGCGGCCGGTGCATCTGTTCCTGACGGTCAAGGTGCGCCCCGGCTGGCAGGACGAGGCCGAGCGCTATGGCGAGATGGGGCTCGATTTCCGCGACGGCGGCTAGGGCCATGGCGTCCTCGCCGCGGCTGACCGCCGAATTCTGGGTGCGGGCCTATCTGGCGCGGTTGCGGCTGGCGGACATCCCGGCCTTCGTGGTGGCGCGGGGGGATGCCACGGCGGGGGCGGTGCTGGTGAAGCTCGCGACGCTGGACGGGCGGGCGCGGGTGTTTCAGCGCGGGCTCGATCCGGCCACGGGGGCGCGGCGGTGGATGGTGCTGGCCGAGGGCGAGGAGGCCGGCGTCGAGGCCGTCATCGCCCGTGCCCGGCGCAACGACCCCGACCTGTGGGTCATCGAGATCGAGGACCGCGCCGGGCGCACCCTGCTGGACGAACCCGGCCTGTCGGAGTGACCCGGCGGCGGGCGACCAGCTTGCCCCCGGCCGTCTTCGCCATCTTGCCCAGGTCGTCGCGCATGGCGTCGGCCTCGGAGCGGCTGATCTCGACCGCCTTCGTGACGTGCCGCCGGAACCTGCCTTCCGCGTCTGGCATCGGCATGATTCCGGGACATGGACGCAGATGGCCTGTGCGGCGTGTCGGCAGCGTGCTCCGACCCGGTCCGTGTCCGGCCAGTGGGCAAATCCCTGCGGAAATGCATCCGCTTTCCATACGATCTGCGCCGGGCATGAGGGCGGCTCGGCCGCGGCGCCGGCGATCCCGTCGCCGGGGGGCATGCTCGTTCGGCGGCATCTGCGCCGGTCCCACCATGAGGCTGTCGAAGCCGAGCCCGGTCAGACCCTTCGGCGGTCGCGTCATTCGCCTGTAGCGCGACATTGCCGGTGACTGGCGAGCGACATCGCTGGTGACGAGTCGACGACGATGGATTGAGGGTGTCGCGCTGCGTGCCATGAGATCAAGAGGTGATGTCGCTGGTCGATGTCGCGGTGCGCAAGGCGGCGCGGCGCCTGAAGCTCTCGACAGTCATCTTCAGGATGGTGGTGTGATGGAGTGAGCCAGTGATACCAGCGGCCTTTGTCGCTGACTCTGGCAGGATTCCGTCTGGCTCCGCGGTGTGGTTCCTTTGGGTCGCAGCATGGAGGGCTGGATGGCGGTTGCGATCACACGGACAGCGCTTTCGGCACGCGAGCTTCGGGCTGCGGCGGCGAGGACGACGGATGCGCAGGCGGCGCGGCGGATGCTGGCGATCGCGCTGGTGATGGACGGGGTGGACCGCAGGACCGCGGCCGGAAGCTGCGGGATGGACCGGCAGACGCTCCGGGACTGGGTCCACCGCTGCAACGCCGAAGGGCTGGAGGGGCTGACGAACCGCCGCGCGCCCGGGCGGAAGCCGCGGCTGAGCCCTGAGCAGAAAGCCGAGCTTGCGCAGATGGTGCGCGATGGGCCCGACGCGGCCGTGGACGGGGTGGTGCGCTGGCGGCGGGTCGACCTGAAGCGGCGGATCGAGGCCCGCTTCGGCGTGACGATGCACGAGCGCACCGTGGGCAAGCAGCTGGCCGCCCTCGGGTTTCGCCGCCTCTCGGTGCGCCCGCAGCACCCGAAGTCCGACCCTGAGGCCCAGGCGGCGTTCAAGAAAACTTCGCCGTAAGGGTCGCCGAGGCCCTGCCGGAGCACGCCCGCAACAAGCCGCTGGAGGTGTGGTTCCAGGATGAAGCCAGGGTCGGCCAGCAGGGCACGCTGACCCGCATCTGGGCGCCGCGCGGCACCCGCCCGCGCGCGCCTCGCGACACTCGCTACACCTGGGCGTACATTTTCGGCGCCGTCTGCCCCGAGCGCGGCGCCACCGCCGCGCTGGTCATGCCCCACGCTGACACCGCCGCCATGAACGCCCACCTCGCCGAGATCTCCCGCACCGTCGCCGAGGGCGCGCACGCCGTTCTCGTCCTCGATGGCGCCGGATGGCACGGCGCCAAGGCCCTGAAGGTGCCCGACAACATCACCCTCCTGCCACTCCCGGCCATGCCCCGGAGCTCAACCCGATCGAGACCGTCTGGGCCTACCTCCGCGCCAACCGCCTCGCCACCTCCGTCTTCGAGACCTACGACGAGATCGTCGCCCGATGCTGCGACGCCTGGAACTTCTTCGCCAGCGACACCGACACCGTCAGGTCCATTACCCTCAGAGGCTACGCGCAAGCGGTCAGCGTTCAAGGCCGTTGGTATGAGGCGCCATTGCTCCGAGCCCACTGGCGAACCGGGCGATGGCGGCGATGGTCATGGCCTTGTCCGGGAACACGGCGTCCCATCCGCTGAAGGGCTGGTTGGCGGTGATCATGATGGAGCTCCGCTCGTATCGTGCTGCGATGCGGGCCCAGTTTGCGGGCCCAGTTTGCGGGCCCAGTTTGCGGGCGTTGAAGAAGTCCGACGTGCCCTGCCGCCCGGGCTCATGGGTCTGGCGGAAGATCACGTCCCGTTCCGCCCCGTGCTCGGCGCGCCACAGCCGCATCCGACGCTCCAGGGTGCGCCGCGCCAGCATCAGGTCCCGCTCGGGGTGGCGACGCTGCAGTTCCTCCAGCACCGTGATCGGCTTCAGGCCGGGCATGCTGCGCAGGTGCGGGACGATCTCCTGATCCCGGAGGCCGGTGAGGGGGTCGGGCTTGCCACCGCCATGGCGCCGGGCACGGTGCCGCTCGGAGGGCAGGCGGGGGTCCTTCTCGGCAGGATGGCCGGTGCTGGAACTGAAGCCCGCCATGGCGGCGGCGGTCTTCTGCGGGTGCGTTGCGCGTAGGGTCATGCAATACCTGTGCTGTTGGTCGGTGATGGGACGGCCAGGCATCCGATCCTCTTCCTGGTCGTTGAAGATCGGACCATCCTGACCACCATCGCCGCCGACGGCACGGGCAAAACCCGCGCCCGAGTTGGGGGAAGCTACGGCCGGGCCACGCCCGACCTCCGCTTCCCCCAACGCGTCATCTGCGATGTCGCTGACCCTTCGTGTTCAATGTCGCTGAACAACTTGCCCGCGGGCCGGGAACCACCGGCGGGCGTGATCCTGCCGGCGCCGCCGCGACGGCACAGGCGAGGATGAGGGAATCCGGAGCATCGCTACGGCTGGCGAGGGCGTCGCGGCGGGCCTCGCCATGCTCGGTGAGGGGTGCGGGGCAGGGGACGCCGGCGATCGCGCCGGACCCGCACAGGCGACAGGGGATGTCCCGGCCGCTGGTTCGCGCTTCCGACCCCGCCGGCGGTGGCCCCGTGGCCGGCGCGAATCGTCCGGACGCTCCGTCCGCCGGTCCGCCCCGGGCGCCGGGGGCCGATCGGTCGCCCGATCACGCGCCCGGCCGCAGAAACGATGCGGGAGAGCGCGGTGTTCCGTCGAATGCCCCGGCGGTGGGTGGGGCCGCCGAATCGGACCCCGCCGGCAGCCTCCGCGGACGTCCTGGCGCCGGCCCCGGGCCCCCACGGCGGGGCCGCCAGCCTTGCGGTCGCGACCCGGGGACGGGCCATCGAGACCCCGCGGCGGGCACAGGATGCCGCAGGCCGCGCCGGCGCCGCGGCCGCGATGTCGCAGGCCCGCGGGAGGGCGCGAGGCGGCCCGAACCCAACCCAACAAGCCTTTGCCGGCCCGCGACAAAATGTGCGTCCCGCGCGCATCTTTGCGGACTTGCCTTGTCGCGGCCGGCATGGCAGCCGCGGATCAATGTCAATTGAAGCTTACACTTGCACCTGTCCAAAATATCTGACAGTGTGTGTCTGCGCCCAAAACCCCGAGGGGTCGCCGGGCGCGTGACGCCCCGCATGCCGCGAGGCAATTCAGACGAGCGGAATCAGGACTGCCTGCTTGGCCTGAAGTCACTCTTGGACGAAACGGAGGAACTCGTATGTCCGACGACAATCCCGACAAGGTCTGGCCGACCGGCCTGACGCTGAAGGAAGCCGAAGAGATCCACAGCTACATCATCGACGGCACGCGGGTCTTCGGGGGCATCGCGCTCCTGGCCCACATCCTGGCGGCCGTTGCGACGCCGTGGCTCGGGTAAGGAGGCTTTCTCATGAATAACGCGAAAATCTGGCTCGTGGTGAAGCCCGGCGTCGGCATTCCGCTGCTGCTCTCGGCAGTCGCGATCGCCTCGCTCGCCGTGCATGTCGGTCTGGTCATCAACACCGACTGGATCGCCAACTACCACCAGGGCGTTCCGATGGCCGGCAATTGACGGCGCACGGAAGGTCGGCGGCCGTGCCCCGGGGTTCCCCCCGGTGCCTCGGGTGCGGGGCCTGAGGCGACGGGTCTCCCGTCGCCCCGGCCACCCGCCACGCCTTCCGGGCGAACGTCACTGCGGCATGGATGCCCCTGGCGCTGCCCCACGCGGCAGATCCGGGGCCTCCGTCCGAGACCACCGCTGCGCCGGTCCGATGGGCCGGTCAGGGGTGACAGGCTGCGGGTTCCCGGTCCTGCCGGGGCCCCGCGAACCGCCCCCAACGTGACGCCCCAGATGTAACGACGACCAGGGAGCCGCCAGGGTGTTCGACTATCGCCGAATCGCGCTCGGCCAGATCTCCAGGATCGGGCAGCAGTTCCTGCCCTTTGCCGACGTCGCCTCGCGCGATGTTCCGCTCTCGCGCCTGCTGCGTCTGTCGCTTTTCCAGCTTTCCGTGGGCATGGCGCTGGTCCTGCTCTATGGCACGCTCAACCGCGTGATGATCGTCGAGTTGCAGGTGCCGGCCACGATCGTCGCGGCGATGCTGGCGCTGCCGCTCGTCTTCGCCCCCTTCCGCACGCTGATCGGCTTCCGCTCCGACAACCACCGCTCGGCGCTCGGCTGGCGGCGCGTTCCCTATATCTGGCGCGGAACGCTGCTCCAGTTCGGCGGCTTCGCGGTGATGCCCTTTGCGCTGCTGGTCCTGTCGGGCTTCGGCGAGGCGGCGGATGCGCCGCGCTGGATCGGCATCTCCTCGGCCGCGCTGGCCTTCCTGATGGTCGGGGCCGGGGCGCACATGGTGCAGACCGTGGGCCTCGCGCTCGCCACCGACCTCGTGCCCGAGACCGACCAGCCGCGGGTGGTGGGGCTGATGTTCGTGATGTTCCTGCTGGGCATGGCGATCAGCGCGCTCGTCTTCGGCTGGCTGCTGCGCGACTATTCGCCCTTCCGGCTGATCCAGGTGATCCAGGGCGTGGCCGTGGTCACCGTGGCGCTGAACCTGCTGTCGCTGTGGAAGCAGGAGGCGCGCGACCGCGAGCGCGCCCGCTCCACCGCGCCGCAGCCCGAGTTCCGCGAGGCCTGGTTCCAGTTCGCCGCCCGCCCCGGTGCCCTGCGCCTGCTGGTGATGATCGCGCTGGGGACCGCCGGCTTCGGCATGGCCGATGTGCTGATGGAGCCCTATGGCGGCCAGGTCCTCGGCATGACCGTGTCGCAGACGACCTATCTGACGGCGGTGCTGGCCTCGGGCGGGCTGCTTGGCTTCGCCATCGCCAGCCGCGTGCTGATGCGCGGCACCGACCCGGCCCGGTTCGCGAGCCTCGGCGCCTCGGTGGGCGTGCCCGCCTTCGCCGCGGTGATCGTGGCGGCATGGGTGCAGTCGCTGCCGCTCTTCGTCGCCGCGACCTTCGTGGCGGGCTTCGGGGCGGCGCTGTTCAGCCATGGCACGCTGGTGGCGACGATGCGCTCGGCCCCGCGCGAGCAGGTGGGCCTTGCGCTCGGCTCCTGGGGCGCGGTGCAGGCGACGGCCATGGGCATCGCCGTGGCGCTGGGCGGGGTCGGGCGCGATCTGCTGATGCACTTCGGAGGCCCGGACATGCCGGTGGAGATGGCCTATATTCCCGTCTTCGCCTTCGAGATGCTGCTTCTGGTGGCGGCGCTGGCGGTGGCCGCGCCCTTCATCCGGGAGCGAATCGCTGAAACGGACAGGCGGAGCAGCTATGTTCGTTGACGAGGGCAGTGACTGCGGGGTCCGGACTGCCCGACCGGGGTTGCGGGATCCCTTTCAGTGCCGGATGGTTTGCCGGATATCCACGGAGGACACATGACCACGATCGTAACACGCGCCTACAAGGATCTCGACACGGCCAAGGCCGTTGCCGAGGCGCTGCGCGCCGAGGGCCATCCCGACCGGGACATGGACCTCTTCGCCAAGGGTGAGAAGGATCTCGCCGAGAAGCTCGCGGCCGCCAAGGTGCCGGCCGAGGCGGTTCCCGCCTATGTCAAGGCCGTCGAGGGCGGCAAGCCCGTCGTCGTCGCCCGGGCCGAGATCACGCCCTTCGGCGCCGCCGCGCGGGCCAAGAAGGTGGCCGATTCCTTCAACCCGGTCGCGGTGGAGGGCGCCAGCGGCGACTTCTACGTCAGCACGGTGCCGATCTCGGGCCCGGCCGCCAACATCAAGGGCGACCACGGCCTGATCTGGACCCAGCCCGAGGAGATCGCCGGCAAGCGCGGCTATTTCTTCTCGTCCAACTTCGGCTGGAAGATGCTGTCGGACCGCAAGCCGGCCGCGGGCATCATCTATTCGGGCACCAAGTTCTTCGCCATGGGCAGCGGGCATCTCTCGACCCGCAAGCCGGCCGAGGGCACCGTCTACAAGGGCAGGAAGCACTTCACCGAGGGCTGGTTCGGCGGCCTGCTGTCGGCGCGCAAGCCCGCCGAGGGGCTGGTGAAGAAGGACCATCCCCACATGTCCAAGAGCTTCTGGCCAGCGCCGCTGCTCAAGGACCGCTGAGACCGCGACGCAGCTGTCTTCGGGGGCTGCCGCCGGGCATTGCCGGCGGCAGCCCTCGCCATGTTCGGGGCCATGTCCGGGGCCATGTCCGGCGGGCGCGTCGGGCGTGCAGGTCGGGGCCGGCCGTGGGCCGGGCACGGGCTGGGCCATCGGCCGGTGCCGGGTCACGGTGGCGGCACGATCAGCATGGTGTAGACCCAGGCGAGCCGGCCATCCTCCAGCCACAGGGCCTGGCGGCGATAGCGCGGCCCGGCCTGTTCGTAGCGGTCGAGGCGGCGCAGCTCGGCCGGGCTGACGGAAAAGACGCGGCCCGCGACATGGGCGCCGGGAGCCAGCAGGAGGTCGCGGCCCGCCCGCTCCCACCCCTCCAGCCGGGCGCTTTCGGACGGCACCGCCCGCCCCACCACCGCATAGCGGACCACGGGGTTGGCAAGCGTGGCATAGCCGAACACGAGCTGCGGCCCCTCGGGCAGGACCGGCGCCGCCTCGGGCAGGGGCGGCAGGTGCAGCGGCATCAGCCGGATGCCCAGCGCGAGAAGGCAGGCGAGCGTCAGCAGCCCGCCGAGGATGCGGGGAGATGGCATGGTCATGGGGTGTCACCCGTCATTCGGTCTCCTTCGGGGATGATGTGGGCGCCGCCTGCGGCTCAGCGCCAGATCCAGGCCTGCGAGGCCAGCAGCCCCTGCGCCTTTGCCAGCAGGCGCAGCGCGGGGCCGCGCGGCAGCGGCCGGCCATCGGCCAGATGCGCGACGATGACCTCGGCGGGGCAGGGCAGCCCGCCGAACGGGTCGAGATAGCGCGGATAGGCGATCAGGACAGCATGCGCCAGCTCCGCGACCGTGGGACGCGCCGTCCGCCGCCCCGGCACCGGCCCGAGATCGTGGGTCAGCCCCCAGCCGGCATAGAAGGGCGCGCCCAGCGTCGTCACCGGCTGCCCGCGCAGCAGCGCCTCGAAGCCCAGCGCCGAGGTGATGGTCCAGACCTCGTCCGCCGCCGCCAGCGCCGCCGCCGCCCCCACCCGCGACAGCGTCGCGTCGGCCAGCCGCGCCGCCTCGGCCGGCGGGACGGCACCGGGGCGCAGCCCGGCCTCGACATCCGGGTGCGGCTTCCACAGGATCACCGCGTCGGGGTTCTCGGCCCGCACCCGCGCCAGCAGCGCGAGGTTGGTCCGCTCCGCCCCCGCGCCGAGGCGGATCGAGGCGTCGTCCTCGACCTGCCCGGGCACCAGGATGCGCCGGCCCGCGGGCAGCGCCGGCAGCGCCCCGGCGCCGAGGTTGTACTTCGTCACCCCCCCGGCCAGCAGCGCCGCCACCAGCCGTTCGGCCCGCGCCGCGCCCCCCGGCGGCGGCGGGGTGGCGATCAGCCGCTCCAGCCGGCTCTCGCGCCCGGGGTCGTAGTAGATGCCCAGATCGTCCAGCACCAGCGACAAGGGCGGCGTCAGCTCGGCCCCCAGCCCGCGCGAGCGCAACAGCCCGTCCTCGACCCGCAGCGTGCCCTCGGGCAGCCCCTCGGGCGCGCGCCCGGCCCAGACCATGAGCCGCCGCCCCTCGGCCCGGGCCAGCGCCTGCGCCGGGTCGCGGGCGAACCGCACCGCCCGCTCGCGGCCGAAGAAGCGTTGCAGCGTCGGGCGCTTCCACAGCCGCATGCCAAGGGCGACGTAGCCGCGCCGGTCGTCGCGGAAGGCGCGCGTCTCGGCCTCGAGCTGGTCCACCGCCTCCTCGAAGCTGCACAGCCGGTCGCGGCAGGGGTCGTACCATGTCGGCGCCAGCAGCATGGCGGCGGCAAAGAGCTGCGCCCGGGTCAGGCGCCGGCCGCGGCGGGGCAGGGGGGCGGCGTCCTCGGTCAGCCCCCAGCCGGCATAGAAGGGCGTGCCCCAGACATGCGGCCGGTGCCCCGCCAGGATCGCCTCGAACCCCAGCTGCGACGAGACGGTCCAGACCGCGACGGCCCCCTCCAGCAGCGCCCGGGGCGAGACCGGGTCGGTCAGCAACTCGCCGTCTTCGGGGCCGAAATGGCCCGGCCGCAGGCCCAGCGCCGTCTCGGGATGCGCCCGGATCAGGAGCCGCGCGCCGGGGTGGGCATCGCGCGCCGCCGCGAGCATGGCGCGAAAGGCGCCCGCGCCGCCGCCGTGGGTGACCGAGGCGTCGCCGCGGGTCTGGTCCACCACCAGCACATAGCCGGGCTCGGGCGGGCGCAGCGCGGGGTCGTGGAGGTTGTATTTCGACAGATCGGCGGCGCGGAGGCGGGCGATGCCGTCATGGGCGCGGCGGATCAGCCCGTGGTCGTCCAGCGGATGCCGTGCGAGCAGCGTCTCGAGGTCCGAGGGTGTGGACGCGTCGTAGTGCACCCCGCTGCGGTCGATCAGCAGCCCCAGCGTGGGGGCGCCCGTGCGGCCGGGGTGGACGGAGCGGAGCCAGGCATCCTCCAGCCGCACGAGGCCGGCGCCGGTGCGGGCGGCCAGAGCCTCGCCCCGGGCGGCGACGCCGGTGCGGCCCCAGACGGCGACGAGGTCCCGGGGCCCCGGCCGGCCCAGCCGCATCGGCAGGCCGGCGAGCGCCAGGATCCGGCGGATGCGGCGGGCGCGCGCCGACGGCCAGATCAGCCCGAGGCTGACAGGATGCAGCCGGGGCGTGCGCGCCACCCCCGGCCCGATCAGTTGGCGATGGTCGAGAGATTCGCCACCGGCGTGACACTCCCGGTCAGGGCCTGCAGCGTCTTCTGCCACTGCACGAAGGGCGCCTCGGTGACATAGACCGTGTCGCCGTCGCGGATGACGAAGTCGCGCGCCAGGAACATGCCGGTCGGCGCGGTCAGGTCCAGCACATAGGCAAAGCGCTGGTCGCCGATCAGGTCGGACCGGCCCAGCACCGCATTGGCGATCTCGGCCGGCTCGTTGCGAAAGACGAAGATGCCGGTGGGGTCGGCGAGGTTGGTGTTCAGCCCGCCCACCTGTGCGATCGCCTCGATGGCCGAGAGCGTCTGCGTCTGGAACTGCACCCGGCTCTGGGCCCCGGTCGCGCCGAGGGCGACGAAGGCGCGGGTGTCCTCGGTCACCAGCACCCGGTCGCCGTTGCGCAGCGCGATGTCCAGCACCGGGTTGGCATAGAGGTCGGTGAGCCAGATGCGGTCGGTGACATTGCCGCGGGTGACGCTGATCTGGGTGACCTCGGGCGGGGTGGTCACGCCGCCGGCCCGGGCGAGCATGGCCGCCAGCGTCCGCGTCGGCCGCTCGATCGGATAGACGCCGGCGCCGCCGATGGCGCCCATGATCGAGATGGTCGAGCCGTCGCCCGGCACCCGGCGCACCGCCACCTGCGGGTCGGGCGTCTGCGCCTCCAGGAGGCCGGTGATCTCCTGGCGGAGCTGGTCGGGCGTCTTGCCCGAGGCCTGCACGCGCCCGGCATAGGGCACGAAGATGAAGCCCGCCCCGTCCACCTGCACCTCGTCGAGGGTGGCGACGTTCTGCCCCTGTCCGACCAGCAGGCCCTCGGCCACGTTCTCGTAGACCGTCAGCGTCAGGATGTCGCCGGGGTTGATGGTGTCGGGGCCGAGGCGGCCCGCGGACTTGAAGGCATCGGAAAAGCCGAGCGCAGGCACCACGGCGGTGGCCCGCGCCACCCGGTCGCTGACCGCGATGATGAAGGCATCGCCCTGTTGCTGCACCGATCCCGCGAAAATCTCGCGCTTGTTGGGTCCCGACCGTGGCAGGCTGCACGCCGCCACCATCGCGACGAGCGCCAGCAGGGCGAATGCCCTGGCGCTCCTCGTCGCCATCAGCTTCACTGCTCGGCTCCTGTTTTTGCTTCTGCCTCAGGTATTTTTGGGCCGAAGCTTAGCCAAGCCGCGGGGCTTTGGCCAGCGGCGCGTCACTTGACCAGCCGCAACTGTTGCCGTGGCGCCGCTTTTCCGGCGCGCAGCGCGTCATAGGGGTCCTCGGGGGCGAGCATCAGGTCCACCACCTGGCGCAGCAGCTGCCGCCGCCCGCGGGCCGAGTAGAAGCCGCCGGGGATCTGCGAGGTCTCCAGCAGGTAATGGCGATAGTCGCGATAGGCGCGGCCGTCCGGGCGCGAGGGCTCGCGGAAGAACTCGGCAAGGCTCTGGGTCGAGACGAACTCGGGCTTGGCATAGACCGCCTGGCCGAAGACCTTCAGCGGCAGGCCGCGCCAGAGCACCTGTTGCGCCGCGGTGGAGTTGACCGTCACCGCGCTGCGCGCCGCGTTCAGGAGCCCCGCGAGCTTGCCGCCGCGGACGAAGTGCACCCGCCCCTTCAGCCCGTGCGTGCGCGCGAGCTGCGCCAGACGGCGGCGCACCGGGGCCCGGCCGTCCTCCAGCGGGTGCGCCTTGACCACGAGGTGATGATGCCGCGGCGCGCCCTCGGCAAAGCCCTGCACCACCACCTCGAGGAAATCGCCGAGGCTGGCGAAGGGCCCGTGTTCGCGAAAGCTCGCGTCATGTTCGAGTTGCAGCAGCACGAGGTGATAGGGAAAGCCGCCCTGCCGCACCCGCCAGGTGGCCAGCATCCGCTCCAGCGCATGCACGGGCATCAGCAGGAGCCGCTTGAGATAGAGGCGGAATTCGGCGCCGACGCTCAGCGCGCGATGGGCGCGAAAGCCGCGATAGCCGCGGTTGGCCAGCAGGACGAAGGCGTGATAGGCGGCGCCGTAGAAGACATGGTGGCGCATGTCGCCCCAGCGCGCCGGCGCCTCGGGCAGCTCCATGTCGCAGCGCTCCAGCGCCGCGCGCATCTCCGCCACCGACAGCTCCATCAGTCGCGAATGCCCGTTGGAGCCGCCGCGCTCATAGGTGATCCAGTAGGGGCGGAGATAGCCCTCCTCGAAGACATGGACGGTGATGCCGCGCGCCCGCGCCAGCCGCACCGCCGCGGCGTGGATGGGCCGGGTGTCGCCGTAGAGCACGAGGTCGGTGATGCCGTGCGCCGTCATCAGCCGCGCGCAGGCGTCGGGCCAGTCCTCGGCCCGGTCGCGCCAGGCGATGTAGCGGCTCCGGTCGGACCAGAAGGCGCGGTCGCCGGCGTTGAAGCCGACGCGCCAGACCTCGGCGCCGGCGCGGGACAGCATTCGGCCGAGGACGTTGAAGAACGGGCCATGCGGGCCCTGGAGGAACAGGAACGCCCGCCGCCCGGTGGCGGTGGCGGTCGGGGGGGCAGTCTGCGGACGGAGCTCCGGCAAGGGCTCGGCGGAGCGCTCGCTGTGCGACCGGCGCCGCCGTTTCGGCGCGGACAGTCCGGGGAGAACCTGATCGGCCATCGTCTGCGTCCTCAAGGCCCCGCCGGTCCGCCGCGGTCCTCCCGCCCGGACGCACGGGGCGCCAACCCCGGCCATTCTACGCGCCGCCACAGCCATCGCGAGGCGGAATTGCGGCGCCGCCATGGCTTTTGCCGCGGCGTCTCGCCCGGGGGCATGGCGCGCCCTTGCACGGGGCGGGGGGGCAGGCTAGGTCACGCCCATGTTCACCGGCATCGTCACCGACATCGGCCGCATTCTCGCCGTCACCCCGGCCGGCGACACCACCCTGCGCATCGCCACGCGATACGACATCGCGGGCATCGACCTCGGGGCCTCCATCGCCTGCGACGGCGTCTGCCTGACCGTGGTGGCGGCCGGCAACGACCCCGCCACGCCCGAGGGCGGCTGGTTCGAGGTGCAGGCCTCGGCCGAGACGCTGTCGAAGACCACGCTGGGCGGCTGGGCGCCGGGCCGCCGCATCAACCTCGAGCGCGCGCTGCGCGTCGGCGACGAGCTGGGCGGCCACATCGTCTCGGGCCATGTCGACGGCGTGGCCGAGGTGCTCTCGGTCACGGCCGAGGGCGACAGCACCCGCGTGCGGTTCCGCGCGCCCGAGGCGCTGGCGGGTTTCCTCGCGCCCAAGGGCTCGGTGGCGCTGAACGGCACCTCGCTGACGGTCAACGAGGTGGAGGGGGCCGAGTTCGGCGTCAACCTGATCCCCCACACCAAGGCGGTGACCACCTGGGGCGCGCTGCGCGCCGGCGAGGCGGTCAACCTGGAGATCGACACGATGGCCCGCTATGTCGCCCGTCTGCGCGAATGGGAGGCACGCTGAGCCTGCGTGCGGGGGCCGGGGCGCTGCGGGGAATTGACGCGGGGGCGGGGCGGACTAGGCTCCTGATGGATGGTCAGACGGGAGCTTGCCATGCGTCGTGTCCTCCTCTCAGCAGTGTTTGCCGGCGTCCTCGGGGTCGCGTCGGTCGCCGGTCCGGCCGGCGCCGAGGCGCCGCGGTCCCCGGCCATCGAGACGGTGATCCAGAGCCAGATCGAGGCCTTCCTCGCGGGCGATCTCGACACCGCCTTCACCTTCGCCTCGCCCGGCATCAAGGGCATGTTCCGCACGCCCGAGCGCTTCGGCGAGATGGTGCGGTCGGGCTATCCGATGGTCTGGCGCCCGTCCGAGGTGCGGTACCTCGAGCTGCGCGCGCATCCGCCCGGCGGCATGGTGCAGCGGGTGATGATCATCGACGAGGCCGGGCGGCTGCATCTGCTCGACTATCTGATGATCGAGCGGGCCGGGGGCTGGTACATCGCCGGCGTGCAGGTCCTGCGCGGCGGCGCGGTCGGCGCCTGAGGCCCTCATCCCCGGCGGGCGAGGTCGGCAGGGCCCAGCACATAGGCCTTGCCGAACCCGCCGTTGAGCGCCGCGCCCAGCGGCTCCAGCCGGGCAAAGGCAAAGTCGGCAAAGTCGACATAGAGCTTCGCCTTGGGGTGTCGGGCGAGCCATGCCTCGCGCAGGCTGTCATGCTCGGGCCCGCGCGGCACGAAGGCCGCCTCCACGTCCAGCGACAGGCGCGGGTGGGTCAGCGGGTCGCCCCGGGCGCCCGGTTCGCCCACCAGCAGGCAGGCGCGCGGCGCGGCCCGCAGCGCCCGCGTGTGCAGCGACAGGCTGGAGATCAGCGTCACCGGGGTGCCGCAGGGCGCCGTGGCCACCGCGATCCGCGTGACATGGGGAAAGCCCGTGTCGGGGTGCACCACGCCCAGCGCGCCGAATCGGGCGGCGTCGATCAACCCACGGGCGAGAGTGCGGGCCTCGTCGTCGGTGGGGCGCAGGGGCGAGGGGGTGTCGGTCATGCCCCATGGGTGCCGCACCCTTGCCCCGCAGGCAAGCCCCCGGCGCTGTTCCCTGACACCGAATCACCTCTGATGTCATCCGTGCCTGACAGGGTCTCCTGACAGGGCCTCCGGCATGTCCGGCGCAGGGCTGCCGGGGCGGAGGGGCCGGCGGGGGCTTGCTGCGGTGCAGTATCGATGCGTTCCGGATCTGCCTTCTTGACATGCAACCGGAGGCGCAAAGGCATGAATTCCAGACACCTCTGCACTGCAGCACCGCAGGCGATTTACATCTTTCCTGTGTTCCCCGTCAAGAAATTTACAGGAAAACCCATCCTTTAAAAAGGGTTACGTGGATGTTGACGAATGCGTTACAATGATGACGGGAAGACGGCGCGCCTGCCCCGTTTCGAGGGCCCGCCGAAGGACCGCGCCCGAGGGCAGCGGTGCACCGCGACGAGGAGGAGAGTCCATGAACGCCCCAAGCCAGCCCGAAACGGCACCCCTTTATCCGGCGCCCGACGACTTCGTCGCCCGCGCCCATGCCGACGCGGCGCGCTATGAGGACATGTATGCCGCCTCCATCGCCGACCCCGAGGCGTTCTGGGCCGAGCACGGCCGCCGAATCGACTGGATCAAGCCCTATACCCGGGTGAAGAACACCAACTTCGCCTTTGGCGAGGTCTCGATCCGCTGGTTCGAGGACGGCACGCTGAACGTCGCCGCCAACTGCGTCGACCGCCACCTTGCCACCCGGGCCGATCAGACCGCGATCATCTGGGAGCCGGACGACCCCAGGACACCGGCCCGCCACATTACCTATCGCGAGCTGCACGAAAACGTCTGCCGCATGGCCAATGTGCTGAAAAGCCAGGGCGTGACCAAGGGCGACCGGGTGGTGATCTATCTTCCCATGATCCCCGAGGCGGCCTATGCCATGCTCGCCTGCGCGCGGATCGGGGCGATCCACTCCATCGTCTTTGCCGGGTTCTCGGCCGATGCGCTGGCCGACCGGATCAACGACAGCCAGGCCAAGGTGGTGATCACCGCCGACGAGGCCCCCCGCGGCGGCCGCAAGACCGGGCTGAAGTCGAACACCGACGCGGCACTCCTGCGCTGTTCCGACCGGGTGCGCTGCATGGTGGTCAAGCACACCGGCGGCCAGACGACCTGGGTGCAGGGCCGCGACGTGGATGTGCTGGAGCTGATGGCCCACGCCTCGCCCGACTGCCCGGCCGAGGAGGTCGGCGCCGAGGACCCGCTCTTCGTGCTCTACACCTCGGGCTCCACCGGCAAGCCGAAGGGGGTGGTGCACAGCTCGGGCGGGTATCTCGTCTATGCCGCGATGACGCACCAGTACACCTTTGACTATCACGAGGGCGACGTCTTCTGGTGCACCGCCGATGTCGGCTGGGTCACGGGCCACAGCTACATCGTCTATGGCCCGCTGGCGAACGGCGCGACCACGCTGATGTTCGAGGGCGTGCCGACCTGGCCCGATGCCGGTCGCTTCTGGGAGGTCTGCGCCAAGCACAAGGTCAACCAGTTCTACACCGCCCCCACCGCCATCCGCGCGCTGATGGCCTTCGGCACCGAGCCGGTGGAAAAGCACGATCTGTCCTCGCTGCGGCTGCTCGGCTCGGTCGGCGAGCCGATCAACCCCGAGGCGTGGAACTGGTACAACACCCATGTCGGCAAGGGCCGCTGCCCCATCGTCGACACCTGGTGGCAGACCGAGACGGGCGGGCATCTGATCACCCCGCTGCCCGGCGCGATCCCGGCCAAGCCGGGCAGCGCGACCAAGCCCTTCTTCGGGGTCCAGCCTGTCGTTCTGGAGCCCGAGAGCGGCAAGCTGGTCGAGAGCACGGAGGCCGAGGGCGTTCTGTGCATCGCCGACAGCTGGCCCGGGCAGATGCGCACCGTCTGGGGCGACCACCAGCGGTTCCAGGAGACGTATTTCCAGCAGTACAAGGGCTATTACTTCTCCGGCGACGGCTGCCGGCGCGATGCCGATGGCTATTACTGGATCACCGGGCGCGTGGATGACGTGATCAACGTCTCGGGCCACCGGATGGGCACCGCCGAGGTCGAAAGCGCCCTCGTGGCCCATGACAAGGTCGCCGAGGCCGCCGTGGTCGGCTATCCGCATGACGTCAAGGGGCAGGGCATCTATGCCTATGTCACGCTGATGCACGGGGTCGAGCCCACCGAGGAGCTGCGCAAGGAGCTCGAGGTCTGGGTCCGCCGCGAGATCGGCCCCATCGCCAAGCCCGACCTCATCCAGTGGGCCCCGGGCCTGCCCAAGACCCGCTCGGGCAAGATCATGCGCCGCATCCTGCGCAAGATCGCCGAGAACGACCCGAACAGCCTCGGCGACACCTCGACCCTCGCCGATCCGTCGGTGGTGGACGATCTGGTCGCCAACCGCATGAACAAGGGCTGAGGCGATGGCCGACAGTCAGGTTCAGGCGCGCCCGGCAGTGATCATCCTGCTGGGCCCGCCGGGCGCGGGCAAGGGCACCCAGGCGCGGATGCTGCAGGAGCGGTTCGGGCTGATCCAGCTCTCCACCGGGGATCTGCTGCGCGCCGCGGTGGCGGCGGGCACCGAGGCCGGCCGCCAGGCCAAGGCGGTGATGGAGGCCGGGCAGCTCGTCTCGGACGAGATCGTGCTGGCGGTGCTCAAGGACCGCATGCGCGATCCGGACGTCGCCGCGGGGGTCATCCTCGACGGGTTTCCCCGCACGCCGGGGCAGGCGGCGGCGCTGGACGAGCTCCTCGGCGCCGAGGGGCAGGAGGTCTCGGCGGCGATCTCGATGGAGGTGGACGACGCCGCCATGGTCGAGCGCGTGGCCGGCCGCTATACCTGCGCGGCCTGCGGCGAGGGCTACCACGACCGCTTCAAGGTCCCGGCCACGGCCGGGGTCTGCGACAAGTGCGGCGGCACGGAGTTCAAGCGCCGGGCCGACGACAATGCCGAGACGGTGCGCGAGAGGCTGGCGGCCTATCACGCCCAGACGGCGCCGCTGATTGCCTATTACGACGGCCGGGGCGTGCTGGAGCGCGTCGATGCGATGGGACGCATCGACGAGATCGGGCGTGCGCTGGGCGACATCGTGCGGCGCGTCACCGCCTGAAAACGGCCGGCCCGTCCAGGGGCGCCCGACAAGACAGCCGTGGCCCCCACGGGGGCCGTGGCCCGGAGCAGCACAGGGAGAGACCATCCATGTCCGACAAGGAATCCGCCAAGGCCTATTGGCAGGCGAACCTCAAGATCATCTACATCTGCATGGCCATCTGGGCGTTCGTCTCGTTCGGCCTCGGCATCGTCTTTCGCCCGCTTCTGAAGGGCATCAGCGTGGGCGGAGCCGACCTCGGCTTCTGGTTCGCCCAGCAGGGGTCCATCCTCGTCTTCATCGTCCTGATCTTCTTCTACACCTGGTACATGAACCGTCTCGACCGCAAGTACGGCGTGGACGAGGAATAAGGAGCGCGCGACATGGATCAGTTCACCCTCAACCTGATCGTTGTGGGCGCCTCCTTCGCGCTCTACATCGGCATCGCGATCTGGGCCCGCGCGGGCTCCACCGCGGACTTCTATGCCGCCTCGCGCGGCGTGAACCCCGTCATCAACGGCGCGGCCACCGCGGCGGACTGGATGTCGGCGGCGTCCTTCATCTCGATGGCCGGCCTCATCGCCTTCGTCGGCTACGGCAACTCGTCCTTCCTGATGGGCTGGACCGGCGGCTACGTGATGCTGGCGCTCCTGCTTGCGCCCTACCTGCGCAAGTTCGGCCGCTACACCGTGCCCGAGTTCATCGGTGACCGGTTCTACAGCCAGACCGCGCGCATCGTGGCGGTGATCTGTCTGCTGGTGATCTCGATCACCTACGTGATCGGGCAGATGACCGGCGCCGGCGTGGCCTTCTCGCGCTTCCTCGAGGTGCAGAGCTCGACCGGCCTGTTCATCGCCTCGGCGGTGGTGTTCGCCTATGCCGTGCTCGGCGGCATGAAGGGCATCACCTATACCCAGCTGGCGCAGTACTGCGTGCTGATCGTCGCCTACACCATCCCGGCGGTGTTCATCTCGCTGCAGCTGACCAACCAGTTCCTGCCGCCCATCGGGCTGTTCTCGACCCATGCCGAATCCGGCCTTCCGCTCCTGACCAAACTCGATCAGGTGCTGATGGAACTCGGGTTCAACGACTACACCGGCATGCACACCAGCTACTTCAACATGTTCCTGTTCACCATGTCGCTGATGATCGGCACCGCGGGCCTGCCGCATGTCATCATCCGCTTCTTCACGGTGCCGAAGGTGGCCGACGCGCGGAAATCCGCGGGCTGGGCGCTGGTGTTCATCGCGCTGCTCTACCTCAACGCCCCGGCCGTGGGCGCCATGGCGCGGCTGAACATCATGACCACCATCTATCCCGTGACGACCGAGGCCGGCACGCTCGACCTCGACCAGTCGCTGGCCTATGCCGACCGCCCCGACTGGATGCGCAACTGGGAGCAGACCGGCCTGCTGCGCTTCGAGGACAAGAACGAGGACGGCCTGATCCAGTACTACAACCAGGCCAACCCCGCCTTTGCCGCGCTGGCCGAGGAGCGGGGCTGGGAAGGCAACGAGATGGTCACCTTCAACCAGGACATCCTGGTGCTGGCCAACCCCGAGATCGCACAGCTTCCGGGCTGGGTGATCGCGCTGATCGCCGCCGGGGGCCTCGCCGCGGCGCTCTCGACCGCGGCCGGCCTGTTGCTCGCCATCTCCTCGGCGATCAGCCACGACCTGCTGAAATCGACCTTCATGCCGTCGATCTCGGAAAAGGCCGAGTTGCTGGCCGCGCGCATCTCGATGGCCTTCGCCATCGCGCTTGCGACATGGTTGGGGCTCAACCCGCCAGGATTTGCCGCACAGGTGGTGGCGCTGGCCTTCGGCCTCGCGGCGGCCACGCTGTTCCCGGCGATCATGATGGGGATCTTCTCGACCAAGATGAACACCGCCGGCGCCGTGGCGGGGATGCTGGCCGGTCTGATCTCGACCTGCCTCTACATCTTCACCTATCTCGGCTGGTTCTTCATCCCCGGCACCAACATGCTGGCGAACACGCCCGACAACTGGTTCTTCGGCATCTCGCCGCTGTCCTTCGGCACGGTGGGTGCGGTGATCAACTTCGTCGTCGCCTATGCGGTCATGTCGATGACCAAGGAGCCGCCGGAAGAGATCCAGGAGCTGGTCGAGTCGATCCGCATCCCGCGGGGTGCCGCCGGCGCCGTCGACCACTGACGCCCAGACCGGGGCCGGCCCTTTCGCCGGCCCCCACCGGCGGCGCCCAGCCGGGCGCCGCCATCCCCCGCACCGGAGCCCGGCCATGGACAGCCAGCTTGAAACCGTGATCGCGTTTCTCGAGACGGTGCACCCCTATGACAGCCTGCCGCGGGACGATCTGGCGCGCGTCGCCGGATCCTTCAGCCGCAGGGAGTATCCCCCCGGGTCCGAGATCTACGCCGCCGGCGAACCGCTCAAGGGCCTCTATCTGGTCAAGCGCGGCGCGGTCGAGGTGCTGGACCGCAACGGCGGCCTCGTCTCCATCCTCGGGCCGCGCAACAGCTTCGGCGAGCGTGGGCTGTTGCGCGACGGCATGGCCCTGACCTCGGCGCGGACGACCGAGACGTCGGTCTTGCTGATGCTCCCGGTCGAGGAACTGCGCCGCCTGATCGCCGAGCATCCCGCCTTCAACCGCTTCTTCAGCCGCTCGCGCGGGACCGAGACGCGCAGCTCGGACCTCGCCACCCTGAAGGTGGGCGAGCTGATGAGCCGCAAGCCCGTGACCTGCACCCCCGCCACCCCGGTGGGCGAGGCCGCGGCGGTGATGCGCGACCGCAAGATCTCGTCGCTGGGGGTGACGGATGACGCCGGCCGGCTTGTCGGCATCGTCACCACCCGCGACCTCACTGCCCGGGTGCTGGCCGAGGGGCGCGACGGCGCCACCCCGGTGGGCGAGGTGATGACCCATGACCCCCTCACGCTGGGGCCGGACTCGCTCGGCTCGGACATCCTGCACATGATGCTCGAGCGCCGCATCGGCCATCTGCCGGTGGTGGAGAAGGGCGAGCTTCTGGGCATGATCACCCAGACCGACCTGACGCGGTTCCAGGCGGTCTCCTCGGCGCAGCTCATCCGTGACGCCGCCGTGGCCGAGAGCGTGGCCGACATGGCCGCCGTCACCGCCCGCATTCCCCGCCTGCTGGTGCAACTCGTGGGCGCGCACAACGCCCATGAGGTGGTGACGCGGCTGATCACCGACATCGCCGATGCGGTGACGCGGCGCCTGCTGAAGCTGGCCGAGGCCGAGCTCGGCCCGGCGCCGGTGCCCTATCTCTGGCTCGCCTGCGGCAGCCAGGGCCGGCAGGAACAGACCGGCGTGTCGGATCAGGACAATTGCCTGTTCCTCGACGATGCCGTCACCAAGGCCGACATGGAGTACTTCACCCGGCTGGCGAGATTCGTCTCGGACGGGCTGAACGAGACCGGCTATGTCTATTGCCCCGGCGACATGATGGCCACCAACCCGCGCTGGTGCCAGCCGGTGCGCGTCTGGCGGCAGTATTTCCGCGGCTGGGTCGACACGCCGAACCCCGAGGCGCAGATGCTCGCCTCGGTGATGTTCGACCTGCGGCCCATCGGCGGCGAGACGAAGCTCTTTGCCGACCTGCAGGCCGAGACGCTGGCGATGGCGTCGAAGAACTCGATCTTCGTCGCGCACATGATCTCGAACTCGCTGAAGCACCAGCCGCCCCTCGGGCTGCTCAGGGGCTTCGCCACCATCCGCTCGGGCGAGTACCGCAACCACATCGACATGAAGCTCGGCGGTGTGGTGCCGGTGGTCGACCTCGGGCGGGTCTATGCGCTGAAGGGCCGGCTGACCGAGGTCAACACCCGTGCACGGCTGAAGGCGGCCGAGGCGGCGGGGGTCATCAGCGCCTCGGGCGCGCGCGACCTGATCGAGGCCTATGACCTGATCGCGCGCCTCAGGCTCACCAGCCAGGCGGCGCTGGTGCGCTCGGGGCGCAAGCCGGACAACTACATGGCGCCGTCCGACCTGTCGGATTTCGAGCGCAGTCACCTGCGCGACGCCTTCGTGGTGGTGCGCACCATGCAGTCGGCCATCGGCCACGGCAAGGGCATGCTCGGCTGAGCGCGCCGGCGCGGACGGGCCTGGGGAGGGGCCGCACGCATGATCTGGGAATTCATCGGCGCCATCGTGGTGGCCATCGGCGCAGGCGGCGTCGCCCATCTGATCGGCCGCCTCGTGGGCGAGCGGATGCCCGCCTGGTCGGTGCCCGCGGGCGCCGGCCTCGGGATGATCGGCTTCGTCATCTACATGGAATACACCTGGGCGGGGCGGATCATCGAACAGCTCCCCCCCGAGGTGACGGTCGCCTCGCGCAACGAGTCCACCGCCTGGTTCCGGCCCTGGACCTATGTCTGGCCCTTCACCAACCGCATGATCGTGGTCGACCACCGCCAGGACCGGCGCAACCCCGAGCATCCGCATCTGCTGATGACCTCGGTGGTGCTGTTCGGCCGCTGGGAGCCGGTGCGCCCGGTGCCGGTGGTGTTCGACTGCGCCGAGGGGCGCCGCGCCGACCTGCGCGCCGGTGTCGAGATCGCCGAGGATGGCCGACTGGAGGGGGCGACATGGCTGCGGCTGCCCCCTGACGACCCGCTCCTGCGCGCGGCCTGTGCGCGGATGGGCTGACGGACGCGGCCGGACTCCGCGCGGCGTGCGGGCATCGACCGGACGACAGAGGTGACCGAGGGGAGGAGGCACCCATGGGAGGAGACGACCGCAAGACCATCCTTGTCGTGGAGGACGAGGACAACATCGCCATCGCGCTCGACTTTCTGCTCGGGCGTGAGGGCTATGCGCATGAACGGATGGCCACGGGCGGCGGCGCGGTCGAGCGCATCCGCGCGATCCGGCCCGACCTCGTGCTGCTGGACATCATGCTGCCCGAGGTCTCTGGCTACGAGATCTGCCAGCAGGTCCGCGACGACCCGGACCTCGCCGATGTCCGCATCCTGATGATGACCGCGCGCGGATCGGCGGTGGAGCGGCGCAAGGGGCTGGCGATGGGGGCCGACGGCTTCATCTCCAAACCCTTCGACCTGAAGGAGCTGCGCGCCGAGGTCCGACGCATCCTCGAAAGCGGGCCCGCCGCCACCGCCGGCCAGTCGGGCTGAGGGGCGCCATGATCGCCCGCCTCGGCCTCCGCCTCCGTCTGCTTCTCCTCTTTGCGGCGCTGGCCGGGGCCAGCCTCGCGGCGCTGGCCGGGGGGCTCTGGCTCGGCTTCGAGCGGCTGGGCCGGCCCGAGACCCTGCAAGCCTTCGTGCAGGGCGGGCTGGCGGCCGGCTTCGTCATCGTCGGGCTGATCGTCTGGGTCTGGTACCTGTTCGACCAGAACGTCGGCCGCGCGATCGAGCAGCTCTCGGCCCAGTTCCGGGCCCGGGCGCATGCCGGCATCGACGCCGGCATCGACGCAGCCCCGGCGCGATACCTGGGCGACCTCGCGCCCGCCGCCGACGCCGTCGCCCGCCAGCTGACCGAGACGCGCAACGCGCTGGCCGAGGCGGTGGCGCGCGAGACCACCCGGCTCTCGGCCGAGAAGTACCGGCTGGAGGCGCTGCTGGCCGATGTGCCGCTGGGGGTGCTGCTGGTCACCGGCGAGCACCAGATCGTGTTCTACAACTCTCAGGCGGTGGACATGCTGGGCACCGGCGGCGCGCCGGGGCTCGCGCGCGACCTGTTCGATTACCTGCGCGAGGGGCCGATCCGGCTGGCCTATGAGCGGCTGCGCGAGGCGAACGACTCCGACACCGCCTCGGACCTCTTGTGCGCCACGGCGGGGCCGGCGCCGCGGGTGCTGGCGGGCCGGATGCGGGTGCTGGCGCGGCGAGATGAGGGCGTGGCGCCGGGCTATGTGCTGACGCTGCGCGACGTGACCGCCGACATCGCCGCCCATTCCGCCCGCGAGGCGCTGCTGGCCGAGGTCTTCGACCGGGTGCGCCGGCCGGCGGCCAACCTTCAGACCGTGATCGGCGTCATGGCCGAAGAGCCCGAGCTGGGCGGCCGGGCCGAGCTGAACGCCGCGCTGGTGGAGGAGGTGCGTGCGCTGACCACCGCCATCACCGAGCTCGGCGCCCGCTATGACGAGGGCCGCACCGACTGGCGCCCGCTCGCGGCCACCCGCGCCGCCGACCTGATGGACAGCGCCCGCGCCCGGCTCGAGGCGATGGGCTACGGGGTCGAGACCGAGAGCCCCGACCTGATCCTCTCCTGCGACGGTTTCGAGCTGGTGGCGCTGCTTGCGGGCCTCGCGCAGCGGATGGCCGATGTGGTGGGGGTGCGCCGGTTCCGCCTCGTGCTGGCCGAAGAGGACGGGCCGGGCGCCATGCTCAGCCTCGAATGGCAGGGCGAGACGCTGGGCATCGGCCGGCTGGATGACTGGCTGGCCGAACCGCTGGAGGTGGGGCTGCCGGACCTCTCGGGCCGCGCCGTGCTTCAGGGCCACGGCACCGAGGCCTGGCCCGAGCGCAGCGACGGCGGTGCGGCCATCCGCATCCCGATCCGCAGCGCCCGCCGCGCCGGCCGGAGGGTCAAGCCGATCTCGCGCGCGGTCGTCTACGACTTCGAGCTTCTGTCCAAGGCGCGCAATGCGGCGGTGATGGACAGCCGGCTCGAGGACCTCACCTATGTGGTGTTCGACACCGAGACGACCGGCCTGACCCCGTCGGTCGACGAGATCGTGCAGATCGCGGCGGTGCGCGTGGTCAACGGCCGGCGGGTCGAGGGCGAGGTCTTCGACACGCTGGTCGATCCGCAGCGGCGCATCCCGCCGGGTTCGACCGAGGTGCACGGCATCACCGACCAGATGGTCAAGGGCGCGCCCACCATCGCCGAGGCCGGCCGCGCCTTTCACCGCTTTGCGCAGGGGGCGGTTCTGGTGGCGCACAACGCGCCCTTCGACCTCGAGTTCCTGCGCCGCCACGAGGCCGGGATCGGCGCGCGGTTCGACCATCCGGTGCTGGACACGGTGCTGCTGTCGGCCGTCATCTATGGCCAGACCGAGGTGCATTCGCTCGACGCGCTGACCGCGCGGCTGGGCATCACCATCCCCGAGGCCGCGCGGCACACCGCCATCGGCGACACCGTGGCCACGGCGGATGCGTTTCTCAAGCTGTTGCCGATGCTGCGGGGGCGTGGATTTGCCACCTTCGGCGAGGTGCTGAGCGAGGTGCGGCGGCATGGCCGTCTGCTGAAGGACGCCAACCAGCGCGAGACGCTGGGGGGGTGAGCCGGCAGGGCGACCGTTGTGCCCTGTGGGGGCGTGGGAGGGGGGCTGTCTGCCCCCCGCCTCCTTCGGAGGCCCCCCCGAGGATATTTGAGGAAAGATGAAAGGGGGGCGGGCGCCGGGGCGCCCGGGCCCGTTTCAGGCGGCGGAGTGGAGGGCCTGCCAGACCCGGACCGGGGTGGCGGGCATGTCCACCGGGCGCGCCCCGGCCGAGCGCAGGGCGTCGGCCACCGCGTTCATCACCGCCGCCGGGGCGCCGGTGAGGCCGGCCTCGCCGGCGCCCTTGACCCCCAGCGGGTTGGTGGCGGTGGGGACGTCGTGGCTGCCCAGCAGGAAGGGGGGCACGTCGTCGGCGCGCGGCATCGCATAGTCCATGAAGGAGCCGGAGAGGAGCTGCCCGGTCTCGTCGAAGCTGACGTTTTCGAGGAGCGCCTGCCCCACCGCCTGTGCCAGCCCGCCGTGGACCTGCCCGTCGACGACCATGGGGTTGATGGTGCGGCCCACGTCATGCACGCCCGAGAGCCGGTCCACCCGCACCGCGCCGGTGTCGCGGTCGATCTCGACCTCGCAGACGAAGACACCGTTGGGGAAGGTGAAGTTGGGCGGGTCGTAGAAGGAGGTCTCCTCGATGCAGGGCTCCATCTGATCCAGCGGATAGTTGGCGGGCACATGCGCCGCCAGCGTCATCTGCACCCAGCCGACGGACTTGTCGGTGCCGGCGACCTTGAACGTGGCGTTCTCGAAGACGACGTCCTCGGGGGCGCATTCCATCAGATGGGCGGCGATGCGCTTGCCCTTTTCGATCACCTTGTCGGCGGTCAGCGCGACCGAGCCGCCGCCCACCGCCATCGAGCGCGAGCCGTAGGTGCCCATGCCGAAGGGGACGATGCCGGTGTCGCCATGCACGACGTCGACCTGCTCGATGTCGAGGCCGAACTTGTCGGCGACCACCTGGGCGAAGGTGGTCTCGTGCCCCTGGCCGTGGCTGTGCGCGCCGGTGAAGACGGTGACCGCGCCGGTGGGGTGGACGCGCAGGGTCGCGGCCTCGAACAGCCCGGCGCGGCAGCCGAGCGCGGTGACGGCGGCCGAGGGGGCCGCGCCGGAGGATTCGATCCAGGCCGAGAGGCCGCGGCCGCGCAGCTTGCCCGCCGCCTCGGAGGCGGCGCGGCGGGCGGCGAAGCCGTCGGCGTCGGCGAGGCGCAGCGCCTCGTCCAGGATCTCGTCGAAGGCGCCGCTGTCATAGACGACGCCCACCGGCGAGTGGAACGGAAAGCCGTCGGCCGGGATGAAGTTGCGCCGCCGGATTTCGACCGGGTCGAGGCCGGCGACGAGGGCGGCCTCGTCCACCAGACGTTCGAGCACATAGATGCATTCGGACCGGCCGGCGCCGCGATAGGCGTCCACCGGGGCCGAGTGGGTGAAGGCGGCGCGCACGCGGATGTGGATCGCGGGCGTGCGATACTGGCCCGAGAACATCAGCGCGTAGAAATAGGTCGGGATCGAGGGCGCGAAGGTGGAGAGATAGGCGCCCATGTTGGCCGTGGTGTCCACCCGCAGGCCGAGGAAGGTGCCGTCCTCGTCCAGCGCCATCTCGGCGCGGGTGACATGGTCGCGGGCGTGGGCGTCGCAGCCGAAGGCCTCGGTGCGGTCGGCGGTCCATTTCACCGGGCGGCGCAGCTTCTTTGCGGCCCAGGTGCAGAGGCATTCCTCGGCGTAGAGATAGATCTTGGAGCCGAAGCCGCCGCCGACGTCGGGCGCGATGACCCGCAGCTTGTGCTCGGGGACCTGGAGCACGAAGGCGCCCATGAGCAGGCGGATGACATGCGGGTTCTGGCTGGTGGTGTAGAGGGTGAAGGCGTCCGAGGCGCGGTCCCACATGGCGTTGGCCGCCCGGGTCTCGATCGGGTGGGCGATGACGCGGTTGTTCACCAGCTCGATCTTCGCGACCCTTGCGGCCCTGGCAAAGGCGGCCTCGGTGGCGGCGTCGTCGCCGATGGTCCAGTCATAGCAGAGGTTGTCGGCGAAATCGGCGTGCACCTTCGGCGCGCCCGCGTCCAGCGCGGCCCCGGCGCCGGTCACGGCCGGCAGTTCCTCGTAGTCGACGGCAATGGCCTCGGCGGCGTCGCGGGCCTGGTCGCGGGTCTCGGCCACCACCATGGCCACCGCCTCGCCGACATGGCGGGCGACGCCCTGGGCAAGGAGCGGGTGCACGGGCTCCTTCATCGGCTGGCCGTGGCGGTCGGTCACGCCCCAGCCGCAGGGGATGCCCCCGAGCCCCGCCGCGGCGATGTCCTCGCCGGTGAAGACCGCGAGCACACCGGGCATCGCCTTCGCCGCGGCGGTGTCGATGCCGAGGATGCGCGCATGCGCATGGGGCGAGCGCAGCATGAAGGCATAGGCCTGTCGCGGCAGCACCACATCGTCGGTGTACTGCCCGTCGCCCAGCAGAAAGCGCAGGTCTTCCTTGCGCTTGACCGCCTTGCCGATGCCTGTGTCCGTCATGGCCGACTCTCCCCGTTTCGATGCACTTTGCATGCAGCTTGGCGATGGCGCAACAGGCCGCGGACGGGCAGGCCCGCCCGCGGCGCAGGTGGCTCAGGGCAGCAGCGCCTCCAGCGGGATCGGCTCGCTGATGGTCCAGCTGTCGACCACCGCGGGCACGCCGTCGGTCACCCGCACGATGCGATAGAGCGCCTGGTTCTGGTGGTGCAGCTCGGGCGTGAAGGTGCGCGGGCCGAAGAGCGTCGGCTCGGCGTCGAACTGGTTGAGCTCGGCCACCACGGCCTGCGCGTCGGTGGTGCCGGCACGCTCCACCGCGCGGGCCCAGACGTCGATCATGACATAGCCCGGATAGACGTACTGCGAGGACGGGCGCACGCCCCAGCGCTCTTCGAAGCGGACGTTGAACTCCTCGACCGCGGGGTCGGGGTCATCGCCATAGATCGAGCCCTGCACCGGGATGTAGAAGTTCGACAGCCCCGGCACCGCATCCATCCAGTAGCTGCCGTCCACGCCCGAGCCGTTCAGGATCGGCACGTCGATGCCGGCGTTGCGGATCTGCCGGATGGCCGAGACCACGCCCGGCATCATCGAGCACAGCATGATCGCGTCGGGCGGCTGGGGCAGGTTGCGGATGCGGGTGATCTGCGAGGCGATGGAGGCGTCGTCGTTGACGAAGGTGTCGCGGCCCACGACGTTCACGCCCTCGATCCGCGGCGCCTTCCAGTCGAAGCCCTCGCAGATGCCGCGGTTGTATTCCGTCCAGGTGTCGAGCAGGACGTAGAAGTCGGTCCAGCCCTGGGTGGTGTGGCCCCATTCCACCATGGTCGCGCCCTGCACCGGTGCCAGCACCGAGGCCGAGAACGACAGCGGGCCGACGCCCTGGATGCCGGCGCGCACGGACTCGGCGCAGAGGAAGAACGAGATCTTGCCGTTGGCCTCGGCCATCAGCGCGGCCGGCGCGCCGAAGTCGTAGTCGCAGGAGACGACGACGAGGTCGGCCCCGGCCTCGATCACCTCGAGGCCCGCGCGCGCGCCCTCGGCCCGGTCCGACGAGGTGTCGGCAAAGACCGGCCGCAGCTGCCGGCCGAGCAGGCCGCCCTCGGCGTTGATCTCCTCGATGCGGATGATGGCGGCCTGGGTGGCGGGCTCGTCATAGGCCTGCATGAAGCCCGACTGCGCCACGGCAAAGCCGATGACGATGTCGTCGGCCGCGACGGGCAGGGCGCCGGCGGCGACCAGCGCGGCGGCGCAGGCGAGGGTTCGGGGTCTCGACGCGTGCATGGTGGGGTCCTCCATCTGTTGACGTTTGTCGTAGTGCCGCCTCAGGCCCGGGGGGCCTCGGCGGATTTCCGGCCGCCCGTACCCCGGTTCAGGCGCAGGCGCAGTTCGCGGTTGCCCATGATGCCGGCGGGGCGGAACAGCAGGATCAGGATCATCACCACCCCGATGGCGATCTGCTGCGAGCCGTTGGGCAGCGAGACGGTCATGTCGCCCACCGCCACCCCGCGCTCCAGCGTGCGCAACATCTGGATGATGGACGAGATCACCACCACGCCCACCACCGCGCCGCTGAGGCTGTACATCCCGCCCACCACCAGCATCGACAGCGAGATGAAGGTCGCCGTCAGGAAGAAGGCGTCCGGCGTGATGATCCCGAGGAAATGGGCATAGAGCACCCCCGACGCGCCGCAGACGAAGGCCGACAGGACGAAGGCGATCAGCCGCTCGCGGGCGATGTTGACGCCCGAGGCCTCGGCCGCGATGGGCTCGTCCCGCGCGGCCCTGAGCGCGAGGCCCGAGCGCGAGATCGCATAGACATAGGCGATGAGGATGGCCGCGGCGGCAAAGCCCAGCGCCACCCACAGCGAGGTGCGGATCGGGATGCCGATGACCGAGCTGGTGCCGCCGGTGACCGAGGACCAGTTGGAATAGATGGTGTTGATCATCGCGAGCATGGCGAAGGTCGCGATCGAGGCCGCGATGCCCGCCAGCCGCATCAGGATCGGCCCGATCACCAGCGCGAAGCCGGCCGCCAGAAGTGCGGCCGCCAGCGCCGAGGGCCAGAACGGGAACTGGTTGGTGAGCAGGATCTCGGGCAGCCCGCGCAGCGAGATCTGCTTCAGCATCGGCGGGATGGTGAACCACGCCGCCGCATAGGCCCCGAGGCACATGAAGCCGACATGGCCGAAGCTGATGATCCCCGAGTTGCCGATGAAGATCCACATCCCCACCACCAGCACGA
>Ga0213835_100334_pt1 | contig 49685 bp, 38 predicted proteins | sample SWPATP01_FD_160576 | JGI IMG/M metagenome (GOLD analysis project Ga0213835, IMG submission 160576) | Coastal seawater microbial communities from Marineland, Florida, United States - SWPA TP0 #1 | ecosystem: Environmental > Aquatic > Marine > Coastal | place: USA: Florida | collected 2016-08-05
GGTATCGGTTTCAGGACGTCCCCGTCCGTTCTGATGCCAAAGCCGGGCGGCGGGTTGGTCGATAAGGGCGGATCCGGGCGCGTCGCCGCGCCCCGCGAGGACACGGGAGGGCGAACATCATGGGCGGCACCAACGACGCGAACGGGCGACCCCGGGCGGACGAACCCGCCGGACGCCGAGCCGACGACGTCACGAGCCTGAGCTACGCCTTCCCGCTCGCCTTCCCCGGGCGCGCCTTCGAGGACACGCGATCAGGGCTGACCCCGCGCCGGGCCGCCGAAGCCGCGGGCTCCGACCACTCGACCGAACGCCACGCCGCCCGCGCCACCCCCGAACCCGCCCCCGCCTCCCCGCTCGCTTCCCCGGCGCCCATCCCCGCGCCCACCTCCCAAGGCTGAACCGGGCAGCCGGGCTCAAACCGGGCTCGGCCTGGCTCGATGGGCGGTGAGCCCGCGCGCGGACGACGCCCATCGCCCCGCCTACGATCGCGGCCTATGGGTAAGAGCCGTGAAATCAAGCTGCGTATGAAGGCCGTCGGCAACATCCGGCGCATCACCCGCACCATGCAGATGATCGCGACGGCCAAGTTCAGCGCCGCCCAGAGCCGCGCCGTCAACGCCAGGCCCTACAACGACGCCCTCTTCGGGCTCGTCAACGAACTCGCCGGCGGCAGCGGGCTCAGCCACCCCCTACTCGAGGACGGCAAGAGCTCCGGGCAGGATCTCACCCTCGTCATCACCAGCGACCGCGGGCTCTGCGGCCCGTACAACGGGAACATCGTCAAAACCGCACTCCGCGTCTTCCGCGAAGAGCCCGCCGCACGCGAAGGCGTCATCGAAGTCGTCGGCAAGAAGGGGCTCAACACCTTCAAGTTCAACAACATCGCCGTCGCCCAGCACCACACCCAGTTCGGCGACACCCCCCGCTTCGAAGACGTCGAACGCCTCGCCCAGCGCTACATCGACCGCTTCATCGCCGGCGAGATCCGGCGGGTCCGCGTCATCAGCATGCGATTCATCTCCGCCGGGCAGCAGCGCCCCGAGATCCGCCAGCTCCTCCCCCTCACCCCCCCCAAGGGCGCGGGCGAGAGCGCCGGCGCGAGCGTTGAGTACGAACTCAGCCCCCCCGGTCCGGAACTGCTCGCCGAGCTGCTGCCCGCCGCGATCAAGAGCCTGCTCTTCCAGGCGTTCAACGACGCCGTGGTGAGCGAGCACGTCGCGCGCATGATCGCGATGAAGGCCGCGACCGACAACGCCGGCAAGATGGGCAAGAACCTCAACCGCCAGTACAACCGCGCCCGCCAGGCGCAGATCACCACCGAGCTCACCGAGATCATCTCCGGCGCCGCCGCCCTGGAATGACCACCGGCACAGCCGGAAAGTGCCAGAACGGCAAATCGCCAGAAGGCCAAATCGGAGTGCGCTGATGGCGCGATCCGATTTGGCCCTTTGCCTACTCCCCGTCCACGCCGATCACCTGCACCACCAGCAGCCCGCTGCCCCGCGCGCCCTCGCCCGTCTCACCCAAGATGCCCCGGCTCATCCAGTCGTGCACCGCGCGCCGCGTGTCCTCCACGCGCACGCGCCGATAGTGCTCGCGCACACCCATCGCGTCCTCGATGCGCTGCCCGCGGAACGTGACGCCGCAGAGCCGGTCGGCCACGCCCCGCGCCGTCGCGAGCTGCGAGCCGAGCTGTTCGTCCACGCGCCGCTTCGCCCGCTCCAGCTCACCCGGCGTCGCCCCGTGCGACGCGAAGCGGATCAGCTCCGCCTGCGCCAGCGCCGTCATCGCCTCGGCCCGATCGCTCGGGCCCGTCGCGACCACCGCGAACATCCCCTTCGCCCCGTCCGCACCGCCCGGCGTCAGCGAGATCCACGCCCACGCGCGCCCCTCCCCAACCTCCGTCAGCAGCCGATCCCGCAGACGCTCCTCCAGCACCAGGCGCGCCAGCGTCATCGCCCGCAGCTCATCCAAACGCTCGGCCCCCGGCGCCGCGAAGCCCACCAGCACCGCCGCACGATCCGAACCCGCAAGCCGCTCAACACGCGACACGCCGACCATCCCGAGCCCGACCCCCTCCCGCGCCGCCGCGTGCTCACCCGCCGCCGCCCCGAAGCCCAGCTCCGGGCGCGCCCCCGCGTTCGCGCGAGAGCCCGTCGCCACCGCACGCACCGCGAGCTCACCCACCGCCTCGTGCGCACGCCCCGGCGCAATCGCCACGCTCGGCCCGATCCGCGCCCGCGCCGCCAGCCCGCCCAGCGCGCGCTCGGCGTGCCCCAGCGCCTCGCCCCACGCCCCGGGCGTCACGATCACCACCTCCATCGGCGCCCGCGTCACCAGACGCTCCGCGCACGCCTGCGCCCGCGCCACGTCCGCGTCCCCGTCGGTCAGCGTCCCCAGGTGAGCCGCCCGATCCTCCCCCAGCGCCGCACGCACCGCCTCGCGCAGGCGCAGCCTCGGCTCCGCCCCGCCCTTGGCCCGCACCGTCTCGGCCGCCTGACGCCACGCCCGCGCCGAGCCCGCGTCCACACGAGGCTCCCGCACCACCGACGAGAGCAGATCCAGCATCCACCCCAGCTCGCCCGTCGGCCCGCCCATGTCCAGACGGATCGCGTCCGCCAGCACCGAACTCGTCACCCGAACCCCCCGCTGCCCGAGCGCCGCGTCCACCGCGTCCACCGGCATCTGCCCGTGAGCCGCACGCCCCAGCGCCGCCGTCGAGAGCAACGCCGCCGACCCGCGCCCGTCGCCCGACTCGCCCAGCAGCCCCCCCGCCAGCATCGCCGCCACGCGCACCTCGCCCGCCCCGGGCATCGAGAGCACGTGCACACGAACCCCATTGCCCAGCCACGCGCTCACCACACCCGTCTCGGCGTGGCGCGACAGCTCCACCACACCCCCCGACGCCCGCTCGCCGCCCTGCGCACCCGCGCCGATCACGTTCCCGGAAGCCACGCCCGCCAGCGCGATCGCCAGCATCACCACCCACGCCCCGCCCGAGCGTGCGCGACGCCCCGCGCCCCCGTTCAGGACGCTTCCCCTCCCCATGCAAAGGCTTCGGGCTTCCGGCACGCGGGCCTCCGGGCGTGCCACGACCATCGACGCTCAGGCGTCCGGGGCACGCATGTACAGATGAACCGCCGTGTGCCCGTAGGGGTGCGTTTCCGGCCCGATCAGACCGGGGATCGCCAGCACCCCGCGCGATCTGGACTTCTCGGGCCCGCCCGACGCCCCACTCTCGCCGTCGGGCTCCGCCTCAACCCCCTCGGCCGCCTTCTCAAGCTCGGCCTCGAACGCGTCCAGCAAGTCGTCCGCGCCGGCATCATCCAGCGAGACCGACACCGTCCGAGGCGTGCGCGCCCCGCGCCCGCCCGCACCCTGCCCGCGCCCACGCCGACCCGTCGCCGTCGGCTCGTCCGCCGCCCCGCCCTCGTGCCAGAACGGCCAGGGCGTCCGCACCACCAGATACCCGTCCGCCGTCAGCTTCGAACCCACCCGCGCAAGCTGCAGCAAGACCCGCTGCCACGCCTCGCTCGACCGGGCCATCGGGTACGGCGGATCAAAAAACGCCAGGTGCACCGGGCTCGGGCAACGCGCCAGCGTCCCCGGGCCCAGCGCGTCGCCGCGGACGATCTCCGTCCGGTCGGTCAGCCCCAGTTCCGCAAGGTTCCGCTCGAGCACCGCGGCCGTCTTCGCGTCCCGCTCCACAAACACGCACCGAGCCGCCCCTCGGCTCAGCGCCTCGATCCCGATCGGCCCCGTCCCGCAGAACGCGTCCAGCACCGCCACACCCTCGGTGTGCCCGCGGAGCAGGTTGAACATCGCCTGCCGAACCAAGTCAGGCATCGGCCGCGTCGTCGCCCCCGAGGGCGGCGAGTGAATCTTCCGACGACGAAGCTCCCCACCGATGATGCGCATCGACAAGCCAAGGCGGGCGAAGCCAGCCGATCAAGGGGGCGAGTCCTGGTCCCCGCCGAGGTCGATCCCGTGCACCCCCTCGGGCGTGGTCATCCCGAGGTAATGCAGCGCCCCGAGCCCCCGCCCGAGCGTGGTCAGCTCGAGGGTCGTCCGCCGCGCGGACCCGTCGACGAGCGCGACCGACCACCTGCCATCGAACTTCAGCGGCCCGCTCTCGCTGTGGTCGTGATTGCCGATCAGGATCTTGCGCGAAGGGAAACGCACCCGATCCAGCCGCACGCCGCGGAGCCACTCCGGGCGGTTCGGCGTTGACTCGCCAACCCAGAAACCCGGATCCGCGCCGAGCGCATGGGTCAGGAAAAACATCGAACCTCGCGGCGACCTCGGATCGTCCGGCACCCGGAGCTCCACGGCTCTTGCCCGCAGCGTCTCCGGCGTGATCAGCCCGTCGGCGAGCAGCGGAGCCGTGTAGTACGCCATGTGCACACGGAAGTACGAGTTCGGCTGAATGCCCAGCCCCGCGAGGCGCGGGTCGTACCCGCTCGGATCGCCCGGGATGTTCATGTACGGCGCGTGCCCGCCCTCACGCTGCGCGTAGATCTCGACCGCCGTCGCGAGCTGGCGCAGGTTCGCGAGTTGCTCACCCCTCCACGCCGCCGCGCGCGCTCCGCTCAGCACCGGCAGCACGATCGCCAGCAGCAGCACGAGCACACCGATCACAACAAGCACTTCGACGACCGTGAATCCACGCATGAACCCGTGCCGAGTCGAAGCCGCGGAATGCCCGGATCGCGTGGTCATCATGGTCCGCCGTCTCAGAACACCGGCATCGGACGCCGACAGACACGGTTCATGGTCGTCACCGCGTCGAAGAGCCATCGCCGCGTCGCCGGATCAAAGTACATGTGCACGACCACCGGGTGCGCGTCGCACCCGTCGAACCCCAGAACCAGCACAACCTGGCACTGCAGCACATCCCCGTCGCGCTCGATCACCGCGTCCCGCGTGATCGGCGGGACGATCCACATCGGCACGCTGCTGCTGATCGCCACGTTCTCGCGGAGCACGCCCGTGATGCCGCGATCGGCGTACTGGAGCCTGTGCCCGATGCTGAACACCGCCCCGACGCTCTCGGGCGCCAGCGCGATCCGGGTCGGGCGCGAGCGGGGCTCGGCTGTCAACGCTGCGTGCGCGGACGCCAGGTCCGGGAACGTCTCGAACGCTCGCCCGAGCACACGCTCGGTCATGCCCGAGGCGTCCAGCCCCGTCGCCTCGCGCAACGCCTCGGCGTCCGCGTACACCCGGTACCCCTGCGACCGCCACCACGCTGCATACGACTCCGGGCTGGAGCGGAGCCGCGCGTCCAGCCACCGAACCACCAGTTCCCCCGGCTCTTCCACGTTCGACACGCGGAACCGGCGCAGCTCCGGCGCACGATCGCCCGCGCTCGCTGTGACCGTGCCGCGCGTCAGCGTCGCGAACGCGTCCCAGGCCGCGTCATCCGCGATCGGGCGGAGATCCATCGCGCGGTAGATCCGCTGCTGCCCGCGCACCATCGACATCGCCTCGGCATCCAGCAGCGGATGCCCGGGCGAGGCCCCTCGCCACCACAGCGCACCCGCCACGATCGCGACAAGCATCAGCCCGAGCGCGATGACAAGGATGGTGCGCCGCTGCCCCGCCAAAACGATGACCCTCCGTGCGAGCGCGCGAAAGGCACAACGCGCACGCCCACACGGTCAGACCCCCGCAGCCCGCCGGGGTTCCCGTCTTTCAGGATCAACGCAGATTACTTGCCCAACAGATCGATCTGGAACCGCAGCACCGGCGGGCGCTCCAGTCCCGTCACCGCCTGCCAGAACGGCTCGCGGTGACCGTCGGGCATCCAGCGGTGAACCTGCCCGCGAGGGTTGTCGGCGTACGCGTCCAGCACCGGGCCGCCCACGAACACGCAGCGGTGGATCAAGAGCAGGTCGTCGCTCGCGTACTCGCTCTCGGCCGCCACGCCCATCATCGCGTCGATCAGCCGACCGAACAGCCCCGCGTCGTGGCGGATCAACACGTCCGCGTCGTGCCAGATGTAGTACCGGTACCGCGACGGCGGGCGCAGACCGATCGTCTGGCGTTGGCGGAGCAGGCTCACCACGCCGGCCGGGCCCTCGAGCGTCCGCTCCAGCGGGCTCCCCGGCACCGCCCGCTCGAGCTGGTAACAAAAACCCTCGAGATCCGTGATGTGGCGCCCGTAAAAGACGCACACCTCCGAGTGCGGCTGCGATTCCAGGAACTGACCGAGACTCGCTGCGAAGTGAAGCCGACGCTGACCCAGACCCGAGTACGCCACCAGGTGGTGCTCGTCGAGCAGCTGCGTCACGTCCGGCTGCCAGTTAACGGCTGCGAACGGGATTCCGGACTGTCTCGTCAACGCGCCCATGACACCCCACATCGAACACCCGGGCTCCGACCCGGCGATGGTGCGATACCGGCCCGGAAACCCCTCCGGGTGTGGGTGATGCTGGGGAGATCCCTCACTCTCCAGTCCGCTGCTTAGTGTGCCCCGAGTTTCGCCCCTTGACCACGCCGTTTTCGCCCGAACCATCGAATCTTGCGCATTCGGCACACACCAACCCCCGAACCGACAGGTAACCGACAGAGATCACCCGTTCTGGCGGGCTTTCAGCCTATCCCATCTGACACATTTTCCCCAGATTCACACGAACTTGTCCACAGCGCGCGACGATCGACGCGCATGCCGTGCCGAAACGCGCCCCCGGAGAAACCCTGAAAATTGAAGCCGCCCGAGACGGTACGGATTTTAGACGGTTCGAGCGTTCCGCTTCTCCCCGCTCCCCGCCCGCGCGCTCCGCTCGTGCTCGGCCGCCTCGCGACCGTCCGGCGTCGCCCGGTAGACGATCCCCACCGTCGTCTCCGCCTCGCCCAGCAGCAGCCGGTTCACCGCCTCCACGCCCTGCATCAGCGTGTGGTCGGTGTTGCTCACCTCGTACTTCCACAAGCCGAAGCGACCCCGGCTCAGGATGTTCCGCGATTCCAGCCACGGGAGCACGTCCGACAGGATCGCGTCCCGCTCCACGCTCGGCGTCGGGTAGCTGTACTCGGCCCGGTAGTGCCACGTGCTCACGATGTCGGCCCGCTCGCCCGCCTCCAGCAGCCCCGCGTTTTCCAACCCCGCGATCACGTCCTCCATCACGCGCTCGCTATCGACCGGCTTGTGCGCGCTCTCGGCGACCTCGCAGAGCAGCGAGTAGTGCGTCGCGTTCTCGCCCGACTGATCCGGCGTCATGTACGGGCTGTAGTTGCTCAGGTACGTCACGCGGTAGAACGGGCAGTTGTCATCCGGGAAGTACATCCAGCTCTTGGTGCTTGGGCAGGGGCGGCGGATGCCGACGCCGACCATGTGACCGCTGGAGTGCTTGAGCTGGGCCGCCCGCGTGCGCACGCGCTCGGGCACGTCACCGACGAGCACGTCCCGCGCCAGCACGTCCAGCGGCATCGTGCTGATCAGATGGTCGTACGCCTCGGTGGAGCCGTCGTCGAAGGTGACGAGCTTCGCGTCGACGTCGATCGTGCGCACGCGCTTGTTCAGCACGAGGTGCTCGCCCAGCTCGCGCGCGATCGCGTCGTAGAACGCGCCCGTCCCGCCGCGGAGCGGGTACTTGAACCGGTTGTTCGGGCCCCAGCCGAAGTCGTCCTGCTCCAGAACCAGGTTCCGCAGCGCGCGCTCGGCGTCCAGCACCGCGACGCGCTCGCCGATCCATTCCTTATTCATCATCTCCGGCGGGTGCGCCCAGACCTTGAAGTTGTACGGGCGCATGAAGTGCTTGGCGATCCCCTCGCCGAAGACGACGTCGATGAACGCGCCGAAGTCGGGCGCCGCCCGGGCCCGCTCCAGGATCCGATCCTTCGACAGCCCCGCCTGGGCGCGCAGCAGCCCGGAGATGCACTCGTAGGCGATGTCTTTCGGCAGGTAGCGGATGTTGTTCTGAAACGGGTACGGCACCCACCGGTCCCCCACCCGCACCCAGCTCTCCCGATCGTTGAGCGTGAAGTTCCCCGCCATCAGCTTCTCGAAGAGGCGGTCGTAGTAGTCGTAGTGGCTGAACATGACGTGCCCGCCGATGTCCCACGTGAAGCCGTCCTTCACGAAGGAGTGCGCGAGCCCGCCGGCGTAGGGGTTCCGATCGACCACCGCGAAGTCCGAGTGCCCGAGCTCGCGGAGGCGGTAGCCCGCGCCGAGCCCGGTCGGGCCGGCGCCGAGGATCAGAACCCGCCCCACCGCGGGCGCGGCGATGACGTCGGCGCTGGAAGGCGTCTGATTCCCGCTCGGCATCCGCTCCCCGTCCGGCGCCATGCGGCCACGACGCCCGCTCTGGTCCCACGCTGACACGCCCCCGGGACCGTAGCCACCCCCGAGACGGGAGGCCAAGATGGGTCAATACCCAAATATTCAACGATCAAAACAAGCAAGCGACGTCGTGTTGGGTAAAAATACGCAAGTAAAATTACGCAAAATCAGTCGTAAGGCCTTATACACTGGCTGAGTATGTCCGGTATGAGGCCGAACAACTCTTGCGGCAACAGGGAGTGATCCGATAAGGTGTGATTGGGCGTGCCGTCCCGGGTTCTGGTGGTTCATGTTCTTTGAACCACCTGAAACGGGTCGCCTGCCCGCGGCGCTTTGGTGTCGCGGGTCCGGTATGATGGTGTGACGTCCCACCGTTCCAGGGGATATGCGGCGGGTGGGGCCGCGACAGGCACGTCGAGAATCCGACGGCTGGGTCGGGCGGAGGTCCGGGCGAGCGGTCGGGGGGGATGACCGAACATGATCACGCAGGACAGCACGGGGATGTTGGGGGCATTGCGGACGACGGCTTCGGTGACGATGGACATCGGGGCGCTGCCGGCGGTCGCGACCTTGGATTGGTGCGACGGCGCGGCCGGCGCTCTGGCGCGGATCGCCCCGCCGGCGTTCGCGTGCGTCATCATCGCGACCGTTGAGCCGGGCGGGGACATGCTCGCGCAAGAAGTCGTGGGTGTCGCCGGTCGTCTGGGGGATCATGGCGCGCCGGCGGGGGGGTTGCTCCCCGCGACCGAGCGCCGGCTCAGCCACCTTCGGACCACGGCCGACCGCCTGCGCCACGTCGGGTGGCAGCCCTCGCCCGAGGCGATCGCTCAGGGGCGGTGCGGGGCGCTCTCCTCGCTCGCGGGCGGGCGCGACTGGCGCATCGGCCCGCTCGGGGCGATGTGGGGCGAGATCGAGCCGAGCGACCTTCTGGTCGGGCTGTACCCGCTGGGCTCGACCGAGCGCGGGCGGAGCCTGATCGTGCACGTCGCCCCGACCTCGCCCGGCGCGGTGATCGATGACGAGCACGCGGCGATCCTGTCGGCGACACTCCCGCTGCTGGCGGAGCGCGCCGTGCTCGCGATCGGTGAGCGGCGCGCGGGCGCGAGCCGCTGGCTCACCATCCGCGAGCAGCAGGTGCTCGAGCAGCTCACCCTCGGGCACAGCGTGCGCGAGATCGCCGAGACGCTCGACCGCAGCCCGCACACCGTGCACGACCATGTGAAGAGCTTGCACCGCAAGCTCAACGCCTCGAGCCGGGGCGAACTGATCGCCCGCGCCCTCGGGCACCTCGCCGAGCCAGTCGACCGCTCGCGCCAGGGGCAGACCAGCGAAGCGGCCGACGAGCTGGCGCAGGTCATCGCCGGCAAGCACGAGCCCGCGGACCATCGTGCCCGGGACTGATCGCGCCCGACGGTCAAGCTGGGCAAAGGATTTCCTTCGAATCGCGCGAGAGACGGCGTCCGGCGCGGTTTCTTCGCGCCGATTCGGCCGGATTTATGTTCTCACACATGACGAAGTCTGTTAGGCTCATCGCTTCTGCTGGCGACTCTGGTCATGTGGGGAGAAAGCGAGCGCGTGATGACAAGGCGGCGATCGGTCCTACTCCGCATGCGGGGCGCGGCGACCTCGGCGGCGATGTTGCTGACCCTTGCAGGCGCTTTGGGCACGCCCACCCTCGCCGACACGATCGGTGCGGACGAGTCGGCATCAGCGCGTGATCGGTCGAACTCGGCCCTGGCTCGCGTGGTGCGCATCGAGGCCGCCCGTGCCGCAGCGAGAGACGCCGACCGCCCCACCCCGCTCGGCACCGCGTACCGCGTGATCGATCCCCACCAGGGCTGTTTCGAAGTCAGCGCTGACGAATCACCCGCGGCGGCGAACGCTGTCGCCGAGCTCGCAGCCGATCGCGTCAGCAACGCCAAGGCGTTCGTCCAGGTCAGCAACCGCGACCTCCACGCGCAGAACCGATCCGGCGGGCTGACGATCGTCTATCTGCTCAACCCCGACGTTGCCGCGGACCAGGCGTTCGTCGACGGGCTTCTCGCGGCTTCAGCGTACTGGGAACGCACACTGAACGACCCGGCGACGCTGACCATCGCCGTCGGGTTCACGTCGAACCAGTCCTTCCTCGCCGCCGCGGGCACCGGCTTGTACACCTGGAACTACCCGAGTGTGCGGCAGGCCACTATCAACGCCGCCGCGACCACCGTCAGCGCCTACGTTGCGAACCTGCCCGAGGTCATGAGCTACGTGCGGACGACCGGCGCGGGCGACACGGCGAGCGACAACGCGATGACGATCAACAACGCGGTCTACCAGTCGCTGGGGTTCGAGAGCCTCACCGATGTCAACGAGCAGGATTCCTCGATCGTCTTCAACACCGATTTCTCGTTCGACACCGACCCGTCCGACGGCATCAGCCCCGGCACGTTCGACCTGGTCTACATCATGGTCCACGAGCTCGGGCACGCGCTGGGGTTCAGCAGCCTGGTGGACACGAGCCTCAACAACACCCGGTTCAACTCGCTGGAGATGTACCGGTTCGAGGACGACGATCAGCCCGAGACCGCGGCCGAGTTCGCCAGCTTCCCGCGCGAGCTCCGCCCCGGGGTCGAAGCCGCGATCCCGCGCCTCGGGTTCTTCGGGAACACGCTCGAACCGCTCCGGTTCTCCACCGGGCGCAACAACGGCGACGGGCGACAGGCGAGCCACTGGAAAGACGACGTCATCCTCGATCTGCCCATCGCGATCGGTGTCATGGATCCGACCTACAACGGCGACCGCATCCCGCCCGGGTACATCACCAGCGCCGATCGCCTCCTCTACAGCCTCATCGGGTGGGACATCGATCCCGTCTACTGCCGATGGAACGACCTCGGCTCGGGTGCAAGCGCCACCGTCCGCGCGCTCGCCGTCCACGACGACGGCTCCGGGCCCGCGCTCTACGCGGGTGGCACCTTCACGCAAGCGGGCGGCAGCACAGCCTTTCGCATCGCGCGCTGGAACGGCTCGGCGTGGTCGGCGCTCGCCGACGGCATCGACTTCGGAATCAGCTTGGATGCGCTCGCGTCTTTTGACGGTCAGCTCTACGCCGGCGGCGAGTTCTCGACCTTCATGAGCGGCGAGGACGCCACCAACATCGCCCGGTGGGACGGCAACGCCTGGTCGCCCCTGATCGCCCAGGGGCTCAACGGCGCCGTCTCCGCGATGACCGTCTTCGACGACGGCAACGGGCCCGCGCTCTACATCGGCGGCGCGTTCTCCGGCGCGATCGATAGCACCGGTGCCATCTCGGTCCCCGCGAGCAACATCATCCGGTGGGATGGCGCCAACTGGAGCGCCCTCGGCACCGGGACCAACGCCCCCGTCCGTGCCCTCACCGTCTTCGACGACGGCAACGCACCCGCGCTCTACGCCGGCGGCGAGTTCATCCAGGCCGGCGGGATCGACGCCTTCCGCGTCGCGCGATGGAACGGATCCACGTGGTCCGAGGTCAGCTCCGGGTTCGGCAACACCGTCCACGCGCTCGCGGTGCACGACGACGGCAATGGTCCGGCGCTCTACGCCGGCGGCGCGTTCGTCGATCCCTCCATCATCTTCCCGCCGTTCGATTTCAAGAACCACATCGCACGCTGGGACGGCGCGACCTGGGTCCGCCTGGGCGAAGGACTCAACAACACCGTCTTCGCCCTCGCCTCGCACGACCACGGCACCGGCGAGGGGCCCGTGCTTTACGCCGGGGGGCAGTTCACCACCGCGGGCGGCCAGCCCGCCTCCCGGATCGCCCGGTGGGACGGCTCGGGTTGGTCCCCGCTCGTTGATGGGGTTAACAACACCGTTCGCACGCTCAGCACCTTCGACGACGGGCAGGATCCCTCGATCGGCCCGGCGCTCTACGCGGGCGGGCAGTTCACGGCCGCCGGCGGACGCCTCGCCAACCGCATCGCCCAGTGGGGCTGCACCGACTGGACCGCCAACCCCGACTCGGGAACACCATGCCCGGCCGACCTGACCGGCTCCGCGTTCGACGGCGTGCCCGATGGGGTCGTCAACGCCTTCGACCTCAGCTTCTACATCGACCTCTGGCTCGCGGGCGACCCGGGCGCGGACCTCACCGGCCCCCCGCTCGATGGCGTGCCCGATGGAGCCGTCAACGTCTTCGACCTCAACTTCTACGTCACCCTCTGGCTCGACGGCCAGGGCCCCTGCCCGTAAGCGAGCCCATCGTCACTTGAAGAGAACACCGCCGCCCGAAGCAACACGCCTCGGGCGGCGGTGATCATGGGAGTCCCGCAACGCTCGGCTTATGTCGTGCGCCGACGAAAGGTCGCCACCAGCCCCCCCATCCCGAGCAGCAGCGCGCCCGCAGGAGTCGGGATGCGGATCGCCAGCTCCAGCTCGCGCCCATTCCCGCTTGGATCGGGGAAGTTGATCAGCGGCAGGATCTCGGTCCACGCGCCGGTCTCGGTGTCCCAGGTGCCATAGCTCCCGTTGCCGTTGGTGGTGTACAGGGCGGCGTAGAGCATGTTGGTCGTGGGGTCAAAGTCCATGCCCTGAGCGAAGTTGGTCGGGATGCCGTTGAACCCGACGAACTCGGCGATGCCGGTGGTCTTGTCGACGCGCCAGAGCCCGCCGCCGTTGTTGTTGCTGATCCCCAGCACGTGGGCGTAGAGCACGCCGTTGTTATCGACGGCGATGTCGATGACGGTGCCAAGCCCGGTGCCGCTCTGATCGCGGAAGATGCCGATGAAGTTGGCGACGCCCGTCGCGGGGTCGATGGTGAAGAGCTGGTTGGTCCGAGAGGCGAAGAATGTTTCGTCGGTCGGGTCGACCGAGAGCCCGGTGGGGTTGGCGCCCTGGAAGCCTCCGCCGCTGATCGTCGGCCCGGGGGTGAACGCGCCGGTGCGGTAGTTCACGGTGCCGAGTCGCAGCGCTTCGTTGCTGATGCTGTGATCGATCAGGTGGAGCCTTGTGCCCGCGGTGTTGAAGTCCATCGCGAAGGTCTCGTACCCGGTGTCCCCGATCGGCCCGATCTGGGTCTGGTCGAGCGGGTCGTTCACGGGGAACGAGAACAGGTTCTGCGTGTTGTTCGAGGTGAATCGCATGTCAAAAGCGAACGCGATTCCCTGAGCCGACGCGAGCGTCGGCGTGAGCAGCATCGCCAACGCCGAGCAACCGGCGAGCCGGCGCACAAAGCCATCCATCATGGGATTCTCCCTCTCACGAGCGGCGGGCCCCGCCCCTCCGGCGCGGCCCGCGAACGCGGGGTTCACACCCCCGCGTTCGGTCGCTGAACACTGCCACAAAACGGGGAGATCGCCAGCGATGGTCCGGAAAAAACGCCGCCGGGAGGGCGGATCGCCCGCCGGCGCGCGCCGTTGGCGGGCGGTGCGCCCTCGGCGGTCGCTCGGCAGGATCGCGCGGGGTAGGGTCGCGTCGCACGCCGAGGTTCCCCGAAAAGCCGAGCCTGCCGACGCGCCCGGGCGTTGGGCTCGCGAACCCTGCCCGGGCGCGGAGGGCACGCCGTGCGTCGATGCTGTGCGCTGTGGTCGCGGGTTGGAATCGGGCTGATCGTGGCGGCGTGGTGGCTGCTGCTGCCGGGGTGCGCGGGGGTCGGGGCGGTGATGTCGGCTCGCGAGCAGTCCGGGGCGATCCGGGACCGCCTGCTCGCCGAGGCGGCGCACTACGAAGCCGCGGCCGAAGCCGCCCGGCTCGCAGGCGACGACGCCGGAGCGGAGTTTGCCCGCTTGGCGTCGGTGCGCCTCAGCGCGGACGCCGCGACCGCCGATGCCGCGGTGCGCCAGCTCGACGCGTTGCTCGCCGAATCCCGTCGCACCGCGGGCGACCCGGCGTTCCAGGCGCTCTCGGCGGTCCTGCCCGAGCCGATCCGGGCGCCCCTGCTCCTCGGAGCGGCGGCCCTGGCGGCTGCCTGGCGGGCTCACCAGCTCAAAAACGGGCTCGCCAGCGTCGCCGAGAGCCTCGACAAGGCGATGCGGGACGACCCGGAGCTCGCGGCCCGGTTCAAGGCCCAGGCCCCCAACATCCGATCCGTGCAGACAAAAACCGCCAAGCGGGTCATCGACGAGGCGACCCGGAGCGAAACCATGCTCCGCCTGCCGCTGTAGGCCCTGCATGAGTCTCACCCCCGCCCGCTCGCGGCAGGGGTTCTCGGGGAGGTCCGGAGCCGTGAGAAGCCGCCGATTCCAGCGCCGCCCGGGGCGGGCCCGCCCCGCGTTCACGCTCATCGAGCTGCTAGTGGTGGTGAGCATCATCGCGGTGCTGATCGGGATCCTGCTCCCGGCCCTCGGGGCCGCGCGGGACTCGGCCCGGCGCACCCTCTGCATGACCAACCTCCGCAGCTTCGGGCTGGCGCTCTCGGGCTACATCAACGACTACAGCGTCCTCCCCCTCGCCGACCCGACCCCGGCGACGACCCAGTCCGAGGCGCTGCTCGGCTCGCTGGGCACCTACCTCGACGCGCCCGTGCCCCGCAAGCTGGAGAACAGCCCCGCCGGGTACGACCTCTACGAATCCAGCGACCTCTACCGGTGCCCCTCGGACCGCGTCGGGCACGACCCCGCGACCGACTACGAGCCCGTCTGGCGCACCGAGGCGACGAGCTACGTCTATCTCGCCGGCGTCTACATGGCGTTCGCGCGCGACTTCCTCCGCGAGCGTGACCCGGCGAGGTTCATCACCCGACGCCTGGAGCAGAACCCCGAGGCGTCGTCGCTGCCGATCATGGGCGACGCCGACGACTGGCACGGCGGGCGCACCAACGCCGACGGCTCGCTGACGAGCAAGCCCAACGGGGACCCGGCGCGGAACGCCCTGCTCTTCCCGGACATGCGCGTCGACTGGCAGCCCAGAACCAACACGCGGGCGCTCGCCCGGCTGTTCAACTGATCCGAACGCGATCAAGGAGCACGACGTGACCGGCTCGACGCCCAACCCGAACCCCGACCGAGCCCGACCGGCGATGCCCAGCCTGCTGGACGACGGGCTCGACCAGGCACTGAGCCGCAACACGCCGCCCCGCGCCCGCGCCCGGCGCAAGCTGCCCGGCATGCGCGCGCCGATGGCGCCGTGGCGCGGCGTGCGCTGCTGGATCCAGGCGTGCCGGAACGGGAACAAGGACGCTCGCCGGGCGGCGATCATCGTCGGCGTCGCGGCGGGGGTGGCGCTGATCGCGGGCGTGGTCGTGGCGCTGATGCCGGTGCGCGTGCCGGATTTTGCGAACGACCCGCTGGACAAGGTGTTCGACTTCACGCTGCTGCGCGAGGAGTTCAACACCCTGCCGGTGGAGCGACGGGTGGAGCTGATCAGCACGCTCAGCGGGCGCCTGCGCCAGATGAGCGGGAGCGAAAGCGCGGTGATGGCGGCGTTCGCGGCCGGGGTGGTCGGGAGCGCGCGGGACCAGCTCGAGCGCAACGCGAGCCGCCTGGCGCTGGACCTGTTCGACAGCTACGCGACGGACTACCGCACCGTGCCCGAGCACGAGCGTGAGGCGTTCCTCGACGCGAAGTATGTCGAGTTCGTGCGCACAATGTCCCTGCTCTCCGGCGGCGACCCGGACCGGCGCAGCGACGAGGAACGTCTGGAGCGCGGGCGGACGCAGGCGCAGCGGGATTCGGACCGCATCCGCGAGAACCGCCCCAGCGGGGAGCAGACGGCCGGGGTGTTCCGGTTCCTGGATGAGGGCATGGGCTCGCACGCGACGCCGCAGCAGCGGGCGCGGGTGTCGCTGCTGATGAGCGACATGGGCAAGCGGATGCGGGGGGAGCCGATCTCCGGGCGTCCGACGGGTCGCGGCGGTCGCGGCGGGGGCTGAGACCAGCTCTGTGATAGATGGGTTCAGGCCGCCATCGCGATGTTGAGCGCGTTGAACGCCATGTGCATGACGATCGGCGTGCCGAGGTGTCGCGTGCGCTCGAACGCGAGCCCGAGGGCGATGCTGAGCACAAACAGGGTGACGACGGCGTACCACGGCACGCCCGCGCCGCCGCCAAAGCCGGCGTGGGCGAGGGCGAAGATGATGCTGGTCACGGTGATCGCGGCCCAGGGGGACTTGAACCAGCGGAGCAGGGCGCTCTGCAGGAACCCGCGGTAGACGAGTTCTTCGACGATGGGGGCCCCGACAACGACGGCCGCGATCAGCACCCACGCCCATGGGTCCCCGTAGTTGCCCTCCAGGGCGCGGAGAAGGGGGTGGGCGAGGCGTTCGGGGGCGTCGCTGGCGATCGCGCCGTGGGCACTGACGGCGAGCAGGCTGACCAGCGCGACGATGGGGTAGACGAGGATGAACGCGAGCAGCCCGATGGGCAGGTCGGCGGGGTGGACGCGGAGCCCGGTCTTGGCGACGCCGCGGGCCATGAGATACGCCATCCCGAGCCCGACGGTGCCGGCGATGAGCATGCCCGCGCCGTGGACCGCGCCGAGGTAGCGAACCGAGTCGCTCGGGGCGTTCCCGGTGATCCAGCCCTGCTGCGCGGCGAAGCCGGCGCCCATCGCGAGGGTGAGATAAACGACCAGCCCGGCGAAGAGCCACGCGAGCCCCGGGTAGTCCTTGACCTCCCGCATGCCGCTGCGCCCGAGCGAGCCGGGGCGGATGACGTCGCCGGCCCAGAGGATCGCGATCACGACGACCGCCGCGACCGCGAGCAGGACCAGTCGCCACTCGCGCATCAGCTCCAAAAGCTCGCCGAGGCGGACCTCCTCGACCGGTGGCGGCGTGGGTCCGCCCGAGGCGGAGGCCATGCCGACCGAGAGCCCCAGGGCCAGCCCCGCGCCAATCATCCACGCGATGACACGCGACGATCCATCACCACGCGGCGGCGGGGGCTCGGGCCCGGGGTCGGGCTCCATGCCCGCGCGCCTCGCGGAGATCGTCGAGCACACACGCGGCGTGGTCGAGGCGGCCCGCTCGGCCCGCCCCGAGGCGGAGCTGCGGTCCCGGGCGATGGACGGCGAGTCGCCCCGCCCGTTCGCGGCTTCGGTCCGCAGGTCGCAGGAGCGGGCGGGGATCATCGCGGAGATCAAACGCATGAGCCCGAGCGCGGGCGTGATCCGTCCGGAGGGATCGCGCTGGTCGGGGGACCATCCGTCGGATCGGGGGATTGGGTTTGAGCCGGAAGGCATCGCCGAACGCTACCTCCTGGGCGGCGCATCGGCGATTTCCTGCCTGACCGAAGAAAAGTTCTTCGGCGGATCGCTGTCGTACCTCGCCCGGGTCCGCTCGGCGTGCCCGCTGCCGGTGCTGCGGAAGGATTTCGTCCTGGGGTCGTATCAGGTCTGGGAGGCCCGGGCCGCGGGGGCGGACGCGGTCCTGCTGATCGCCGAGTGCCTGCTCGGGGCGGACGGCTCGGCGGGGCTGATCGAGGATCTGACGCTGCTCAGCGAATCGCTGGGGATGAGCACGCTGATTGAGGTGCACGACGCGTGGAGCCTCGAATGCGTGGCTCACCTGGTCGGCCCTGAGGCTCCGGCATCCCGTCTGCTCGGGATCAACAACCGGGATCTGCGGACGATGCGGACGGATCTTGGGCATCTGGAGCGGCTGGTGCCGAGCGTGCCGGACGTGGGCCGGCTGGTCGCCGAGAGCGGGATCCGGACCACGGCGGACCTGGACCGCCTGGGCTCGGCGGGTGTTCGGATGGCGCTGGTGGGCGAGCATTTGATGCGTCAGGAGGATCCCGGGGCGGCGCTGGCGGCGCTGCTGGGGCGGGGTGTGGACGGGGCATAAGCGTGGGAGGTCGGGCGTTGTGTCGGATGGACGCAACTTCTGGGGGGAGCACGGGTAGCGGAGATCGCCGGGGCGGGCGGTTGTGGGTGGTCTAGGGTTCTCGGGCGTGGAGGCGTGCCGCCGACATCGGGCGGGGCATGCATGAGGAGGTTGATGATGCGGCGTATGCGATCGGCGTTCGTGGCGTGCCTGCTCGGTGCGGCGGGTCTGGCGGCCAGCCCGGCTTGGGCGCAGGTGCAGGGCGGGGAGCGAGCGCAGCCCGGTTCGCGCACGGGCGAGGCGGCTTCGGGCGCGCGGGCGTCGGTGCCGGACAACGCGCGGGGCGTGATCGAGCGTGCCGACCGGGCCTGGAACGGGCTGGATTCGGTCGCGTTCGAGATGACGGGCTCGGCCGACGGGATCGTGCCGATGATCCGCGAGCGTCTGCCGCGGATGCGCGGTGAGCTGTGGATCCTGCCGAACGCGGATGGTCGCGGGTTGGTTCGTGCGGCGGGGACGGGGACAGTGGAAGAGAACCCCGAGGCGTCGTTCGACATGGTCTGGGGGGCTCGTGAATCAGCGTGGCTGGACCATGAGGGGCAGCGCCTGGTGCGCGGGCCTCGGGCGACGGGGTTCAGCGGGAGCATCGCGTCGGCGGTGATGCTGGCGCCGCTGGAGGGGCTGCGTGGGAAGAGCCCGTTCTCGGGTCTGGTGGACAAGGCGGAGCGGGTGACGCTCGGGCCGGCGGTGGAGCTGGACGGTCAGCGCTGCGACGTGCTGGTGTTCATGATGCCCAACAGCGTGACGTACCGGTACGCGATCGCGCCGGACGGCTTGCCGCGTCAGGTTCGTCTGCAGATGGACGCGCTGAGCCAGGAGTTGCTGCTGAGCCGCCCGGACACGAGCCGACGCCTGAGCGCGTCGGCGTTCGAGCTGCGCCTGCCGGAGGGTTGGACGGAGGCGCGGGAGACGGCTCCGAGCGCGCGCGCGCCGCGTCCGGGTGAGCCGCAGCGTCAGCGGGCTCGCCTGGATCCTCGCGGCGTGGATCCGATCGGGGAGGAGATCGAGGGCGGCGGCGTGCAGCCGCAGCAGGAAGCGGTCGCGCCCGCGCGTCCGGTGCCCGCACCGGCGGACCTGACGATGGCGCCCGGGTTCGAACTGAAGACGCCGACGGGCGATGTGGTGAAGCTGGAGGACCTGCGCGGGCGTGTGGTCGTGCTGGACTTCTGGGGGACGTGGTGCCTGCCGTGCAAGCTGTCGAGCCCGCTGGTGCAGAAGCTGCACGAGGATTACGAGGGCAAGGCGGTAACGGTGCTGGGTCTGGCGGTGCGCGAACGCGACCTGAGCAAGCCGGCGCAATACATGCAGGAGAACGGGTACACGTACACGATCCTGCTGGAGGCGGACGCGGTGGCCGAGGCGTACCGCGTGCGGGCGTACCCGAGCTTTGTGGTGATCGGGCCCTCGGGCGAGGTGCTGCACTTTGCGCGCGGGTTCCACCCGGAGAACAACAACCCGTTCGCTCGGATCCGCGAGATCATCGACGAGCAGCTGGAGAAGCTCGGAGGGTGAGCGTGAGGTCGTGAGGGCGCACGGGCGGGACGCGCGTGCCACGGCAACGCTGTCGCTGGGTGTTCAGCGGTAGGCGTCGCGTTCTTCGGGGGTGTTGTCGGTGGTGGCGCTGGGGTCGTCGTCCTCGCCTTCGACGGGGAGGGTGATCCTGAAGACGCTGCCGCCGCCGGGGGGGCACTCGAGGGCGAGCGTGCCGCGGTGTTCTTCGACGATGCGCCGGGTGACGGCGAGCCCGAGCCCGGTGCCCTTGGTGCCCTTGGTGGTTCGGAAGGGCTCGAAGACCCAGGCGCGCCGGTCTTCGGGGATGCCGGGGCCGTTGTCGATGACCTCGAGCTCGGCGAGCGCGGGCGTGGAGCCGAGGAGTGGGTCGGTGACGCGGTAGGTCGTGCGCACGGTGACGGCGCCGCGTTCGGGCTCGACGGCTTCGACGGCGTTGCCGATCAGGTTGATCAGCGCCTGGTGCATCAGGTTCGGGTCCATCGGGATCGGGGGCATCTCGGGGTCGGCGTCGATGATGAGCGCCACGCCCTTGCGTTCGCACGCGCCCTCGAGCAGCTCGGCGCACTCGGCGATCAGCGTTTCCAGTCGCGTCAGCTCCGGCTCGACCGCGCGTTGGCGGCTGAAGGTCAGCATGTTCATCGACAGGCCCGCGATGCGGTCGAGGTTGCGGCGCAGGATCTCCCACCCGCCGTTGGCGATCTTGAGATCCTCGCGGCGCAGCCCCATCTCGAGCACGTCGGCCCCGCCGCGGAGCCCCTGGAGGATGTTCTTGATGCTGTGGCTGAGGCTGGCGACGGTCTCGCCGACGGCGGCGAGGCGCTCGGCGTGCAGCTTCTGCTGGTACAGATCAGTGTTCGCCATCGCGAGCCCGGTGTGGTGCCCGATCGCGTTCATCAGCGCGAGCTGGGCTTTGGTGAACGTGTAATTGGCGATCGAGCTGTCGATGTAGACGGCGCCGTAGACGCGCTCGCGGTAGCGGATCGGGCTGCAGATCGCGCTGCGGATGTGCATCCGCTGCACGCTGTCGCCGGCTTCGAAGCGCGGGTCGCTCATCGCGTTGGAGCTGAGCACGCCCTCGCCCTTCTGCATCGTGTGCTGCAGGATCGTTCGGCTCACGTGGATCTTGCCGTCCTCCGCGTCGGCCGGCGGGCGCGCGTGGCGCACCACCGCGGGGCGGACGCTCCAGCCCTCGCCCTCGGCGCGGAGCATGATGAACCCGCGCTCGGGCTTGAACTCGGTGAAGACCAGGTCCAGCACGCGACGGAGCAAGAGGTCGCGGTCCGGCGCCTGGCTGGTCATCGCCGTGAGCCGATAGATCACGCGCAGGTGGTCGATCGCGGCGGCCCGGGGCTCGGGCTCCGCGAGCACGACCGAATCCTCGTTGCCCGGCTCGTGCACCGGCAGCGCGTGCTCGATGTCCGTCTCGATCTGACCGGGACGCGCCAAACGGATCAGCTCCGCGTCGCCCGCCTCGGCCTGCCCGAAGACGAACAGCGTGCTCCCCACGCGGATCTGGTCGCCCGCGCGCAGGCTGATCCGCTCGGTCACCGGGAGCCCGTTCAGGTACGTCCCGTTCTGCGACGCCAGGTCGCGCAGCCACCAGACGCCGTCGTCGGGTGTCAGCTCCGCGTGGCGTCGGCTCACCGTGTGGTCGGTCAGCGGCAACGCCTCGCTCGAACGCCCGAGCAGCTGCGGCTGACCGTCGGGCAGCTCGAACCGCTTGCCTTTGTCGGGGCCCTGGATGACCGTGAGCGCGAGCACGAGCAACAGTACGGGCGCACGAGCCCGGCGGATCGGGCGGGCGCGATCAGCTTGGCGCGAGGGCGGCGTGGGCCTCGATGCACCGGTCGATGCGGCTCAGCACGCCGGGCTTGCCGACGAGCGCCAGCGTCTCGCCCAGCCCGGGGCTGACGGTGCCGCCGGTGATCGCGACGCGCAGCGGCTGGGCGACCTTGCCCATGCCCAGCCCGCGCAACTCGGCAAACGCGTGCACCGCGCCGTCCACCGCTTCGGGCTCGAACGGCTCGACCGCTTCCAGCACGGGGCGCAGCTCGCGCAGCACCGAAACGCCCTCGCCCTCGTTCTTCGCGAGCACCTTCTGCACGGCTTTCTCGTCGAACTCCACCGGCGCGTCCGGCGCGAGCGCGAAGGCGATCGGCTCAGCCGCGTCGGCGAGCGTTCTCGCGCGCGGCTGGGCGGCACGCGCAGCCAGCGCGAACCGGTCGCCGAGAGCCGTCAGCAGCCCGGGGTTCTCACGAGCCGCCCACGTGCGCCACGCGGATTCGAACGCCTCGGGCGACATCGCCGCGAGATCCGACTGGTTGAACGCGAGCAGCTTGGCGCGATCAAAGCTCGCGGCTTTCTTGATGATGCGCTCGAAGCCGAATTTTTGCGCCAGCGCAGCCTTATCGAACCGCTCCAGGTCCGTCCCGTCGGGGTTCTTCTCCCCGGGGTTCCAGCCGAGGAGGGCAAGGTAGTTGCAGAGGGTCTCGGGGAGGTAGCCGCTGCGCCGGAAGTCCTCGACTTCGATCTCCGGGAGCGTCAGTTGAAGCGCGCTCGCGAGGGCTTGGAGCTGGTCACTCGCGAGCTGGCTCTTCTTATCGCCCAGCCATTCGGCGAAGCGGGCGGCGTCGATCGCGCCGGCGGCGGCCCCGGGCGGGGGCGTGCCGACGCCGCGATCTTTGCACGCGGCCCGGGCGGCCTTGTCCTTGTCGCGCTTGCTCATCTTGCTGCCGTCGGGGTTGGCGATCAGCGAGAGGTGCGCATAACTTGGCGTGCGATACCCCAGCGCCTGCTGCAGCGCAACGTGCTTCGGCGTGTTGTTCAGGTGCTCCTCGCCGCGGACGACATGGGTCACGCCCATCAGCTCGTCGTCCACCACCACCGCGAAGTGGTAGGTGGGAAAGCCGTCGCCCTTGCGGATGACAAAGTCGTCGTAATGCTCCGGCGTGAACACGATGCGACCGCGGACCTCGTCGCTCACCACGATCTCCGGCTGCGCGACGCGCAGACGGAGCACGCACGCCTCGCCGGAGCGCATGCGCTCGATCGCACGCGCGTGGTCGTAGTCATCCGCCTGGGTGTAGCGGAACGTGCGCTTCTCCACCTCGGCCCGCTGGCGCATCGCGGCGAGCTCGTCGGGCGTGTCGAACGCGGGGTACGCCTGCCCGGATTCGAGCAGTTGTTCGAAGAGCTTCTGGTAGATGTCGAGGCGCTGGGCCTGGAAGAAGGGGCCGACCCCGCGCGGGTCGCCGCCGAGGGTTCGCCCGTCGTCGGTGGTGAACGCGGGCCCTTCGTCCCAGTCGATCCCGAGCCAGGCGAGGTCTTCGAGAATGCCGCGAGCGGCGGCTTCGCTGGACCGGGCCTGGTCGGTGTCCTCGACGCGGAGGAGAAAGCGTCCTTCGGGCCCGGCTTGGCGTGCGAGGGCCCAGCAGAACAAGGCTGTGCGAGCCCCGCCGACGTGGAGGTGCCCGGTGGGGGAAGGGGCGAAACGGGTGATGGTCTGGGGCATATGAGCGAGCCTAGGCGTGGGTGGTCCGCATCGGCATCGCGGCGAGGGGCTCCGGCCGTGATCGTGCGTTGAATTTCGAGGTACGAGATCTTCGCGGGGGCGGTACACTCGCGCGTTGTCCATGACCGGCCCCGGTCCGGGCCGGTCTGCATCCTGCAGAAGGAGGGCCGGTCCGATGGCTGTACGCAACCCCGCCGACATTCGTAACGTGGCGCTCGCCGGGCAGGCTGGCGCCGGGAAGACGACGATCTGTGAGCAGCTCTTGCACCTGGCGGGGGTGACCCCGCGGGTGGGGAGTGTGGAGGAGGGGAGCACGGTCAGCGACTGGACGGATTCGGAGAAGCATCACAAGCACTCGCTCCGTCCCGCGACGCTGCACTTTGAGCACGAGGGGCACACGGTCAACCTGATCGACACGCCGGGCATGCCGGACTTTCTGGGGCACGCGATCGCGGTCTTCCCGGCTGTGGAGACGGTGGCGATCGTGGTGGACGCGCACAAGGGGATCGATTCGGTGACGCGCCGCCTGATGGCGATCGCGGCCGAGCGGAACCTGCCGCGGATGCTGATCGTGAACAAGATCGATGATCCGGACGCGGATCTGGAGGATCTGACGGAGCGTCTTCGCGAGGCGTTCGGGGCCGAGTGTCTGCCGATCAACCTGCCGAAGCCGGACCGGAAAGAGGTTGTGAACGTGTTCGAGCACGACGGCTCGGATGCGGCGGGCGACGCGGCGCTGTTCAGCTCCGTCCACGAGGCGCACCAGAACATCATCGAGCAGATCGTGGAGGTGCAGGACGAGCTGATGACCAAGTACCTCGACGCGGGCGAGGGGGCGATCAGCGGGCAGAAGCTGCACGACGCGTTCGAGCAGGCGCTGCGCGAGGCGCACCTGGTGCCGATCTGCTACTGCTCGGGCAAGACCGGCGCGGGGATCAAGGATCTGTCGCACGTGATCGCGAGCCTGCTGCCGAGCCCGCCGGAGGGCAACCCGCGCCCGTTCCTGCGCACCAACCCGGAGACGGGGACGGAGACGTCGGTGAAGGCGGTTCCCGAAGGGGACAAGGCGGCGATCGCGCACGTGTTCATGGTGTCGAGCGACCCGTTCGTGGGCAAGCTGGGCGTGTTCCGCGTGCACCAGGGGACGGTGCGGGCCAAGAGCGAGATCCTGATCGGGGATCACAAGAAGCCGGTGCGGATCGGGCACCTGTTCAAGCGTCAGGGCAAGGAGAACCAGGAGGTCGAGGCGCTCGGCCCGGGGGACGTGGGCGCGGTCGCGAAGATCGACGAGGTGCACTTCGACGCGGTGCTGCACGACGGGCACGAGAACGACACGCTGCACCTGAAGCCGCTGCCCTTGCCGAAACCGATGTACGGGCTGGCGATCGAGCTGAAGAACCACGCGGACGAGACGAAGTTCAGCAGCATCATCCCGAAGCTGACGGCTGAAGACCCGTGCCTGATCGTCGAGCGGATCTCGGCGACGAAGCAGACCGTGATGCGCGGCTTGGGCGAGCTGCACCTGCGGGTGGTGCTGGAGCGTTTGAAGGACGAGTACGGGATCGAGCTGCTGACCTCGCCGCCGAAGGTGGCGTACAAGGAGACGATCACGAGCAAGGCCGACGGTCACCATCGGCACAAGAAGCAGACGGGCGGTGCCGGTCAGTTCGGCGAGGTGTACCTGCGTGTGGAGCCGCTGGCGGCGGACCACGAGACGGGCTTCGAGTTCGTAAACGAAACAGTCGGCGGGAGCATCCCGCGCCAGTTCATGCCGGCGATCGAGAAGGGCGTGCGCTCGGTGCTCTCCGACGGCGCGGTCGCGGGGTATCCGATGGGCGGCGTGCGCGTCTGCGTCTACGACGGGAAGCATCACGACGTGGACAGCAAAGAGATCGCGTTCATCACGGCCGGCAAGCGCGCGTTCATCGACGCGATCAAGAAAGCCCGCCCCGTGCTGCTGGAGCCGTTCGTCGATCTGGAGATCACGGCCCCGGACAGCTACATGGGCGACCTCTCGGGCGTGCTGAGCACCAAGCGCGGGCGGGTGGTGGACACCGAGGTGCTGGGGGGCGGGACGATCGTGCTCCGCGCCCAAGCACCGCTGGGTGAGTTGCAGAACTTCACGACGGAACTGAAGAGCATCACGCACGGGGCCGGGTCGTACGCGATGAGCTACAGCCACGACGAGCCGACCCCGCCGCATATTCAGCAGGAGGTCATCGCGGCCTACCAGCCGCACCACGAGGAGGACTGAGCCGCCCGATCGCGGCTCGGGTCCAGCCCGGACGAGGCCCGGAGCGGGCGGTGGGAGCCGTCGGCATCCGGTGTTTCACCGGGGGGCGGGGTGTGGTACATTGGCGAGGTACGATCCTGAGGATCGTGTCTCGGTGCGGGTCGGGTGTCTCGGCCCGGCTTGTGCTTCGGAGGGTTTGGACATGAAGCGTCGCATCCCGTTGATCCTGATCACGCTGAGCCTGGTGGTGGCCGGCATGCTGCTGTACGCGGCGATGCAGGAGATGGTCGGCGAACTGAACGAAGGACGGACGACGCAATCGACCCGCGTGCACGGGGCGGCTCTCGCGGGCGAGGCCGACGCGATCCGGCGCGAGGTGCAGTCGGGCACGGACCTGAACGCGATCGACCAGACGCCCGGGGCGCGGACGTTCGGGCTGACGCCGCTGATGGCGGCCGCGTTCGCTGGGCAGACCGACACGATGCAGGCGCTCATCGACGCCGGGGCTCGGGCGGACGCGCGCGGGCGGGACGGGCGGACGGCACTGTTCTACGCCGCCGGGTGGGGCGGGCTGGAGTCGGTGCGCCTGCTGCTGGAGGCGACGCCGCCGGCGCGTGTGGACGCGCGGAGCGACGATGGGTGGACGCCGGGCATGATGGCGGCGATGCGCGGGCAGACCGAGGCGCTGCGCGCGCTCATCGCGGCCGGCGCGAACATCGACGCGAAGAACCGGTGGGGGCAGACGGCTCTCGGGCTCGCGGTCGAGGCTGACTCGCCGGAGATGGTCCGGGCCCTGCTCCAAGGCGGGGCGAGCGTGCACGAGCCGGACAACCAGGGGCGCACGCCGCTGGCGCTGGCAGCGGCTTCGGCGGAGCACTCGGTCGAGCTGCTGGAGATGCTGCTGGCGGCGGGCGCGAACCCGAACACCGCGGACCGCGAGGGCGTGACGCCGCTGATGCGGGCCGCCGACCGGGGCGACGGCGCGCGGGTCATCCTCCTGCTCAACCACGGGGCCGAGTCAGATCGGCGGGACAACAACGGGCAGTCGGCGCTGGACTGGGCCCGGAACCGGGGTGATGACGAGCTGGGGCGTCAGGTCGTCGGCATCCTCGAACAGGCCCCCGGCGGGACGCGCTGAGCCCGTACAAATCATGAAACTGATGAAGGCGCGTCCGACTGGCCGATCCAAGGCAGCCCAGAGGACGGCGAGCCGAGCGGATCGGGCCTGACGCCTCGAACGGATGTGGAGCGACGGACGCGCGATGACGAGCCTGCCGCCGATTTTGAACGCCGGTCACGCCCAGCCGATGCTGCGCCTGGCGCGAGCCTATGGGGCTCCTGCCGCCCCCGCAGCCCCTGCCGCCACAGGCGCGAGCCCGCTGGGCTCGGCTTCGGGTGTGTCGTCGGTCGCTCGGGCGGCGCAGGTTCGGGATGAGGCGACGCTGGCCCGGGTTGGCCCGAGCGCGGGGGTGGACTCCGCGGCATCGGCAAGCACGGCGGGCGTGAACCGCCTCGTCGCGGGCGTGGTGCCGGGGCGGATTGATTTTTCGGGCGAGCAGCCGATGCCGGCCCCGGGCTCGCCGATCGCGTTGTACCGACACCCGGCCGACCGCAACGCCGCCGCGACGGGTGTCCACGCCGGACGCCTGATCGACCTGGAAGCCTGATTCGGTCGTCACGATTCGTTCGTGCCCGGGCGTCGACGTGGACGCTCGGCGCGCCCACCATCGGATGCCCCGGCGACGGAGCCCGGGGCGAACCTGCGCGCCGCCGGCGCAACGGACCCCCGCACCGCGATCACACCGAAGGATCGACACCGTGATCCCGAGCCAGCCAGCCGTCTTTTCCCCCGTCAGCCCCCCCGCCGCCGCGCCGTCGTCGTCGCGCCCCGGCTCGTTCCCGGAGCCGAGCGAGTTTGCGCGCCACTGGCAGCTCGACCCGCACACCGTCTTCCTGAACCACGGCTCCTACGGCGCCTGCCCGACGCCCGTGCTCGAAGCGCAGCGGCGCATCCGCGATCGCATGGAAGCCGAGCTGGTCCGGTTCTTCATGATCGACCTGGAAAAGCTCGCCGACGCGGCGCGCGCGCGGATCGCGTCGTTCGTCGGCGCGCGCGATCCGCAGGCGCTCGCGCTCACGCCCAACGCCACGATTGCCGTCGCGACGGTCATCCGCAACACGCGCCTGGAACCGGGCGACGAGGTGCTCGTGAACGACCACGAGTACATGAGCTGCATCAGCGAGTTCCATCGGCACGCGGATCGGCACGGGTACGCGGTCAAGTGCGCCGAGGTGCCGTTCCCGGTGCGCTCGCCGGACGAGGTGTTCGAGGCGGTCATGGCGCAGGTGACGGCGCGCACGAAGCTGGCGCTGCTCAGCGAGATCACCAGCCCGACGGCGATCGTCTTCCCGATCCCCCGCCTCGTGCGCGCGCTCAAGGACCGCGGCGTCACCGTGCTTGTCGACGGCGCGCACACGCCCGGGCAGCGGGCGCTCGACGTCGAGAGCCTCGGGGCCGACTACTACGCGGGGAACCTGCACAAGTGGGTCAGCGCGCCCAAGGGGAGCGCGTTCCTGTGGGTCGCGCCGGAGCACCAGAAGGGCTTTGAGCCGCTGGCGCTCTCGAGCCGGGCGCACATCGAGCGCTCCGATCGCTCCCGCTTCAACGCGCTGTTCGACTACGTCGGGACCAACGACTACTCCCCCGTGCTCGCGGCACCGGAAGCGATCGACTTCCTCGGCTCGCTCCTCCCCGGCGGGTGGAACGAGCTCACGCGGCGCAACCACGAGCTCGTCATCGAGGGGCGCAACCTCATCTGCAACGCGCTGGGCGTGGAGCCGCCCGCACCGGATGACATGCTCGCGAGCATGGCGTCGATCATCATCCCCGGGCTCGGGCTCACCTCCGGCGGCATCAAGCCGGGCGGCTACGAAGACCCGCTCCAGGCGCGCCTGGTCGAAAAACACCGCATCCAGGTCCCCGTCTGGAGCCTGCCGAGCAAGGGGCACCGGATCCTGCGCATCAGCGCGCAGCTCTACAACAGCCGGGCGCAGTACGCGTACCTTGCAAACGCACTGCAAACAGAGCTATCCTCTGAAGTATGATCAATCAGAAACCGAGATGGTGCATGGCAGTCGTTGACGACAAAATAACCAGTCGCCGATTCTCGCTACGGTTTCATGCTACAGATAATTATATTTTAAACAAAACCAAGCATATTGGATTTTCGCTTCAATCGATCGTTGAAATCGATGCTCCAGAGAATGATTGGAATAAAAACGGACGCACCAACGGGATTTCCCGTACTCAAGAAGCTACTTTCAATAGTGACTGGGTAAAGCTTCGAGAATGCATCACACTCGATGCACACCCGACTGACAGACACTATCTTCTTCAGCACATAGTTGTAATGACATTCCGAGACCAAAATCCAATCAGCCGCGGCAAGCCTAAGCGACTTACCACACTAAGCGAGGAGAAAGCTCGTGACTTCTGCGAAGCAGCTGCTTGGCAATGGCTTGTGGAGTGGCCAGCCATACACGAAGCACTCGTTGCGGAATTTGGATCCGTTCCAAATATTCTTATACTTAAGCGACTGGCTGGGGTACTCCGAATTCGAGGCGACAAGATTCGTGCTGCAGAAGTTGCTTTAATGGATGCGCATCTTGAAGATTTAAAGTAGGTAAAGTCTCCGGTGACCCGGAAACGCGGAGCCGCCGCGGCGCAGCTTTTCCGGGCTCTCCTCGCTTCGTCGCTCATTGAGGCAAAGTACGCCGTCCGCACGCCGACACGGAAAAGCTTCGGCCGCGGGCGGCCTGCGCATTTCCGTGGCACCGGTCGCGGCTCGTTCCGATGGGATCGGCACGCCTCACGCCAAGGCGTAGATCGGCTTGAGCTTGGTTTCCAGGTGGCGCAGCAGCGGGTCGGCGCTCAAGGGCTTGCCGGTGATGCGTTCGCACAGTTCGGCTGCGTGGTAGCGCTTGCCGTGCTTGTGGATGTTGGTGCGGAGCCACGAGAGGATCTCGCCGAACTCGCCGCGGGCCATCTGGGCTTCGACGTCCGGGATGGTGCGTGTCATCGCTTCCCAGAACTGGGCGCAGTAGAGGTTGCCGAGGGTGTACGTCGGGAAGTAGCCCATGAGCCCGAAGGACCAGTGGACGTCCTGCAGGCAGCCGCGACGGTCGTCCGGGACCGTGGTGCCGAGCAGTTGCTCGAAGCGCTCGTTCCACGCGCCGGGCAGGTCGCGCACGCTCAGATCGCCGCGGATGAGCGCGCGCTCGATGCCGAAACGCAGCATCACGTGCAGGTTGTACGTCGCCTCGTCCGCCTCCACGCGGATGTAGCTCCGGCTCACCGTGTTGACCGCGCGGAAGATCGCGTCGGCGTCGTGGGCTTCCAGCCCGCTGCCCAGGAGTTCGTGCGCCCTCGGCGTCGCCCAGCGCCAGAACGCGTGGCTGCGCCCGATCGAGTTCTCCCACATGCGGCTCTGGCTCTCGTGAATCCCCAGCGAGATCGACTCGCCCAACGGCTCGCCGAAACGGGATTCGGGGATGTCCGCGTACTGCCCGGCGAGCTTGGGCAGACCTTGCTCGTAGAGCCCGTGCCCCATCTCGTGCATGGTGCCGAAGAAGGCGTCGGTCCACCGTTCTTCGCGGTAGCGGGTGGTGAGGCGGGTGTCGCCGGGGGCGAGCCCTTCGCAGAAGGGGTGTGTCGTCGTGTCGAGTCGCCCGCGTTGGAGGTCGAAGCCGCAGCGTTGGATGACCTGGAGCCCGAACCGGTGCTGGCGGTCGGCGGGGATTTCGGTGTGCGTGATCGCGTCGCTGGGGCGCGTGGAGCTGTCAAGCAGCTCACCGACGAGTGTGCTCAACCGCTTTTCTAGCGGGGTGAACACCGCTTCCACCTCGCGCGCGGTCATGCCGGGCTCGTAGTTGTCGAGCAGGGCGTCGTAGAGCTCCCCGCCGGGCGCGTGCCCCCAGCACTCGGCCTTGTTCCGCGCGAGCCCGACCATCTTGGTCAGCCACGGCTCGAACTGTTTGAAATCGCTCTCGGCCCGGGCCTGTTTCCACGCCTGCTGACTGGCGCTGCCGGTGCGGGCGAGCTCCTCGACGAGGGACTTGGGCAGGCGGGTCGCGCGGTCGTAGTCCCGGCGCATCTCGCGGAGGTTGGCGGCGGACTCTGAGCCGGGCTCGGTCAGCGAGGCGTCGGCTTCGCACTGGGCGAGCAACTCGCCGACGCGGGGGGCCGTCTCCCGCTCGTGGACGAGCCCGGCGAGCAACGCCTGCTGCTCGCCCCGGGCCTCGGCCCCGCCGTCGGGCATGTACGTCTCCTGGTCCCACCCCAGCAGGCGAGAGACCGAGGCGAGCGTCGCGCCCTCACGGGCCAGGGCGCGGAGTTCGGCGTAGGCGTTCGAGGCGTCGGGCATGGCTCGGCTCCGGGTGAACGGGGGACAGAGAGATCAAACCGGGGGCGTTCACCCCGTGCGGCACGCCGGAAGGCTAGGTTCTGTTGCCCGGGGCGAACACGGGGCGTCTGGCAACAGGCAGTGCGGGCGAGCGCGAACACGAGTGCTGGGCCGGCACGGGTCGCCTTGCCTGATTTTTCCTGTTGAAGTGGATTTTGTACTGTTTCGCAGTATGGTTCGGGTGTGCTCCGTCTCGGCGTGCATTCTTGGCTCGTGCGCTCGGTCGCGGCGGCTTTGCTGCTTGCGTATGTCGTTGTTTTGCTGGGGCTTGTGCCCTCGCCGCGGGTGATCGCGGGGTGGTTCGGGCGTGCGACGGGGGAGCGGTTCCCGTGCGAGAGCTCGGGGTGCGGGTGTGCGTCGGCGGGCGCGTGCTGGACGCAGTGCGGGTGCCACACGGATCATCAGCGCCTGGTCTGGGCGATCGAGCAGGGCGTGATGCCGCCGGCGTCGGTTCGGTTCACGGATGAACAGTGGATCGCGGCGGCGAACGCGGTTGTGCCGGGGAGCGCGACCTGTGTGCTGTGCGTGGAGGGGATCCGGGATCGGCTCCGGCGCGGGATCAAGACGGCGCGAACGGCGCCCCCCGAGGCTCCGCGAGCGGCGGGCGCGTCCTGCTGTGCGACCGGCGGGGCTGATGCGGGGTGCGGGGGCACGATCAGAGGCGGAGCCGGGCTTGCCGAGGCGTGTGAGGGCGGGGCGGGCTCGTCCTGCTGCTCGGAAGCCGACGACTCGGCGGGGCGCGCGCCCTGGACGCACTTTCTCTCCGGCTTCTCGTGCAAGGGGCTGGACCAGTTGCTCGCGTTCGCCCTCCCGGTGGTTCTGCCGACGCGGGTGGTGGTGATCGAGTTGGAGGAGCCCGAGGCGTTCGTGCCCGGGCGTCCTGAGGATGTCTGGTGCGCCTCGCGTGCGCTCGAGGTGCCCGAGCCCCCGCCCCGAGCGGTGTGAGCGATCTCCGACGGCATCGTTGCGGACTGCTCGCTCGCACTCCGGCGGCGTCGCGGCGCTCCTGCGCCCGGCGCGGAGAGGCTTTGGTATGGACCGTGCGCACACGCGCGGCGCGGTGGGCTTCACGCTCATCGAGCTGCTGGTGGTGATCGCGATCGTGGCGCTGCTGATCGGGGTACTGCTGCCCGCGCTGGGCGCGGCACGCTCGGCGGCTCGGACGACGCGCTGCCTCACCCAGCTTCGGACGCTGGGGCAGTTCACCGCGATCTACATCAACGATCACAACGACGCGATGCCGCGGAGCCAGCACTCGGCGTTCGCCCATCGCGTCCCCCCCTGGGGCTATGTCTTCTTCGAGTATCTGACCGGCGAGACCTACGCCGGTCCGGGCGAGCACTGGGACGCGGTCTTCAACGGCCCGTTCCGCTGCCCGCACGATGCGAACCGCGAGCGTTGGAGCTACGGGTACAACGTCTACTACGAGCTGGCGCGCGAGGAAACGCTGGGGGCGACCTGGACCCGCTTTACGCGGATCCCTTCGCCCGCGGCGAGCGTGCTGTTCGGCGAACTGAACGCCGGCGACTCGATGAACGCCGGCACGACCGCCGACCACGCGATGGCGCACTTCTGGGTGCAGTTCAACGCCCCGCCGGAGATCGACACGGCGCGTCACGGCGACGCGACCGGAGTCGTGCACGCTGACGGGCACGCCGTCAGCAAGTCTTTTTCCTTGTTTTTTGATCGTGTTTCCAGGATTGATCGGTACAACCCGGCGACCGCGCGGTAGCGCTCGCCGTTGATGAAGAAGGCGAATTTTTCCATGCAGACCGTTTCCAAGATTGTCGCCTCGTTCGCCCTGATCGCCTGCGCCGGCTCGGCGCTCGCGCAGACGCCCCAGATGGGCGGGCCGATGAAGCACCTGATGGTTCACCTGCACGGCACCATGCTGCACGTGCACATTGATGAGTCCGTTCCGACGCCGATCATGCTCAACTACGGCGAGAGCTACGCCGGCAACGCGAGCGTGCTCGACGGGAAGATGTACAACGCGCAGTACGGGTGGATGGTCGAGGGCTTCTGGGCCCCGCCCGCGGGCTCGTTCCTCTGGATCGAGCAGATCTCGGCGACGCCGGGGCTCGAGGTGTACGGCGGGGGCGCGTTCGGCTTCGCGCCGATCTTCGGGACCGATGGTTCTTCGCCGCGGATCCAGTGGAACGGCATGATGCTGCACAACTGGTACGCCGCGACGACCCCCGGCGTGTATGAGGCGACGTATAACGTCTACTTCGGCGACGCGAGCGGCATGCCGACGCCGGGCTTCCAGCCGGACCAGGTCACGCTCAGCCTGATCGCCGTGCCCGCGCCGGGTGCGGCGGGCCTGCTCGCGATGGGGGCGCTCGTCGCGGCCCGTCGCCGACGCGCCGCGAACTGATCGCCTCCGAACAGTTCCGCATCCACGCCGCCCGTGCGCACGGGCGGCGTTTTTACGCGCCCATGCTGGCTACGGATGCTGTCAGTGCGCGTGTGGTGAGGCGTGCTTGTGTGGGGCGCGTCCCGGGAAAGCTGCGCCGCGGCGGCTCCGCGTTTCCGGGGCACCGGTCCTGTGCAGGCCGACACGTCCGTTTCTCCCGCCTAACGTCCCCGCATGAGTCTCATCGTTACCGGCACCATCGGCATCGACACCGTGCACACCCCCGACGGCACCGAACGCAAGGACGTGCTCGGCGGGAGCTGCACCTACTTCGCCGCGGCGGCTTCGTTCTACACGGGCGTCCGCATGGTCGCGGCTGTCGGGGACGACTTCCCCGATGACCACCGCCAGACCCTCGCGGCGTTCCCCAAGATCGACACCGCCGGGCTCGAGACGCGGGCCGGGAGCAAGACCTTCCGCTGGGGCGGGAAGTACATGGCCGACATGGACCACCGCGAGACGCTCTTCACCGAGCTGGGCGTGCTCGAAGAGGCCCCGCCGCCGGTGCCCGCGGCGTTCCGGGATTCCGAGTTCGTGTTCCTCGCCAACAGCCACCCGGCGGTGCAGATGGGGATGCTGGAGGCGCTGCCGAGCCGCAAGCTCGTCGTGGCCGACACGATGGACCTGTGGATCAACATCGCGAAGGACGAGCTGATCGCGCTGCTGGGCAAGGTCGACGGCTTGGTGCTCAACTTCGACGAGGCCGAGCTGTTCACCGGGATCAAGAACACCGTCGCGGCCGGTCGGAAGCTGCTCGAGTACGGGCCGCGGTTTGTGGTCGTGAAAAAGGGCGAGCACGGCGCGATCCTTATCCACCAGGACGGCATCGCCGCACTCCCCGCCTACCCCACCGAGAAGGTCGTGGACCCGACCGGCGCGGGCGACAGCTTCGCCGGCGGCATGATGGGGCACATCGCGCGCGAGGGCGCGACCGGGCACCAGGCCGACCCCGGGGCCTTCCGAACGATCCGCCAAGCCCTCGCGCACGGGACGGTCATCGCGAGCTTCAACATCGAGTCGTTCAGCCTCGACCGGCTGAAGAAGCTCCAGACCAATGAGATCGACGAGCGGTACGAGCAGTACGTCCGCATGGTGCGTGTGGACTGAGCCGAAAACCCCTTCCGGTGCCACGGGTTGCCCGCCAGCCAACCCGTGCTCCTCTCTCTCCCTCGCAACCCCAGTCCCATCTTCCCCCGCGCCCCACCTACCCTTCCGGTGCGCCCATGTGCACCGATCCGCCCTATCTCGATCCCTATCTGAAAGCCGTCCGCGAGCACGGCCCGTGCTTCGAGGCCCTGCTCTGGCGCAACCCCGAGTACCAGATCGCCCGATTCCGCGTCCTCGCGGAGGCGGTCCCGCTCACCGGGCGCGTCCTCGCGGACCTCGGCTGCGGGCGGGCCGACCTCGCGGACTGGCTGCACAGAACCGGCATCACGTACGGTCGATACTTCGGCATCGAGGCCGTGCCCGAGCTCGCCGCCGAGGCCGCCCGTCGTGCCGTCGAACTCCCCGAAGCCTCGGTCCTGACCGCCGACTTTGTCGGCGATGAAGCGCTCTTCCGGCGTCTCGTCCGCGAGCACGGCGTCGATACCCTCGTCTTCTGCGGCTCGCTCAACACCTTCGAGCAGGCGGGCGCGATCGAGATCCTCGGGCGCGCGTGGCAGGCGATCCGGAAGCACACGGGCTCGGCCCTGGTCTTTAACTTTCTCAGCACGCGGACCCGACGCCCGGGCGACCCCACCGGGCCGGCCCGGCGGTTTGACCCGGCCGCTTTGATCGACTGGGCGCTCCAGCAGACCCCCGTCGCCCAACTCCGCCACGACTATCTCAAGGGGCACGACGCGACGATCGTGATGCGTGTCGGGGGCGGCTGACGCGCGGGCTCGGGACGGGGGCGGCTCGCTGCGGAAGACGGCTCGGCTGGGGCCGCGGGGTCGAGATACCATCCGCCCATGTCGATTATCGTCTTTCAGCATCATGACGCCGAGGGGCTTGGGCGGCTCGGCAGCACGCTCCGCGATCACGGTCACCGTCTGGATATCCGTCGCCCGGATCGGGAGGGCTCGGCAGCCGTGCCGCGCGATCTGGACGATGTTCGCGGCGTTGTGATCCTGGGCGGGCCGCAGAACATCGGGGACGCGGACGCGTGGCTCAGCGCGGAAGCCGCGTTCATCCGCAAGGCGCACGACGCGAACCTGCCGGTGCTGGGTATCTGCCTGGGCGCGCAGCTGATCGCGCACGCGCTGGGCGGGAAGGTGGCGCGGATGCCCGAGCCGGAAGTCGGGTTCATGCCCGTCCGCACGCTCGACGGGGCGGCGCAGACGGAGATCCTGCTCGCGGGGATCCCGTGGCAGGCGCATGTGTTCCATGCCCACGCGTGCGAGGTAGTCGAGCCGCCGCCGGGGGCGATGGTGTTGCAGTCGTCGGATCGGTGCCGGGTGCAGTGCTTCCGCGTCGGGCTGCGGACGATCGGGTTCCAGTATCACTTTGAGGTGGATCGCCCGATGATCGGGACGTTCTGCGGGCAGTTCGAGCACCTGCTCGAATCCGCGGGCGTGACGTGTGAGCAGATCCAGGCTCAGGCTGACAAGCACTACGACCGCATGGCTGTGATGGGCGATCGACTCGCGTTGAACTTCGTGAACTTCGCGTTCCCCTTCGCCGCGTTGACCAGGGCGTAAGGCGATGGGCACGCGCCTGCGCATCGAGACGCCGACGGATTTCGTGCTGGCGCGCGACGTGTGCAGCTACGGCTATTTCATCCTCCAGCCCAACTTCTGGGATGTGCGACGGCGCACGCTGACACGCCCGCTCGAACTGGGCGAAGGCCCGGCGACCGCGGTCATCGCCCAGCCGGGCGGCGTCGGCGGGGAACTCCGCGTTGTGTTCGATCGCGCGCTCACGCGGGGCGAGCAACGCGAGGCGCGGGCGCAGATCACGCGGATGCTGCGCCTTGATGAAGACGCGGAGCACCTGCGTGGGTTTCACGCGGCTGATCCGCGATGGGCTGAGTCCGGGCGCGGGCGTCTGTTCCGCTCGCCGACGATGTTCGAGGACGTGATCAAGACGGTGACGAGTTGCAACGTCGCCTGGCCGAGCACGGTGCGGATGAACCAGCGCCTGTGCGCGGTGTTCGGTCGAGCCTCGGGGCGCGGCGCCCCGGCGGCTTTCCCGACCGTGGAGCGTCTGTCGCGCGCCAAGCCGGGCACGCTCCGCGCCCGGTGCGGCGTCGGGTACCGCGATCAGCGGATCGTCGAGCTCGCCAAGCTCTTCAAGCCCCGCGGGCGGAAGCCGGCAGAAATGGACCCGGCGTGGTTCGAAGACCCGGCGACGAGCGACGCGGATGTGCGCACGGCTCTCCTGACGCTCCCCGGCATCGGGCCGTACGCCGCGGCGAACATCATGCAGCTCCTCGGGCGCTACGGGCACGTGCCGCTCGACACCGAGAGCGTCCGGCACGGGAAGACCGTGCTCGGCATGACGGGGACCGACCGCGAGATCATGCGCGCGGTCGCCGACCACTTCGCGCCGTTCGGGGAGCACGTCTTCCGAAGCTACTGGTTCGAGCTCTGGGCTTTTTACGAGTCCAAGAAAGGCCCAGCGGAGACGTGGGACCGGGAGACGACCGCGTCGGCGTTCACGGCGGCGTTATTGAAAGGTTGACTCAGCGTGTTGCTGCCGGCGCGCGCCCGCTGACGGGTTTGGTTTCGACGTTCGCCAGGGCCGCGAAGTCCTGCAGTGCGCGTACACCCCAGTCGCCGGCCCGCTGGGCCTGCATCGCGCCGATCGCGGCTCGGGCGCCGGTGACAGTGGTGATCATCGGGATGTTGAGGCGCACGGCCGAGGCGCGGATCTTGCCCTCGTCGGTGTTCCAGCCGACGTTGGTCGGGGTGTTGATGACGAGCTTGATGTCGCCGTTGGCCATGAGGTCGAGCACGTTCGGGCGTGCGCCGGCGGCGATTTTCTGGAGGATCGTCGGGCGCATGCCGTGGGCTTCGAGCTCGCGCCCGGTGCCGGCAGTGGTGTAGACGGTGTAGCCCATGCTCATGAGCGATCGCGCGACGTCGATCACGTCGCCCTTGTCGGCGCGCCGGACGCTGAGGAAGACGCCGCCGTCTTTGGGCAGCTTGACGCCCGCGCCGAGCAGGGCTTTGAGGTACGCCATCGGGAGCGAGCGATCGATGCCCATGACCTCGCCGGTCGAGCGCATCTCCGGGCCGAGCACGACGTCCACGCCCGGGAACTTGCTGAAAGGGAACACGGGTTCTTTGACGGCGACCGCGCCGGTGTCGGGCACTTCCTTCGCGCCGAGCTCGTCGAGCGTCTTGCCGAGCATGACCTTCGCCGCGATGCCGGGCCAGGGCACGTGCTTGGCTTTCGCGACAAACGGCACCGTGCGGCTCGCGCGCGGGTTGACCTCGATGATGTAGACCTCGCCGTCCTTTACGGCCATCTGCACGTTCATCAGCCCGTTCACGCGCAGCTCGCGCGCCAGGCTCCGCGCGATCGTGCGCACGCGCTCGGTCAGCGCCTTGCCCAGCGCGTGCGGCGGGACCGTGCACCCCGAATCGCCCGAGTGCACGCCCGCCTGCTCGATGTGCTCCATCACGCCTGCGACCAGCGCCCGTGCGTGCGCCGGCTGCGGGTCGGCATGGGGATCAAAATCGGCGACGACGTCCACGTCGAGCTCGGTCGCGCCGTCGAGGAAGGCGTCGATGAGGATCGGCGCGCCGTCGAGGTCCGAAACATCGACGGCCGTCGCCATGTACTGACGCAGCGCCGCTTCGCCGGAACAGATCTCCATCCCGCGACCGCCGAGCACGTAGCTGGGGCGGACGAGGACCGGGTAGCCGAGGCGCGTCGCGATCTCGACCGCCTGATCGAGGCTCCGCGCGATCCCGCTCGCCGGGCGGAGCAGTTTCAGCTTCTCCAGCAGCGCGTCGAACCGGTCGCGGTCCTCGGCGAGGTCGATCGAATCGAGGCTGGTGCCGATCAGCGGCGCGCCCGCGGCGTGCAGCCCGTGCGCCAGATTCAGCGGCGTCTGACCGCCGAACTGGGTGATGATCCCGCGGACCAGATCCTTCTTCGGGCCGTGGAGGCGCTCGACGATGTTCAGCACGTCCTCCAGCGTCAGCGGCTCAAAGAACAGCAGATCGCTCGTGTCGTAATCCGTGCTGACCGTCTCCGGGTTGGAGTTGATCATGACCGATTCGAACCCGAGCTCGCGGGCCGAGAGGGCGGCGTGGACGCAGCAGTAGTCGAACTCGATCCCCTGCCCGATGCGGTTCGGCCCGCCGCCGAGGATCACGGCTTTCGGACGGTCCGTGATGCGGATTTCGTCCTCGGGCGTTTCGTGGGAGATGGTGCCGTCGGGCTGCACGACGTCGATCCCCGGCTCGTACGTGCTGTAGTAGTACGGCGTCGCAGCCTCGAATTCCGCCGCGCACGTGTCCACCAGCTTGTACACCGGGCGCACGCCGAGCGACTCCCGGTATTGGCGCACGCGCAGGATCGACTCGCTCGTGATCGAGCCGAGGTACAGGTTGGCGAGCTGCGCATCGGCGTAGCCCATGCGCTTCGCCTCGAACAGCACCTCCCGCGGCACCTGCTCCAGCGACGCATACCGGCAGAGCACGTCTTCAAACTCGACCAGCTCGCGGATCTGATCGAGGAAGAACGGGTCGATGCGTGTTAGGGCCGCGATGCGCTCGGTCGTCCAACCCATCTTGTACGCGTAACGCACGTAGTACAGGCGCCCCTGGCTCGGGACCGCGAGCTTGCGCGTCAGCTTGTCCATCGCGATCGGCCATTCGATCGGCGCGCCGTCGGCTGTGCGCAGGCCCGTCTCGCTCATCAGCGCGCTCGGGCGTTGCCCGGGCGCAAAATCCAGCACGAGCTGCTCGTGCTCGACCGCGCGCATCGCTGCGAGCCACTTGTCGTTGCGATCCAGCCCGAACCCGAACCGCTTCACGTCCATCGACCGCACGACCTTCTGGAGCGATTCCTTCAGCGTGCGCCCGATCGCCATCGCCTCGCCGACGGATTTCATCTGCGTCGTCAGCGTCTCATCGGCTTCCGGGAATTTCTCGAACGTCCAACGCGGCATCTTAGTGACGACGTAGTCGATCGAGGGCTCGAAGCACGCGCTCGTCGAGCCGGTCACGTCGTTGCGAAGCTCGTCGAGCGTGTAGCCGACCGCGAGCTTGGCCGCGATCTTCGCGATCGGGAAGCCCGTCGCCTTGGACGCGAGCGCGCTGCTCCGCGAGACGCGCGGGTTCATCTCGACCACGACGAACTCGAACGGCTTCTTGCCGTCCGGGCCGGGCTCGGGGTTCGGGTTGACCGCGAACTGGACGTTGCTCCCGCCGGTCTCGACGCCCACGGCTCGCATGATGTCGAACGCCGCGTCGCGGAGTTTCTGGTATTCCTTGTCGGTCAGCGTCTGGATGGGCGCGACGGTGACCGAGTCGCCGGTGTGGACGCCCATCGCGTCGATGTTCTCGATGCCGCAGACGATGAGGCAGTTGTCGTTCTTATCGCGGACGACTTCGAGCTCGTATTCCTTCCACCCGATGAGCGAGCGGTCGACCTGGACCTGGGTGATGATGCTCGCGTCGAGCCCGCGTTTGACCAGGTCCTGGAACTCGTCGCGGTTGTAGGCGATGCCGCCGCCGAACCCGCCGAGGGTGAACGCCGGGCGGATGATCGCGGGCGTGCCGATCTCGTCGAGAAACGCGAGGGCTTCGTCCACGGTGTTGACGGTCCTGGACTGCGGCGTCGCGAGCGCGCACGCGTCGCAGACTTCCTTGAACGCTTGCCGATCCTCGGCACGCCGAATCACCTCGCGGTCGGCCCCGATCATCTCGACGTCGAACTCGGTCAGCGTGCCGTCGTCGAAGAGCGCGACGGCGCAGTTGAGGGCGGTCTGCCCGCCGAGCGTGGGCAGGACCGCGTCGATCGGCTTTCCGAGCTCCGCCTCGGCCTTGAGGACTTTGCGGACGGCTTCGGGCGTGATTGGCTCGATATACGTCCGGTCGCTCAGCGCCGGGTCGGTCATGATCGTCGCGGGATTGGAGTTGATCAGGACAACCCGATACCCCTCGCTCTTGAGCGCCTTGCACGCCTGCGCCCCGGAGTAGTCGAACTCGCACCCCTGCCCAATGACGATGGGCCCGGAGCCGAGGAGCAGGATCGTCCGAAGGTCGTCGCGTTTGGGCATCGGCTTGTTTGGCTTCCGAAAGGGTTATGCATCCATCCGCGCCCGCCCCACGCCGGCTGCGCGCAAATCCCGCAAGCCTAGGTCGCTCACCCGCTCCGGGCGAGCCCCTTTTCTTGGTGGCACAGCTCTCCGAGCTGTGTTCGCCCGCTCCCCTTTCTCTTTCCGCCAAAATCAGCCCTGTCCCGCTGCTCTCCCCCGATCCCGCTCCAGCCGACGGGCTCATTCGCCCGATGCCGATCCTTTGCCCGGCACTCGGCGTAGCGTCTCCGAGCCGTCATGCCGGGGGCCGAGCACCCCGGATGACGCCCGGCCTGGGCTCGCCCGTTCCGCGGGCCCTTCGTGGGAGAGAACCAGCATGTGCGGCATCGTCGCGTATATCGGGACCAAGCCCGCCCGCCCCTTGCTCATCGAGGGGCTCAAGCGGCTCGAGTACCGGGGGTATGACTCGGCGGGGCTCGCGATCATGAACGGCGGGCTCCACGTCGCCCGGGCCGTCGGACGCGTCGCGATGCTCGAAGCCAAGGTGGACACCCTCCAAGGCTTCGACGGCTCCATCGGGCTCGCCCACACCCGATGGGCGACCCATGGCTCGGTCACCGAAGCCAACGCCCACCCCCACCGCGACGACAAAGCCGGCATCGCCGTCGTCCACAACGGCATCATCGAAAACTACGCCAGCCTCCGAACCCTCCTCCAAGAAAAAGGACACCGCTTCACCAGCGAGACCGACACCGAAGTTCTCGCGATGCTCATCGGCGAGCTGTACGACCCCGCGAACGGGTTCGATCTCGAACGGGCCGTCCAGTCCGCCCTGCGCGAGGTCACCGGCGCGTACGCGATCGCCGTGGTCTGCGAGCAGGAGCCGGACACACTGGTCGTCGCGCGCAAGGGCAGCCCCCTCATGGTCGGCATCGGCAGCGGGGAGTACATCGTCGCGAGCGACCCCTCCGCGATCGTCGCCCACACGACCCAGGCCTTCCCACTCGACGACTACAACGTCGTCAAGCTCAGCCGCGACGGCTTCCGAACCAGCACCGTCGACAACCTGCCCATCACACCCAAGGTCACCCAGCTCGAACTCGAGCTCGAAGAAATCGAGCTCGGCGGGTACGAGCACTACATGCGCAAGGAGATCTTCGAGCAGCCCAACGCGCTGCGCAACACCTTCCGCGGGCGGCTGGATCACAAGGAGGGCAAGGTCGTCCTCGGCGGGCTCCAGGCGTACGCGCCGCAGCTCGTTCGCAGCCGCCGCATCATCCTGACCGCCCAGGGCACCGCCCTGCACGCCGCGATGATCGGGGAATACCTGCTGGAAGAACTCGCAAAAATCCCCAGCGAAGTCGAGTACGCGAGCGAGTTCCGCTACCGCAACCCGATCATCGAGGACGGCACCGTCGTCGTCGCCGTCAGCCAGTCGGGCGAGACGGCCGACACCCTCGCCGCCCTGCACGAGGCGAAGGACCGCGGCGCGCTGGCGCTCGGCGTGATCAACGCCGTCGGCTCGACCATCGCGCGCGAAACCCACGCCGGCGTCTACCTCCGCGTGGGCCCGGAGATCGGCGTCGCGAGCACCAAGGCGTTCACCGGGCAGGTCGCCGTGCTGACGATGATGACGCTCTTCCTCGCACGCCGACGGTTCATGTCGACCGAAGCGAGCGCGCGCCTGATGGCCGAGCTGGACGCGATCCCGGAGAAGATGGACCGCGTGCTGGAGCAGGACGCGTTCATCAAGCGCGTGACGGAGAAGTACATCCACCGCGAGAACTGGCTCTTCCTGGGTCGCGGGTACAACTACCCGACCGCGATGGAGGGCGCGCTGAAGCTTAAGGAGATCAGCTACATCCACGCCGAGGGCATGCCCGCCGCCGAGATGAAGCACGGGCCGATCGCCCTGATCGACGAGGGCATGCCGGTCGTCTTCATTGCCAACAAGGGCCCGCAGTATGACAAGGTGATGAGCAACATCGAGGAGGTCCGCTCCCGCGGCGGGCACATCATCGCCGTCGCGACCGAGGGCGACGAGGCGATCAAGAACGTCGCCGAGGACGTCATGTACGTCCCCGAGGTCGCCGACCCGCTCAGCCCGTTGCTCACGGTCGTGCCGCTCCAGCTCATGGCCTACCACGCCGCCGTCCTGCGCGGGCACGACGTGGACAAGCCCCGGAACCTCGCCAAGAGCGTCACGGTCGAGTAAGCCCCGCCGGTGGACAGTCCGCTTGAGGGTCGCCACCAGCCCGCACCGGAACGCCGGGCGTGCTCCCTACCCTTGCCCGTGAGCGAGTTCACCCTCCGAGCCCCGCCCGCCCCCGGCTTCGCACCGGCGATCCGCCCGTGGCGCGGCGCGCTCGCGCTGCTCGGTCGGCATCGGCTCATCGCGCGCTTCGCCGGGCGCGAGCTGCTCGCCCAGTCCCGCGGCTCCGCACTCGGATGGCTCTGGGAACTGCTCAACCCGGTCGCGACCGTGCTCGTCTTCACCTTCGTCTTCAGCGTCGTGCTCCAGGTCCGCTGGGAAGCCGCCGGGCTTGCGGGCGACACCGCCGCGTTCGTCCTCATGATGCTCGCGGCTCTGGTCCCCTTCACCATCTTCAGCGACACGCTCGCCCGCGCCCCCACCCTGCTCACCCGCCAGCCCACGCTCGTCACCAAGGTTATGTTCCCGATTGAGATCCTCCCGGTTTCGACGATGCTCGTCACGATGGTGCCCGCAGGCGTGCTCGCGCTTGGCGTCATCGCGATCCACGCCGCCAGCGCACGCACGATCAGCGTGACGATCTGGCTCTTCCCGCTTGCGATCCTGCCGACGCTGCTCCTGACGCTCGGCTTCGCGTGGATGCTCGCCGCGCTCGGCGTGTTCCTGCGCGACATCGGCCCGCTCGTGCAGATCGTGGTCGGTCGCCTGCTGTTCTTCCTGACGCCGATCTTCTACCCGGCTTCCGCGGTGCCGGAATCGTTCCGCATCATCCTGCAGCTCAACCCGCTGACCTACTTCGTCGAGGACGCGCGCCGCACGCTCGTGCTGGGCGAGTCGATCGATTGGGCGTCGTACGCCGTGCTGCTGCCGATCGCCCTGATCGTCGCCGCGTTCGGGCACGCCGTGTTCATCAAGGGCAAGCGGAGCTACGCCGATGTCCTCTGAGCATGAACCAACGAGCCGCGACCGTGAGGGAGCGGTCCCCGCGGGCTCGCCCACGCTGCCCGACCATCTCGCCCTGCGCGCACACAACCTCGGCAAGTGCTATCACCTCTACCCGCGTCCGCACCACCGCCTCTATCAGGCATTTTTCCGCTGGAAACGCGACTTTTTCACACCGTTCTGGGCGCTGCGCAACATCACCTTCGAGCTCGCACGCGGCGAGCAGATCGCGATCCTCGGGCGCAACGGCTCCGGCAAGTCCACGCTCCTCCAGCTCATCGCCGGCACGCTCGCGCCTACCGAGGGGCACGCGGTCATCCGCGGGCGCGTCGCTGCGTTGCTCGAGCTCGGCAGCGGGTTCAACCCCGAGTTCACCGGGCGCGACAACGTCCTACTCAACGCCGCGATCCTCGGGCTCGACGAGCAGCAGGCGCGCGCACGCTTCGACGACATCGCCCGCTTCGCCGGCATCGGCGAGTTTCTCGATCGTCCCGTGAAGACCTATTCCAGCGGCATGGCCGTGCGCCTCGCGTTCGCCGTCGCGGCTCATGTCGATGCCGACGTGCTGATCGTCGATGAAGCCCTCGCCGTGGGCGACGCGCAGTTCCAGGCCCGTTGCTTTCGGCGGATGGACGAGCTCCGCGAACGCGGGTGCACCGTCCTGCTCGCAACACACGATCTCACGACCGCCGAGCAGCGCTGCGATCGTGCGCTCCTGCTCGACGCGGGCGAGCTGATCGATCTCGGCCCGCCGCGGCGCGTCGTGCGCACGTACTACACGCGCCTGCAAGCGCTCGCCGAGGTCGCGCCCGAAGCCGACGCGCCGGATTCGCCGGCTTTTTCAGACTCTCGCGAACACTGGCAGCGCCCTGACGACCTGCCCACCGCAACGCGTGTCGGCGACGCACGGGCGCGCGTGCTGGCGTTTCGCGTGCTCGACGAGCAGGACCAACCCGCGTCGGCGTTCGAAGCCCGCAGCACGATGACGGTGGAGATGACCGTGCGGTTTGATGCCGACCTTTTGCGCCCAGCCGTTGGCGCTGCGCTGCGCGATCGCCGGAACACGCTGGTCGTCGGTGCGCACACAGCCCACAGCGAGGGCGACCGGCTCGAAGCCGTGAACGCCGGCGACGTGCGCACGTTTCGATTCGAGTTTCCCGCAGCGTGCGTGCCGGGCGAGTACCTGCTCATGCTCGGCGTCGCCGAGCACCACGCCGACAACGCCTGGACCGATTGTGACACGATCTTCGACGCTGCGACGATCACCATCGTTGGCCCCAGCGCGTGGGGCGTCGTGAACGCCCCATCCACCGTGCGTATCACCGCGCACACATCAACTCACCGCGCGAGCCAGACGCCATGACCGCGCACGACGCCAACGCCCACGCAAACGACGCCGTCGAACGACTCGACCCGACGGGGCGCACCGATCATCTCAGCGCGCAGCATGTCGCGCGATACGCGTTCGCTTCGCGCTACGTGCACGGGCGGCGCACGCTCGACGGTGCCTGCGGCACGGGGTACGGCAGCGCCATGCTCGCGGATGCCGGAGCCGTGCACGTGCTCGGGATTGATCTCGCGCCGGAAGCGATCGAGCACGCGATCACGCACCACGCCAGGGCGAACACCGAGTACCGCACGGGCGATGTTCTGAGCCTGAATCCCGAGAACATCGGGCGTTTCGATGCGATCGTCTGCCTGGAAACCATCGAGCATCTGGACGAGCCGCAGCGACTGCTCGATGTGTGGCGCACCCTGCTCGTGCCGGGCGGCGTGCTCGTGCTCAGCGTACCGAACGACCAGGTGCTGCGCGCGAGCAACCCGTTTCATCGCTGGCGTGCCGAACCGGCGGAGGTTCGCGCGTGGCTCGAAGCCCGATTCGCGCACGTTGTGGGAGCCATCGAGGCGCACGCCGTCGGCTCGCTTGTGCTTCCATCGCCAATCGATCAAACAACAGACGTGCGCGTGCGCACGCTCGATGCGCTGACGCCCGATGACGCACCGGGCATGGTGTTTGTCTGCACGAACGACGCGGCATCGCCACAGATCCAGCCCGCGGGAGTCATGCTCGCGAACGGGCTTGGGTACGTTCGTGATCTGAACGATCGCCTGGACGAACTCTGGAACGAATCGCGCCGTTTGATCGAACAGTGCGCACACGATGCAAAATCGCGCGACGAGATCGCCGCGGCATACGACCGTTTGCGGGACGAGGCTGCCGAGCTGCGCGAACGGTGTGATCGACTCTGGCAGGAGCTCGAAGCGTCGAACGAGGATCGCGCCGATGCGCACGAGCGGGCGCGTCAGTACGCTGCCGAGCGCGACGCGGCACGCCACGAGGCTTGGACGCATGCGCAGACCATCGAATCCCTGCAAAACCAGCTCGAAACGCTCCGCGACGACCACGCGGCGCTGACTGCGAGGATCGCACAAGCCGCGTCGCGCCCGATGCAGCGGTGGCTCGCCCGACTGGGGCTGGTGGATCGGTTCAGCGATCGCCCGTGATCGAGCGCACGGCATGCTTGATCGCGCGGTGCACGCCCACTGCCTTGAGCGCGTCGTTCAGACGGTCCACCACGCGGTAGCGGATGTTCTCGTCGATCACCGCGCGGGCGGCGGCGGCTTTCGCTTCCGGGCTCGCGTGCGCGCGGAGCGCGTCGGCCTCGGTGCGCGAACGATCCGCCTCGCTCCGCCACCACGACGCCTCGCCGCGCAGGCGCGCGCACTCGGCGTACACCAGACGCGCGCTCCACGACGGATCCGGGCTCAGCCCCGCGTGCCGATGCGCCAAGTCGGCGCGGAGCAGTTCGTGCTTCGGCATCGCCTCGGTCCGCAGCATGCTGTCGGCCCGCACGCGGTACGCAAACAAGAACTCCGGAATGACGACCGCGCGCAAGCCGCGTGATGCGAGACGCGCGTACAGGTCCCAATCCTCGTAACTGGTCAGCCACGGGTCGTACCCGCCAACATCGAGCACGTCGTCGCGATCGAGCAACGCGAACGGCGTGCCGAAACAGTTCCGCACCGAGCCGATCCACCGATCATCCCCGAGCGGGCACCACCCGCCGAGCGTGTGTCCCGGTTCATCGGTGAAACACGGCTCGTCTGTAAAGTAGCGCACAAGGCATGTCACCCAGCCCGCGTCCGGGTTGCGCCGCTTGGCTTCGACAAGCCGATCCAGCGCGCTCGGCATCGGCAGATCGTCCGCATCCACCGGCACAACCCACGGCGCTCGCGCGTGCGCAAACCCCGCGTTGCGAGCCGAGCTCAGCCCGGCGTTCGCGTGGCGCACGACACGGAGCGGGATGCCGCCGATCGTTGGTGTCGCGGCGAGCTCATCGACGAGCGCGACGGCTGCGCGATCGTCGGAGCCGTCGTCGATCAGGACGATCTCGAACTCGCGGAACGTCTGTTTCGCGAGCGCATCGAGCGTTTCGGGCAGCGTGGACGCGAGGTTGTAGAACGGGATCACGACGCTGACCGTCGGGCCGCTATCGCTGCGCATCGATGCCGCGAGCCGGCACGCCGCGTGCGGACGGGCGCTGTCGATCGCCTCGCGCGTGCGCACGATCACGGCTTTCGGATCGCACACCGACGCGACCCGAGCCCGTGCGCCTTCGCCGAGGCGCGCGCGATCCGCGGGCGAGCACGCGAGCGCTTCGCGGAGCGCGCGCACCAGATCAGCCTTGTCCCCACCCGCGCACAGCAGCCCGCTGACGCCCGGCTCGATCAGCTCCCCCATCCCGCCGGCAGACGAACCGACGACGAGCGTGCCGGCTGACATTGCCTCCAGGCAGACGTTCGGGAAGTTCTCCCATCGGCTTGGGATCACCACGCACCAGGCTCGATCGATCGCGCGCATCAGCGCTTCACGCGGCAGGGCGTCTTCCAGCATGATCCGGTCTGCAACGCTCGGCTCGATCGCGCGCAGGCGACGCTCCAGGTGCGCGCGCATCGAGCGTTCGAACGGGCCGGTCAGGGTGTCGCCGCCGATCAGGCGGAGTTTCGCTCGCGGGTAATCCGCGAGCACGTCGGCCGCCGCCTCGATCAACAGGTCCACGCCCTTGCGCCGCTCCAAACGGCCGATGTAGAGCAATTCCCGGGATTCCGGATCGACCAAGGATTCCGCGCCGGGCTCGTGAGTGATGCTGGCATCATCATCCGAACCCGGCGCGAGCGCGCCGCCGAGGGTTTGGACATCGAATGGATAGGGTACCACGGCACGCGCCCGCGCCGTCGGCAGCGACCATCGGCGCTCCACTTCCTCCAGCAGGCTTTGGCACGGGCTCAGGATCAGGTCCGAACCCAGCACCTGCTCTCGCTCCATGTGGCAGAGGTGCTCGATCTCCGGCGGGACGCTCATCTCGCGGTTCAGCTCGCGCACGAACACGGTCGGTGTGTGCAATCGGCTGATGAACACGCACCCGTCGAACCGCGCCAGGGCCTGCTTGGCGCGCACGCAGAAGTAGCCCTCGCCGCCGTAGTCGGGGAACTCGATCGCGTCGAAGTCGTGGCGCTCGTGGAGCGCGAGCAGGGCTTCGTAGACGGCGTACGCGCGGCGCTGGTGCCAGGCGCTGAAGGCGTCGACTCTCGCCCAACCGGCTTCCAAGTCGATCGCGTGCACGTGCACGCCCGGCATGGCGCGGGCGGCACGCTCAGCAAGGTTGGTTCCTGGATTGGGCGCGGGATCGGTCAGGATGTGGACTTCTGCGCCGGCGTCGCGCCAGGCGCGGGCGGCTTCGGCGGCGTAGGTGCCGATCCCCCCGCCGCCGGTGACACCCGCGAGTTCACGGGATACCAAACAAAATTTGAATCCCGAGGGGGACATCGGTGCAAGTGTAGATGGGGTGGGGCGTGATGCTGTTTTTAGGAGTGAGTTCTTGGGGATAGGGTTGGATGCGGATCGGATGAGGAGAGACACAGCTCGGAGAGCTGTGCCACCAAGAGAAGTGCTGGGGCACAGCTCGGCAAGCTGTGCCACCAGGAGAGGGCTGGGACACAGCTCGGAGAGCTGTGCCACCGGGGGGCGTACAGTTGCGTCCGTTGCCGGGCGATCGGCGAAAGGGTGTCTGGAACTGGTTTTGTCAGGGAGTCCCGCGTGCCGTACACACTCAAGCCCGACGAAGGCTTCGGCGTCGATATCGAGAACACGGGGTACCTCGCGGACCACGTGGACACGGGGGACCGTTGGGTGCTCAACTTCGGGCCGCAGCACCCGGCGACGCACACGACGCTGCGCCTGGTGATGGAGCTGGACGGCGAGCGGATCGCGCGCGTGACGCCGCACATCGGGTACCTGCACTCGGGCTTTGAGAAGCTCGGCGAGCACCTGGATTACAACCAGTACGTGACGATCGTGAGCCGGATGAACTATCTGAGCCCGATCGCGAACGACGTCTGCTGGCACCACGCGGTGGAGAAGCTGTTCGGGATCGACATCACGCCGCGTTGCAAGGTGCTGCGGACGATCATGGCTGAGCTGGCGCGGATTCAGGACCACCTGCTCTGCGTGGGCGCGGCGGCGCTGGACCTGGGTGCGTTCACGGGCTTTCTCTACGGGTTCAACCCGCGCGAGAAGATCTACGACATCTGCGACTACATCGCCGGGCAGCGTTACCACCCGGATTGGACGCGCGTCGGCGGTGCGATGAAGGATCTGCCGGACGAAGAGACGTTCAAGCGGATGGTCAAGAACTTCATCAATGAGGATCTGGATCAGGCGGTGAAGGACATCGAGAACCTGCTGAACCGGAACCGGATTTTCGTGGACCGGACGCAGGGGATCGGTCAGATCTCGCACGACGACGCGATCGCGTGGAGCCTCAGCGGGCCGATGGCGCGGGCTTCGGGCGTGCGCCGGGATCTTCGTAAGGATGAGCCGTACCTGTGCTACCAGGACAACTGGGACGGCGCGGGCGCGGAAGCCGTGAAGTTCAGCGTGCCGCTGGGCAGCGACGGCGACGTGCTCACGCGGTTCCTGGTGCGCCTGGAAGAGATCAAGCAGGCGCGCTCGATCATCCGCCAGCTGATCGACAACATCCCCGGCGGACCGCTCGATACGTTCGCCGACGGGAAGATGGTTAAGCCGAGCAAGAAGGACGTCTACGGCTCGATCGAGGGGCTGATCCAGCACTTCGAGC